>LNFM01003258.1_pt1 | contig 12586 bp, 7 predicted proteins | sample 596031 | NCBI WGS metagenome assembly LNFM01 (sample SAMN04254537, study PRJNA301005) | activated carbon metagenome | isolation source: dual media filters at the Ann Arbor, Michigan drinking water treatment plant | place: USA: Ann Arbor
TCCTGAACCGCTGCGAGGACACCGACCCCGACGCGCGCGACAAGACCTTCATGCAGGAAGGCCGCAAGGTCTTCAAGGAAGTGGTGCCGATGGCCGCTGCGCACATCGAATCCCACCTGGCCAGCCTGGGCCTCGAATCGACCCAGGTGCGGCGCTACTGGCTGCACCAGGCCAACCTGGGCATGAACCAGCTCGTCATCCGCAAGCTGCTGGGCGGCGAGGTGACGCAGGACATCGCGCCGGTGATCCTGGACGAATACGCCAACACCGCCTCGGCCGGCTCCATCATCGCCTTCCACCTCCACCATGCCGACCTGCAGCCCGGCCAGGTGGGTGTGATCTGCTCCTTCGGCGCCGGCTACTCGATCGGCAGCGTGGTGGTGCAGCGGCTTTGAACACCACCTTCTTCTGGCACGACTACGAGACCTTCGGCCGCGTACCGCGGCGTGACCGGCCGGCGCAGTTCGCCGGTGTGCGCACCGACGCCGCCCTGAACGAGATCGGCGAGCCGGTGATGTGGCACTGCCAGCCCGCGCCCGACACGCTGCCCGACCCCGAGGCCTGCCTGCTCACCGGCATCCTGCCCCAGCACTGCCTGGACAAGGGCCTGCCCGAGCACGCCTTCGCCGCCGCCATCGAAGCCCAGCTGGCCGAGCCCGGCACCATCGGCGTGGGCTACAACAGCATCCGCTTCGACGACGAGGTCACGCGCTTCCTGTTCTGGCGCTGCCTGATCGACCCCTATGCGCGCGAGTGGCAGAACCAGTGCGGCCGCTGGGACCTGCTGGACGTCGTGCGCTGCACCTGGGCGCTGCGGCCCGAAGGCATCGAGTGGCCGGTGCACGAGGACGGCCGGCCTTCGTTCAAGCTGGAACACCTCACGGCCGCCAACGGCCTCGCGCACGAGGCGGCGCACGACGCGCTGAGCGACGTCCGCGCCACCATCGCGCTGGCGCGGCTCATCCAGCAGAAGAACCCGCGGCTGTGGGACTTCTGCCTCAAGCTGCGGCGCAAGGAGGCCGTGCGCGACGAGATCGGCGTCGGCCGGCCCTTCGTGCACCTGTCGGGCATGTACCCGGTGGAACGCGGCTGCCTGGCCATCGTGTGGCCGCTCGGGCCGCACCCGACCAACCGCAACGAACTGATCGTGTGGGACCTTGCGCACGACCCCGCGCAGCTGGAGGGCCTGGACGCCGACGCGCTGCGCCTGCGCATGTTCACGCGGCAGGATGCCCTGCCCGACGGCGTGACGCGGCTGCCGGTGAAGACCATCCACGTCAACAAGTCGCCCATCGTCATCGGCAACCTCAAGACGCTGGGCGCGGCGGCCGAGCGCTGGCAACTCGACCTGCCGCTGGCGCTGCAGCATGCCGAAAGGGCGGCACGCATCGCGCCGCTGATCGAACCGCTGTGGGGCGAGGTCTTCAAGCGGCCCGAAGCGGCCGCCCCGCTGGACGTCGACGAAGACCTGTACGGCGGGTTCCTGTCGCCCGACGACCGCCGTCAACTCGACCGCCTGCGCGCACTGTCGCCCCAGGCGCTGGCCGCCAAGCGACCGGCCTTCGCCGATCCGCGGCTGGAAGAGCTGCTGTTCCGCTACCGCGCTCGCAACTTCCCCGATACGCTGGACGAAGAGGAGCAGCAGCGCTGGCACGACCATCGCAGCGCGCGGCTGCACGAGGGCGCGGGCGGCTCCACCACGCTCGCGGCCTTCTTCGAGCGCATCGACGAACTGGCCGAGAGTGCCGACGACCGCCAGCAGGCCCTGCTCGAGGCGCTGTACGACTACGCAGAGGGCATCGCACCCTAGCCGCCCGGCGCGATGGGTCGGCGCCTTGCCGCAGCCTCAGTCGCGCTGGTGACCCTGCCAGAATCGGCCGCACCGTCCAAGAATGCCCCCACCATGACGCCTTCAGGAATCCGGACCATCGATATCGACGGTTTCCGCCTGGCCATCGACGCGCTGGACAGCCTGGGCCTGGGCCGCGGCGCGGCCTTCGAGCCCGAGATCCTGCAGGCCCTGCAGCGCTGGGTGACGCCGGGCCAGACCGTCGTCGACATCGGCGCCAACATCGGTTACTTCACAGCGCACATGGCGCGGCTGGTGGGGCCTGGCGGAGAGGTCCATGCCTTCGAGCCCGAGCCGGCGAACCATGCCCTGCTCGTGGCGAACATGGCAGCCAACGGCTTGCAGCAGGTGCGCGTGCACCGCGTGGCCCTGGGCGACCGGGACGGCACGGCGACGCTGCACACCAGCGACTACAACGGCGGCATGCACCGCCTCTACGACTCGCTGCTGTGCAGCGGTCCCGCCATCGAGGTGCCGCTGCGGCCGCTGGACGACCTGGTGGTACCGGGCAGGGTGGCGCTGATCAAGATCGATGTCGAAGGCTGGGAGCCGGTGGCGCTGGCCGGTGCCCGGCGCTGTATCGCCGCCCGACCCGACCTGCGCATCCTGGCCGAGTACTGTCCTGCGTCGATGCTCGAGGCCGGCTGCTCGCCCGGCGCGTTTCTCGGGCAGATGCTGTCGCAAGGCCTGCGGCCCTTCGAGCTGGATGGCCGGCCGTGCGACCTGGCGCAGTTGCAGGACGACGCGCGCCGCTACGACGAGTTCGGCCTGGCCGGTTTCGTGGCGGCGAGTGCCGGCCGGGGCAGCGCCGAGATCGTCGAGGTCGTCGGCGGGATGTCACGCTCGCTGGGGTGCACCCGGCCGCTGATCGAGAACCTGATGTTCGCCCGGGCGGCTTGAACCTGGGAGAGCCGCTACGCGCCGCTGTGCCGTGTTCGAGCGTTCGCGGCAGATCAGGACTTCCAGGCAGCGATGACCGATCCAGGCACGCTCAGGAAGTCGTTGAACCCAACGGCCACCAGGTCCTGCTCGCTCCATACCGAGCGATGGTTCTCCAGGGGGTTCGCTTCGACCTCCTGGGCGATGAACACAGCGGGCGTGGCCACCAGCACGCAGCGCCCTGCGACGCGCTGGCACTCGGCAAGGAAGGCGAGCCCGTCCGCCGGGGCAAAGTGCTCCAGGATGTCCACGGCCAGGACCAGGTCGTAGGACGCTGTGTCCAGGCCGCGCAGGGTCTCGATCGCCTCGCCGACAACCACGCGGTTGTATGCATAGTCGTGCACCGGGGTCATGTACCCTGCAAAGCCTTCGATGCCGTCGATGCGCACCCGCCATTGCTCTCGCGGCCGCAGCCGGCCCTGGTCACCCTCGATCTCGAACAGGTGCACCCCTTCGAGGTTGTTTCTCAGCAGAAGACCGTACTGTCCCATGCCTGTCCCGACGTCCAGGATGCTGCGGGGGGGGGGGACATCGATTCGATGTAGTCCACGATGGGAGTGAGCTGGGAACTGGTGCTGAAGGGCATGGAAGGATTCTCGAGGGTAGGGTGGGTGGTTGGGCGGTTCAGCGGCCTGGCATGCTCGGCGCTGCCGCTGCCGCGCTGGCCGCGGGCGCCGGCGGGGCCAGGGGATCCAGCGGCGGCAGCTCGAGGCCGATGCTCTCCACGGTGCCGCCGTCCAGGCGCTCGGCGTAGCGCCAGTCGCCGAAGCCCACCGGGTTGCGCGCCAGGCCCTCGGGCAGCTCGGGCACCCGTTGCGGCACGCCCTGCAGGACGCGGCCCATGTAGGCGATCCACGCCGGCAGCGCCAGGCCGCCACCCGATTCCCCCACGCCCAGGCTGCGCGGTTCGCCGTAGCCCAGCCACGCCACCGCCACACGGGTTGGGTGGAAGCCGGCGAACCAGGCGTCCACGGCGTCGTTGGTGGTGCCGGTCTTGCCGTAGAGGTCGGGCCGCTTGAGCTGCGCCTGCGCTGCCGCGGCCGTGCCGCTTCGCGTGACGTCGGCCAGCAGGCTGTTGACCAGATAGACGTTGCGCGCCGGCACGGAGCGGTTCTGTTCATCGAGCGGCGGCGCCTTCGGGGCTTCGAAGATCACCGTGCCGCGCGCGTCGGTGATGCGCTCGATGACCACCGCCTGCACGCGATGGCCGCCGTTGGCCAGCACCGCGTAGGCGCCAGCCAGCTGCATCGGCGTGGTGCTGCCGGCACCCAGCGCCAGCGTCAGGTTGTCGGGCTGGCGTTCCGGCTCGAAGCCGAAGCGGGCCAGCCAGTCGCGCGTGTCCGACAGGCCGGTGTGCTTGAGCAGGCGGATGCTGACCAGGTTCTTCGAGCGCACCAGCGCCTCGCGCACGGTGATGGGGCCGTCGAAGCGGCCGTCGGAGTTCTTCGGGTCCCACGACATCGGCTGGCCGTCGTCGTCGCGCAGCGGCGCGTCGTTGACCAGCGTGTCGGGCGCCACGCCATGCTCGAAGGCGGCCGAGTAGAGGAAGGGCTTGAGACTCGATCCCGGCTGGCGCCAGGCCTGGGTGACGTGGTTGAACTGCCGCCGCGTGAAGTCGAAACCGCCGACCAGCGCACGCACGCGGCCGGTCTGCGGGTCCAGTGCGACGAAGGCGCCCTCGGCCTGCGGCCACTGCACCACCGACCACGCCGTCGACCTGCCGCGCTGTTCCTGCAGCAGGCGGACCACCGAGCCGCGGCGTATCGCCAGCGCCGTCGGCGCGCGCGGCGCCAGGCCGGGCAGGGCCGTTCGCAGCCCTTCGCCCTGCACCGTCACGCTGCTGCCGTCGGCCAGCTGGGCGCGCAGCTCGCGTGGCGAGGCCTCCAGCACGATGGCCACGCGCAGGTCGTCGTCGTCGCGATGGTCCTTCAGGGCGCGTGCCGCGATGCGTTCGATCTCGGCGTCACCGGCGGGCAGGTCCTCCTGGTCTTCCGGGCCGCGCCAGGGCTGGCGACGCTCGTGCGCGACGATGGCGCGGCGCAGCGCCGCATGCGCGGCCTGCTGGTCGGTGGACAGCAGGGAGGTGTGCACGCGGATGCCTTCGCTGTAGGCGCGTTCGGCAAAGCGCTCGTAGACGATCTGCCGCGCCATCTCGGCCACGTGCTGGGCCTGCACCTCGACCTGCGGGGCACGGCGGACGTTCAGCTTCTCTTCGCGCGCCGCCGCATGCTGTGCCGGGGTGATGGCGCCGGTGACCAGCATGCGCTGCAGCACCACGCGCTGACGGCGCTGCGCGCGCTCGAAGTTGACCACCGGGTTGGCGTAGATCGGGTTCTGCGGCAGGCCTGCCAGCATGGCCGTCTCGGCCAGGCTCAGGGCCTGCAGCGGCTTGCCGAAGTACACCTGCGATGCCGCGGCGAAGCCGTAGGTGCGCTGGCCGAGGTAGATCTGGTTGAGATACCGCTCGAGGATCTGGTCCTTGGTGAGCTGGCGTTCGATCTGCAGCGCCAGCAGCGCTTCCTTGATCTTGCGCTCGGGCGTGCGGCGGGTGCTCAGGAAGAAGGTGCGCGCCACCTGTTGCGTGATGGTCGAAGCTCCCTGCGGCACCCCCCCGGTGAGGTTGGCCACCACCGCGCGTGCCAGGCCGCGAAGGCTGATGCCGCCATGCTCGCGGAAGTCGGTGTCCTCCACCGCCAGCACCGCCGTCTGCAGGCCCGCCGGCATCTCCGAGATGGGCACGAACTGGCGCCGCTCGGTGCCGAACTGCGCAATCTCCACGCCGTCCTGGGTGAACACCTGCAGAGGCTGGCGCGGGCGGTAGTCGACCACCGGGTCGAGGGAGGGCAGCTGGGTGCTGTACCACAGCGTCGCCGCACCCAGGGCCAGCGCCAGCAGCAGCACGGTGCCGCCGGTCACCACCAGCAGCGTCAGCACCACGAAGCCGGCCGCGCGGCGGGCCGCCGGGGCCTTCACGGCAACAGTTCGAACAGCGCCGAGCCGTCGCCGTTGTCCTGCACCAGACGCACCTGCGGGTAGCGGGACAGGTGGGCGACTCCGCCAGCGCCGGAAAGGAACCGCAGCTTCACCCCCGGCACCGGCTGGATGCGCCAGTTGCCGTCGGCCGTGGGGTTCACGGTCTGCTGCGCGCGCAGGTACTGCACCAGCGCCTCGCGGTTCTCGTCAGGGGCATCGACCACGACGTTGCTGCCGTCCAGGCCGGGGAAGTTGCCGCCGCCCGAGGCGCGGTAGTTGTTGGTGGCGACGAGGAAGAGCGCCTTGTCGTCGATCGGCTGTCCGTCGTGACGCAGGTCGACGATGCGCCGTGCACCGGGGTTCACCAGCTTGCCGGCCCGGTCGTAGCGGGCCGGCTGGGTGATGTCGATGCGGTAGCTCACGCCGTCGATCGTGTCGAAGTTGAAGCTGGGGAAGCTGGCGTTCACGAGGTTCTGCTCGGCCGGCCCGGCCGGATCGATGCGGTTGAAGGCGCCGGCCGACATCTCCAGCCATTCGCGCACCTGGGCGCCGGTCAGCTTCACCGCCTTCAGGGTGTTCGGGTAGATGTAGAGGTCGGCGACGTTGCGCAGCGCCACCGGTCCGGCGGAGATGTCGGTGTAGTAGTTCCAGCCCTGGCGCCCCCCGGTCTTGAAGGGGGCCGCGGCCGACAGCAGGGGCAGCTTCTCGTACTCGGTGCCCTGCACGGCACGCCGTGTGTACGCCAGCTGCGCCTGCGAGACGATCTGCACCGAGGGGTCGTCGGCGACCTGCGCGAAGTAGCTCTGGATGGGTGCCGTCGTCCGCGAGACCTCGGCACGCACGTAGCGCAGCGTGCCTTCGTGCTCCTCGGCCACCAGGCGTGCGATGGCGGGGTCGGCTTCGACCAGCGCCTTGCGCGACGCACGGTCCCAGATCGGGCGGATCTCGGCCCGGCTGTCGGCGATCTTCCACGCGCCCGAGGCCTTGTCGAGCACCAGGTCGATCACGCCGAGGTGGTCGCCCCAGCGGCCGGGCATCACGGCCGGCACGCCGTTGATGGTGCCGCGGGCCAGGTCGACCTTGGGGTGCTGCGCGAAGAAGCGGCCCGGGAACTCGCCGTGCGAATGGCCGAACAGGATGGCGTCGATGCCGGGCACCTCGGCCAGGCGTGCCACCGAGTTCTCGGCGAAGAACACCGTCTCGCCGCGTTCGAAGCCGCTGTGCGGGATGGCCACGACGAGGTCGGCACCCTGCGCCTTCATCTCGGGCACCAGGCGGCGCGCCGTTTCGAGGATGTCGCGCACCGTGACCCGGCCTTTCAGGTGCTGCTGGTCCCACTGCATGATCTGCGGCGGCACGAAGCCGATGACGCCGATCTTCAGGCGGTGCTTGCCGCCGGCCTCGTCGGTCATCGTGCGGTCGAGGATGACGTAGGGCGTGAAGGCGTGCTTGTCGTTGGCCGGGTTGCCGTCGCCGTCGTCGACGTGCACGTTGGCGCTGACGTAAGGGAAGTTGGCGCCGGCGATGGCCTGGCGCAGGAAGGGCAGGCCGTAGTTGAACTCGTGGTTTCCGAGGTTCGCGGCGTCCACGCCCAGGTGGTTGAGCACCTTGTAGGCCGGGTGCACCTGGCCCGGTTGCAGGGGCTTGATGCGCGCCACGAAGTCACCCAGCGGGCTGCCCTGGAGCAGATCGCCGTTGTCGAACAGCAGGCTGTTGGGGCTCTCGCGGCGCGCGGCCTGGATCAGCGAGGCGGTCTTCGCCAGGCCGTACTCGTCGGTGGCCTTGTCCTGGTAGTAGTCGTAGTTCAGCAGGTTCATGTGCACATCCGTCGTCTCGAGGATGCGCAGCTTCAGGCGCTGGGCCCCGGCCGCACCGCAGAGCGCCGCGGCCAGCAGGCCGATCGCGATATGCCGCAGCACGGGAGGGGTCGGAAGAAGGAACTTCAGGCTCATCGGTCGCATTCCTGGCCGGCACGGGCCGGGCGCTGTCAATCGGTGGTGTGGATGGCAGGGGCCGTCGCGTCTGCCGGGAGGTCTTCGGCCCGCTCGAGCGCGCCCTGGACGGCCGACAGCAGCTTGTGCAGTTCCAGCGGCTTGGTGACGTAGTCGGCGAAGCCCGCGGCATGACCGGCGGCGATGTCGTCGTCCATCGCGTTGGCACTCACCGCGACCACCGGGATGTGCCGCGTCGACGCGGATTCTCGCAGCAGGCGCAGCACCTCGAAACCGCTCATGTCGGGCAGCTGGATGTCGAGCAGGATCAGGTCGGGCTGCGCGCTGCGCGCCCGTTCCAGCCCGGACAGCGGGTGCGGCTCGCTGATCAGCAGCAGGCCGGGTGCGCGGGCCAGCATGGCTTCCATGAGCACGACGTTGACGGGGTTGTCCTCGATGTAGAGCACGGTGCGCGGGTGCAGCCCTGCGGCGGGCATGTCCAGCGGCATGTTGCCCGATGGCGGGGCATCGGCCACCGTCTGATCGAGCGGCCGCGGCAGGTCGATCCAGAAGCGGCTGCCTTCCTCCGGCCGGCTCTCGACGCCGATCTCGCCGCCCATCGCCTGCATCAGCCGACGGCTCAGCGCCAGGCCGATACCCGTGCCCTCGACGTTGCTGTCGACATTGACGCGCTCGAAGGGCGTGAAGATGCGCTCCACCTGCTGTGGCGTCAGCCCCAGGCCGGTGTCGCGCACCACCACGCGCACCCAATTGCGCTGCTGCCGGCATTCCAGGAACACCTGGCCCCCCTGGCGGTTGTACTTGATGGCGTTGCCCAGGAGGTTCAGCAGCACCTGCTTCAGCCGCATCGGGTCGCCGGCGACGAAGTCGTCGAAGGAGGCGCCATCGATGGGCAGCAGGCGCACCTCGCGCTCCTGGGCCAGCGGTTCCACCAGGTTCAGGCAGTCCTGCACCACCGGCAGCAGGCGCATCGTGGTGCATTCGACGGTCAGCTTGCCGGCCTCGATGCGTCCCAGGTCGAGCACGTCGTTGATCAGGTTCAGCAGGTGACGCCCGCTGCGCAGGATCTCGCGGGCGTGGCTGTGCTGCTCACGTGACAACGGCCTTGCGGCGTCCGAGTCGAGCAGCTGTGCGAAACCCAGGATCGCGTTCATCGGCGTGCGCAACTCGTGCGACATGTGCGAGAGGAACTGCGACTTGGCCTGGTTGGCGCGCTCGGCCTCGTCGCGCGCGTTGATGAGGGCGCGCTCGGCACGCTTGCGGTCGGTGATGTCCAGGCCGAAGGCGTAGAAGATGCGCTTGCCATTCGGTCGCAAGGCGCCCGCGAGGTGGGTGACCTGCAGGTCGATGGCCGGTGCGGACCCGCGGGCAGGGTAGTGGCGCTCGGTGATCACGCGCTCGCCGCGCGCGGCCATGGCGATCTCCTCGGTGACGTGACCCGTGCGCTCCGGTCCCAGGATCTCGAGCACCGTGCGACCGATCATGTCCACGGCCCGCAGCCCCAGCACCGAGGCAAGCCGGTCGTTGACGAAGGTGTAGGTCAGGTCTTCGTCGATGGCGGCGATGTATCCCGGGAAGGCGTCGAGCAGCTCCCGCACCTCGTGTTCGCTGCTGCGCAGCGCCAGCTCCACGCGCTTGAGCTCGGTGATGTCGATGCCGAAGCCTTGCAGCACCCGGCGTCCGCTGCGGTCGCGCTCGGCGCGCGCCGTGACCTGGATCGTCGCGCCGTTTTGTCTGCGTTCGTAGACCAGGGTCTGGCCGACCTCCAGAGCGGCGAACTGCGCCTTCATCTCTGCCGCGCGCTGCGTTCCGAGCACCTCGACGGCCGAGTGGCCCACGACCTCGGCAGGCGACCTGCCGATGAGTCGGCACAGGCGGTCGTTGGCGAACAGGTAGCGCAGGTCCTCGTCGAGGACGGAGATCAAGCCCGGGAAGGCGTCGAGCAGCGTCCGGGTCTCGGCCTCGGCGCTGCGGATCTGCTCGAGCGCTTCGGCCTCGGCGGTGACGTCGCGCGTCACGATGACGACGCAGCGCACGCCGGCGGTGTCGGTGCCGTAGGGGTAGTAGCCGACGTCCAGGTGCCGGACGGCGCCACTGCGGTCGGTCTCGGTCAGCCGCAAGGTCCGGGGCTGGCCGAGGTTCAGGCATTCGCTGACCGCCTGCAGCCGCGGGCCGGCAATGCCCTCGGGGAAGACCTCGGTCGAGTGTCGGCCTATCGTCTGTTCGCGAGAGCGCTGGTTGCTGCGGCACCAGGCATCGTTGACCATGCGGTAGACCTCGTCCTCGCCGATCACGCTGACGAGGTCGGTCAGCGAATTCGTCGCCGCTTCGTAGATGCGCAGCGAACGCTGGGCCGCGTCGCGGCCCGACAGATCGTGCATCGCCCCGGTCAGGCGGATCACGCGGCCTTGTTGATGCTGGGGCTGGCACACCATGCGCACCGCGGCCACCCGGCCGTCCGCGCGCAAGAGCGACACCTCCAGATCGAAGGCTTCGCCATGCTGTATCGCCCGCTGGAGGGCGGCGTCGAACGGTGCGCGGGAGGCCGGCGACAGGTGCATGCGGGCCGTCGCCAGGGAGGGCTGCGTGTCGGGTGGCAGGCCGTGGATGCGGAAGGTCTGCGGCGTCCAGCGCAGATGCATCGACGGGAGCTCGATCTCCCATCCGCCCACTTCGGCCACCGCGCCGGTGCGGTCGAGCAGGGTCAAGGTGCGCTGCATCGCTTCGTGACGATCTTGCTGGTCGAGCCTCAGTGCGATGGTCTCGCGCGCTTCTGCCGCTGCGCGCCGTGCATGGATGAGCACGATGCACACGAAGGCCACCATCAGCCAGCCCAACGCCGGGACGGTCGTGCCGCCGCCGGCGGCGAAGTAGGCGCCTGCCGCGAGCAGTGCCGGCGTGGCAGTCCACAGGGCAGCACGGCGGTCGAAGGCGACGCTCAGTGTGGTGGCGGTGATGACTGCGCTGAGCGTCACGATCAGCAGGTCGGCATGGCGGGTGTCGTGCACCTGGAACAAGGCCAGGCCGGCGACGCCCCACACCAGTCCCAGCAGCGCCAGCATCAGCCGGTATCGGCCCAGCCACTGCCGGGCCCGCGGCGCTTCGTCGGTGGCCGGCACGTCGCGAACGTGTGCCGTCCTCACCGCCCACCGACCGCACAGAACCGCCACGAGGGCGATCAGCCAGGCACCACGATGGGGTCCGGGCACCACGCTGGCCAGCGCGAAGTACAGCAACACGCCGAGCAGGCTCCCGCCGATCACAGATGCCGGCACGACTTCGCTATGCCGGCGCAGACGGTCGGCCCGTACCGCGGCTTCAATCCTGCGATCGTCGTCGTCGGCCAACGAGGGGTCTCCGGGGTGAAGTGGGCTGCGGTGCAGCGGGTCCACAGAACTGGCCAGATGATAGTCGCCGCACCCCGCGAACAGGGGGGCCGGCGTCCCGCTGCGCCTTCGGCACCGGCCAAGAAAAAGGCCTGCCGGTGTACCGGCAGGCCGCTGGGGTCGGGTGCGGGGGCTGACCGGGCACACTGCAGGCGCCGGTGGCCCCGTGCTGAGCCGTCAGACCGACATTTCCTTGGCCACGTCCGCGTACTCCTCGATCTGGTCGAAGTTCATGTAGCGGTAGACCTTGGAGCCGTCGGCGTTGATGACGCCCATGTCGGCGTGATACTCGGCCACGGTGGGCAGGCGACCCAGCTTGCTGGCAATGGCGGCCAGTTCGGCCGAAGCCAGGTAGACGTTGGTGTTCTTGCCCAGCCGGTTGGGGAAGTTGCGCGTGGAGGTGGACACCACCGTGGCGCCTTCCTTGACTTGCGCCTGGTTGCCCATGCACAGGCTGCAGCCGGGCATCTCGGTGCGCGCGCCGGCGCTGCCGAAGTTGGCGTAGTGGCCCTCCTGTGTCAGCTGTTCGGCGTCCATCTTGGTGGGCGGTGCCACCCACAGCTTCACCGGGATGTCACGCTTGCCTTCCAGCAGCTTGCTGGCGGCGCGGAAGTGACCGATGTTGGTCATGCAGCTGCCGATGAAGGCCTCGTCGATCTTGGTGCCAGCCACTTCGCTGAGGAATTTGGCGTCGTCGGGGTCGTTCGGGCAGCAGAGGATGGGCTCCTTGATGTCTGCCAGGTCGATCTCGATGACGTGGGCGTACTCGGCGTCCTTGTCGGCTTCCAGCAGCGTGGGCGCGGCCAGCCATTCCTGCATCTTCTGGATGCGGCGCTCGAGGCTGCGCTTGTCCTGGTAGCCCTGGGCGATCATGTTCTTCAGCAGCACGATGTTGCTGTTGAGGTACTCGATGATCGGTTCCTTGTTCAGGCGCACCGTGCAGCCGGCGGCGCTGCGCTCGGCGCTGGCGTCGCTCAGCTCGAAGGCCTGTTCCACCTTCAGGTCGGGCAGGCCCTCGATCTCGAGAATGCGGCCCGAGAACTCGTTCTTCTTGCCCTGCTTGGCCACCGTCAGCAGGCCGGCCTTGATGGCGTACAGCGGGATCGCGTGCACCAGGTCGCGCAGCGTGACGCCGGGCTGCATCTGGCCCTTGAAGCGCACCAGCACGCTCTCGGGCATGTCCAGCGGCATCACGCCGGTGGCCGCGCCGAAGGCCACCAGGCCCGAGCCGGCCGGGAAGCTGATGCCGATGGGGAAGCGGGTGTGGCTGTCGCCGCCGGTGCCCACGGTGTCGGGCAACAGCATGCGGTTCAACCAGCTGTGGATGATGCCGTCGCCCGGGCGCAGGCTGATGCCGCCGCGGTTGCTGATGAAGGCGGGCAGCTCGCGGTGTGTCTTCACGTCCACCGGCTTGGGGTAGGCCGCGGTGTGGCAGAAGCTCTGCATCACGAGGTCGGCGCTGAAGCCCAGGCAGGCCAGGTCCTTCA
>LNFM01010894.1_pt1 | contig 12586 bp, 14 predicted proteins | sample 596031 | NCBI WGS metagenome assembly LNFM01 (sample SAMN04254537, study PRJNA301005) | activated carbon metagenome | isolation source: dual media filters at the Ann Arbor, Michigan drinking water treatment plant | place: USA: Ann Arbor
CCGGGCGCCGGAACATACGCGGCGATGCTGACCTTCCCGGGCGCCGCGGGCGGCCCCACCGACGTGGCGTTGACGGGTGTCGCATCCGAGGCCCCGGCCCCCGTCGTCCCCGTCGTCCCGGACACCGGTCCGCCGGCGGCTCCCCCCGCGGAGCCGGTCGCGGGCCGGTCGGTCACGGCGCCCCGCGTGAGCGGACCGGCGTGGCTTGTGGCCGGCGACCGGCGCACGCCCCTCCCCGTCGGCGACGCGCTGGCGCTGCCCGCGCATGTCGACGCGACGGCGGGCGCCGTCACGTTCCACGTGGCGTCGGCGGGCGGCGCGCCCCGGCGGGTCCGCGTGGGCCGCGGCCGGTTCGTCATCGCCCAGTCCCCGGTCGTCGTCGCGCGTGGCGGGGCCTCCCCGGTCCGTCTGCGCCTGCACCTGTCGGGACGCGCCCTCGTCCGATGCCCCCGTCCCGCGTCGCCGGGTGCGTCCCGGCCCCATCCCGCGCGGCGCGCCCTGACGGTCACCGGCGCCGACGTGAGCCTGCACGGACGCTGGTCCGTCGCGACCGTGCCCGCCGGCCGGGACGCCCGCGTCCGGATGGTCGACCGGTGCGGCGGCACCCACACGCGGGTCCTCTCGGGGACCGTCCGCGTGCGCGACCGCGTCACCGGCCGGACCGTCCTCGTCGGGGAGGGACGCACCCACCGCGCACCCCGGGCGCGCTGACGGGACGGACCCGGGTGCGGGTTGGCCGCCGGCGCGGCCGGGAACCCCCGGGGCATGGAGCCCTGGAGACTGTGGCTGCTCACACGGCGGACGGTGGGCGGATTCTCGGACTCGGGGGGCACGCGGCTCGCTGCGGCGATCGCCTACTACGCGCTGCTGTCGCTGTTCCCCCTCGTGATCGCGCTGGTCTCGGGCGTGGGGCTGGTGCTCTCCGACGACCAGGCGCGACGCGAGGTGATCGACCCGATCATCGGTGCCCTTCCGTTGAGCGCGGACGGCGCCGCCGACCTGCGGGGCATCCTCGAGGGTGCCGTCGGCGGGGAGGCCGGGGCCGTCGGCCTCATCGGCCTCGCCGGCCTCCTGTGGACGGCGAGCGGCATGATGGGCGCGATCCGCGCCGGACTGACGACCGTGACGGGCGCCGACGGGACCCGTCCGTTCCTGCGCGCCAAGCTCGTGGACCTCGCCATGGTCGTCGTGACGGGGACCGTCCTGCTGGTATCGACGACGGTCACGGTGGTGATGCGCGTCGCGGACGACCGGGTGCTGGAACCCCTGGGGCTCTCCGGGCCGGCCGGTGCCGTCATCGGGATCGCGACGCCGATCGCCCTGGGCTTCGTGGTGCTGACCGCCCTTCTGCGGCTGGTGCCGGCGGAGCCGATCCCGTGGGCCGGCGTCTGGCGCGGCGCGCTCGGCGGCGCGGTCGGCCTCTGGGTGCTCACCACGGGCTTCGGGATCTACGTGAGGAACTTCGGTCGCTACAACGCCGTCTACGGCTCGCTGGGCGCGGTCGTCGCGTTCCTCGTCTTCGTCTTCCTCGCCGCGATCCTCCTCCTGATCGCCGCGGCCGCCGCGTCCCGGTGGCCCGCGGTCGCGACCGCCGGCCGCCCCCGATCCGACGGTGGCGACGCGTCGCGCACCGACGCGATCCGCCGTGCCCTCACGGGCCTCGTGTCCCGCGGGTGAGCCCCCTCGCCGGAGACGGCCGGATGGCCGACCGCACGCGATCGATCCGCGCGCTGGTCGCGCGGCATCCCCGCCGCGCCCAGGTCGCCGCCGTCTGGATCGCCGCGGGACTGGCGGGGGCGGTGATCTGGAGCGCCGCCCTCGACCACGACGGCGCCGACGCGCCACCGCGGGGGACCGTCCGGCCCCTCGGGCCGACGGGTGTCGCGGCGACGTCCGTCGCGCTCGACGGCCGCGCCGCCTGGACGGTCGGGCTGCGCGACCGGCTCCTGCGCGCGACGCCGCCGGCAACGGGTGGGACGCCGGGGGTGCCGCAGCGCATCGGGTCGGCCGGTGATCTGGCGGTGCAGGTCGCCGTCGGTCAGGGGGCGGTGTGGGTGGCGCTGCAACAGGGGGGCCGCGGCGCGGTCGTCCGCGTGGACCCGGGTGGAGGACCCCGCCGCGTGTTCCCGACCGGGGATCAGGTGCCCGAGCGGATCACCGTGCTGCCGGCCCGCGTCGTCGTCGTGGGGGACAGCCGGATCGCGGCGGTCCCGACCGGTGGGACACCGGGGTGGTCGCGTGCGCTCCCCGACGCGGTGGACGTGGCGGGCGGGTACGGATCCGTCTGGGCCGTCTCCCGCCTGCCGGGCGCGCGGAGCCTCGTGACCCGGCGCGAGCCGGGCACGGGCCGGGTCGTCGGCCGGCGCGTGGTACCGGCCGCCGCCACGGCGATCGACGTCGGGCTCGGTGCCGTCTGGGTCGCCAACGGGTGCGCCGACGGCGTGCTGCGCGTCCCCGTCGGGCCGGGGGCCGGGACGTGCACGCCGATGGGCAAGGGGGCCGCCGACGTCACCGTCGGCGGCGGCTCGGCCTGGGCGGCCGACGCCGCGGGAGCACGGGTCGCGGAACTCGACGCGGCGAGCGGCTCCGTCGTCCGCGCCTGGGACGTCCCGGGACGTCCCGCCACGGTCGCCGTCGCGGACGGCTCCGTCGTCACCCTGACGCGTGGGGGCGACCTCTTCCTGCTCGCGGATCCGGGGTGACACGGGACCGGCGGTCCCGCGTCGCCGTCACCTCGGGACCGTGGTCTTCTCCCGCAGCACGTTCCCGGTGAAGCACAACCGGTACGCGCCGCGCCGGCCCGAGCGCGGGTCGTAGAGCCAGCAGTCCCGGCCGTCCCGCCGTATGGTCGAGCGTGGTGTGCCGAGGAGGGCCCGCACCTGGGTGCGGGACGCGCCGAGGCGCACGAGGAGGAACTGCGACCGGGCGATCTCGCCGGCCGTCCGGGGCGCGGGCGCCCCCGTGCGGCCGGTGCCGGCGAGGTTCGCGGCGGCGAGCGCGCCGAGGACGCCGGCGAGGACGATGGCCGCGCCGACCAGGATCATCGGCCGCCGGCGCCTCGGCGGCGCGGCGGCGGGCACGGTCCGGCGGCGGAGTGGGCGTCCCGGCATGTGCTCGTCCTACAGGAGGCCCGCGACGCAGGCACGCCCGGAGGTCGGGGCACCCGGTCCACGGCGGTCACGAGGCGTGACCGCGTAGCCTCCCGCCGGTCGACGGAGGGGGGCCGGTGAGCCGTTCGGAGGGGACCGGCCGGGGGCCGGCGGCGCGGAGGGGGCGGCTCGACCGCGGCCTCGACGTGCTCCGGGAACGGCTGTGGTTCTGGCCGGCCGCGCTCGGTGTGCTCGCCGCCGTCGCCGCCGAGCTCCTGGTGCGGCTCGACCGGACGCTGGATGAGGAGAACGCCCGGCCCGTCTGGGTCTTCAGCGGGAACGCCGACGCGGCGCGGAGCGTGCTGTCGACCATCGCGACCGCCACGATGACGGTGCTCGGCGTCACCCTCTCGATCACCCTGGCGGTCCTGGCGCTCACGGCGCAGGGGTACTCCCCGCGGGCGATGCGGCGGTTCATGCGCGACCGCGTCATCCAGGCCGTGATCGGCGGGTTCGTCGGGACGTTCGTGTTCGCGCTGGTCGCGCTGCGCCTGGTGCGCGAGGACCAGGTCCCCGGGATCACCGTGAACGTCGCGGTCCTCCTGTGCTTCGTCGTGCTGGGCCTCCTCGTCGGGTTCTTCCACCACATGGCCTCCGAGATCCGCGTCGAGCGCCTGATCGACGCGATCTGGGAGGAGACGCGCGTCGCGATCGGCAGTGTCCTCACCGCCCCGCACGGGGCCGAGGGCCCGGTCGCCCCCGACACGCCCCCCGTCGCGCAGGCCCGTGCCACGGCCACCGGGCGGGTGCGCTGGGTCGACGACGAGGCGCTCGCCGGCGTGGCGCGGGAGACGGGGGGCGTCGCCGCCGTCGTGCCGGCGCCCGGCGACTTCGTCGCCGAGGGCGAGCCGGTCGTCCGCATGGTCGGCGGGGAGCCACCGGGCGCCGAGCAGATCGCCCGGCTCGCGGGGGCGATCTCCGTCGGGACCCAGAGGACCATGTACCAGGACGTCGCGTTCGGCTTCCGTCAGCTCGCCGACGTCGGGCTGCGCGCCCTGTCCCCCAGCGTCAACGACCCGACGACGGCGGAGGAGGCGATCATGCGGGTCGCCGACCTCCTGCGCCGGGTCGCGGACCGGCGACTCGGGGTCGCGATCCTCGACGACGACGGGCGGTTGCTCGTCACCCGGCCGCGCCCCACGTGGGACGACCTGGTCGGCCTGGCCTTCGACCAGTACGTGCGGGAGGCCGAGGCCCAGGCCGACGCCGCGACCATGCTCGTCCTCATCGACGCCCTCACCCGGGTGGCCGCCGCCACCGTCGACCCGGGACGGCTCGCGCCGCTGAGGGACCGGGTCGCCGCGATCCGCGACGGCGCGCGGCGGGCCCTTCCCGACCCCCGCGACCTCGCCCGGATCGAGGAGGCGGCCGGCCGCCTCCCGTGAGCGCCGCGCGGCCGGGCCCCGACCCGTCTCAGTGGGTCGTGGCCGGCTCGCCCCCGAGGTCGGTGACACCCGCGTAGTCGGCGACGCGCGCGGCGCCGGTGACCTCGTACTCGAGGATCAGGAGCCCGGTGGGGGTGGCGGCGTGCCGGGTGAGGCGCAGGCCGACCGCATCGCTCGGGTCGGGCAGGAACCGCCGGCCCGCCCCGATGACGACCGGGGCGACGACGAGGCGGAGGGCGTCGGCGACGCCCGCGGACAGCAGCGACACCGCGAGCCGCGCGCTGCCGTGGACCTGCAGCTCCCGGCCGGGCCGCGCCTTCAGTTGCGCGACCGCGGCGACGGGGTCCCCGTGGAGCACGGTGGTCGGGTCCCAGTCGCCCCGCCGCAGGGTGCCGGTGACGACGTACTTCGGGAGGCGGTTCATCCGTTCGGTGAACGGGTCGCCGGGGTCGGTGATCCGCGGCCAGTCGCGCGCGAACGCCTGGTAGGTGCGCCGCCCGAGCAGGAGGCCGTCGGCGAGATCGAGCCACTCCGAGGCCTGCCGGACGAACTGCTCGTCGATGTGCGGCACCAGCCAGCCGCCGCGGGTGAAGCCGTCGGAGGTGTCCTCGTCGGCCGACCCCGGCCCCTGGCTGACGCCGTCGAGGGTGACGAACTGCGTGATCGTGAGCCTCATCGGCCGGCCTCGGCCTCGGCGATCCCGGCGAGGGCGGCGGTGACGGCGCCCCAGCCGTCGAGGAACCCGAGGTCCTCGTGGCGCGCCCGGTCCGCGGGGTCGCCGTGGCGGACGAGCACGCGGTAGTCGGTCCCGTCGTCGTGGTCGGCGAAGGTGATCTCGGCGGTCATCGCGACCGGCTCGGGCCGCGCGGGACGCCAGGTGCTGTCGAGGGCGTTGGTGAAGACGATGCGGGTGCCGGCATCGACGGCGAGGAACACGCCGTCGATGTGCGGGACGAACTCCGCGCCGTCCTCGCTCATCCGCGAGACGAACGCGCCCCCGGGACGCAGCTCGAGGCGGTCGACGCGGGCGACGGCGGGCGCCGGGAGCCACCAGCGCTCGAGCCGGGCGGGGTCGGTCCAGGCGCGCCACACGATCTCGCGGGGGGCGCGGATGACCCGCTGCAGGGTCAGGTCGAGCTCGGCGTCCACGGGTGCTCCTCCATCTCGTCGGCGACGAATCCCTCCAGCCGGTCGGTGCGGCCCGCCCAGACCCGGCGTTGCTCGTCGAGCCAGCCCTCGACGAGCGCGAGCCGGCCGCGGTCGAGCGCGCACGTGCGCACCCGGCCGGCCTTGCTCGTGTGGATCAGCCCGCACGTCTCGAGGGCGCGGACGTGCTTCAGGAACGACGGCAGGGTGATCGGGAACGCGCCGGCCAGCTCGCTGACGCTCGCCGGGCCGGTGCCCAGCCGCCGCACGACGGCCCGGCGGGTCGGGTCGGCGAGCGCCGCGAACACCCCGTCGACCTCCGCCGTCGCATACTTTGCCATGTGGCTAAGCATAGCGCAGGGGCCCGTGCGGCGACCACCTCGGGCCGTATCGGGGTCGCCGCCCGGTAGGTTCACGGTGTGCGGCGCGGTCTTCTGGGAGAATGGCGGAATCGTCACGACCGCCGACAACGGAGTTGACCCTGGACGAGAGCCGGCCCGTGTGCGCGTAGCGGACCCGCGATGATCGACGGAGCCGCGGCCGGCGGGCGTCCGGTGCACGTCGACGACCCCCCGGCGCTGCACCTCGGGGCGGGGCCGTCGCCGGTCGCCGCGCTGACGCGCGGCACCCGCGGACGGTCGCTGTCCGCGGTCGCGACCGTGGCCGCTCTGGCGATCCTGGCGGGCGCGCTCTGGCAACTCGACTGGGGCACGTTCCGGTCCCTCGCGACGACGGACGCGTGGCTCCTCGTCGCCCTCGCGGCGGTGCTCCACCTGCTGACCGTCCCGTTGAAGGCGGCGGCGTGGCTCGTCACGCTCCGCGGCGTCGTGGAGGGCGGCAGGCGCCTGCCGATCACGGTCGTCCTGTCACCGGTCATGGTCGGCGCCCTCGTCAACATCGTCCTCGCCGGTCGCCTCGGTGACGCCGCGCGGGTGCTGCTCGCGGGCTCGCGCCTCCAGGCGATGGGGCGCCCGGCGCCCGTGCCCGTCGTCCTCGGGTCGGCGGTGACGGAGAGCCTCGTCTCGACGGCGACCTGGGTGGGGCTGGTCGGCCTGGCCGGCCTGTTCCTCCCGTTGCCCCCCGCGGTCTGGATCGCGATCGCCGTCTTCGGCGGGCTCTGGTCGCTCCTGGTGGTCGCGTCGGTCCGGGGGTGGGCGGCGGGACCCGGGCGCACCGGCGGGGACGGGCCCGTCGGGCGGGTGCGGGTCGGCCTCCGACGGCTGTGGACGTCGGTCACCGACGGGCACCGCTCCCTGTCGAGGGTGGACCAGCTCGTCCCGCTCGTCGTCCTGAGCGTCGGGGGCTGGGCCGCCCAGCTCGTGAGCACCTACGTCCTGCTGCAGGCGTTCGGCATCGACGGGGGATGGGCCGCGGCGACGCTGGTCCTCGTCAGCGTGAGCGTCGCCCAGACGCTGCCGCTCCTGCCGGGCAACGTCGGCGTCTTCCAGGCGGCCGTCGCGCTGCCCCTGGTCGCGTCCTTCGGGGTCCCGGCGGCGACGGCCCTCGCCGTCGGCGTCGTCATGCAACTCGTGCAGTCCGCCCCCGTCGCGGTCGCGGGCGCCGTCGCCCTGTCGCGCGAGGGCGAGGGCATCGGCCACCTCTCGCGCAAGGCCCGTGCCCTCGCGTCGTCGCGGAAGGCGGCCCGCGCATGAGCACGCGCGCGATGCCGATGCGCGCCCACGGCCTGTCGTGGCGCCGCGAGGTCGGGCTCTTCGTCGCCGCCTACGTGGCCTACTCCCTCGCCCGCGGCGCGACGACCGGCTCGTTCGAGACGGCCCTGGCGAACGCCCGCACGATCGTCGAGATCCAGGCCGCCTGGGGCATCGGCATCGAACGGGCGTTGCAGGACCAGTTCATCGGGCTCCCCATCATGTGGGTCGTCAACCGGCTCTACCTGATCGCCCAGTTCGCCGTGGTGCCCGCCGCCCTCATCTGGGTCTACCGGCGCCGGCCGCTGCTCTACCCCCGTCTGCGCACGACGGTTCTCGCCACGTGGGTGATCGCGTTGCCGGTCTACGCGCTCTTCCCGACCGCGCCGCCCCGCCTCGCCGGCATCGGGATCCTCGACACGGTGAGCGAGCAGACGTCCTTCGAGCTGGACGCGCCCTTCGTCACCGCGTTCTACAACCCCGTCGCCGCGGTGCCGAGCCTCCACGCGGGGTTCGCGTTCGCCGTCGGGATCGGCGTCGCGTCCGCGTCGCGTGTCGGGTGGATCAAGGTCGGTGCGCTGCTGTGGGGTCCCTGCGTCGCCTTCATCGTGGTGGCGACCGGCAACCACTTCGTCCTCGACGTGGTGATCGGGATGCTCGCGGTGCTCCTCGGGTACATGGTCGCGCTGCTGCTGCACCGCGGTCCGACCAGCGTCGTGGAGGAGGCCGAGCGGGTCGCGGTCGGACGGACCGGCGCCGCCGCGCCATCGCGCGACCCGTTGCGGGTGGCGCTCGTCTGCCCCTACGACTGGTCGCGTCCCGGTGGCGTGCGCACCCACGTCGCCGGGCTCGCCGACGCCCTCCGGTCACGCGGGCACCAGGTCGACATCCTCGCCGCCGGCCGCACGACGGGTTCGGGTGACGGCCTCGTGCTGATGGGAGCCCCCGTCCCGGTGCGCGCGAACGGCTCCGTCGCCCGCGTCTCGCTCGGCCCGGGCGCCGCCCTGCGGATGCGGCGGGCCCTGCGCGACGGTGGCTACGACGTCGTCCACCTCCACGAACCCCTCGCCCCGCTCGTGTGCCTCGTCGCCCTCCGCTCCCGCGACGCGGCCCTCGCCGCGACCTTCCACATGTACAGCGCGCGGGCGATCCCGTACCGCCTGTTCGGGTTCGCCCTCCGGCCGCTCCTCGGGGGGGTGTCGGAGCGGATCGCCGTGTCCGAGGCCGCCCGCGAGTGCGCGGCGCGGGTGTCGCGCGCGGAGATCGCCGTCATCCCGAACGGGGTCACCCCCGCCGCGGGCGAGGCCCGGGCGGTCGAGCCCGACGACCCCTCCCGTGACCGGCGGATCCTGTTCATCGGCCGGCACGAACCCCGCAAGGGCCTCACCGTCCTGCTGGACGCCGTGGAGCGGCTGCCGATGGGGGTGCGGGTGGACCTCATCGGCGTCGCGCCGGAGGAGGTCGCCGACCGGGACATGGGGGACCGGCTCGTCGCCCACGGGCGCGTGACCGACGAGGAGCGCCGTGCGCTCCTCGCGCGCGCCGACGTCCTGTGCGCCCCGTCGCTCGGTGGGGAGAGCTTCGGCCTGGTGCTCGTCGAGGCGATGGCGGCGGGCGTGCCGGTGGTGGCGTCCGGCATCCGCGGCTACCGGGAGGTCCTGGCCCCGGACGGCGGGATCCTGGTGCCCCCGGGCGACCCCGCGGCGCTGGCCGGGGCGCTGACGGAGGCGCTGACCGACCCGGGCGTCCGCGACCGGGCGCGGATCGCGGGCCCCGCCGCCACCGCCGCGTTCGAGTGGCCACGCGTGGCACGGCTCGTCGAGGATTCGTACCGCTCGGCGATCGAGGCCCACGCCCCCGCCCCCGCGATCCGACGGGAGCCGTCCACCGCCTGATCTGCTCGAGGCAGATCGGGTGGTCTCTCTCGGGCGGTCTCAGCGCCCGCCCGGCGGACGTGCCCTACCGGTGCGGTGTGGACGGCAACCGAGCCACCGCTACCGCTGAGCGCTCGACTCCGCGCGATCGGGCAGCACCCAGGCTGGGCGCAGGGAGTGGCAGGTGTAGCCGTCGGGGTACCTCTCCAGGTAGTCCTGGTGCTCGGGCTCGGCCTCCCAGAACGGCGCCTCGGGCTCGATCGTCGTGACGACCTTCCCCGGCCACAGGCCAGACGCGTCCACGTCGGCGATCGTGTCGCGAGCGATCCGCTCCTGCTGGGGGGTGAGCGGGAAGACCGCGGAGCGGTAGCTCGAGCCGATGTCGTTGCCCTGGCGGTCCCACGTCGACGGGTCGTGGATCTGGAAGAAGAAGGCGAGGACCTTCCGGTAGGTCGTCTGCGATGGGTCGAACACGACCTCGATGGCTTCTGCGTGCCCTGGGTGGTTGCGGTAGTCGGGGTTCTCGTTCTGCCCTCCGGTGTACCCCACGCGCGTGCCCAGGACGCCGGTTTGGCGGCGAAAGAGATCCTCCATGCCCCAGAAGCACCCGCCGGCCAGGATGGCGGTCTCGGTCCCGGCCGAGCGCGTGATCTCGCCGGTGCCATCGATGCCGCTAACCATGCTGAGCCTCCCCGTCGGAGTCGTGGTCGGTGTCGAACAGTGCGCTGAACTCGCCGTACCCCTCCTTCTCGAGGTCCGAGGCGGGTACGAAGCGCAGCGCCGCCGAGTTCATGCAGTAGCGCTGGCCCCCTGCCTCCCGCGGCCCGTCGGGGAACACGTGACCGAGGTGGCTGTCGGCGCCCGACGAGCGCACCTCGGTCCGGCTCATGCCCAGCGTCCCGTCCGTCGTGGTCGTGACGGCGCCCGCGACGATGGGGGCGGTGAAGCTCGGCCAACCCGTCCCGCTGTCGTACTTCTCGGTGGACGAGAAGAGCGGCTGCCCCGAGACGACATCGACGTAGATGCCGGGCTCATGGTGGTCCCAGTACGGGTTGTGGAACGCCGGCTCGGTGCCGTTCTCCTGGGTCACCCGGTACTGCGCCTCGGTGAGTCGGCTAAGCGCCTCGGGTGACATGCGGTGGTCGTCGGGACTCATCGGCGGCTCCTCCGCGTGGCGGAATCCTTCAAAGAATGTACCCGATAGTACACTGACGGCGCGTGTCTCGCCCTGCCGGCCCGCGGGCCCGAGGCCCACCCGGTTAGGCTTCACGGACGGCCTCATGGGCTGCGCCAGTGCCGGGAGGGCATCTTGGGTGAGAACCGACCGTCAGCGCGGCGGCTGACCTCCAAGGGCGAAGCCACTCGGCAGCGCATCGTGGACGCCGCCGCCGACCTCATCTACACCCGAGGGGTCGAGGGCACCAGCATCGACGACGTCATCGATGCGAGCGGGACCGGGAAGTCCCAGGTGTACCACTACTTCGGCGGCAAGACCGAGCTCGTCGAGGCCGTCGTCGAGGCCCAGATCACGCGAGTACTCGGCGAGCAGGCCGTGTTCCTCGGGGACCTGCGGACGATGCGCGGTTTCGAGCGTTGGCGCGATTCGGTGGTGGTCGACGTGAGAGGTCCGCGAGGCGCCCACGGCTGTCCCATCGGGTCGCTCGCCAGCGAACTCGCCGACCGATCGGAGACGGCTCGCCAGAACCTCGAGCAAGGGTTCGCCGTGTGGGAACGGTGGTTTCGAGTGGGCCTGGAGCGGATGCAGGACTCGGGAGAGCTCAGACCGGATGCGGACATCGATGAACTCGCCATGGGCGTGATGGCCGCCGTGCAGGGCGGCTATCTCCTTTCCCAGACCAGACGGGACGGGCGGAGCATGGCAGCCGCGCTCGACATGGCCCTCGACCGCATCCGCGCCGCGCTGACACGTGCTCCCCAACCTGGCTGAACGCGTCCGAACTCCGCGCGTGCTCGTCGACGTCAGGCGGTGCCGCAAGGAAGCGCCGCGGGATGGCCCTGGCGGGTCAATGGCCCTCCCCTGTGTGGCCGGCAGTGGTGCGGGGGCTCTCTCCCGGCGTGTGTGACCGCGGCCCGCGTCCGTCCTCGAGTACCGCTCGGATCGCGTGCACATCGGCCTCGGTGTTCTGACAGACGGCCAGGACCTCGACATCACGTCTGCGATCGCGCGCGGCCTCTCGGTGCTGGGTGAGCAGGATCAGCGGTCCTTGTAGAGCGGTCACTGCCGCAAGCGCTATCCCGAGGTAGGTGAGCATCGCGGTGGGGTGGGGATCGAACGGCCGCATGACGACGTTCACGGCGCACCACGAGACGATCACGAGCGCCAGGAGCACCAGGAACCGCCACGATCCGAAGACAAGGGAGATCCGGGTCGCCGCGGCTTCTGCGCGGCTCGACGCCGACTCCGTGAACATGCTGAGGTCGTGGCCGCAGTGCGGGCAGGCGACGACGGGACGGTCACCGGCGATGACGGAGCCTTCGGCGTCGGACCGGGTCCCGACGACAGGCCCGGAGAAAGCGTCCCGTCCGGTGTCGGCCGCCCGTGTCGGGTCCGTGTCGTCGTGCGTGCCCGGGCGGCTCATCGCTCTCGCTGCCCGGGCGTACCGATCCCCCCGTCGGCTCGTTCCCCCGCGATCTGCTCGCGGAAGTCCTCATCCTCCTCGTGTACGGCCAGGGCAGCGAGGAGCACGTCGTCGATCTCGGCGCCCGGGACGACGACGGCCCCGGATTCATCGGCGAAGATGTAGTCGCCCGGCGTGATGCCGACTCCCTGCACGACCACGGGCACGTTGGCCTGGTGGGGGGTGATCACAGCCCCGCCTGCCTCCAGCGCCTGGCCCGCGCAGTACGCCGTGAATCCATACGTCCGGAGTTCGGCGAAGTCGCGGAGCCGACCGTCTGTCAGGACTCCGTCGAGTCCGTAGTGATGGACGCGACTCAGCTTCGTGCCGCCGCCTACCGAAACGCCCGGGTGGCCATTGGTGGCGAGCACGAGAACCTTGCCGTCGGGCTCGTGGCCGACGGCCGCACGGAACAACGACCCGAAGTCGTGCTCGGCTGGGTCGCCGCCGTCTGCACGGCTGGGGAAGAACGAGATCGTGGCAGCAGGGCCGAACAGGAGCCTGCCGGGCGTGGGACTGAGCAGGTCCAGAATGTGAGCGCGGTGCCGGTAGCGTCGGCCGAGGGCGTCGACGACGTCGGCGCAGCTGACGTGCTCGGCGTGAGAGCGCCGGGCTTCGGCTGAAGTGGCGCGAGGGGCTTCATCCACGGGAGGGGCATCGTGCCTGGGCCATTATGTACTGTCAAGTACAGAGCGTCCCGTTCGGGCATGCCTGGAAATGGGGTCCCCTCGGGCATTCGTTCGA
>LNFM01010895.1_pt1 | contig 12586 bp, 6 predicted proteins | sample 596031 | NCBI WGS metagenome assembly LNFM01 (sample SAMN04254537, study PRJNA301005) | activated carbon metagenome | isolation source: dual media filters at the Ann Arbor, Michigan drinking water treatment plant | place: USA: Ann Arbor
CTGCTTGAGCCGCCCTGCGATGTCGTAGTCGTAGGTCTCGGTGCGCAGCAGCGCGTCCTTGCGGGTTTTCAACCGGTTCAGCGTGTCGTAGGTGAACTCGGTCAGGTTGTTCCTCTGATCCCGGAAGGTGAGCAGGTTGTTGTTCGCGTCGTAGCCCATCTGCACCGTGCCGCCCAGCGGGTCGGTGATCACGGTGGGGCGATCGCGCACGTCGTAGGTGGTCAAGGTCCGATTGCCCAGGGGGTCTCGCACAGCAGCAACCCGGCCCAGACTGTCGGCGAACACATTGGTCGTGCGCGACAACGCGTCTGTGGTCGTCGCCGGATCACCCCACAGGTACGTCATGGTCGTGGCGTGGGTCAGCGGGTCGGTGACGGAGGTGACCCGCCCCTGTCCGTCGTAGCCCATCGCGGTGGTCTGGCTGCGCGCGTCGGTGATGCCGGTCAGGTTACCCTTGAAGTCGTAGCCGAAGCTCGTCGTATGGCTCAGGGCATCGGTCACGGTCGCAAGTTTCTGATGCTTCGGTTCGTACGTGTAGGTCGTGGTCGTGGCCGATCCAGTGCCCGACATCAAGGTGGTCGTCAGCGTATTGCCGAAGCTGTTGTAGGTGTAGGCGGTCGTCCGGTTGAGGCCGTCGGTGCTCGTCAACTGCAGATTTGTACCGCTCTGGTAGGTGAACGAGTGCATCTGAGCGAGTGCTGTGCCGAAGGCAAAGGTATCGCTGGTGATGAAGCCCGCCGTGTTCATCTGTACGCGGCGGATGTTGCCGCGCTGATCGGTCACGTCGGTCTGCGTCACCCGGCCCTGTCCGTCGACCGTGTAGGCGAACTGGAACGTGGAGGTATCGATGAAAGTCTGTTTCTTGAGGCGTCCGTCCGGCCAGTACAGGTTCGTGAAGACGACATTGAGTCGCGGGTCCTTGTAGGTCGCCATGCGGTGGCTGGTCGCACTCTCGTACGTGTACTCCCGCACCTTGCTGTCCGGGTCGGTCGCGGTGGCGAGCCGCCCCTGGGCGTCGTAGGTGTAGTTCCAGGTACGCCCTTCGTTGTCCTTGGCCTGCGTGATGCGATTGCCGGTGTAGACGAAGCTCAAGCTGCGTCCATTGGGCGAGATCAGCTTCTCCACGTTGCCCGAGTCGACCGGATTGCGCACGACGACGGTCCGGTTGCCGTTGGGGTCGGTGATCGCGTTCAGTCGAGATCCGAACTTGGTGAACCGGTAGACGGTGCTGTCCCTGAGCACCATCTCCACCCCGTTGACCGGGCCGTAGGGGCGCAGCATCGCACCGAAGAAAGGCCCCGGCGCACCGCGGCATTCGAACACGGCACCCGCCTCTCCCGTGCCCGGCGTGGTGCGGGGGCAATAGACCCGCACGCCGTTGGCCAGGATCACGTGCACGTCCGCCCACACGTTGATGTCCGGTCGCCACAGATATATCTCCCAGTTGTGCGATGTGGCGAATCCGAAGGGACGGTCGATCGTATCGCCTGCGATGTGCGTGCGCGAGAGCGTGAGCGATTGGACGTCTGGCAACAGGAAGTCGGTCTCCGATCGGCTGAAGATGCCGGTCGTAACGCTCACCGGATCCCCTGCGTTGGCACCACCTGCGCTCGAAGGCGCATCACCTCCGGGGCAGGGTCCATTGGTGCAGCAAGGCCAGTGACATGTCACTGGCGGGGGTGCCGGACCCGTAGTAATGCCAGCACCGTTCAGTGCCGTGACGCTCTCCGAGCGGTCGCTCGGAATGATCTGCTTTCCGGTTTCGTCTACGGCTCCCTCGCCGATGGCAACCCATCCTTCGTACCCGAGGTTCGGCCGATACTCGGTCAGGAAGTACTGCGACTTTGCGGGGGCCTTGAGCCAGTTCGGATAGATGACACGCGCAGCCGACCCTTTCGGCACTTCCACCGTCGCGCCGCCAGGCTGAAATATGTAGTAGGCGTTGAACGAGTAACCGCGCACCATCGGGAATGGGACGCGACCCGAAGGTACCGGCGTGATGCTGATCTCGGTGGCCAGCGTACCGTCGCGATTGCGCACACTCGTGCCTGCCGGCAATTGCAGTTCCAGATCGGGCAGGTTCGGATGAGTCACCACCACATCTTCCTGCAGCGGGAATGCGAGCTTGACCGCGTGCTTGGTGTCGATGGCCGGCATCCACAGCGGTTGCGGATACTCGTTTACCTTGCCGGCATCCAGTTGGGCGCCCACCAGGAAGGTGCCGTAGGTTCTGCCCTCGCGCGAGGCAGGCCGGGCATCGATCCACACCTGATAGGTCCCGGCGCTCAGCCCATTCAGCAGGAAGCGTCCGGCGACATCGGTCACGGTGCGCATCCCACCGGCCTCGACGATCACACCAGCAAGTGGCCTCCGACCCAGATCCTGGACGACGCCTGTGAGCGCCGCACTTGAAGGCGAACGCTCTTCCTGCAGCTGCGGTTCGGTAGCCGGCGCCTTTGCGTTTGCCACGCCGGCGAACGCGATGAACAGTCCGAACAGGCCCGCCGCGATCGCAGTTGCAAATCGTGCTCTCATGCTCTGCACTCCCTTGTGGGTGCTCATTGCAGCGTGATGCCGAAGGTGACGCTGCCCGGGATGCTGGTGCCGGTGGGGCTGACGAACAGCGTCCATGTCCCCGTCGTGTCGAGATTGGGTGGTGTCCAGACGCCACCGGCGTTGCCGAAGCTGCCGAAAGTGAAGAACGATCCGCCGGGTCGATACAGGAAGTAGTTCACGGTGCCGAGGGTGGCGCCAGCGTTCACGGTCATCGTGAGCTGCCGCAGCGCGCCGACGGTGAAGGTGTAGCGTCCGTTCTCGCCCACGCGACTGGTGCTGAAGGTCACCTGCGCGCCGCCGGGCGTAATCGTGCCGGCGACGTCGTTGGAGACGGTGAGCGCCAGGGTCGGCGTGCCGGCGACCGAGGGCAGCAGGTCGATGAGATAGCTCCCCGCCGTTTGCGCCGTGACGTCGAGCTCGCCCACGGTGTTGAGGCCGTTGGAGATGGTGGTGCTGCCCCCGGAGATCGGGTTGCCGCTGGGGTCGAGCACGTTGATCTGGGTGGTCCCCGCGGAGGCTCCCGTGACTTTGAGGCCGATGCCGAGGTTCTGGCCCACCGTGAGGCTCGGCGTGATGGTGTAGCGCGCGTACTGGCCGGCCGGGCTGGGGGTGAAGTTCACCACTGCGCCGCCCACTGCGACCGACCCTGTGGCCGCTTGAATCATCCGGATCGTGGTCTGACCTGTGCCGGCCTGGGTCGGCGAGACGAACACGGTGTAGGTCTCCGTTGCTGGCAACAGGGGCAAGTTGTAGGCGACGTCCGCATTGATGGGCAGCGGGTAGTCGCTTCCGACCTGCGTGCCGTTGGCCCGAAACACCCGGATGACGCCGCCGTAGACGAACGAGCCGCTCGGCGTGGTGGCTCGCAGCGTCAGGCGCTGGTTGGCGGTGCCGCTGAAGGTGTAGCGCGCGTTCTGCCCGGGTCGGGTGGTGTTGAAGGTGAAGCCGGTGGCCCCCACCGAGAAGCTGCCGGTCGCGTCGCTCGAGAGGGTTATGGCGAAGGTCGGCACCGCCAGGGCATTCGGGTTGACGAACACGGTGTAGGTGCCCGACTGGGTGAGACCGGTCAGGTCGAAGCTCTGGCCTTCGCTGCCCGGACCGTTCAGGGTTCCGAGGTTGATCGTGCTGGCATTGGGCTGGATCAGCGAGAAGCTCACGTTCTCGCTGCCGCTGATGCCGGTGACGGCCGACACGCCGAGGCCGAGGTTGACCGGCGGCGTGGTGATCGCGAAGGTGTAGCGGCCGTTCTGTCCGGCACGGCTGGACGCGAACGAGGTGTTGGCGCCGCCGAGGGCCAAGGTGCCGGTGAAATCGTTGGACAGAAGGATGCTGCCGGCGGTGGGTACCGCGGCATTGGGATCGATCTCCAGGGTGTAGGTCTGCCCGATCTGGAGGTTGGGGGCGTTGAGACTTGTGCCCGGAATGACCGCCGTCACTTCCGTCACGACCGTGTTGCTCGCGTCGCGCAGCCGGTATTGGATCTGGCCTGCGGTCATCGTGGTCACGTTGATGGCGGCGCCGATGTTCTGTCCCGACGCACCAGCGACCGTGAACGTGTAGCGTGCGTTCTGTCCGGCAGCGAGACTGAAGTTGGTGGCGGCGGCGCCCGGCGTGATGGTGCCGGTGACGGTCTTCTGCAACGTCACCGTGGCGGCGGAAGTGGGCGCGACAGCACCGACCGGACTCACTACGACCGTGTACGTCCCCGTAACCGGCAGCTGCCCCAGATCCAGAATCGTGGCCCCACTGGTCGGCGTATAGGCGCTGCCCTGGGGTTGGCCGTTGGGTTGCATCACCCGGACGGTGAGGCCCTGCGGGTAAGATCCGGGGATGTCGGTCACGAGGGACATGTAGTCCCCTGCGGTGCCGGCGAAGGTATATCGACCATTCTGTCCCGGTCGCGCGCTCGCCGGGTAGGTCACAGACCCGCCGGGCGACAGGGTCCCGGTCAGATCGCTCGAGAGCCAGAAGCTCACGTTGCCGTTGGGAACGCTGGCCGGATTTCCGCCTGTACCGATCTCGACCATGTAGCGGCCGGTCTGCGGCAGTGCTTCCAGGTCGAAACTGATGCCGTTGGTGCCGATGGTGCTGCCCATGATCATGGACATCCCGGTCGGACCAGTCACGTCGAGGAACAGGTTGCCCGGGAGGCTGGATGCGCTCATCCCGAGTCCCAGGTTCGTGTGGATGGATGCGTCGAACACGAAGCCGGTGGAATAGAGCGAGCTGCCCGACCAGCTGTAGTTGGTGGCCGCTCCATCCAGGACGATCGCAGTAGTCATCGCTTGCACGCTGATCGTGACGCTGCCGGCACTGAACGAGGAGACCAGGATCGTGTAGCTCCCCGTCCGCGAGACCGGCAGGGAGATCTTGGAGTAGCGGTTCAGGCTCGGGGAATCGAACATCCATTCGCCGTCGGGCGAGTAGACCTTGAGGACACCGGCGGCGCTACCGGGCGTGTCGATGCTGATCAGCATGCGCTGCCCTTGCGTGGCATCGAACAGCGTGAGGGAGACCTTGCCGGCGGCGGCGAAGTTGATGGTTCGACTGGCACCACCCGGTGTGAGACGACCCGTATCGACCACGTCGGCGACGGCGTAGCCGGTGGGAACGACGAAGAGGTCGCTGGCGCTGGTGGCGCTGCCCCATTGGGTGGCCACGCTGATACGCCCACCGAGGTTGTGTGGCGCGAGGGTGGTCTGCAACTGGGTGCTGGTGGCCGAGGTGATCTGGCTGTAGCTCGCGTTCAGGCGCAGCTTGTTGCCGGCGGCCGGCGTCAGGAATCCGGTGCCGTTGACGGTGATCGCGGCGTTCGCGGCGACGATGCCGGGCGAGAAGCTGCTGATGGTCGGCGCAGCGGGATTGGCCGCCACCGTGAAGTTGGTGGCCGACGTGGCGTTGCCGTTGGGGCTGGTGACGGCGATGGCACCGGTGGTGGCGCTGGCTGGCGCGGTGACGGTGAGTTTGTTGACCGTGGCGGCGGTCACGGTGCCGGCGAGGCCGTTGAAGGTGACGGTGTTCTGCGCCGGGGTGGCGCTGAATCCCGTGCCCCAGATGGTGACGCTCGAGCTGCCCGGACCGGTGTTGGGCGTGAACTCGATGATGGAGACCTGGGTCGAGGTAAAGCGCGAGATCGCGGTGATGTTGCCGGCGGCGTCGTAAGTGAAGCGCGCGGCGTTGCCCGTCGGGTCGATGGTGCCGGCCAGACGGCCGTTCTCGTCGTAGATGTGCTGGACTTGGGCGTGGCAGGTGATGCTGAAGCCGATCCACAGCAACGCCATCATCAACGTGCGTGCTGTCATTCGGCGCAAGTGCCCCGCTCCTGATACCGCTGCTCGCGCTCTTGCACATTCACGTGGCTGCTGCAGCGCATCGTCCACGTTGCGCCTCTGAAAGCAGGAGAGCATGATCATTGACGACCGCATGCACTGCATGGTCATACCTCCAGGAATGGAGTTCGAAGTTATCCCCGATGGGTTGCGGGCGCGCTGCTCGTCGGCGAATCCGGGCAACGAAAACGACAGGCGGGATTGACGCGCTCTCGTCTACCGTGCGTCAGGTCTTCGCGGTTTGCATCACGATTTCTGCTCCCGATTGTTCGTGTTGTTGCTGGAGTTTCAAACCGCCTCCATCACGGTGCGAAATCTCTTCGCCCGCACGAAACCTACGGCCACGAATGGTCGTCGCCCATACGAAGAAAGTCATATGGCGTGGAGTAGATTTGCATTTCGTGGCGTCGCTTGGTCCCGACACTTCAGAGCGTGTGGGCATAGCGATGCATACATGACTGAAGGTCCCACGGAGTCGATCAATCTCAGTGGCACCCGCGTGTGATGCTGCGGCCAATTGCCATGCCTCGAATTTCGAGGTCTTCGATGCTCGCTAGAGATCGGCGATACGGCCGACCATTCCTCCCGCATCACCAACGACGTCGCGGGACTTCGCTCTTGGGCCCGTCTCCAGCGCTAGTCGTTCTCGGCTTGGTTGCCCCGCAGTTCCGGCACCATCGGATGCTTCCCGGTGGTGACCGTCGCCGCGATCTGCTCCAGCTTGTGCTGCACGAAATCGATGTGCTGGCGCAACAGGTAGAGCTGGTTCGCGAAGGCGACCGGCGTGTGCAGTTCGTTCACCTCGCGCTCGATCCATTCCAGGCGCTCGCGGAAGTCGCGGGTTTCGCCCTTGGTGAGCTGGCGCCGCATCTCGTTCTCGATGAACATCAGCTCGCCGTACCAGCGATAGATGCGCCGGCGCATGCGCCACGCATAGAGCGGCGGCAGCAATCGGGCCAGCGGGAAGACGATCGCGACGACCGGGATGAGGATGACCACCAACCGATCTGCCAGGTTGGCCAGCCAGAACGGCAGGTAGCGCTGGAGAAACGGCGTGCCGCGCTCGAAGAAGCGCGTGGCCTGGTCCGACAGCGGGAAGTCGAACTTGTTGGGAGCCGGCAGTTCGCCCTGGCGATTGAACATCCCCACCTCCCCGTGCGTCTCCTTCGCCGCCTGCAGGAGCAGCATCTGGATGGCAGGATGCAGGTCTTCGTGCGCGAGTATCTGGGTCTGCGCCGCGAGCAGCGTGAGCGGCGCGATCGGCATGTTCGCCGCGAGATCGATGCCGCCCTCCGGCAGGATCACTTTCTGGAGGAACGGAACCTTCTTCACGTAGGCGTCGGCACGCCGCCGGAAGTCGACCATGTAGACGTCCGGCGCGAAGAACAACGCCTTCAGGATGCCGGCCTCGGGGGATTCCAGCATGAAGGCGCAATGGGCCTTTCCTGTCAGCAGCGCTTCGGCCGCCTGGTAGCCGCCGATGTCGAGCGCGGTGATGTCGGCTTCGTCGGTCCCGTTGGCCTTGAGCAGCGTGCGCACCATGCGGCGCATCCCCGCCCCTTTGCCGCCGATGGCGACGGTCTTGCCGGTGAGGGGCGGCAGGTCGTCGAAGCGATGTTCCCCGCGACAAAATACCCACAGAGCTTCGTAGGCCACGGTGCCGAGAGCAACCAGGTGGGGAGCCTCTTCCGCGTCACCGATGCCGCCGCGCACGAACGCCGCATCGACATGCGGATACGATTCCGCGTCCGCGGTATTCGGTGCAGCTGCGGCTGGCCCGTTTGTACCGGGCGAATCGGGCGCGGGATCCGGCTCGGGTCCGCGCAGGAACTTGTAGTTCTCGCGCGCGCCCTTGGTGGCGAGGATCTCCAGCTTGACGCCGTTCTTCTCGAACACCTTGCGATAGCGTTCGGCGAAGACTTGATAGGTCGAACCCTCGGGACCGGTGGCGAGGACCACTCGCTTCGGCGGCGCCGCACCCATGTAGCGCCCCGCGATCCACAGGGCGACGATGACGGCGATCAACACCGGCACACCAACGAACAGCCACTCGCGCCACGGAAACGTCTTGGTCCACGCGAGCGGTCGAATGCTCCTCACGCGATCGACGAGACTAGGCATCGCCAGCTCCCCGGAGAAAGTCGAAATCGCAACCGTGCTCGGCTTGCAGCACGTGATCCGCATACAACCGTTGATATCCGCGCGACGGAAACCGCGCCGGTGTAAAGGTGGCACGACGGCGCGCGAGTTCCGCCGCATCCACCAGCAAATCGATGCGCCGCTGCGCCATGCTCAAGGCAATGCGATCGCCGTTGCGCACCGAAGCGAGCGGCCCGCCCGACGCTGCATCGGGCGAAACGTGCAGCACGACGGTGCCATAGGCGGTGCCGCTCATGCGCGCGTCCGAGATGCGCACCATGTCCTTCACGCCGGCCTGTGCCAGCTTCTTCGGGATCGGCAGGTAACCGGCCTCGGGCATGCCGGTGGGGCTTGCAGGGCCTGCATGCTTCAATACGAGGAAGTCGTCGGCAGTCACGTCCAGCGCCGGATCGTCGATGCGCGCCGCCAGGTCCTCGAGAGATTCGAATACCACCGCGCGTGCTTCGCGCTCGAACAACTTCGGATCGGCCGCGGAGCGCTTGATGATGGCACCGTTCGGTGCGAGCGATCCGAACAACGCGGCAAGGCCTCCGACCGGATGGAACGGTTCGGACCGCGGCCGGATGATCGCACGATCGACGAACACCGGTTCGCGTACGCGGGCACCGAGCGTCTCGCCGGTGACTGTGAGGCAATCGAGGTGCAGCAGATCGCGCAGTTCCCACAGCAGCGCATCCATCCCGCCCGCCGCGTGGAAATCCGCCATGTAGTACGCGCCGGTGGGCTTGAGATCGACCAGCACCGGCGTGCGATCCGAGAGTTCGTTCAATCGTGCGAGCGGGATATCGATGCTGCGCCTCCCCGCAATCGCGGTGAGATGCACGATGGCGTTGGTCGACCCGCCGATCGCGAGCAGCACGGTAAGCGCATTCTCGACTGCTTGCGGCGTGATGATCTGCGACGGCCGCGGCCCCTGCTCGATCATCGCGACGGCGCGGCGGCCGCTCGCTTCGGCCGCACGGATACGATCGGCGTGGACGGCGGGAATGCCCGCGGTATTGGGCAGGCTCATGCCGAGCGCTTCGGCGATGCAGGCCATGGTGCTCGCCGTACCCATGACCGCGCAGGTCCCCGCGGTGGTCGCGAGGTTGGCTTCGATGGTGTCGATGCCTTCGTCGTCCACTTCCCCGGCGCGGTACTTGGCCCAAAAACGGCGACAGTCGGTACAGGCGCCGAGGCGCTCGCCGCGGAACGGCATGGCGAGCATCGGCCCGGTCACGAGCTGGATCGCGGGCAGGTCGGCACTCGCCGCGCCCATCAACTGGGCCGGCACGGTCTTGTCGCACCCGCCCACCAGTACCACCGCGTCCATGGGTTGCGCGCGGATCATCTCTTCGGTGTCCATGGACATCAGGTTGCGGAACATGAGGCTCGTGGGGCTCAGGAACACCTCGCCCAGGGATACGGTGGGGAAATCGAGCGGCAGCCCGCCGGCCGCGAGCACGCCGCGCTTCACCGCTTCAACGAGTTCGGGCACGTTGCGATGACAATTGTTGAAGCCGCTGTCGGTGCGGGCGATGCCCACGATGGGCTTGCCCATCAGTTCGCGCGACAATCCGGTCGCCTGGGCGAAGGAGCGGCGCAGGTAGAGAGCGAACTTGCGGTCGCCATAATTGGTGAGGTTGCGGCGATACCCGCGATCTTCGGTCATGGGCTTGGGCGGTTAACCCCGTTATCGGGGGCTATGCGTTAGAGTCGATCCGCATTCTATGGGAGCTACCCGATGAAGAAGACGATTTCCGCCGTTTCGTTGCTGGCCCTCCTTGCCGTACCTCCGCTGGCCCGTGCCGACCACGGCCACGACCACGAGACTGGCCGCGTGAGCCTGCAGGCGCAGGCCGCGACCGAGGTCGACAACGACACCATGCGCGCCACGCTGTACGTGGAGGACGAGGACGCGAATCCCGCCCGCCTGGCGGATACGGTGAACAAGCTGGTCGCTGAAGCGCTGAAGACGGCCAAATCCGTCACGGTGGTGAAAACCAAGAGCGGCGGGTATCAGACCTTTCCGGTGTATGAGAAAACCCGCATCGTGCGCTGGCGCGCCCGCTCGGATCTCCTGCTCCAGAGCACCGACTTCAAGGCACTTTCCGACCTGATCGGTCGGCTGCAGGCGACACTCAAGCTGGGCGGAATCGATTTCTCGGTCTCGCCGGAAGCCCGCAGGAAGACCGAGGACGAACTCACCGCGGCAGCCATCGAGGACTTCAAACGGCGGGCCGAACTGGTGGCCCAGAGCTTCGGTGCGCGCGGCTACAAGGTGAAGGACGCAGCCGTTAACGCGGATGGCGGCCACCCGATGCCGCGGCCCATGGTTTACATGGCCAAGGGTGCGGCCATGGCCGAAAGCGTCCAGGCACCCGCCGTGGAAGCGGGGACCAGCCGCATCGCGGTGAACGTGAGCGGCACCATCCTGCTCGAAGGACTCTAGAAGTCGGGGGGGCCGCGCAAGGCCCCCTCAGCGCACCCAGTTGATCTCGCGCGCGGTCGCGGCACCGATGAGGACCGCCCCCAGGCTCGCCGGCATCTCCGCTTCCGTGCGGGAGACGGCGATGCGGCCCGCCATGATCTCCGCGAACTGCTGCGGCAGCAGCGGTTGCTGCTCGGGATCAGCGTAACCGTCGGGAAACGCCGGCAGGTTGGTAGAGGGATCGTACTTGTCGGTTGCACCGACGGTATGGAGCAGCTCGTGCGCGATCACGACCTTGTTCTGCGCCGTCTGCGCGTTCGACGCGAAAGCGTGGACGACGCCGATCAGCCCCTTCTGCAAACCGAGGGAGTGCGGCACGGTGGTGGTGAGCTTGGGGTCATGGAACACGACGAACATGCGCACGTGGGGCGCAGGGCCGTCGACACTACCGTTGCGCCAGGCCCAGTACCGCATCTGCAGGCTCCACAGCAGCACCGACACACCGCTCTCGCCGTAGGGCGGTGGCGGCGGCAAGGTCGCAACGCTATGAGCCACCCGCACCTCCACCGGCCGCGACAGCGCCAGTCCGTAGCGCTTGCCTTCTTCGCGAAAGAAATCGTCGACCGGGGCAAACGTCTCGGTGGTGAGCGCAGCGATGTAGTCGCCGGTGGCCGGACTCGTGTCGGCGGCGATCGGAAACACCGCCACGCGCAGCGGTCGTTCCCACGACGTGGTGCGCGCGCGGGTGAGCCACGCGCCGACCCCGACGTTGATGAGGATCAGGACGAGGATCGCGATGCGGATTTTCTTGAACACGGTGCGGGCGTAGCTGGTTCCCGATGGAAGACGACGGTCGTACCGTTTTCGGCAAGCGGCGGTCCTTGCTTGAGTCCGGCCCCCACCCTAACCCTCCCCCGGCGAAGCCGGGGGAGGGATGGCTTCGCCATCCCTATCGGGATATCGATGGCTCCCTCACCCTCGATCCCTCTCCCTGAGGGAGAGGGAAGTGCACTCCTTCCCCCAACTGCGTTGGGGGAAGGAGCCGTACGTCCCCTCCCCCGGCTTTGCCGGGGGAGGGCGGAGGGTGGGGGCAGCGCAGCGCCGGCTGCGCCGGGGGAGGGTTAGGGTGGGGGCGAGCGCAGCGCCGCCTTCATGGATGCTCCTCGCATGGCGCGGTTACGGCTTCGGTTGCCCCATCGGGAACTCGGCGATACAGTGCCTTCGGGTGACAAGGTTTGCCCGTCGCTCGGTCGCTGCACTCGAACAACCACGGTCCTGTGCGAGGAGAACGATAATGAACAACGCGCAATCGAGGTGGCTGGTCGCTTTGATGCTCGGCGTGACACTCACGGCACTTGCGCCCGAGGCCGTGTCGCAGAATCGCGCAAAGGTGGGCGACCTGGTCGAGGTCGTCACCGGCCTCGGCCCGACATTGGCGGAGATCGTCGAGGGCCCCGACCCATCGGGCTACGTTGTGATCGCGCTGCCGACCGGGAAACAGATTCCGGTCAACACCCAGAAGCTGCGCCTGGTGCAGAGTGCGGGCGTACCCAATGCATCGATCGCCGTCGGCGAACCGGTGAAGTGGGTCGACGGCGGTGTCGCGGAGAAGGGCAGCGTCGTCAAGGTCAACGGCAACTGGTGCCAGGTCAAGACGGCCAGCGCCACCACGATCGGTTGGATCGAATGCAAGGCGTTGCGCACTGCGGCCCAGTCCGCGGCAGCCGCCAAGCCCGCGCCCGCCGGTGCGGGCAAGGGTGTTCCCGTCAAGCTCCAGGGAAACTGGGAGAACGCCGATGGGACCATCAAGCTGGAGGCTCAGGCGGGCAACAAGTGCTTCATCTCCTTCGGCCCGGTTACCGGAGCTTGCACCTACAAGCAGACGGCGAACGGTGCGACGGTCATGTTCGAAGGGGAAGCGTTGGTGCTCAACGGCAATGACGACGGATCGTTGAGCAGTGCCGACCCGAATGCCACGATGCCGATTCGGTTGAAGAGGAAGTAGGCGGCAAAGTAACACCGCTGCCCCCATCCCAACCTTCCCCCAACGAAGTTGGGGGAAGGAGCGTACGTCCCCTCCCCCAGCTTTGCTGGGGGAGCGTTGAGCAGTGCCGACCCGAATGCCACGATG
>LNFM01010896.1_pt1 | contig 12586 bp, 11 predicted proteins | sample 596031 | NCBI WGS metagenome assembly LNFM01 (sample SAMN04254537, study PRJNA301005) | activated carbon metagenome | isolation source: dual media filters at the Ann Arbor, Michigan drinking water treatment plant | place: USA: Ann Arbor
CGCCTCCGGCGGCTCGGGCCGGGGCCCCAGCCCCCATTTATTTGATCAAATGTATCAATGATCTGCTCAGAAAAGGCAGGCCCCAAGGAAAGGGGTCTGGGGCCCCCGGCCCCAGCCGCCGGAGGCCTCTTTCTTGTCTTGGCCACTACCCCCCCAAGGGCGGCGCCGCGTCAAACCCATGGGCCAGCACGCCCCGCGGCTTCACCATGTCATAGGGCCCGCGCGGCAGGTATTGCGACGTGCCGGGTTCGGCCTGCACCACGCCGTCGCGCATGACGATTTCGCCCCGGCGGATGGTCATGACGGGCCAGCCGGTCACCTCCATCCCCTCATAGGGCGTGTAGTCGATGGCGTGCTGCATCAGCGCATTGGTGATGGTGCGCTTCGCCTTCGGATCCCACAGCGCCAGATCGGCATCGGCGCCGATGGCGATGCTGCCCTTGCGCGGGGCCAGCCCCATCAGCCGCGCCGGATTGGTCGCCGTCAGCCGCACGAACTCGTCCAGGCTGATACGGCCCTTGGAGACGCCCTCGCTGAACAGGATGGGCAGGCGGGCGGTCAGGCCCGGAATGCCGTTCGGGATGTCGCGGAAGCTCGCATCGCGTCCGTTCTGCGCCTTGCCGCGGTCGCCCTCGAAGCTGAAGGCGCAATGGTCGGAGGAGACGACGTCCAGCACGCCGCGCCGGATCAGGTCCCAGATGCGGGCGTGTTCCTCCTTGTCGCGCGGCGCCGGGCTGCACATGAATTTCGCGCCCTCAAAGCCGGGCTGGTCCATCTGGTCCGCCGTGAGCGCGATGTATTGCGGGCAGGTCTCGCCCCAGACCTTCACGCCGCGGCGCTGCGCGCGGGCGATCTCCTCGGCGGCCTCCGCGCAGCTGACGTGAAACACCTGGATGGGCTGGTCCACCAGCTCGGCCAGCGCGATGGCGCGGTGCGTGGCCTCGCGCTCCACCACGGGCGGGCGGGACCAGGCGTGGTATTTCGGCGCGGTCAGGCCGGCCTTCAGCAGCGCCTCGGTGCGCCAGTTGATGGCGGCGTAGTTCTCGCAATGCACCGTCACCAGGCAGCCATGCTTGCGCGCGGTGACCAGCACCTTGATGAAGTCTGAATCGCTGACATGCAGCGGCTCATAGGTGAGGAAGACCTTCAGGCTGCGCACGCCCTGCGCCACGAGTTGCGGGATCTCGCGCTCCAGCACCTCCTCCGTCGCGTCGCTGATGATCTGGTGGAAGGCGTAATCCACCATGCCCTTGGCGGCGCGGGCCGAGGAATCGGCGAAGCGCCCCAGCACCCCCTGCCCCTTCCATTGCGGCACGAAGCAGACGACCGAGGTGGTGCCGCCGGCGAAGGCCGCGCGGCTGGCGCTTTCGAAGCTTTCCTCATTCACGCCGTGAGGGTTGGGCTCCTCGATATGGCAATGGCTGTCCACGCCGCCGGGCAGCACCAGCAGCCCCTCGGCCGAGACGCTGGGCGCGCCGCTTTCCAGGCTCTCGGCCAGGGCCACGATGCGCCCGCCCGCAACACCGATGTCGCAGCGCGTGGTGCCGAAGCCCGTCGCCACCTGCCCGCCGCGCACCACCAGATCGTATTCCGCCATGCCTGCCATTCCTTCTTGAGCGGGCGCAGCATGGCGCGACGGATTGATCCGGCGCAAGGACGGGGGGCGGCGCACCGCGCCACGCTGCCGGGATGGACACGCTCAACCGCCCGAACCTGACACGACACGCCACCACCAACCTGCCGCGCTACACCAGCTACCCCACGGCACCGCATTTCGGCCCGCTGGAGGAAGCGACCTATCGCGCCTGGCTCGCCACCATGCGGCCGGGCACGGGCATCTCCCTCTACCTGCACATCCCCTTCTGCCATGAGCTCTGCTGGTATTGCGGCTGCCACACCTCGGTCACGCGCAATGACGCGCGCATCGCCCGCTACGCCGCGGCGCTGGAGCAGGAGGCGACGACGCTGGCCCGCGCCCTGCCCGCCGATGGGCTGGTGGAGCACCTGCACCTGGGCGGCGGCACGCCGAGTGCGCTCGGCGGCGCGCGCCTCACCCGCCTGATGGGCCGGCTGCGCGCCCTGTTCCCCTTCGCGCCGCATGCGGAACTCTCCGTCGAACTGGACCCGCGCACCCTGACGCAGGCGGTGGTGGATGCGCTGGCCACCGCCGGCTTCAACCGCGCCTCGCTCGGCCTGCAGGACGCCCATCCGGAGGTGCAGGAGCGCATGGGCCGAATCCAGCCCGAGAGCATGGTCCGCGCGGCGGTGGAGCGGCTGCGCCAGGCCGGCATCTCCGCCATCAACCTGGACATGATGTATGGCCTGCCGGGCCAGACGCGGGAGCATGTGGCGGCCACGGCGCAGCTCGCGGCCGATCTCGGCGCGGACCGGGTCGCGGTCTTCGGCTATGCGCATGTGCCCTGGATGAAGCCCTCGCAAAAGGCGATCCGCATCGAGGAACTGCCCGGTGGCGAGGCGCGGATGGAGCAGGCCGCCACGGCCAGCGCCACGCTGCTGCGCGCGGGCTATGCCAGCATCGGCCTCGATCATTTCGCCCGGCCCGGGGATGCCATGGCCCGCGCCTGCAAGGCCGGAAGGCTGCGCCGCAATTTCCAGGGCTATACGACGGACCAGGCGCCCATGCTGCTGGGCCTCGGCGCCTCCTCCATCGGCGCGGTGCCGCAGGGCTATGCCCAGAACATCCCCGATGAGCGCGGCTATGTCGCGGCCGTGGAGGAAGGCCGCCTGCCCATCGCCCGCGGCCTGACGCTGACCGAGGACGACATCACCCGCCGCGCCGCCATCGAGCGCGTGATGTGCGACCTGGCGCTGGACCTGGACGCCCTGCCCGCTGGCCTGCTGGAGGAGTTGCGCCCGGCGCTGGAAGCGCTGGAAGCGGATGGGCTGCTGCGCCTCTCGCACGCCTGGCTGACCGTGCCGGAGGAGGCGCGGCCCTTCCTGCGCCATGTGGCCGCCTGCTTCGATGCCTATCTGGGCCAGGGCAAGGGGCGGCACAGCGCGGCGGTGTAGCGGCACGTCATCGCAACGATCGGTTAACCGCCGGCCGCTACCACGGGCATCCTTGACCAAGAGGATGCGTCCATGCCCCTGATCGCCGCCAACGGCCATGCGCCTGCCAAGGCCAATGGCCACCTGAACGGAAAGGCGGCCAACTGGGCGCCCTCGCCGGCCCCCACCCCCCGCGCGCCCACCCCTCGCGCCCCCACGCCGCGCGCTGTCGAGCCCAAGCGCCGCCAGCGGACCTTCGCCCGGCAGCAGAAGGCGGCCGAGCGCGTGGCCTCGGCCACCACCCAGGTCTCGTCGGGTATCGCCGAGGCCGCCGCCGCCTCGGAGCAGCTGCGCAAGGCGATGACGCAGATCGCCTCCGGCGCCGCCGAGGCCTCCTCCGCCGCCGAGCAATCGCAGCGCGCCGTCACCCGCATCGCCGAGAGCATCCGCCAGACGGCCGAGGCCGCCGGCCTCTCGCTCGGCAAGACCGAGGCCCTGCGGGACCTGCTGGGCGCCGTGAACAACCAGATCAGCGCCTCCGTCGCCGCCGTCGGCCACGCGGCCGAGCGCCAGGGCGCCTCGGTCGGCATGGTGGAGGAGCTGGACCGCCAGGCCGCCAATATCGGCGAGATCGTGAAGGCGGTGGCCCATATCGCCGACCAGACCAACCTGCTCGCGCTGAACGCCGCCATCGAGGCCGCCCGCGCCGGGCAGCATGGCAAGGGCTTCGCCGTGGTGGCCGATGAGGTGCGCACCCTCGCCGAAACCTCCGAGAAAAGCGCGCGCGACATCCAGGAGCTGGTCGGCCAGATCCAGTCCGATGTGAAGGTGATCGCCGAGGGCATCAACACCTCCGCCACCGCCGCCCAGCAGGAGGTGGAGAATGGCCGCGCCGTCGCCACCCAGCTGGAGCGCGTCCGCGGCGACATGGCCGTGATCCTGTCCGGCGCCACGGAAATCCGCAGCTCCGCCGAGGAGGCGCAGACCGCGGCCGGCGAGGCGCAGAAGGGCTCGGAGACCATCTCGGCCGCGGCCCAGGAGCAATCCGCCGCCTGCGAGGAGGCGGTGAAGACCGTGGAGCAGCAGACCACCGCGCTGGCCCAGAGCGAGGGTGCGGCCAGCGAGCTCTCTGAACTCTCGGACGATCTGAAGAACAGCACCGATATCGGCAAGAGCGCCGAGGAAGTGGCCTCGGCCGCCGAGGAACTCTCCGCCGCCGTTGAGGAGATCAACCGCGCCGCCGCCGAGATCATGACGGCGATCGAGCAAATCAACCGCGGCGCGCAGCAGCAATCCGCCGCCACGCAGCAATCCTCGGCCGCCCTCGCCCAGATCGAGCGCAGCGCCCAGGTCTCCAGCCAGCGCGCCGCGGTGGCGCTGGAAAAGGGCGAGGAGATGACCACCCGCCTGACCGAGAACGCCGCCGCCGTGGAGCGCATGATCACCGGCGTCGAGCATTCGGTGCGCGACAATGAGGCGGCGCGCCAGCAGATCAACGCGCTGGAGCAGGTCAGCCGCCGCATCGACAAGATCGTGGACGCCATCACCACCGTCTCGATCCAGACGAGCATGCTGGCGGTGAACGGCTCGATCGAGGCGGCCCGGGCCGGGGAATTCGGCAAGGGCTTCATGGTCGTCTCCACCGACATCCGCAATCTCGCGCGCGACAGCGCCGAGAATGCCGAGCGCATCAAGGATCTGGTGAAGGCCGTTCAGGACCAGATCGTCGCCGTCCGGCGCGACCTGGAGGAGACGGCCGCCCTCGCCAAGGCCGAGATGGAGAAGAACCGCGTCATCACCGCGAACCTCGCCTCCGTCACCAGCGACATGGCGCTGGTGCTGGACGGCAATCGCAGCATCTCGGCCGATGCCACGCGCATCCTGGCCGGCACCGAGGAGCTGAAGCGCGGCGTGGAACAGGTGGCAGCCGCCGCCGCCCAGGCCACGGAAGCCGCGCAGGAGGCCACCCAGGCCGCCCGCGAACAGGCCAAGGGTGCGGAGGAACTCGCCTCGGCCGTGGAGGAGATCGCCTCGCTGGCCGATGAACTGCAGACCAGCGAAACCGCCTGAGCGGGGGCCGCAACATGAGCAAGACCGAGGCGCCCGTCGAGGGCGCGGCCGAGAGCGCGCGCCAATTCGTCACCTTCCAGGTGGATGGCGCCCTCTACGGCCTGCCGATGGCGGAGGTGCAGGAGATCATCCGCATGCCCGCTCTGGTGGAAGTGCCGCACAGCCCGGCGGCGTTGAGCGGCATCGCCAATCTGCGCGGCGGCATCCTGCCGGTGACCAGCCTGCGCCGGGCCTTCGGCGCGGCCGACCAGGCGGCGGATGAGGCAACCCGCGTGGTGGTGGTGCGCGAATCCGGCGCGGCGCAGGGCTTCATCGTGGACCGCATGGCCCGCGTCATGGCCTCGGAGCCGCAGGAGATCGAGGCGGCGGGCGATATGGAGCACGGCCTCGGCACCAGCCTGCTGCGCGGCGTGGTGAAGCGCGAGGATGGGCTGGTCCTGCTGCTCGACCTCGCGCGCATCGCCGCCCTCGGCCGGGCGCGGAACGAGGCCGGGCCGGCGCGCGCCACAGGCCTGGCCGGCGCCGCCGAGGCCGAGGTGGCGACCACGCAGGAGGAGCTGCAATTCGTCAGCTTCCTCTGCGCCGGCACCGAATACGCCATGCCCATCGGCGAGGTGCGCGAGATCGTGCAACTGCCGCCCGATGTCGTGCGGGTGCCGCGCGCAGGGGCCGAGATGCTGGGCCTGATGACGCTGCGCGAGCGGCTGCTGCCGCTGGTCTCGCTGCGCGCGCTGTTCGGCGAGGCGCCGGAAGCGCCGGGCGCCAGCGCGCGGGTCCTGGTCATCGCCGTGCCCGGGCGGCCGCAGCTTTCGGTGGGCCTGGTGATGGACAGCGTGAAGGAGGTGCTGCGCGTGCCCCGCTCGCTGGTGGACCCGCTGCCATCCCTGCTCACGGGCGCGCAGCACCTCGATTCCATCTGCCGGCTGGAGGGCGGCAAGCGCCTGGTCAGCATTCTCTCGGCCGCGCGGATGTTCGAAGCCGGGCTGATGCAATCGGCCCTCGACGCGACCCAGGAGGAGGACGGCATGGCGGAAGACAACGCGGCCACGGCGATCGAGGAGGAGGAGCAATTCGTCATCTTCCGCCTCGCCGGCGAGGAATACGGCCTGGCGATCGAGGCGGTGCAGGAAATCCTGCGCGTGCCGCCCGAGCTCACCCAGGTGCCGCAGACGCCCGATTTCATCGAGGGCGTGGTGAATCTGCGCGGCGCCGTGCTGCCGGTGGTGGACCAGCGCCGCCGCTTCGCCCTGGCCCAGGCCGAGCGCAATGAGCGGCAGCGCATCATGGTGCTGGGCATCGGCGGCACGCGCACCGGCTTCATCGTGGACCAGGTGGTGGAGGTGCTGCGCATCCCGCGCTCGGCCATGCAGCCCGCGCCGCGCCTCTCCGAGCGCCAGATGGGCATCATCCCGCGCGTGGCGAACCTGGCCGAGGCCAAGCGCATGGTGCTGATCCTGGAGGCGCCCCGCCTGCTGGAGGCTGGCGAGGTCGCGGCCCTGGAGGCGGCGTAAGCACCCATGCCGCAGCCGATCCGATTGCTGGTGGTGGATGACAGCGCGCTGATGCGCAAGCACATGCGACAGATCTTCGAGGCCGAGGGCGACTTCACCCTCGCCTTCGCCCGCAACGGGCGCGAGGCGCTGGACCAGGCGCGCGCCTTCCTGCCCGATGTGGTGACGCTGGATGTGAACATGCCCGAGCTGGACGGCATCTCCTGCCTGGAGGAGCTGATGCAGGCGGAAGCGCCGGCCCGCGTCGTCATGGTCTCCTCGCTGACCGAGGAGGGCGCGGCGGTCACGCTGCGCGCGCTGGAGCTGGGGGCCGTGGATTTCGTGCCCAAGCCCGATGGCACCGTCTCGCTCTCCATCGACCGCATCCGGCCCATGCTGCTGGGCAAGGTGCGCGCGGCGGCGCGGGCGCGGCCGCGCCGCGTGGTGGGGCTGCATGCCCGCGTCTCGGCCCGGCGGCGCGAGGTCGAAAGCCGCAGCCTCGCGCGGCCGGCACCGGGCAGCGCGGTGCCGGGGCTGGTGCTGATCGGCGTCTCCACCGGCGGGCCGCGCACGCTGGAGGATATCCTGCCCGCTTTGCCGGCCGATTTCCCCTATCCCGTGCTGGTCGCGCAGCACATGCCCTCCAGCTTCACGGGCGTCTTCGCGCGGCGCCTGGATGGCGTCTGCGCGCTGGAGGTCTGCGAGGTGGACAGCCCCATGCCCCTGGCGCCAGGGCGCATCCATATCGGCCGGGGCGATGCCGACATCGTGCTGGAGCGCCGGCTGGGGCGCGTCGTGGTGAATTCGGTGCCCTCCGATGACACGCTGTGGCACCCGAGCGCCGACCGGCTGGTCGCCACCGCCATGCAGGTGATGCCGGCGGCCCAGATCACCGGCGTGCTGCTGACCGGCATGGGCCATGACGGCGCCGCCAGCATGGCGGAGCTGCGCCAGCGCGGCGGGCGCACCATCGCGGAATCGCAGGAGAGCGCCGTGGTCTTCGGCATGCCGGCCGCGCTGATCCAGCGCGGCGGGGCGGAGCTGGTTCTGCCGGCCGAGCGCGTGGCGGCGCAGCTGCAATCCTGGGCCCGGCGGGGGCGCTGAACATGCCGCTCGCCCGTGCCACCCGGCCCCGCGCCGCACGCTCGGCTTCGCTGGATCATCCGGACCCCGCCGAGCGCCGCCTGGCGGTGGCGGATTGCGCGACGGCCGGACCGCTCTTCGCGCAGCTGGCGGCGGAGGGCGATGCCAGCGTGCGCCACGCCATCCTCACCCGCCTCGGCGCCCTGGCCGAGCCGGGGCTGGAGGCGCGGCTGCTGCCGCTGCTGGCGTCGGAGGATGTGGCCCTGCGCCAGGATGCCATCCTCGCCCTGCGCCGCCGCGGGGAAGCGGCGCTGCCCGCGCTGGAGGGGCTGCTGGCCGCGCCCGATCCGGATCTGCGCATCTTCGTCGCCAATATCCTGGAGGGAATCAGCCATCCCGGCGCCCGGGCGGCGCTGGCCGCGCGCCTGGCGGCCGAGGCGGATGCCACGGTCTGCCTCGCCTTGGTCGAGGCGCTGGCGCAGATCGGCACGGTGGGCGAGGCGCCAGCCCTGCAAGCCCTGCGCGCCCGCTTCGCGGAGGAGCCTTGCCTTGGCTTCGCCATCGCCATCGCGCTGGACCAGATGGGTGCCGGCGCGTGACGCATCTCTCGCAATCCCCGCCCGCCTCCGGCTTTGCGGAGGAGGATGTCGCGCGCTTCCAGGATTTCTTCTACCGCCGCACCGGCATCCAGTTCGGCGCGGCCAAGCGCTATTTCATTGATCGCCGCCTGCAGGAGCGCATCCAGGCCACCGGCGCGCCGGATCTGCGCGCCTATATGATGGCGCTGCGCCATGACGACGCCGAAGGCACGGAGCTCCAGCACCTCATCAACGCCATGACGGTGAACGAGACCTATTTCTTCCGCGAGGAATACCAGCTCCGCGCCCTCTCGCACGAGCTGATGCCCGCCCTGGCGGCGCGGCGCCCGGGCGAGCGGCTGCGCATCTGGTCCCTCCCCTGCTCGACGGGCGAGGAGCCCTATTCCATCGCGCTGCACCTGATCGAGCACTGGCCTGGGCTGGACCATGTGGATGTGGAGATCACCGGCTCCGACATCGACACGCGCGTGCTCACCCAGGCGCGGCGCGGCGTCTATGATGCGCGGGCCGTGCAGAACCTGCCCGCGCCGCTGCTGCAACGCCATTTCGCGCCCGAAGGCGAAGGCCGCTGGCGCATCAGCCCTGCTTTGCGTGAGGCGGTGGCCTTCGGCACGGTGAACCTGGCGGACACCGCCTCGATGCGCGCGCATCGCGGCCGCTATGACGTGATCTTCTGCCGCAACCTGCTGATCTATTTCGACGATGCCTCGCGCCGGGAAGCGGCCGAGGCGCTCTATGACAGCCTGCGCCCGGGCGGCTTCCTCTGCCTCGGCCATTCGGAATCGATGAGCCGCATGTCCTCGCTCTTCACGGTCCGGAAATGCGCGGATGCCATGGTGCATCAGAGGCCCCACCCATGACCCCAACCGCAACCCCCACCGCCCTGGTCGTGGATGACGCGACCACCATGCGCAAATTCCACCGCTCCGTGCTGGAGGAGGCGGGCTTCGCCGTCGTGGAGGCGATGGATGGCGTGGCGGCGCTGGAGCAGATGCTGGAAGCCCCGCGCCGCTTCGGCCTCGTCCTGGCCGATGTGAACATGCCGGGCCTGGATGGCTACGCCCTGGTGCGGCGGCTGCGGGCCGAGGCCACGCTCGCGGCGCTGCCCGTCATCATGATCACGACCGAGCGCGAGCCGCGCGACGCCGAGCGCGGCTTCGCGGCCGGCGCCAACCTCTTCCTGGTGAAGCCGGTGCGGCCCGAGCGCCTGGCCGCCGTCGCCCGCGCCATCTTCGCCCCGGCGGGCGCGGGGCCGGCGGCATGAGCCTGCTGGACCACCCCCTGCTGGCGCAATTCATCCCCGAGGCGCGGGAATTGCTGGAGCAGGCGGGCCAAAGCCTGCTCGCGATCGAGCGCCAGCCGGGGGATGCGGCGGCGATGGCCGCGCTGTTCCGTGCGGTGCACACGCTGAAAGGCACTTCCGGCCTTTTCGAGATCCCGCCGGTCACGCAGAGCCTGCACGCGGCCGAGGACCTGCTGGGCGCGGCCCAGGCCGGGCGCCTGGCGCTGACGCCCGAGCTGGCCGATGTGCTGCTGGACACGCTGGACCAGCTCAGCCGCTGGGTCGAGGCGCTGGCGCGCGAGGGCGCGCTGGGCCTGGATGCCGCGGCGCTGGCGGCGGCGCTGGTGCAGCGCCTGGCCCGCCCGCTCGGCGCCGGCGGCGCCCAGGCGGCCGAGGGGCCGGCGCTCGATGCGCCGCCCGCCTGGCTCGCGCGGGTGGCCGCGCTGCCGGAGGGGCCGCTGATCGCCGTCACCTATACGCCCGACACGCATTGCTTCTTCCGCGGCGAGGACCCGTTGGGCTTGATCCGGCAGCTGCCCGGCCTCGCCTGGATCGGCGTGGAGCCGCTGGAGCCCTGGCCGCAGCTGGAGGCGCTGGACCCCTTCGCCTCCAACCTTCGCTATCTCGCCCTGGCGCGCTGCACCCCGGCCGAGGCGGCGGAGCTGTTCCGCTATGTGCCGGACCAGCTTCGCCTCGCGGCCCTGGGCGGCGTGTTCCGCGCTGAGGAGGAGGAGGTGCTGCGCGCCGTGCTGGCCGCGCAGCTCCGCCTGCTGGATGCGGCGCCCGAGCCCGACCCCATCGCGCATGGCCGCCTCGCCGCCGCCCGCGGCGCGGCCCTGCGTGCCCTGGCCGGGGCCGGGCGCGCCACCGAACTGCCCGCGGATGCCGCCCCGCTGCGCGCCGCCCTGGCCGCCCTGCTGGCCCCGCCGCCCGAGGCGCCGCCCGCCATCGCCCCGCTCGCCGAAGCCCCCCGCGCCGCCGTGCCCTCGGTGCTGCGCGTCGAGCAGGCGAAGGTGGATGCGCTGATGAACCTGATCGGCGAATTCGTGGTGGCCAAGAACGCGCTCGCCTGGCTCGCCCGCCGCGCCGCCGAGGAGGAGCTGCCGCCCCGGCAATTGGCGCGCGAGATCAAGGACCGCCACGCGCTCTTCAACCGCATCGCCGAGGATATGCAGGCGGCCATCATGTCGGTCCGCATGCTGCCGGTGGACCATGTCTTCCAGCGCTTCCCGCGCCTGGTGCGCGACATCGCGCGCCGCCTGGGCAAGCAGGTGGAACTCCGCCTGGAAGGCGCCGAGACCGAGGCCGACAAGAACGTGGTCGAGGCCCTGGCCGACCCGCTGATCCACATGGTCCGCAACAGCCTGGACCACGGCATCGAACCGCCCGCCGAGCGCCTGGCCGCCGGCAAGCCCGAGCAGGGCACGCTCAGCCTCTCCGCCCAGCACGAGAATGACCATGTGGTGATCCGCGTGCGCGATGACGGCCGCGGGCTCGACGCGGCGCGGCTGCGCGCCAAGGCGGTCGAGAAGGGCCTGATCGAGCCCGAGCGCGCGAGCGCGATGAGCGAGGAGGAGGCCTTCCAGCTCATCTTCCTGCCCGGCTTCTCCACCGCCGCCGCCGTCTCGGACCTCTCGGGCCGGGGCGTGGGCATGGATGTGGTGCGCACCACCATCGAGAAGGCCGGCGGCCGGGTGCGCCTCTCCTCCCGCCCTGGCGAGGGCACGCTGGTGGAGATCGCGCTGCCGCTCTCCATGGCCATCACCCGCATCATGACCGTCGCCTGCGGCGAGCGCCTGTTTGGCGTGCCCATGGCGCTGGTGGTGGAGACGGTGCGCGTGCCCCGCGCGGCGCTGCACCGCGTGGGCGAGAATGACGCCTTCGTCCTGCGGGACCGCGTGGTGCCCGTGCTGCGCCTCGCCCGCCTGCTCGACCTGCCGGAGCCCGAGGGCGCGCCGCCCGCGCAGGAGGCCATCCTGGTGGTGCGCCTGAATGGTGAGCGGCTGGGCATCGTCGTCTCCGCCTTCGAGGAGGTGATGGAGACCATCGTGAAGCCGCTGGAAGGCGTGCTGGCGGGGCTGCGCGGCTTCACCGGCACCACGCTGCTGGGCGATGGCCGCGTGCTGCTGATCCTCGACCTGCCGGAGCTCGTGGCCTGATGCCGATGATGACGGATGGACCCCTGGCCCGCCTCAGCGGTGCGGTCGTGATCGAGGAGGCGGAGGCGCTGGCCGAATGGCTGCGCGCCACGCCCGATGCGGCACTCGACCTCTCGGAATGCCAGGGGCTGCACAGCGCCGTGCTGCAAGTCCTGCTGGCCGCCGCGCCCCGCCTGCTTGCCCCCCCGCCCGACCCCTGGCTTGCCGCCCTGCTTCCCACTCACAAGGCCGAGGTGCCCCGATGAAACCCGTGATGCTCGTGGATGACAGCCCGACCATGCTCGCCAGCATGGCCAGCGTGCTGAGTCAGGCCGGCCAGCCCGTCGAGAAGGCGATCAGCGCCGAGGATGCGCTGGCCAGGCTCAAGGCCATGCCGCCGCTGCGCGCCATGATCACCGACTATCACATGCCCGGCATGAACGGCGCGGCCCTGGTGCGCGAGATGCGCAAGCTGCCGGCCTATCGCTTCCTGCCCATCCTGGTGCTGACCACGGAATCCGAGCAGTCCAAGCGCGACGAGGCGCGTGGCGCGGGTGCGACGGGCTGGCTGGTGAAGCCGGTGCCGCCGGACAAGCTGCTGGAAGTGCTACGCCAAGTGGCGCCGGGCTGAGACGCGCAACCATGCCCTTCGACGCAATGCCCGGCCCCGATGCGGCGCCGCGCGGCGCCTGGCGCCGCCCGGCGGGCGCGCTGCTGCTCGGCATATTGCTCTGCGTTTGCGCCAGTGCGGCGGGGCGCGCCGTGCTGGGCGTCTCCATCCTGGCGGACCTGCTGGGCGCGCTGGCCTTTGCCTGCGCCATGCTGCCGCTGCTGGCGCGGCCGGCGCCCACCCCGGCACCCCCGCCGGTTGTCCTGGCCCCGCCGCCACCGATGGAGGAAGCCCCGCCCCAGGCC
>LNFM01010897.1_pt1 | contig 12586 bp, 8 predicted proteins | sample 596031 | NCBI WGS metagenome assembly LNFM01 (sample SAMN04254537, study PRJNA301005) | activated carbon metagenome | isolation source: dual media filters at the Ann Arbor, Michigan drinking water treatment plant | place: USA: Ann Arbor
AGCACTCCAAACATTACCGTAACTATCCTCAGCCATAGCTTGGCAACCATCTCTCTCTCCTTTGTTTTTCCAAAATTTCTTCTCTTCTCTCGTCTTCTTCCGCATGACCTTCCCATACAAACCAAATCATACCGTCCAATTTACTAAGCTTACCTTACCTATCCCCCATTCTCAAACAGCATTTTCCCGGCCAGGCTACTTATTCCAAAGTGGTCTGTCAAGAATTTTTTACTAAAATTACAATAGTCATTTTAATAAATCCTAAACTGCACTATCAATTGCAATACTTGACTCTTGGTTAAATTCAAGTGATTTCCCTTGGTTCTTGCGCTTACTATGAAAAGATAATCCTGTACCTGCTGGAACGAGTCTTCCTACAATAACGTTTTCTTTTAGCCCGCGCAAATCATCTTTTTTACCCATGATAGCAGCTTCGGTTAAAACACGTGTCGTTTCTTGGAATGATGCTGCAGATATGAATGAATCTGTTGATAACGATGCTTTTGTAATACCAAGAAGCATGAATTCATAAGTAGCAGGCATCTTCTTCTCAGCAATCAGACGCTCATTTTCAGTTAATAAGTCGGCTCTCTCAACCTGTTCGCCTTGTATAAACGTTGAATCTCCAGAATTGCTAATTTGAACTCGCCTCAACATTTGGCGAACAATCACTTCAATATGTTTATCATTTATCCTAACACCCTGTAAACGATATACATCTTGAACTTCGTCAGTAATATAGCGTGCCAATGCTTCAACACCCTGCAAGCGTAATATATCACGTGGATCAGCAGGGCCATCGACTATGTTCTCTCCTTTATTAACAACTTGTCCATCGTGTGCCATAACATGTTTATCTTTAGTTATCAAGTACTCATGTACGATGCCCTCAAGATCTGTAATTACAAGTCTCTGTTTTCCTTTGGTATCCTTCCCAAACGACACAATGCCAGTTACCTCAGCTAGCATACCGGCATCTTTTGGTGATCTCGCTTCAAATAGTTCAGCCACACGCGGCAAACCACCTGTAATATCACGAGTTTTCGATGTCTCTTGTGGAATCCTTGCCAAAACTTCACCGACAGTAACTTGTTGTCCATCACGCACAGTAATGATACAGCCGATCTGGAATGTTATGCTCACAGGTTGATTACTACCAACTATTTTGATTTCATTTCCTTCATCATCCAGAAACTTAACCAATGGGCGCAGGCCTTTTGACTGCGTGGCACTACGGCGCTTTGGATCAATTACTACCAGCGTAGATAACCCAGTTACTTCATCAATCTGCTTGGCTACTGTCACTCCCTCTTCAACATTCTCAAAACGCACCTTACCAGCATATTCAGTAATAATTGGGCGAGTATGTGGATCCCATGTAGTCAATAATTGACCAGCTTTCACAACCTCTCCGTTCCGTACTAACAATGTCGCACCATAAGATGCTTTATGCCGCTCACGCTCACGACCATTTTCATCCTGTATGATGATTTCACCACTTCGTGAAATGGCTATCAATTCATTCTGCGAATTAGTCACATAACGCATTGTAGAGGAATAATGCACTGTTCCGCTTGATTTACCTTCAACTTGACTTACTACTGCCGTTCTTGATGCTGCACCACCAATGTGGAATGTACGCATCGTTAACTGCGTACCTGGTTCACCAATCGATTGCGCAGCAATGACACCCACCGCTTCGCCCACATTAACTGGCGTACCACGCCCTAAATCTCGGCCATAGCATTTGGCACATAATCCAAAGCGTGTTTCACAAGTCAAAGGCGTACGAACTTTTACTTCATCGATTCCCAATGACTCAATTAAATCAACGGCATCTTCATCCAGCAATACACCCGAGGCAAAAACAACCGACTGATTCTCCGGATTGACCACATCGTTAGCTACGACTCTACCAAGAATCCGTTCACGTAGTGCTTCGATGATTTCACCACCTTCTACAAGTGCTTTCATTACAACACCGTTACCTGTGTCGCAGTCTTCTTCTGTGACAACAAGATCTTGAGTAACATCCACTAAACGGCGGGTTAAATATCCAGAGTTCGCTGTTTTTAGCGCAGTGTCAGCCAAACCCTTGCGCGCACCGTGTGTTGAAATAAAATACTGCAAAACATTCAGCCCTTCACGAAAGTTAGCCGTAATCGGCGTTTCAATAATAGAGCCGTCAGGTTTTGCCATTAATCCGCGCATACCAGATAGCTGGCGTATTTGTGCTGCAGAACCTCGCGCACCAGAATCCGCCATCATATAAATTGAATTAAATGATTCCTGTGTCAATGGCTTATCATCTTCGCTCAGCTGAATTTCACCGGTAACCTGATTACACACTGGTTCTACGCCTAATTGATTCATCATAGCTTTCGCTACATGGTCACCTGCACGTCCCCAAATATCCACAACCTTGTTGTAACGTTCACCTTGTGTTACTAGCCCTGAAGTATATTGTCCTTCAATTTCCTTCACTTCTTTTTCTGCCGCAGCAATAATATCGCTCTTTTGCGTCGGAATTAACATGTCATCCGCACAAATCGAAATACCTGCTCGCGTCGCATAAGTGAAACCCGCATACATCAATTTATCTGCAAATATAACAGTTTCACGCAAACCACAACGCCTAAAACTTGCATTAATAAGCTTCGATATTTCTTTCTTTTTCAATGTCTTGTTAAGCAGAGAGAAAGGTAAACCAGACGGAAAAATCTCAAATAACAATGTCCGACCTACAGTCGTTTCATAGCGAGTAATTTTCTCATATGATTCACCATCTATGGTTGTATCATACTCTTTGATCCTAACCGTAATCTTAGCATTTAACTCTACATTACGACTTTCATACGCGCGAGATACTTCAGCAACATTTTGAAATAGCATGCCTTCACCGCGTGCGCCTATTTTCTCACGCGTTGTATAATAAAGGCCAAGCACGATATCTTGTGATGGCACAATAATGGGTTCACCGTTAGCTGGAGACAGTACATTATTGGTTGACATCATTAATGTACGGCACTCCATCTGCGCTTCTAATGACAATGGCACGTGAACGGCCATCTGATCACCATCAAAATCCGCATTAAATGCTGCACACACCAATGGGTGTAATTGAATTGCCTTACCTTCAATCAAGACGGGTTCAAAGGCCTGAATGCCCAATCGATGCAGCGTCGGCGCTCGATTCAACATAACCGGATGTTCACGGATGACGTCTTCAAGTATATCCCACACCACTGCACTTTCATTTTCAACCTCGCGCTTGGCTGCTTTAATGGTACTTGCAATGCCCATTATTTCCAGTCTATTGAAAATGAATGGCTTAAACAGTTCAAGTGCCATTTTCTTCGGCAATCCGCATTGATGTAGTTTAAGTTGCGGACCTACAACAATAACTGAACGTCCTGAGTAATCAACACGTTTACCCAAAAGGTTTTGCCGGAAACGCCCTCCCTTACCTTTGATCATATCAGCTAAGGATTTAAGTGCACGTTTATTGGCCCCCGTCATTGCTTTACCACGGCGACCATTATCCAACAATGAATCAACAGCTTCTTGCAACATGCGTTTTTCATTACGCACGATAATTTCTGGTGCTTTCAATTCAAGCAATCGTTTCAGTCGATTATTTCGATTGATAACACGTCGATACAAATCATTCAAATCAGATGTTGCAAAACGTCCGCCATCGAGAGGAACTAGTGGACGAAGATCTGGTGGTAAGACAGGCAGTACAGTCAATACCATCCATTGTGGTTTAATTCCAGATTTATTAAATGCTTCAAGTAACTTAAGGCGCTTAGAAATTTTCTTGATCTTAGTTTCCGAACCTGTGCTTTCCATTTCTCGGCGCAGATTCTCAATCTCAGAGCCAATATCCAGATTACCCAATAGGTTACGAATACCTTCTGCGCCCATACTGGCACTAAAATCGTCACCATATTCTTCTGTTTTAACTAAATAATCATCTTCCGTTAGCAGCTGGCAGCGAGTTAATGGCGTCAACCCCGGATCAGTGACTACATAAGCCTCAAAATACAACACACGCTCTATATCACGTAAAGTCATGTCCAATACCATGCCTAAACGAGACGGCAGTGATTTCAAGAACCAAATATGCGATACTGGCGACGCCAACTCAATATGCCCCATTCGTTCACGCCGTACTTTGGATAAAGTAACTTCAACGCCACATTTTTCACAGATAACACCACGGTGCTTGAGGCGTTTATATTTTCCACACAGGCATTCATAGTCCTTAACCGGACCAAATATCTTGGCGCAAAATAAACCATCTCTTTCAGGTTTAAATGTACGATAATTAATCGTTTCAGGCTTTTTTACTTCACCGTATGACCACGAACGAATTTTCTCTGGAGAAGCGAGACCGATTTTAATTGCATCAAACTCTTCTTTGTGGGTAACTTGTTTAAATAAATCTAGCAGTGCTTTCATTTGTCACTCCTGTAAATCAGGGGGCAATAATAAATAATTGGTACAAATTTAAATATAGGTGGCAGGATCGAACCTGTTCAATCATTAAAAATATTCTAGATAATCAATATTGTTCTAAATCAATATCCATTCCCAACGAACGTATTTCTTTTACCAATACATTAAATGATTCCGGCATTCCAGCATCGATCTTATGGTCGCCTTTAACAATACTTTCATACACTTTAGTACGTCCAGTGACATCATCCGATTTAACGGTTAACATTTCCTGCAAGGTATAAGCAGCACCGTATGCTTCAAGTGCCCAAACCTCCATCTCGCCAAATCGTTGTCCACCAAATTGCGCTTTACCACCTAATGGTTGTTGTGTTACCAAGCTATAGGGGCCTGTCGATCGCGCATGCATCTTATCATCCACCAAATGATGCAGTTTCAGAACATGCATATAGCCAACTGTCACTTGCCGATCAAAAGCTTCTCCAGTTCGACCATCATATAATGTAATCTGGCCGGATTTTGGCAATCCAGCTAGCGCCAACATATCTTTAATCTCACCCTCTGTTGCCCCATCAAATACCGGGGTGGCAAAAGGAACACCTTCGGTTAAATTTCCAGCTAGCGACATTATTTCTTTATCTGATAGCGAAGCGATATCTTCCTTTTTACCACTTCCGTTATAAATCTTGTCAAGAAATTCTCTGATTTCATTTGCATTCTGCTGTGCTTTCAGCATCTCATCAATTTTCCTGCCGAGCCCTTTAGCAGCCCACCCCAAATGTACTTCAAGAATCTGTCCTACATTCATCCGAGAAGGAACTCCTAATGGATTTAGCACCACATCGACAGGTGTTCCATCAGCCATATAAGGCATATCTTCCAACGGTACAATCTTAGAGATCACACCCTTATTACCATGACGCCCCGCCATTTTATCGCCTGGTTGCAAACGTCGTTTAACTGCGATATAAATTTTGACCATTTTTTGCACGCCAGGTGCAAGTTCATCACCCTGTGTGAGTTTTTTCTTTTTTTCTTCAAATGCGGCATCAAATGCTTTACGTTTCTGTGCCATACTTTCGCGTACTTGTTCCAACTGTATGCTCGCATCTTCATCAGCCAATCGGATATCAAACCAATAATGCGGATCAAAACTATTTAGGTATTCAGCAGTTATTTCTTTTCCTTTTGCCAGCTTATTAGGGCCACCTGTAGCAACCTTACCTATCAGTAAACGCTCAAGACGTTCAAAAGCATCCTCTTCCACAATACGCATTTGGTCAGCCAAATCTTTCTTATAGCGGTCAAGCTCATCGTCAATAATCTTTTGCGCACGCTTATCACGCTCAATACCTTCTCGCGTGAACACTTGTACGTCAATGACTGTCCCTGATATTCCTGATGGCACTCGTAGTGAAGTATCTTTCACATCTGATGCTTTTTCACCAAAAATTGCCCGTAATAATTTTTCTTCCGGAGTAAGCTGTGTTTCACCTTTTGGCGTAACTTTTCCAACCAACACATCACCCGCTTCAACTTCTGCACCGATATAAACAATACCTGATTCGTCAAGACGTCCTAACTGATGCTCTGATAAATTTGGGATATCAGCAGTTATCTCTTCTGTCCCAAGCTTGGTATCCCGGCTCACAACGGATAATTCTTCAATATGTATAGATGTAAAACGATCCTCGGCCACAACTCGCTCTGATATCAGAATTGAATCCTCAAAGTTATATCCATTCCATGGCATAAATGCCACCAGCATATTTTGCCCTAATGCAAGCTCACCCATATCAGTGGAAGCACCATCCGCAATGACATCGTCTTTTTCAATCCTATCTCCAATCTTGACCAGTGGACGCTGATTAATATTAGTATTCTGGTTAGAGCGGGTATATTTGATAAGATTATAAATATCAACACCCACTTCTCCCATTCGAGTCTCTGCATCGTACACTCGCACCACAATTCGCCCGGCATCCACATAATCCACAATTCCGCCACGTTTCGCTCGAACAGTAGTTCCTGAATGTACTGCTACTACCCTTTCAATACCTGTACCAACAAGCGATTTCTCAGCACGCAAGCATGGAACCGCCTGGCGCTGCATATTCGAGCCCATCAGAGCGCGGTTAGCATCATCATGCTCTAAGAATGGTATAAGTGAAGCTGCTACTGAAACAATTTGGGCGGGCGCCACGTCGACATATTCGATTCGCTCTGGTGCTGACAATGCAAATTCATTCTTATGACGGCAAGAAACAATTTCACTAATAAAACGGTTACTATCATCAAGCTCAGCATTAGCTTGAGCAATCATGTAATTACCTTCCTCAATTGCCGACAAGTAATCTATTTCTTCAGTAACCCGACAATTTTTCACTTTACTATACGGTGTCTCAATGAATCCATACTCATTTGTACGCGCGTACAATGCCAACGAATTAATAAGACCAATATTGGGTCCTTCCGGTGTTTCAATAGGACATACACGACCATAATGTGTCGGATGCACATCGCGCACTTCAAAACCAGCTCTTTCGCGTGTCAATCCACCTGGTCCCAAAGCTGAAATACGCCGCTTATGCGTGATTTCAGATAATGGGTTGGTTTGATCCATAAATTGAGATAATTGACTCGATCCAAAGAATTCGCGCGCCGCTGCAGAAACTGGCTTTGCATTGATCAGATCATGTGGCATTAGATTATCCGATTCTGCTTGGCTTAATCGTTCTTTCACAGCACGCTCGACACGCACTAGTCCCGATCTGAACTGATTTTCCGCCAATTCACCTACTGATCGTACCCGTCGGTTACCGAGATGATCAATATCATCTATCTCTCCACGACCATTTCGCAGTTCTACAAGAATTTTGATAACTGCAATAATATCTTCATTCGATAGTGTTTGAGATCCTGTCAATTCAGTTCTACTCACTCTGCGATTAAATTTCATTCTACCTACAACCGATAAATCATAGCGTTCTGGCGAATAGAACAGTCCAGTAAACAACGCTTTAACAGCTTCTTCAGTTGGCGGCTCTCCTGGTCGCATCATCCGATAAATAGCAACCTGCGCATTCAATTCATCGGATGTATCATCAATTTTTAGTGTTTGAGAAATAAAAGCACCATGATTAAGATCATTCACATAAAGCGTATTAATTTTCTTTATACCGGCTTTACGAAACTTATCCAATGTTTCTTCTGTAATTTCATCATTGGCTAGCGCAACAACTTCACCTGTTTCAGTATCAACAATGTCCTGCGCAAGTATTCTTCCAAGTAAGAAATCTTCAGGTACTTCCAGTTGATCAATCTTAGCTTCTTGCATTTCGCGGATATGTTTAGATGTAATACGCTTATCTTTCTGGACAATCACCTTTTTTCCTTTGGCCAGAATATCAAAACTAGCAACTTCTCCACGCATGCGCTCTGGCACAAGTAAAAACTGAATACTTTTATCTGAGAAATAAAAGCAATCGAATATAAAGAATTCTTTTAATATCTGCTCTGAGTTACAACCAATTGCTTTTAATAGGGTAGTAACAGGCATCTTGCGACGACGATCTATCCTGAAATACAAACAATCCTTTGGATCAAATTCAAAATCAAGCCAAGAACCGCGATAAGGAATAATGCGTGCAGAAAATAATAACTTACCGGATGAGTGAGTTTTACCTCGATCATGCTCAAAAAATACGCCAGGCGAGCGATGTAATTGTGAAACAATGACGCGTTCAGTGCCATTAATTACAAATGACCCTGTATCAGTCATTAGAGGAATTTCACCCATATAGACTTCTTGCTCTTTGACTTCTTTCACAGTTGGCTTGGATATTTCTTTATCCATAATCGTAAGTCTAACCCTGGCGCGCAATGGTGATGCATAGGTAAGTCCACGCTGTTGACATTCCTTAACATCGAATACAGGTGATCCAAGTTCATAACTGATAAAATCTAATCGCGCATTTTTGGTATGGCTCTCAATAGGAAATATTGAGTTAAAAGCAGCCTGCAGCCCTTGGTTTTGACGTTTATTGGGTGCTATCTTTTCCTGCAAGAAAGCCGCATATGATTCGAGCTGGGTAGCGAGAAGAAATGGAATTGGCAATACGCTCGCACGTTTAGCAAAACTTTTACGAATACGTTTTTTCTCTGTGAACGAATAGCTCATGAATTTTCTCCGGAAGAAGAAGACAGAGGATTGAAGAGTTTAGACCAAATAACTATCAATTGTTTAATACCTACAATGACACATCAAATGATCAAAATACCAAAGGCTGGCAGCCCTAATATGCACACCAGCCCTGAAATTTAATATTTTTTACTTAATTTCGCAAGTTGCGCCAGCTTCTAGCAATTGTTTCTGGATTGCGGTAGCATCTTCTTTGGATACTCCTTCCTTAACAGGCTTGGGCGCACCATCTACTAAGTCTTTTGCTTCCTTCAAGCCTAAACCAGTCACCGCTCTTACTACTTTAATTACATTCACTTTACTATCACCAGCTGCAGTAAGAATCACTGTAAATTCAGTTTGTTCTGCTTCAGCAGGGGCACTGCTACCACCTGGCGCGGCAACTGCTACAGCTGCCGTAGCCGCTGCAGATACACCAAATTTCTCTTCCATTTCTTTAATCAATTTGGACAATTCAAGTACAGTCATATTTGAAATTGCGTCTAATATCTCATCTTTTGTTACAGCCATCATTTTCTCCTGGTTATTTTCTGTATTTAGCTATCGCTATCTTATTAAATAAAGTCTTTAGAATTATTTGTTATCACGTACAATGGCTAAGCCACGCACAAATCGTGCTGGAACTTCATTAAGTGTTTGAACAAACTTGGCGATTGGTGCCTGCATTGTTCCCAACAATTTTGACAACAACTCTTCTCGACTTGGCAATGCGGCAAGGGCAGTAATCTCGTCACGCGACATTACATGTTCACCTATTGCACCAACCTTGATCACGAATTTTTCATTATCCTTTGAAAATTCATGTAGTACTTTCGCTGCTGCTACAGGATCGCTACCAATGCCATAGACAAGCGGACCGATCATATGCTTAACAAGCCCTTCATAAGGCGTATCTGCAACGGCACGGCGAACCAATGAATTTTTTATGACACGAAAATATATTCCTGACTCACGAGTTTTTGCTCTCAGTTGTGTCATTTTACCAACTTCCATCCCACGATATTCTGCAATAATAATAGCTTGAGCACTTGCTACTTGAGCACTCACTTCAGCTACTATAGCTTTTTTCTCTTCAAGACTAAGACTCAAGATTCATTCTCCATCAGTAAAAATAGTATTTGGAATGAATGATATATAATTTAAATACTCTTTTCCAAACACCACAAACTGGCGATCTTAAACCAGGAAAAGAACTCCTGTTTTGGATTCACCATCTACTCTGGGTACTCAACCGAAATAAAAAAATTCTTTTTTTCAGTCGAATTTTTAAGTAACATCAAGCAAACTAAACTTGCTTTCTCTCTATTTACCCCAGCGGTCTTTGATAATCCACTTAAAATATTGCGTTCAAGTGGCCCAAAGTTCTTTATTGCTAAGTAATACTCGTTTGATCTACCCGAACACCAATTCCCATTGTGCTTGAAATAGATACTTTTCTCAGATAAACACCTTTTGACGATGCTGGCTTAGATTTATTAAGCGCATCAATCAACGCCATCAAATTATGTTTTAACGAATCCGCTGTAAATGATGCTCGTCCAATCGTACAATGTATGATCCCGGTTTTATCTGCTCTAAATTGTACTTGCCCGGCTTTAGCATTTTTAACAGCACTCGCAATATCAACAGTTACTGTACCAACTTTTGGGTTTGGCATTAAACTACGTGGCCCAAGAATCTGTCCTAATTGACCGACTATGCGCATAGCATCCGGACTTGCGATAGCAACATCAAAATTGATGTTTCCAGCTTTAATATCAGCTGCTAAATCTTCAAAACCCACAATGTCCGCACCTGCCTCCTGGGCTTCTTTTGCCTTATCCCCTTGTGCGAATACTGCGACACGTACTGTTTTCCCTGTTCCTGCTGGTAAAACTACCGATCCACGAACCGCCTGATCTGATTTCTTTGCATCAATTCCCAAATTAACCGACACATCAATAGACTCATTAAACTTAGCTGTAGCAGCTTCTTTAACAAGTCCCAATGCCTCATCAATCTGATATGCCTTATTACGGTCAATTTTACCAGCTATAGCTTTGTAGCGTTTTGATAATCGTGCCATTTTTATATGCCCTCTACTTCTATACCCATACTTCTTGCACTACCTGCAATAGTACGCACAGCAGCATCCAAATTTGCTGCTGTCAAATCTGGCATCTTTGCTTTAGCAATTTCTTCTGCTTGACTACGACTTAGTTTTCCTATTTTATCCATATGTGGCCTAGGACTCCCTTTGCCAACACCTACAGCTTTCTTGATTAAGACAGATGCAGGTGTCGTTTTCATTACAAACGTAAAGCTTTTATCAGCATACGCAGTAATTACTACCGGCACTGGCAGTCCCGGCTCAATTTTCTGTGTTGCCGCATTAAACGCTTTACAAAATTCCATGATATTTAATTGACGCTGACCTAGTGCAGGTCCAATGGGTGGACTTGGATTAGCTTTACCTGCGGGTACTTGTAACTTGATATATCCAATTATTTTCTTTGCCACTACGCTCTCCTTCTGGGTACAAACGAGTAACTACATACTCTCCCCGGTTATGCAATTTAAAAACTACAAACTAATAATCAGCCGTTAAATTTCTTGTTAGGATTTTTCTACTTGATTAAAATCCAATTCAACCGGCGTTGGTCGCCCAAATATAGAAACTGAAACTCTGAGTTTGCTCTTATCGTAGTTAACATCTTCCACGTTGCCATGAAAATCCGTGAATGGCCCATCTTTAACGCGGACAGCCTCCCCTATCTCAAATAGTATTTTTGGTTTTGGTTTCTCCACGCCTTCCTGGATTTGATGAAGTATATTATCTACTTCTATCTGGCTTATTGGCGTCGGCTTCATAGCTGATCCACCAACAAAACCTGTTACTTTATCTGTATTCTTGACCAAGTGCCAGGAATCATCAGACATTTCCATTTCCACTAAAACATAACCAGGGAAAAATTTTCTTTCACTGATATTCCTTTGACCACTTTTCATTTCTATCACTTCTTCTACCGGTACCAGGATTTGACCAAATTTATCCTGCATACTCGCACGCTCAATACGATCCTTTAATGACCGCTGCACACTTTTCTCATACCCAGAATAAGCATGAACCACATACCATCTCTTACTCATTCTTTCCTCTGAGAAAATTTATCAAGCATCTTGATTCATCATAAGTTTCACGAATGACATCAAGGCAGAATCAATAAACCACAAAAATAAAGCCATGGCAACCACAAAAGCAAATACCACTCCCGATGTTTGGATTGTTTCCTTACGACTCGGCCATACTACTTTCTTCGTTTCTTCTGTGGATTCCTTACAGAATACATAAAATTCTTGCCCCTGAATTGTAAATCTTGCAGTAATTGCAGCCAGAAGGAAGCCCGCCAATATAGATAACACACGCAAAACCATAGGGCTTTCACTTAAGTAAATGAATCCCGCAACACCTGCTACGATAAATACAAATACAAGTCCAAACTTTATTTTATTCACGTCAAAACAATCCTCTTATACATCGATTAAGGTATTTTATGCGTTAATCTGCTTCTAACATTTTCAGTTTCTAAATAACTCTTCTGTCGCACTAAAATCCGTCAATCAGTCAAAACTTTATTACTAGCTATACCTATAATATCCAGATATTTCTTTACATCTAATCATCCACACTCATTCTAGTTTCAATTCATTTGGCAGGCCAGGAGGGCATCGAACCCCCAACCTTCGGTTTTGGAGACCGACACTCTGCCAATTGAGCTACTGGCCTTTTATATATGCAACTTCTCCAACGTCGACGTTACAAAACGATTATCACCTCGAATTTTCTTTATTAAATCACTCAATAATTTTAGCAACAACACCGGCACCAACCGTTCTTCCACCTTCACGTATTGCAAAACGCAATCCATCCTCCATCGCTATTGG
>LNFM01010898.1_pt1 | contig 12584 bp, 9 predicted proteins | sample 596031 | NCBI WGS metagenome assembly LNFM01 (sample SAMN04254537, study PRJNA301005) | activated carbon metagenome | isolation source: dual media filters at the Ann Arbor, Michigan drinking water treatment plant | place: USA: Ann Arbor
GATGATCATGGCAAAGGGATAGGGCGAGGCTTCCAGCTCCTTCGCGACCGCCAGCGCCACCGGGGCCATCAGCACGGCCGTCGCCGTGTTGGAAATGAACAGGCCCAGCGCCGCCGTGATCAGGAAAAGCAGGCCGAGCAGCACATGGGCCGAGGCCTCGCCCGCGATGGCCGTCACGGCATCGGCGGCGAGGTCCACGCCGCCGGTGCGCTGCAAGGCGAGCGAGAAGGGCAGCATGCCGACGATGAGCACCAGCGACTTCCAGGAGATCGAGCCATAGGCGCTGTTGAAATCCACGCAGCGCAGCAGCCCCATCAGCAGGCAGCCGATCAGCACCGCATGCACATTGGGCACGATGCCGCTGACCATCATGCCCACCGTCAGCGCCAGCACCGCGACGGATTGCGGGGCCAGGCTGGCGGCGGGCAGCACCTCGCGCTCCTCCACCGGCAGGCGCAGCAGGACGAGGTCACTGGCATTGCCGCGCAGCTTGCGGATATCGGACCAGAAGCCGGTCAGCAGCAACGTGTCGCCGACCTTCAGGCTGGTTTCCAGGAAATCCTCGCCCAGCACCTTGCGGCCGCGGCGCAGGCCCAGCACCGTCAGCCCCATCTCGCCGCGCATGCGCGCCTGCCGCAGGCTCTGGCCGACCAGTGCCGAATCCGGCGGGACGAGTGCTTCGACCATCCCCAGCTCCTGCGAGCGGTCGGTGAAATAGCCGCAATCGCCGAGCGGCAGCGCCTCCAGCCCCTCGGCCGCCGCCAGGCGCGCGATGTCGAGGCCGGGGGCGATGACATCCAGCAGCAGCACATGGCCGGGCATCAGGATGGTGCGGGATTGCGGGCTGATCACCTCGGTCGCGAAGCGGCCTGTGACCTCGATGGCCAGCAGCTCCACCCCCGGCACGCGCCGGCCGATCTCCTCCAGCCGCAGGCCGGCGAGCGGCGAGCCCGGGCGCACGCGCAGCCGGAAGGCGCGGCCGGCCAGGCCGTATTCCCCCACCCAGTCGCGCATGTTGGGCGTGCGATGTTCCGACGCCGCCGAGGCCGCGCGCGGCAGCAGATGCCGGGCCAAGAGCATGTAGCCCACGCTCAGCACCAGGAAGACCAGGCCGAAGGGCGTGAAGCTGAAAAAGCCGAAGCCCTCCGACCCCTGGCGGATCAGTGCGGCATTCACCACCAGGTTCGGCGCCGTCGCGACAAGGGTGAGCATGCCGCTGACGAGCGCGGCGACGCTGAGCGGCATCATGAGCTGCGAAGGCGCGGTGCCGGTGTTCTGGCAGATGCGCAGCACCACCGGGATGAAGATGGCGACCACGGCGGTGGAACTCATGAAGGCGCCGAGGCCCGAGACGCAGACCATCAGCAGCACCAGCATCCGCGTCTCGCTGTCGCCCGCCGTCGCGTTCAGCCAATCGCCCAGGCGGCGGGCGACGCCCGTGCGGACCAGCCCCTCGCCGATCACGAAGAGGCCCGCGATGAGGATGATGCTGGGGTCGCTGAAGCCGGCCAGCGCCTCATTGATGGTGAGGACGCCGGTGAAGGGCATCAGCACGATCATCAGCAGCGCCACCGCATCCATGCGCGGCCGGTTGGCGATGAACATGACGATGGCGGCCGCCAGCAGCAGCAGCACGAGGGCGAGCTCGGTGTTCATGCGGGGCTCGCCGGGGCCGCGCGCGGGGCGATGGGCGCGACGCTCACAGCCCCCAGGGGATCCCGAGCAGGTACCAGCCGGCCAGGAAGGCGGTCCAGATCACGGAGATCCAGATCACATAGGGCAGCATCAGCGCGATCACCGTGCCGATGCCGGCATCCTTCTGGTACTTGATCGCGAAGGTCACGATCATCGCGAAATAGGCGTTGAGCGGCGTGATGGCGTTCAACGGGCTGTCCCCCACGCGATAGGCGGCCAGCACCACTTCCGGCTCCACGCCGAGCTGCATCAGCAGCGGCACGAAGACCGGCGCGAAGATGGCCCATTTGGCGATGGCGGCGGTGATGATGAGGTCAATGCCCATCACCGCGATGACGAAGCCGATGATCAGCGCGATGGAGGGCAGGTTCAGCCAGGCCAGGATCTTGGCGGCCGAGACCGCGGCGAGTGTGGCCATGTTGGTGTAGTTGAAGAAGGCGATGAACTGGCTGATCACCAGCAGCAGCAGGATCAGGCCGCCCAGGCCGCTGATGGATTTCTGCATGGCCGCGATGATGTCGGCCGAGCCCTTCATGGTGCCCGCCCCGCGCCCATAGGCGGCGCCGACGACGAGGAAGATCAGCGCGATGGTCACGATCAGGCTGTTCATGAAGGGCGAGCCCTGGATCATCGCCCCCGTCTCCGGGTTGCGCAGCGGCGCGCCGGGCGGCAGCAGCAAGAGGCCGATGAAACCCAGCACGGCCAGCAGCCCGATGCCGGCATAGCGCAGCCCGCGATACTCCGCCTCGCTCAGCAGGTTTTCGCCGGGGACGGTGTAGTCGCCGGTATAGGTGCCCAGGCGCGGCTCGATCACGCGCTCGGTGATGACGACGATCAGCACGGTCAGCAGCACGACCGAGCCGATGGAGAACCAGACATTGGCCGCGAGATCGATGGATTGCGCCGGGTTCACCAGTCGGATCGCGTCATTGGTGATCTCGGTGAGGATGCCGTCCACCGGGACGATCAGGATGTTCACCAGGAAGGCCGCCGCCACCGAGGCGAAGCCCACCGCCAGCCCCGCCAGCGGATGCCGCCCGACCGAGACGAAGGCCGCCGCCGCCAACGGGATCAGCACCAGATACCCCGCATCGGCGGCGACGGAGGAGAGGATGCCGACGAAGGTCAGGATCCAGGTCAGCGCCCAGCGCGGCGAGATGATGACGAGCTTGCGGATCAGCACCTTCACCAGCCCCGCCTCCTCGGCCACGCCCACGCCCACCATCGCGATGATGATCACGCCGACCGCGGTGAAGCTCATGAAGTTGCCGACCACGCCGGTGTACATGAAGCGGATGCCCTCGATGGTCAGAAGGCTGCGCGCGGCGGTGCTGGCGGGCTCGATCTCGCCCGTGGCGGGGTTGTAGGCTTGGTAATTGACCTCCGCACCCAGGATCGAGAGCAGCGTGGAGAGCACGATGATGCCGCCGATGAGGTAGACGAAGATCATCACCGGGTGGGGCACCTGGTTGCCCACCCGCTCGACCGTGTCGAGCATCCTCTGCATGCGGCTCTTGGGGGCGGCGGCGTCGCTCATGGCTGTGATCCTCAGCGGGACAGCGCGTCGAGAATGCGCGCCCAGGAGTGGATGCCCTTCTGGAAGCTGACCAGGTTGTATTTCTCGTTCGGGCTGTGGATGCGGTCATCCTCCAGCCCGAAGCCGGCCAGGATCACATCCATCCCCAGCGACTGCTTGAGCTGATGCGTGACCGGGATGGAGCCGCCGCCGCCGATGAAGACGGCGGGCTTCGGCCATTCCTGGCTCAGCGCCTCGCGCGCCTTGAGGAAGGCGGGGTCATCCGTCGGGAAGCGGATCGCCTGGCCCGAGCCATGCTCGATGAATTCGGCGCGGCAATCGGCCGGCAGGCGCGCGGCCACATGCGCGCGGAAGGCGGCGCGGACCTTGTGCGGGTCCTGGTCGAAGACCAGGCGGAAGGACACCTTGGCCGAGGCCTTGGACGGGATGACGGTCTTGAAGCCCTCGCCCTGGTAGCCGCCGCCCATGCCGTTGATCTCGGCGGTGGGGCGGGACCAGGTTTGTTCGAGGGCGGTGCGGCCCTTCTCGCCGGCGGGGATGGAGAGGCCGACCGCGCCCAGGAAGGCCTCCGCGGTGAAGCCGAGCGTCTCCCATTGGGCGCGCAGCTCGGGGTCCAGTTCCGGCACGCCGTCATAGAAGCCATCCAGCGTGACGCGGCCATCCGCGTCATGCAGGTCGGCCAGGATGCGGGCCAGCACGCGGTTGGGATTGGCGGCGGCCGAGCCGTAGAAGCCGGAATGCAGGTCACGGTCGGCGGCGTGGATGATCACCTCCTCGCCGCACAGCCCGCGCAGCATGGTGGTGATGGCGGGCGTCTCTGGGTCCCACATGTTGGTGTCGCAGATCAGGCCGATATCTGCGCGCAGCTCATCGGCATTGTCATTGAGGAAGCCGGGCAGGTTCACGCCGCCCGATTCCTCCTCGCCCTCCAGCAGGATGGAGACGGGGATGGGCAGCTTGCCGGTGACGGCCTTCCAGGCGCGGCAGGCCTCGATGAAGGTCATGAGCTGGCCCTTGTCATCGGCCGAGCCGCGGCCGGTGATGACCTTGGTGCCATCGGCCATGGTCTGGATGGTGGGCTCGAAGGGGTCGCGGTCCCAAAGCTCCAGCGGGTCCACCGGCTGCACGTCGTAATGCCCGTAGAACAGCGCAGATTTGCCCGAAGCCGTGCGGTCATGCGCCACCACCATCGGGTGGCCGGGCGTGGGGCGCACGGCGGCGTCGAAGCCGATGCTCTTCAGATGCGCCACATGCCATTCCGCATTGGCCAGGCAATCCGCCTTGTAGGCCGGGTCGGTCGAGATGGACTTGATGCGGATCACGGCGAAAAGCCGCTCCAGCGCGGCGTCCAGATCGGCATCGATATGGGCAAGGACGGCGTCGAGCTCGGACATTGGGCCTCCAGGGCGGTGTTCTTATGCACGCATGCTGCGCTATTTTACCTGCCCGGCGCCAGCGTCGCATGGGCCGTAAATCCCGGCCATGTTGTCCTTGTCCCATCCCGCTCAGGGGTTGGTGATGATGTTCCCCACCGCCGAGGGCTCGCTGCGCCAGCCATCGCCGAGGCGCCCGCGCTCGAAGCCGTAGTCGAACAGCGCCTGCATATAGGCGGTGTCGAAGGGCTCGCGCCGCGGATGGTCGAATTCGCGGCCGATATAGGCGACGCGGAAGCCCACCCCGTCACGCAGCGTCGTCAGGTGGATGCGGCTGATGTCGCCGAGGCCGCTGAAATGCAGCAGCGTGGCGGCGGAGCGGCGGGTGATGCTGAGAATGCCGCGCGGCGTGCTGCCGGCCTCCACATCCACGCGGCCATTGCGGATGACATGCGCCATGCGGCTGCGCTGCGCCCAGCGCCCGCGCTCCTGCCCGCCGAGATTGACGCTGGGCGGATAGAGGAAGACCTGCATGGAGGCGCCGCCATCCACATGCATCTCCTGGAAGGCGCGCCCTTCATGCCGCACATCCACCAGCACCGGCGGAAAGGCGCCGGGGATGGAGGCGGAGGCGAGCAGGATGCGCTGGAACAGCGCCAGCGCCTCCGGGTGGCCGCTCGCCGCGATGGCGCCGATGTTCCAGACCACCGGGCGCTGCACGTCGAGGTTGGTGGTGCCGATCAGTAGCAGCCGCCCCTTGGCATATTCGGCGGCGATGGCGGCCAGCATCGCCTCATCGGCATGGCGCGCGATGAGGCGCCTGAGCGGCGAGGTATCGGCCAGCGCCTCGCCGAAGAAGAGCGAGAAGGCGGCCACGGCCTGCCGCGGCAGCAGCAGGATGTCCTGCGGGCGCTGCCCGGTGAAGACATCGCGCAGCGCGGGATCGTAATCGGGGCCGAGGAAGGCGAAGGGGGCGATCAGCGCGCCGGCGGAAATCCCCGTCACCATGTTGAAGGAGGGCCGCGTGCCGGAGGCCGTCCAGCCCAGCATCAGCCCGGCCCCGAAGGCGCCATTGTCGCCCCCGCCCGAGAGCGCCAGGAAGTTCTGCGGCCCGAGCGGCCGGCCCGGATTCGCCGCCAGCTCGCGCGCCGCCATCATCTGGCCCTCGCGCACCAGCGGCTCGGGCGAGGCATCCATCCAGAAGCGGGCATTGGGCAGGCCGAGCACGGGAATGGCCTCGGTCTCGGCGCCCGGTGGCGGATCGAGGCGGATATAGCTGGCGCAGCCGGACAGCATCACGACCAGCGCGAGAAGTTGCAGGATTCCCATCATGGGCGTGGGTTTAGGCCGGAAGGCGCCTGGCGGCACGGGGCAATCGGCATGGCGCGATGAAGGCTGCGTGACAAACCCCGTCAGAACCGCGCGACGGCGGCGAAGAGGAAGCGGTTGGCGATGCCATGCCCCGCCTGGCCCGTCCCCGCCGCCGCCGCCCCACCCTGGAGGTCCCGCCGCGTGTAGAGATATTCCAGCCCGATATCGAGCCAGCCCGAGCCGAAGACGCCGTTGCGCACCTGGCCGAAGGGACTCCAGATGATATTGGCGAAGACCTGCTGCACCTCGCGGTTCAGGCTGGTCGCGGCGGCGGAGCCGGGCGTGAAGGCCGAGGCATAGCCCGCGAAATCCTGCCGCGCATAGGAGTAGCTGAGGTTGCTGCGGATCTGCGGCGTCCAGAATCGGCGATAGCCGGCGGTGACGCCCCAGGCCGCCACGGGGTCGAGGCTGACGCTGCCCTTCACCCCTGCCATCCCGATATTGGAGAGCGCATCCTGCCCATTGGTGCTGCCGGCGAAATACCGCCCCATGCCTTCGCCGACATAGGCCATGCCCAGCAATTCATCCGCGCCGAAGGCGGGCGAGAGCCAGCGCATGGGGAAGCGCACATGGCCCGCGGCACCCACGCCGGTGGCGCTGGCGCTGGCATTGCTGCCGGGCATGGCGGCGGCGGTGCCGGCGGGCCGGACCTCCAGCTGGCGGAGCATGCCGCGCAGGCCGAGCTCCAAGCCATCCTTGCGGTAGTTCAGCCGGGCCAGAACATCGGGCATGGCGTTGAAGGCCGGGCTGGCCCCGCCATCCAGCGTGGTTCCCGGGTTGAAGGCGCCGGCGGCAGCCATGTACTGCGTCTCCGGCGCCTCGATCGAGAGTTGGCCGGTCAGCCCCTCGGCCAGCCTCGCCGTCACGCGCAGTTGCGCCTGGCGGATGAAGGACTGGTTGAGGTTGGTGGCGTCGATCAGCGTCTCGTAGAGACCCTCATTCCACAGGCTGTTGGCCTGGCCCACCGGCACGCGCAGCCGCTCATCGCCCAGCTCCGCCCAGGCCTGGCGCAGCCGGAAGACGGCGTTGGAGGAGGTGGCGGCACCGCCGCCGAAATCGCCCTCCAGCCGGGTTTCCAGCGTGCCCCAGCTGGTGAGCGTGCGCGTATCCACGCCGAAGCGGCTGAACCGGGCGGTCATCCCGAAATCACCGCCCTGCTGGGCATTGCCGCTGCCGGTCAGCGGGATGGAGCCGGGCAGGGGCGCGTCGGTCTGGTTGCGGCCATTGGCATCGCTCCAGGCGGTGATCTTGGCGAAGCCGTAGAGGCGCACCTGCGTCTCGGTGCCGGGGACGCGGAAGGCGATGCCGGGCAGGTCCGCGCGCAGGGCATCGCCCGTCGCGGTCTGGTCGCCCATGGGCTCGGGCGGTTGCAGGCCGGGCACCTCGCGCTCGGTCGGCGTGCCGCCGGCGGTGGGCAGGGAAGCGCGTGCCAGGTTCTGCTGGATGCTCTGCGCCTGGTCGGCGGCGGCGCGGGCGTCGCGCGCGGCGGCCTGGGCGGCCTGGACATCCGCCTGGACCGGCGCCGTGGGCGCGCGGGCGGGGCGCGCTGCCACGGCGGGCGGGCGCGTCTGGCGCGCCACCAGTGCCTCCAGCTGCTCCATCCGGCGGCGCATCTCCTCGTCGCGCCGGCGCATCTCGTTCAACTGCTGGCGCAGTTCCGCGATGGTCGCGGCATCCGTGCCCTGCGCGCGCAGGGGCGCGGGCACCGCGCCCAGGGTGAGCGCGGCGGCGAGCAGGAGAAGGCGTGGATCGGCGGCGCGGCCGGCGGGGGCGGAAAGGCGGCCCCCCTTCCTCATTGCGTGGAGGCGCGCCCGGCCGCGACGCCCTGGTCGAAGGACCGCTGGCGCGAGCGCTGGTGCTGATCCCAGGCGAAGCCGCCCGCGCCACCCGCGGCGGCGCCGATCAGCGCGCCGGTGCCGGCATTGCCGGAGATGGAGCCGATGGCCAGCCCGGTGAGGGCGCCAACCGCCGCACCGCCGCCGATGCGTTGCGTGGTGGGCGTCAGGTGGCCCGTCTCGTCACAGCCGGCGAGGCCGAGCAGGAGGAGGGCGGGGGCGAGGATGCGAAGCTTCATGGTGTTTCCTTTCGCGTCAGCGCGGCGCGGCGCGGCGGCCGGCGGGGGCCGCGCAGGGATAGGCGGTGGAGGCCCAGCGCAGCAGGCCATCCACCGCGCGGTCGCCCGCATGTTGCGGATTGGCCGCCACCCAGGCGACGAAGGAGGTCTGCACGAATTCCAGGCTCGGCGTGGGGTTGGGCAGGCAGAAGGCCGGGCGGATGCCGCCCGCGCGCGAAATCTCGACATGGTACTGGCCCACGCCCACGATGAAGCCGCGGCAATAGCCGATGGCGGTGGCGCCATCCGCATCGGCGGCATTGGCCCCACAGAGCGCGGCCAGCACGCCGGTGGTCAGCACGGGCACCGCTGCCGGCGCGGCAGGGGCCTGGGCCAGGGCCGGCCCGGCGGCGAGTGCCAGCAGGGCCGCGCCCCCCAGCCATGACGTCAATTGTCGCATCCTGCGATTCCCCTCGTGGTTCGGCCCGCGCTCGCCCGGCAACCGGACGATTGATTTCCTGCGCACGCTAAGCGCCGCGCGTGCTCACAACAATAGGCTTTCGCGCCCCCACCCGTGCACCGCGTCCCAGCCGGGCGCCATCACCCCGCGCCAGGGGCGCCTGCCGGCGCTAGACTGGCGGCGAACCGGCCAGGAGATTCGCGATGGACCAGCGCCTGCATGCCATGGAAGCGCCCGGCGCCATGCCCGTCTCGACCGGCCACATGCCGCCGGCCGAGCAGGTGCGCGCCCTGGTGCAGGAGGCCTGGGCGCGCTTCGCCCCGGTCACGGAGGGGCGCGTGGCCGACTATATCCCGGCCCTGGCCGGGGCCGACCCCGCCCTGTTCGGCCTTTGCATCACCGCCGCCGATGGCCGCAGCTTCGCGGTGGGCGATGCGGATCACGCCTTCTCCATCCAGAGCATGTCCAAGCCCTTCGTCTTCGCGCTCGTCTGCCAGGCGCTGGGCGGCGGCATCGCGCGCGAGAAGATCGGCGTGAACGCGACGGGGCTGCCCTTCAACTCCGTCATGGCGGTGGAGCTGAATGCCGAGCGCACCATGAACCCCATGGTGAATGCCGGCGCCATCGCCACCACGAGCCTGGTGCCCGGCGCCACCACCGCCGAGAAATGGGCCTTCATCCAGGCCGGCCTCTCCGCCTTCGCGGGGCGGGAGCTGGCGGTGGACGAGGCGGTCTATGCCTCGGAGGCCGCGAGCAACCAGCGCAACCAGGGCATCGCGCATCTGCTGCACGGCTATGGCCGCCTCTATGCCGACCCGCATGAGGCGACCGACCTCTACACGCGGCAATGCGCGCTGAGCGTCACGGCGCGCGACATGGCGGTGATGGGCGCCACCCTCGCCGATGGCGGCGTGAACCCCGTGACGCGGGTGCGCGTCGTGGAGGCCGACCGCTGCCAGCGCGTGCTGGCCGTGCTGGCGACGGCCGGGCTCTACGAGGAGAGCGGTGACTGGCTCTATGAGGTCGGCCTGCCGGGCAAGAGCGGCGTGGCCGGTGGCATCGTCACGGTGGCGCCGGGCAAGGGCGGGCTTGGCGTCTTCTCGCCGCCGCTCGATGCCGCCGGCAATTCGGTGCGCGGCCAATTGGCGACGAAATTCCTCTCGGAGCGGCTGGGGCTGAACCTCTTCGCCTCGCGCCCGCTGCCGCCCTCAGGCTGAGGGCGCCCAGGCCGCTTCGGGCGCCACCCAGGGCAGGTCGGTATCGCCGGTCCTGGCACCGGCGCGGGTCAGCAGCGCATGCGCCTGGCCGCGGTGATGCGTCTGGTGGTTGAACATATGGGTGACCAGCAGCCAGCGCGGGCGTGACATCTCGCGCCCCGTGGCCCCGCTGAACCAGCTGAGATCGCCCTCCAGACCTGCCGCCGTGAGCTGCGCCGCCCAGGCCTCGATCCCGGCATCGGCCTTCGCGCGCGCGGCCTGCAGCGCGGCCCAGTGCTCGATCCAGCCCGCGCTGGCGGCCAGGCCGATCTCCGGCTTCTCCCAGCCGGCGAAACGACTCATCCACATGTTGTCGCCCCAGACGAGGTGACAGAGCGTGCGATGGATGCTGCCGAAGAAGGCGCCGCCCTCGGCGCGGCGGGTGGCGTCGTCCAGCGCATCGGCCGCGGCGTAGAGGCGGCGGTTCATCTCGGTGTTGTAGCCCGCCATGCAGCGGACCCAGGCGGGCGTGATCATGCGGCGTCTCCGGGCCTGCGGGGAAGCGAGCTTCGCGCGCGGCGTTCTTCTGGCCAAGACGCGGCGGAAAAGTTCGCAGGCACTCATTTTTCCTTCATGTCCCGGCCCTAAGGGGCTTCAGGATCCTCGGAGTTTGTCCATGTCCATTTCCCGTCGCCTGGCCCTGATGCTGGGGCTGCTGCTGATGATCTCGCTGGCTGGCGCCACCGCCACGCATCTGCTGCTGGGCCAGGCCGGCACCAGCTTCGCGCGCAGCCAGGGCGCCGCCGACCGCCTGGCGCGGGTGCTGCAGCTGGAGATTGACCTCACCTCCGCCCGCAACCAGATCAACATCTGGCTGCAGCGCGCCAATGCGGGGCAGGTTCGCGCGGCGGATGACTTCCTGGCCCGGCTGGACACGGGCGCCCGGGCGCTGGCGCAGGAGCCGGCGCTGACCGCCGCCCAGCGCAGCCAGCTGGAGGCCTTCCAGGCCGCCCGCGCCGGCTACCTGCAATCCTGGCGGCAGATGCAGCAGATCGTGGCGCTGCGCATGGCGGCGGAAGTGGAGCAGAGCAGCGCGGGCGATGCGCTGTTCCGCGGCTTCGCCACCCTGCCGCCCGGCCAGGGCCAGGCGGTGGAGCGCCTGGCCGCCGCCGCCCTCATCGCCGCCATGCAATACCGCGCGGACCCCGTGGCCGAGCAGCGCGCCGCAGCCCTGGCCGCGGGCGAGGCGGCGGCGAATGCCCTGCGCCAGGCCGGCATCGCCGCCGGCACGCCCGTCGCCACCAGCTTCGCCGCCTGGGCGGATGCAAAGCGCCGGATCATCGAGCAATCCCAGCGCTTCGCCGAGGTGCTGGTGGATTTCCGCGCCCAGGGCAATGCGATGTCCGCCGCCATCCGCGAATTGCGCGGGCTGGAAGGCGCCCAGGCCGAAGCCTCGACGAGCGAGGCCTCGGCCAACCTCGCCACCACGAACCAGGCGGCGCTGCTGGCCTCGGCGGTGGTGCTGCTGGGCGGGCTGCTCTGCATCATCGCGCTGATCCGCGCCATCGTGCCGCCGCTGCGCGGCATCAGCGCGGCGATGGGCGAGATCGCCGGCGGGAATTTCGCCGCCGCCATCCCTGGGCTGAAGCGGCGCGACGAGCTGGGCGGCATGGCCCGTTCCCTCGGCGTCTTCCGCGACGGCCTGGCCGAGAATGCCGCGCTGCGCGCGGCCCAGGAGCAGCAGCAGCAGGAGGCCACGGCTGCCCGCCGCACCGCGCTCGACCAGATGGCCGCGCATGTGGAGCGCGAGGCCGGCGCGGCGGTGGAGGATGTCCGCGCCCAGGCCAGCCGCGTGAGCGAGGTGGCGACCGCGATGACCGGCCGCATGCAGGAGGTGGCGCGCGAGGGCGAGGCCGCCAGCACCGCGGCCGACCGCTCGCTGGAGAACGCCCAGGCCGTCGCCGCCGCGACCGACCAGCTGGCCGCCAGCGTGCGCGAGATTTCCAGCCGCCTCGCCGGCGCCAATGAGGTGACGCGCCGCCTGACCGAGCGCGGCGAGGCCAGCCGCGGGGTGATCGCCGGCCTCTCCGACGGCGTGGGCCGCATCGGCGAGGTGGTGCGGATGATTTCCGACATTGCGGGCCGCACCAATCTGCTGGCGCTGAACGCCACCATCGAGGCCGCGCGCGCGGGCGAGGCAGGCAAGGGCTTCGCCGTGGTGGCGAGCGAGGTGAAGGACCTGGCCGCGCAGACCGCGCGCGCGACGGAGGAGGTGGCCAAGCAGGTGCAGGGCATCGGCCTCGCCACCGATGGCGCGGTGCGCGCGGTGGGCGAGATGGCGGAATCCGTGGGCGAGATCGATCGCATGGCCGGCTCCATCGCGGCTGCGGTGGAGCAGCAGGCGGCCGCCACGCGTGAGATCGCGGCCCGCGTGGCCGATGCGGCGGAGGATGTGCGCCAGGTCTCCGACCGCCTCGCCAATGTCACCCGCAACACCGCCGAAACCGCGGCGCAGACCGAGGCGATGCAGGGCCACGCCCGTGAAACGCGCGAGTCGGTGGAGGCCTTTCGCGGCTCGCTCGTGCGGATCGTGCGCAGCGCGACGGCGTGAGGCGCGCTCAGTCCAGCGTCACATTCGCCTCGCGCGTCAGGCGGCCCACCAGCTCGCGCTGCTCGGTGACGTAGGTCGCGAAGGCATGGCGCGCGGAGCCGACCGGCAGCATGCCGATGGCGTTCAGCCGCTCCCGCACCGCGGGCTGCGCCAGGGCCTGGGCGATGACCGCATTCAGCCGGTCCAGCACCGCATCGGGCGTGCCGGCGGGGGCGAAGACGCCGCCCCATTCGCTCCATTCATAGCCGGCCATGCCGCTCTCGTTCAGCGTCGGCGTGGCGGGCAGCT
>LNFM01010900.1_pt1 | contig 12582 bp, 10 predicted proteins | sample 596031 | NCBI WGS metagenome assembly LNFM01 (sample SAMN04254537, study PRJNA301005) | activated carbon metagenome | isolation source: dual media filters at the Ann Arbor, Michigan drinking water treatment plant | place: USA: Ann Arbor
AGTGCAGCCATTGCAGAGCAATGGCCATACAATCAACTTGCTTGGTTGAATCCTACGCATTCGCAATGCGAAGCCGCCGCCCCTGCCGTTCCAGCTCTGGGTTGACCGTCACAGGGCGGTAACCGCGGCGCGCGCCTCGCGCTTCGACTGCGCGCGGCGCCGCCGTGCTCTCTCGGGAGCTCTTTGGTACTCGATGGCAATGACCGAGCAACGCAACGAGCCGATCTCTTTTGCGAGCACGATCGCCCAGTGCCTGGGCAGCGAGCCCACGCTCGCGCCTGGGGCGACGGCGCCGATCCCGCTGGTCGGCGGCGGCCCAACGGAGCAAGCGTCGACCGCGCCTGCGCAGAGCGCGCGATACGAGACGATGGACGTGCTCGGGCAGGGCGGGATGGGGCGCGTTCTGGCCGCGCGCGACTCGCAGTTCGGTCGCACCGTGGCGCGCAAAGAGATGACGGTCGGCCACGAGAGCCCGGAGTTCATCAGGCGGTTTCTGCTCGAGTCCATCGTCACGGCGAACCTCGAGCAACCCGGCGTCGTTCCGGCGTACGAGCGCGGCGTTCGCGATGGAGCTCCCCTTCTCTGGGATGCGAAAGATCGCGGGACAGCCGTTGAGCGCCGCGATCCGTGACGCCAAGACCCTCGAGCAAAGGCTCGCGCTCGTCCCCGCGGTGATCCGCGCAGCGCACACGTTGGGCTTCGCGCACGAACGAGGGGTCGTGCACCGAGACGTCAAGCCCGACAACATCGTGCTCGGCGCCCACGGCGAGACCGTGATCCTGGACTGGGAAATCGCGAAGGTGCGCGGGCTCATGGACGAGCACGGGCCCGACAGCCCGCTGGCCAACGTGGCGACCGCGGGAGAGGGCACCGTCGCAGGAGCGGTGCTGGGCACGCCGAGCTACATGGCCCCCGAGCAAGCGCAGGGAAACGTCGACGCGATCGATCCTCGCACGGACGTCTTCTCTCTCGGCGCCGCGCTCTACGAGACGCTCACCGGGCGGCCGCTGTACCGCGAAGCGACCGTGATGCTCACGCTGTCGGCCGCAGGGATGACCCGCTTCGAGCCTATCGATCGCCTCGCGCCGGAGGTTCCGTGGCGAGTCGAGCTCAACCTCTACGGCAACTACCGCGCGTCGCGGAACCCGCGCTGGCTAGAGCGCTCTCGGCCGACTCGATCACGAGCGCGACGGAGTCGTGCCTCGCCCGGACATGGTGACCATCGTCGCGCTGGCCGACCGCGCCTTGCGCGAGCAACGCTCACCCGACCCAGAACCCACAGCGGACTACGACGAGGTCCTGCTCGTACGAGACGAACGGGACCTCTTCTACCTCCAAGGCTTCGGACCCATTCGCGGCGGCGCGGGAGAGCTCGTCGAGAGACTCCGCGCCCTCTCCTTCTGGGCCGATTACGACAGCAGCGGCTGAGCCTCGACACCGAGGTCCGCCATGGTGATGGCGCTCAGAACGTCTCTGCGTAGAGCGCCTGCGGAATGCTCGTGAGCCCAGGAACCATCGCGCGAAAGCGAACCGTGCGCGACGCTCCTGCGGCGAGGGTGTACTCGCCGAGCGTGCTCGACGGGCTCGTCGGCGTGTGTCGAACGACGACGCGCGCGCCATCGACGAGGCCGACGCCGTCCCAGTAGCGCGAGATCATCGCGGTCAAGTGCGACAAGAACACCAGGCGCACTCGGCACGTCCCAGCGCCGCCGGCCGAGCAGCGCAGCGCGACGTCGAGGTCGTATACGTTGCCGTACATTCCGACGGCCTCTTGCGCGCTGTCGTCGTAGGCCATGAGCGCGCGAAAGGCTTGAATCTGTGGGTGTCCAGAGCCCGTCGCCGTGTTGACCATCCAGCCCACGCGCGCGCGCGTCGGGGCCGCAGGAACATCGACGCGAATGCTCCCTCGCCACGTGTCGAACTCGTACACGCCCGCCTCGCGCCCGAACGGCGGCGGCGGCCTTCCCGAGCGAGCGATGATCCCCGGCGCGTCGACGGTGCTCAGGCGAACGACCTCGTTGAGGTCGGCGGTCGAAGTGACGACGAGGTACGCGAGCACGGGCGCGCTCGCCTCGACCTCGAAGCGGCCGTCGACCTCCGCGTTATTGTTGACTGTGTTCTGCCAGAGCAAGAGCGGTCGGCTGGGCGCCACCGTCGTGCTCGGAACCACGGTGCGGGCTCGTCCCTGGATCCACTCGTCGCTCACGCGAAAGTCGGGGCTCGATCCCAGGCCCAAGCCTCCGGTCTCGGTCTGGTTGTAGCCCGAGCCGCGCGCGCTCACGGTGACGGGCGTCGCGTTGGGGTTGGTGACGATCAGCGAGACGACCTTGGTGGCGCCAGAGCGGTTGAGGTGGTGGAGGTAGACGCCGAAGCGCGCCAGCGCGAGCCGGGCGCCGCCGCGCGTCATCGAGGCCCTGCCTGTACCGAAGAGCAGGCCGTCACCCTGAAAGACCTCTGGGTTGTTGCTGGTGAACACCGGCGGTCCCTGCCCGGCGCCGGGCAGCGGAAGCTGCTCGCTGCGAGGCGGCAGCGGGCTCACCGAGAGGGGCCCCGAGATCCACGGCGAGGGACCGGAGTCCGCGCTCGTGTCGCGCGCGGCAGCGTCGCCCACGTCCGCGCTGTCTACGCGAACGTCGCTGCGCGCGTCGAGCGCCGCCGCGCTGTCGGGCGCGTCGAAGGCCATCGTCGCGTCGACCGGCTCGAGCGCGTCGAAAGGGACCCCGTCGTCGCGGTCCGTCGCGCCGTCACGATCGGTGACGTCGGCCGGAGCAACGGCGTCGCCCGTCGGACCGTCCGGCGCAATGGGTGACGAGTCTCTCGTTGAATCCACGGTCGAATCGACGAGAGCGACGCCGGCGTCTGCAGCGCCGTCAGCCACGGGAGGCGTCGGAGAGCTGCACCCCGTCATCGTGAGCAGCACCAGCGTGTAGCGTGATGGACGCATCGAACCTCAGCCAGACCATAGCGCGAGCGCCCGGGGCGAAAGCAACGCCGCTGTGAGTGGCGATCGCGACCTCCCTACGATGCCACGCCTCGAACCGAATCCTCCAGCAGCGCCACACTGGTGAGAGAGCGCTGAGTTCGAGCCGCCGTAGCTGAGCGTAAACGGCGCGGTCGGAACCGTTCCTCGACACTCGGTCGTGCTCGTCGCGCTGTTGCACGAGAGCGCTCCCGTGAACGTGCAGCGCCCACCCGGGTGCGTGCTCGCTGGATACGCCGTGCATCCGCCGACCGGTTGGCAGCGCGACCCGCAGGCGCTCTGTCCGCTCGCGACGAGCCGCTCGTCGCAGCGCTCGGACACTGCGGGGCTCCGCGTGCGCGTCGCGTCGTCGCAGTCTCGTCCGCGCTCGTGCTTCGTCCGTCTCGACAAGATGCCCGCTGGAAAGTACGGGCTGCTCGACGCGGCTCCCTGGCAGAGCTTCGCGTTTTCGCCCGAGAGCTGCCTCGACGATGAGCGCTGGCGGAGCCGATCGACCGTGACGCTCCCGGCCGACGTCGCAAGCGAATTCAGAGCCCATCGACTCGCGGATGGAACGTGGGCGGTGATCGCTCCTCGCGCGCGTTCAGCCTGTCGGTTTCGCCCTGGCGAGAGCAAGCTCGACTCCGTCGCCGCGCTCCCTGCTGTGCGCAGCGACGAGCAGCGCATCGAGCTCGCTGATGGTCGCTGGCTGCTCGCGATGGGCCAAGAGAACTACCGCACCGTGATCAAGAGTAACCGTTCAGGCCCCTCTTGCCTCTCAACGCTACCCACGCGACGCGAGAGAAAAGTCCAGCCAGAACGCGATCGACGCATTCCGGGAGCCAAGGGGCCCGGGAATGCGTCGATCGTGTTCTGGCTGGACTTTTCCGCATACAGTTTGGGTAACGATGAGAGGCAAGAGGGGGCTGAACGGTTACGATCAAGACGACGTTGGTCGATCCGCGCGCGGGCACCGCGATCGAAGGCCCGGACCTCCCTGGCGAGCACAGAACGCTCGTCGTGCCGAACGGACGCGCCGTGCTCTTGCATGGCTACATCGACGAACCGTCGATGCCAGCGACGGTCTCGGTGTTCAACGGCGAGCGGCGGACGCCGCATCGGCCGCCAGCAGGGCTCTTCGACGCCAAGCACGGGATGATGTTTGCGCCGCTCTGTTCGCTGCGCGACGGGCGAGTGCTCATGCACGCGTGGCGCTCGATGGCGATCGTGCTCTTCGACATCGACGCGATGACGATGAACCCGTTGCGCCATCGATCTTCACACGTGCGCGCGGCCTCGGCCGGCGTTCTCGCTCGCGTTCGAGCTTATGAAGTCCCAGTAAATTCTCAGTTGAGATCGATGGGGGTCTTGCCCACGCGTGATCGTGTTTCGAGCGAGCCGAATGATCCGACGGTCGAGCAAGATCGTGTCGATGCGTGAATGGAGTCTGCGAGGCCCGATGCGCCGCTGCCTGCTGCCGCGTTGAGTCTGCCGCGTTGTCCTGAGCCGCCAGGCGCGACTGCTATCGGTGAATTTGCGGCCGACGCGAACTGTCGCCGGAGTTGCCGACTCCCTGTTTGGCGCTCAGCACCGCCAATCGCTGCCCGCCAGGCTCGCCTTCACCTTCGCCACGAAGCTCGCGAACAAGCAGCTCGTGTAGGGGTAGTCGAATCGCCAACCCGCAGTGAGCAGGCGCGCGACCGTGATCCAAGGGCTGCCTTCTTTGTGCAGGACATATCCCTCTGCTCGCCGCGAAAGGCGAAGCCCTTCGAGCTCGACGGATTGCCCCACGGAGAGCTCCGTCGCCATCGCATCGAGCCGATCGACCGCTGCATCGGTGAGCCCGTAGACCAGCGAAGCGTGCTCAGCGAGCAGCGTCAGACCCCTCGCGCGGTGGCTCGCGTCCGTCGGGAGAAACCCTGGGCGAGTCAACAACAGGTGCTCGCGCGAGCGAGACATCCGCCCCGAGTCGAGCTCGAAGATATCGAGGTCTCCGTGCTCCGAGGCGACCTTCAGCAGCCTCGGCTCCGCGATGTGCTCGATAACCTCCAGCTCGCGACTCCACCAGTCGCCGACCTCTTCGGTTTGCGGGTTGTTGTGGCGCTCGCTCACGAGCAACCGCGTGCCCTCGACGATCGCCTCGCCCTCGACCAACACGAAGCCGTAGAAGTCTCGCTCTCGCGAGGTTTCCGAGTAGCGCTTCTGATAGCTGAACGTGTCGCTCATCGGTGGTTCGAGCCTTTGGCTGTTACGGAACGCGAAGCGCGATCAACAGCCCGTCCTCTTCGTCGAGACCCACGATCGAGGCGCCGAGCTCTGCGATGGTGCGCGCTGGCGTGTACGGGTCGGGCAGCTCTGCACACGATTGTGCGCGAGCTCTTGCGCAGGCGAAGGCCCACGACGCCGTTGTTGCGTACGGAGGCGTGCCCACAGCGTCGATGATCGCGTCGAGCCCCTTCGGGCCATCGGCAGGAGCGAGATCGCAGCCGCGGTGATCGTCGTCGAGCACCCACCACGTTACGCGTATCGCTCCTGCGTATTTGCCCCATGACTGCATCGTCTCGAGCATTTGATGGCCGAGCCGCTCGACGCGCGTCATGTGCGCGCCGTGCGCTGCGACCCACGCGCGAGACTGTTGCGTCGGAGGCTCGTCGCCGCGCGCGACTGGATGAAGCACCGACGGCTCGTGCCATGGACAACCATCGAACGACGGATGGCCGCCACACGCTGGGCATCTTTGGTATCGCTGCCATCGAAACGCGTGTTTGCTCACGGGCGCTTGCGTGGCGTCTGGCGCCGGAGTCGGCGGAGCCCAGTGCACGAGCGTCGCGATTCCGCGGTAGGGCCCGTGCGCGTTCTGGCGGATCGCGGCGACGGTCGATTCCGCGAGCGCGTACGCAGCGTCGAACGAGAGCTGCGCGTCGAGCTGCGCGAACTCGAGGCGCTCGAACACCGTCGATCGTCCGAGCGCGATCGCGCCAGCGCTGCTCACGCGGGTCTTGTCGAGGTTGAGAAACACCAGCCGACGGCCGTGCTCGGCGAGCGCACACGCTGTCTGGTCACCAGCGTCGCTGTGTTCGAGCGAGACGATCTCGAGGTCGGGGCTGCGCGCGACGATGCCTGCGACCGATTCGTCCGAGAGGCTGCGCGGGCCCTCCCAACGGAAGCCGTCCGAGCGCAGCTCGCGCAGCGCGGTGAAGGGACCGAGCAACGCCGCGTGGACGTTGCAGACGTGCACCCGCAGTCGCTCGAGTCGCGACCAATCACCGCGTCCCCAAGCCGCGACGAGCGCGGGTGTGAGCTCGATGCCTGCCAGATCGAGCGTCGTGATCGAGCGACGGTCTCCGCTCAGCACACGGGAGAGATCGAAGCGCGTCGTCGGGGTCGCGCGAATGGGCCCTGCGATGCGCAGCGTCGTGAGCTGAGACAACAGCGGCTCGCTGAGCGAGCGCACGAGCGCATCGGTGGCGTCGAAGATCGAGAGCGATCGCAGCGCTGGCAGGCGTCGGGCGAGCAGCGCTACGAGCGCGTGTGTGCGTGGCTCGCCGTCGAGCACCGCGAGCGCTTCGAATCGATCGAGCAACGGAGTCACCGCGAGCGCCTCGAGATCCGCCGGACTCGCCGCACGAATCGCCAGCATCTCGACCCCGGCAGGGACGAACCCGCGCTCGATCGATCGGACGAGGGCCTCGGCTCCAGCGAGCGCGAACACGCGGCCGTCGAGGGCCGCCGCTGTGGACTGATCGAGCGGCTCGCTCACGAACACGCCGAGCTGTTGATCGCGTCGACGCGAGAGAAATCCAACGCTGTTCGGCAGCGCGTCGTAGGCGCTCGGCTTGGTGTGCAAGAGCGACCATGCGCCGAGGTCCGCGTAGTAGAGCTGGCAATAGCGCTCGTAGGCTGCGTCAGTCATGCACTGGCTCTTGTCTCGTTGGCTGTCGGGAGTGAGAACTGCAAACCGCGACGACCATCGCGCGCAGCGCAGTGGGCGTCCATCGTGACCAGCCGCTTCGAGCAACGACGCTCAGGGGCAGCGAAAGGGATTGATCGTCGCGACGACTGTGTTGGTCGCCGTTCGCGTCGAGCACCGACGCTTCTTCGGCGGCATCGAGCGAGGCACCCTCGCGGCTCGCGTCGGGCGCTGAGGCATCCGCGCTCGCATCGAGCGACGCATCGAGCGACGCATCGAGCGACGCATCGACACGCGCGTCCGTCGCGTCCGACCAAGCAGCGTCGACACCCGACTCGATGAAGACGTTGCCGTCGCCGGTCGCAGCATCGCTCGCGGCGCGCGCATCGTCGGAGGCAACCGCGTCCGCGGCGGCGTCGGATCATGGCGTCGGCGCAGGAGAGCGATCCGCGAGCAGCCCAGCGGTGAGCAGAGACAGCGTGGTGTGAAGGCGAGGCGATGCGCGCATGGGTCGCGACGAGCCTATCAACAGTTCGACGAAGACTTCGACCCGCGCGCACCGAGGACAGCCTCGTGTCAGCGCTCGTGCGTGTCGTCATCGAGCGCTCGCGCTCGCGTCGCTGCTTCGATCGCGACTCGGTGTGGCGCACGCACGCATGGCGAGAAGCGAGCGGATCGCGTCACAATTCCGCTGAAATGACTGCACTTGCGCGCGACGCCGACTCGCGCGCGCGTTTCGCGGCCAAAATCAGCGCAAATTTGGACCAACAGTCCTGTTGGTCTCGAACATCGAGCGATTTGCCTGAGATTCGCAGGTCACCGGTCCTGCTGTTTGGCTCGCGCGACGAGCGCTCTCGCAGCGCGTCTGGATGCCAGCACCGCCCGATCGACTCGCGCTGCTGACACCAGGGAGAGCGCTGCGCCGATGCCTTCGCCCGACGCGAGCGCGCCGGACGCGAGCGCCGCTGACGTGGCGAGCTTCGACGTGGCGACGCGGGACTCCGCTGGCCGCACCCCAACGACAACGATGTGCACGGTGAGCGGCGGAGGGCTCGAACGAGACGCCGACTCGGAGACCGCGTGCGCGACAGCGAACCGCATCGGTCGCTGCACCGTCGCGCGGAGCGGCACGAACATCACGCAGACGGTCAACGACTCATTCCCAGCGACGGTCGACATCGCTCGCGCAGCCTGCGAAGCGCAGATGGGCACGTTCGCGGCGAGCTGAGCGGTATCCGGATCGATGTCGACGGCCCCGCTGCGTCCTTCGCCGTCGTGAACGCACGGGAACCGTCGTTACAGGTCCGAGACAACGAGGGGCATCGCGCTGCTCATCCCGGGCGCGCTCCCGAGCTGGAAGTTGCTGTTGCTTCCCCAGCAAACGACTCCGCGGCCGTTGCGGGACGCGCAGGCGTGCTCGCTGCCCACCGCGATCGCTGTCGTGGCGGTCAGTCCAGGAACGTCGGCAGCCGTCGGTCGAGACGAGCCCACGATCGTGGCGAGTTGTGTGCGCGCGTTGTCGCCCCAGCACGCGACAGCACCGTTGCTGCGTCGAGCGCAGGCGAAGAGGTTTCCTGTTTCGAGCTCCAACGCGTCGATGCCGCCGACCGGCAGATTCGGCGACAGTCGCGCGGTGGTTGTTCCGTCGCCGAGCTGCCCGCGACTGTTGTCTCCCCAGCAGTACACCTGACCCGACGCGCGGCGCGCGCACGTGAAGCGATAGCCCGCGGAGACTTGTAGCCACTCGAACGCGCTCATCACTGGGGACGAAGGCGCCATCTGCGGAATCGTGGTCCCCTGCCCGAGCTCTCCCGAGCCCGCAGTGCCCCAGCAGAAGATCGACGCGGTTGCGTCCGTGGCCGGTGCACGACGGGCGCAGGTGTGCGACTCACCTGCGCTCACTTCGGCGATGACGCCAGAGAGCCCCATCACTGGGACGGGAACCGGGCGGCTCGCGACCATCGTTCCATCGCCGATCTGTCCGCGGGCGCCGCTGCCCCAGCAGACGACCTGGCCTCCAGCTCGCAGCGCGCATGCGTGTTGACCGCCCACCGCGATTTGAACAGCGTCCGTAAGGCCCATCACCGTGACGGGTGACCTCGAATCCACCGTCGTGCCGTTGCCGAGTTGGCCCGACATGTTCGCGCCCCAGCAAGCGACCTGCCCTGTCGAGCGCAACACACACACAAATTGGGACCCAGCTCGAAGGTCAACGGCGTTATTGAGCGTCGGGACCGCCGCGAGCAACGCGCGACTCGTGCCCGTCCCGTCACCCAACTGGCCTCGGCTGTTGTCTCCCCAGCAATAGACCTGACCGATGTTGTTTCGCGCGCACGAAAACGCGTCGCCCGCAGCGACCGACGCACCGATGGCGACGCCGACGGCCGCGACAGGAGCTGTCGACGACGACATCGCGCCCTGCCCTAGATTGCCGAGACTTCCGTTGCCCCAGCACACAAGCTGACCGTTGGACCGTCGCGCGCACGAGTGATTGTTCCCTGTCGAGATCCCAACGACGTCGCGCAGCGCGGGCACTTCGCGCGGCAGCCACGACGGAACGAGGTTGTGACCGACCTGACCGCTACCGTTGAACCCCCAGCAGATGACGCGCCCGCCGCTGCGACGCGCGCACGCGTGCGCACTTCCGGCTCTGATCACCCCCACATCCGACGCCCCAGTGACCGCGATGGGCGTCGTTCGAAGCGGGGTGATCGCGGGGTCGACTCCGAGCTGTCCAATAGTGTTGGACCCCCAGCACAACGCTGCGCCCGACGATGAACGCGCGCACGCGAACCCGTCGCCTGCGTCGATTTGGGTCGCGCCCAAGAGTCCGCTGACACGAGATGGGCGCACCTGATTGGTGCGCGTGTTGTCACCGAGCTGCCCCGCGTTGTTCACGCCCCAACAAAACGCGTCTCCGGCGCCGCGACGGGCGCACGTGAACCCGTTGCCGGCGGTGATCTCGACGACGTCGGTGAGCGCGACGGCAACCGGCGTCGTGCGCCGCGCGGTGGTCCCGTCGCCTAGCGCGCCTGAGCTGTTGTCACCCCAACACAACACGGTTCGATCGGATCGCCGAGCGCACGTGTGCGCGACGCCCACTGCGACTTCCTCGACGTTCGTGAGTCCCAACACCGGCGTCGGAACGAGCCTGCGTGTCGTGGTCCCGTCGCCGAGCTGGCCAGAGCTGTTCGTTCCCCAGCAGAGGACAGTTCCGTCTTGCCGGACGGCGCACGCGTGCGATCCGCCGCCCGTCGAGACGAGAACGGCGTTCGTGACGCCCGCGACCAGCGTCGGAACCGAGCGATTGTTCTGCGTTCCGTCGCCGATCTGACCTTCGTTGTTCGCGCCCGTGCAGTACACGCGACCGCCGTTGCTCACGGAGCAAGTCAGGTACAGACCAATGCTCACGTCGGTCACGCGGCTCTCGGTGCAGATGCCGTCGACGCACGCGGACCCTTCGAGGCATCGAACGCCGCACCCTCCGCAGTTGTTCGTGTCCGTCGCCAGGATCGACTCGCAGCCGTTGACGTTGTTCGCGTCGCAGTTGCCGCGTCCTCGAACGCACGACGTGATGATGCACTGACTCCCTGCGCCGCACGCGCCGCCGTAGCCCGTCACGACTTGTTGTCCCGCGCCGTTGAACGTCGCGTGCACGCACGTCGGCTCGTCGGTCATCCCGTCGCAGTCGTCGTCGATCGCGTTGCACATCTCGAGGACCGCGGTGTTGCGTTGGCACACGATCCCCGAGCTCGTGCACACGTTCGTGCCCAAGGCGCAGCGGCCTGTTCCTGCGCCTCCCGTGCATCCGGTGCCGACGCGCGCGTCCGTGGTGCCGTCGGTGGTCGCGGGATCGCAGTCGTTGTCGACGCTGTCGCACAGCTCGGGCAGGTTCGGCGCTTGTGTCGTAGCGCTGTCGTTGCAGTCGATGCGCCCCGCAACCGGCGCGATGTTCGTGAAATTCGCCGGACAATTTCCACGCGTCGGTCGCGCAGGATCCGGGCACACGGACTGCGTGACCGCCATCGCGCTGGGATACCCATCGCCGTCACCGTCGGGATAGCACTGGATCCGCAAGCCCTCGTCGACCGAGCCGTTGCAGTCGTCGTCGCGGTTGTTGCACGTCTCGACCATGGACGTAGGCGTCGCCGAACACGCGCCCCACACCGAACCCATCGTGGTCATCGTGCACACTTCGACGCCCTGACCCGAACAACACGATCGGGTCGCGCCGACGCCCCCACAGGAGCAGTCTTCTTCCGCCGTTCCGCTGCAGTTTTCGTCGACGTTCGCGACGCTGTCGCACACCTCGCGCGTCCCCGGGTTGATCGACGACCGCGCGTCGTTGCAGTCCGTGTTGTTGAGCGCGAAGCCAGGCGGCGCGCTGCAACCGGTGACGACGTCGGACGGGCCCACCGCGTTGCGATCGCCGAAGCCGTCTCCGTCGATGTCGCGATAGAACGTCTGCGTCACGCCATTGTCCCGCACGCCGTCGCAGTCGTCGTCGAGCGTGTTGCACACTTCGAGAGCTCCAGGAAATCTCGCGCCGCCGCTCGCAGCTGGGTCATCGGCGCAGTCGGTTCCCGTGACCATCGTCGCGCCGACGCGAACGCGCTCGACGCCCCCGCTCGCGCCGCCGTCCGCGCCGCCGTCCGCGCCGCCGTCCGCGCCGCTCGCCGCGCTGCACACGGGCGCAGGCGCGTCCGCTGCGAATCGATTGAAGCAGTTTTGGTTGAAGTACCCGTCTTCGTCGCGATCACCGTCGCCGCCGATCCCGTTGATCGTGACCTCTGCGACCGTGCAGGGATTGCAGTCCTCGTCGGTCCCCATCGAGTCGCAGACCTCGCGAGCGCTTGGATTGCGTCTAGGATTGTTGTCGTCGCAGTCGTCTCCGCCGCACTCCGCTGCGGGATGCCCATCGTTGTCCATGTCGCGACAGACGCCCTGATCTGCGACACGAATGTCGATCTGCGTCACGTCGGCCGCGTCGACTGCCATCGACGTGTCCGGCACATCCGCGGGCGGCGCTGGCGCCGTGCAAGCCGCGAGCGCGAGCAAGAGAGAAGAGACGCTGACCCAAGAAATCGAAGCGCCCAATCGCATCGCTATGAGTTGCCACAGCACGGGCCCCTCGTACAGTTGCCGACCGCGCTACGCGTCGGGATCGAGTGGGATTTCACAGCATGACGCGTCGGACGGAGCGGTCCGATCATTTTCCGAGTTTCCAGCGGGGGCCTTCGCGGGTGTCTTCGATCGCTCGCCGTAGTGCTCGAAGGACGCGACGTCGTAGAAGACCTCTCCGTCGCGAACGTACGCGTGGCCCTCTTCGATGAGCCGAACGATGTGCGCCACCTGAGCGTCGACGAAATCAGTGGCACGCGTGTACGCGGCGTAGTCGCGGATCTGCAGCGAGCGACAGTCGCGACGACAAATCGCGACGTTCTGCTCGGCGACGAAAGATCGCGCCGCGATCGGTGGCCTTGCCCATGGATCCTGTCGTCGATGTCCGTGTCGTTGACGACGGCCAGGACGCTGTATCCCGAGTGCTCGAGCCAGCGTCGAAAGAGATCCCAGAAGCAGCACGTGCGCGCATGACCGATGTGCATCGGCGCGTACACCCTGAGCAGGGAACCGGATTTGGGCGCGACAGCCCTGGTATTCGTGAGGGAACAACGCGTACGCTCGCTCGCCTGACGGCCAGAGGTCGAGCCCT
>LNFM01000512.1_pt1 | contig 12577 bp, 27 predicted proteins | sample 596031 | NCBI WGS metagenome assembly LNFM01 (sample SAMN04254537, study PRJNA301005) | activated carbon metagenome | isolation source: dual media filters at the Ann Arbor, Michigan drinking water treatment plant | place: USA: Ann Arbor
GGTGGACCGGGCGCATAGCTCAGTTGGTAGAGCAGCTGACTCTTAATCAGTAGGTCCAAGGTTCGAATCCTTGTGCGCCCACCAAAGATTTCAATCACTTAAGCGCGTTCGCCGGAGAACAGGCCGGGAACATGAGACTTTCTGAAAAGTCTCACGTGAGACTTTTCTCACACCGCCACCGCGCTCTGGATGTCAACGCCGTCCATGAAACGGGCGGCGGCGTCGCGCGAGGGCGCGACGCAGCGGTCGATGTCGCGCGAGCCGCAGGCCGAGCAGACCAGCCGCAGATCCCGCACCTGTGTCATGTTGCCCATGTGGGCGCCGACCTGCTGCGCGGTCAGCACGTTGCGCTTGCCGCAGCCGTTGCAGCGCACGCACAGCCCGCCGTCCAGCACAAAAACCGTGTGAAGGTTGGCGATGCGGCCGTTCATGCCGGCCTCCGCTTTTTCAACAGCCTGATGCTGTCGGCGCGACCACGCATGATGTCGCAAACCCGCGCCGCGCCCGGATCCTCTTTGTCTCCGGCGTATTGGTCCGCGACAGCTTCCGTGTCCTGCGCGGCGGCCTCGATCGCGGCGTTCCAGATCTCGACCTGGCGCTCGATCGTCTTGCCTTGTCGCCGGCCGCCAATCGCTATTCTTGCCTGTCCGGCGCTCATACCGTGATCCCTTCCCTATTCATCTACGTCACCAGCTTGCGCCGCCGTTTGGCATTCTCGGTGCGAGCATGTGGAAGCGCGGCGCGAAGCGGCGATCGTCCATATCTGGCGGGCTCCGCGATCGCCATCGCCTGCGCGCGATCGCTTCGATCGCCTTGCATCAGGCACTTGCGGATTTCAGCGAGATCGTAGGCTTCGACGCCGTTGTGTTTGATGTCAGCGAGCGTGATACCCAGGCTCCGCAGCACGTCGCACACCATCGTCGGTTCGCCGTGCAGCCGGTTGAGGGCCGCGAGCGCAACGGCAATGCCCTGATAGCGCGCGCGCGTCACGTCCTCGGCGGCCGCAAGATACATGGCGACCGGCACGCTTTTTAATTTTCTCATACCGTGATCCCTTCCCGGTCCATCCATGTCACCAGCTTGCCGATCGCGGCGTCCGCGAGCTCGGGCGTGATCGCCAGATAGTGCGTGAGAATGTTATAGATCGACTTCGGCTCGTGCCCGGTGATGGCGGCGATTTCCGGCACCGTGCAGCTGGCTCGCGCCAGCCATGTGACCGATGTGTCGCGCAAGTCCTGGTCGCGCTTGTCCGCGCAGGACGGCATCGGCTGCAGCAGCCAGGTCATGCGGTTGTGCAGGCGATGCGCGAAGTCGGCGCCCAGGATCTTCGGATCGGCGATCGTCACCCTGCCGTCGATCTCGACCATGCCGAGGCTCGCCGCCGCGCGCACCGTCTCGAAATTGTGCCGGTAGGTATCGGGCCGATAGTCGCGCCCGGTATTCTCGAACACCACGATGGTGTCGGGCCGCGTGCCGAATTTCAGCATGACCACGCGCACGCGCGCCCTGGCCTGTTCCAGCCGCTCGCGCAGGCGCGGCGTTTCGGGGATCGCCACGATGGCGCCGGTTTTCGATTGCCGGAATTGCCGGCGGCCGTCGATCAGCCCGTCATCGCACAGGCTGAGACGGTCGCCCTGGCGCTGGCCGGTGAACAGGCCGAGCAGGATGCTGTCGCCGACCGAGGCGAGACCGAGCGCGTCGGCGGCGTCAACGAGTTGCCGGATTTCGGCGTCGCTCCAGATCACGATCCGGCCGTCCGGCTTTTTGAAGCGCAGGCCGGCGAACGGGTTCTGTTTCAGCCGCCAGCTGGTCGATGTGCGGCCCCACCGGAAGGCTTGCACCAGCACCGCGCGGCTCGCGCGGCCCATATAGAGCCCGCGCGTGCGGATCTGGTATTCGATGAAGCCGTTCGCCTCCGGCGGCTCGATCGCCGTCACCGGCATGGCGGCAAAACTCTCGCGCTCGCGCGCGCGGCCGGCGCGGCGATCATCGCGCGTCTGCGGTTTCAGCAGGATGGCATCGACCTGCTTGCGGTAGCCCTCGCGCGTGCGCGGCGAGGGGATCGCCTTGAAGGCGTCGCTTGAAAGCCAGTCGCGCAGAAGATCCTCCAGCGTCATGATCCGGCGCGCGGCCGTTGCGCCCTTCCGCCGCCGACCGGCCGCGCGCGCGGCCAGGATCTCGGCATGCCGCGCCGCGCCCCAGGCGCATGCCTCCTCGAAGGAGAGCCACGGCGCGCCGGCGCGGTCGCGGTGGCGCAGATCCTCGCCCCGGAAACCGAGATCGCGCTCGCCCGCGCCGGGAATGAAACGCGGGCGGCCTTTGCGCCAGGTGATGAAGGGTGGAAGTTTTGCGTTCGCCATCTTGTTTCCATCAGCGCGGGTGCGGCCGCGCGTCGTCAGATTAACCCCAATGGGCGCCGTTCGGCCAGATGCGCCGGCGGTGCATGCGGCGGGTGATGACGCCGCCGGCCAGGGCGGCGCAAAGGGTCAGGATCAGCAGAATTGCAGCCGGGGCGTTGCTCACGTCCTGTCCTTCCATCGTTGCTCGTCCAACCGAAGGCAAATTTGTTCTTCTGCGTCCTTCGGCTGGTCTGCGGGCCGGGCAGATGAACGGGCGAGCGCATCCAGATTTTTGCTTGTCCGCCATGCTGTCAGCGTTGCGTCTCCGTCGAGGACAACGCGCATCGCCATGACGGCAACCTGCACGGCCTCCTTGCGGACGCTGGCAGCTGGTTCCTCGAATGTCGCCTTCGCCAATTCGCCGACCTCCTCCATCAAGGCCAGCATCGTCACGTTGTCGCCGGGAAATTTGGCGCGGGCGCGCTCAAGTTCAGCGAGAATTTCCGTCATCAAAACTTCCGTATCGCTCATGCGCTCTGTCTCCCGTAAACCCGCGCGAAATGTTCCTGCCACTCGCCATCGCTCGCCGGCTGCGCGACCGGCGCGGTGTCGTTGGCGGCGCGCATCCGTGGTGCGTTGGGATGATGGCGGCCGAGCCAGGCATCCATCGTCGGCTTGTGAAAGCGCGGACGGCCGGTGCCGACGATCGGCTCCGGCATGTCGTCGTCCGCGATCAGCTGGCGCCAGCGTTCGTTGCGATAGATCCAGGCCGGCCTGTGGCCGAGCTCGCGCGCGATGTCGGCGAGCGAATAGGTCTTGCGCTCGTGCCGGCCGCTAGGCATCGCGGATCGTCCCGAATTGCGTGGCCGCGAAGTTGCCGCTCGCGGTCGGTTCGGCGACGCCGGCGCAGCCGGGGATGCCGGTGAGCGCGCGCAGGTTCACCAGGCCATGCCGATGCAGGCGCATGACCGCGCGCTGTGAAACCATGTGCGCCATTTCGGCATAGCCATGCAGGCCAAGAACGCGCACACCGAAGTGATGCCCGAAGTGGTAAAGCGCGCCGCGCGCGCAGACCTGTTGCAGCGCGTAGATGTCGCCGGGCGCCAGGTCGATGCGTGCTGACATGGTTCGGCTCCTCAGAACAGGAAATCGACGCCGGCGATCGCTTCGTCGCAGGCTTCGCAAAGATCGGGGTCGGTGTGGTGAGGGTGCCGGGGCGGGCGCGGCGGCTGGACGCGGCAGTTGAAACAGACATTGGCAAGAAGGGCATCGAAGCGCCCGACAGCCAGGAGCGCCTGCGCCGATGGGCTGCGCCCGGAGAGAGGGGAGGCAGGCAGCGATGCGGCCGGGGGTGATGCCTCTACAACGTCAGTGGTTTTTTCCGCGCTGCATGTGTGATCCGGCCGCATCGCCTTCGCTCCTGCGCCGGAGGTCGAAAGCTCCGTCGCAGAAGCGGTCTAGCACAATGGTTTTAATGTGCAAGTTTTATGATTTTTATCACTGTTGTTTCACATGAAACACTTGAGACAATTCAGGTTTCCGCGTCGCCGCTCACGCGAGCAGCAGGACTGTCAACAGCCAATTGGCAGCCAGAACGAAAGGGTGGAGCAACAGCGCCGCCGCCGTACCGGAGAATCCGCGCAGGGCGCACGCGGCCTTGTCGGTGCGGCGCGGCTCGCCGATGGTGTCGGCCAGGGCGGCGGCGAAGGTGAGGTTCCGCCGCAGCAGGTCTTTGTCGATGCGGAGCGCGACCACCACATGGGTGCCGCTGTCCGCCAGAATGCGCGCTTCGGTGTCAAACAGGCTGTCGCGATAATCTCCCGTGAACATTTTAGCCTCCCATCCCATTGCAGATTTTCACGCCTTGCAATGAAACCGCTTCGGGTTCCCCAAAGCGAGCGAAGGTTCCAGACGATTAAGGATAAGTTTCTGAAATGGTTAATCAGAACGCGCCGCGCATGCTGGCGACCACCACGCCGCGCACAATGACGCGGTCGTTATCGACCAGCAGCGGCTTGCGGAAAGCGGTATCGAAGGACGCCGCGACCAGATAGGGCGGCTCCAGCACGCGCAGGATCGCCTCGGGCTCATCGGCGCCGTGCGCGAACAGGTGCGCCATCACCACGTCGCCGGCCGCCGGCGCCGCGCCCGGATACACCGCCAGCAGATCGCCCGGCATGTAGCCGATCGCGTCGAGCGCGCGGCCCTGCATGCGCCAGATCTCGATCGCGGGAATGCGGCTGCGCAGGCCGCTGCAGCAACCCGCCGCCTCGGCATCGTCGTCGGCGAGCCGCACGGCTTCCGCGCCGGTCCCGAGCAGCGGCGTGCCCGGCGTCCAGGCATCCGGGCCGGGCAGCGGAAACTTCGCGACCAGGCGGTTGATGGTCAGCGGCGAGAGGACGCCGGTATAGTTTTCATCGTTGACGATGCGCGTGAGCGCGCTTTCCGACAGGCCGGCATCGGCCGCGAGGCGGGATAACTTTCGGCCCGTCGCCTTCACCAGCGCCAGCAGCCAGGCCCGATGCAGCGCGTTCAATTCGCGCTTGGCGTCTGATTTTGCGCTGATTTTCGACAGTTTGCGGCCCCGGTCTGCGACGTTGCAGACCGCTATATGCAGGGGCAGAGAGGGGGATACACCACTAAACATTTCACTTGCCAGCCTGCCGCAAATCAGATCGTACTTTGAAAAGTTTCACATTAAGGCACGGATAGGCGACCATGTCCATTGTCAGTGCAGGACCGAATAGCGGCTCCAGGGTGGAAAAGCTGGCCGCGCGGGTGCGCGAGCTCCGGCTCAAATACGAGGAAATCATCAAGGGGACCGGCCTCAACGCCATGACGATCAGCCGCGCGCTGACCGGCCGCTCCGAGCCGCGCGCCGCGACCCTCGACCGGATCGAGGCATTCGTGACGGCGCAGGAAATCGCGCAACGCGACCACCTGCTGGCGGTGCATGGCGTGCCGGCGCGCACGGAGACGGCGGCATGACGCGGGATCTGGAGCCCATCGGCTTCGAGACGCGGTTGCCGCATTTCCGCACCGGCTGGCGCGCCGCCTATCTCTGGCATGCCGTGCTGCTCGCCGCCGCCACCGGCACGATCATTGGCGCGCTGCTCGGCTTTCTCACCGCGCGTCCGGCGCCTGCGCGCGGGCCGCTGGTCAAGACGGAATTGCGCGTCGCGTGTGGCGTTGTGCGTACCTCCCAAGAGACAGGCGCCTTGCAGCCGGCGGCGGCGAATCCGCCGCCGGCTGCGTTTTCATGGACAGCATCATGAGCGACACATCATCCGCCGACCGCACCGCGCCGGCCTTCCTGATCGACAGCCTCGACCTTTCGGCCTGCGGCTCGACCGAGATCAACCGCGCGCTGAACGAATACGAGGCCAAGCAGGACGGTCTGACGCTGCGCTTCGACACATGGCCCGACAGCGTCAAGCGCGACATCGCGCGCGAGATCGAGCAATGGAGCGCGCGCCATCCGCAGCGCGCCGTGGTGCTGCAATCGTCCGGCATCTTCAACGGCGTCGCGATCGTGGTGCTGCATTGGCGGCAACGGGGCTGACGCATGAGCGCGCACCGCAAGGCGTCGGCGATCATTCTGGACCTGGCGGACACCGGCCGGATGCTGGTCATCGAGCGGCACAAGTGCGGCCAGGCGTGGCGCGCCCGCATCGAGGCCATGCGCGATGAAATGCAGCTGGCCGGCCAGCACGACCCCTCCGGCCGGGGGCAGTTTCTTGCCGGCGCGCCGGCCATTCTCGCCGCCTGCCTGCTGGTCATCCTGCAGAAGCGCGAAAGCCCGTCCGATCCTTTCGTCGTGGCCGATTGGGAGCAGGCCGCGCTTCCCTTCGTCACGCTGGCGCAGGCCGATGCCTACGAGGCGCTGAACTACGAAACCAAAGAAGGCGTCGCATGAGCGCCGACAATGTCATCAACCTGCCGACCGGCCGCATCCTGCGCTTCACGCCCGCGCCCGGCATGAAACTTGTATCCGACCCGGCGGGCGGCCTTCGCCAGTTGCCACACGCCCGTCGCCGCTGTCGCGCGCAGGATCTCGCCGACATCACGGCCGCGTTGATGCAACTCTGCGACGACGACAAGCGCATTATCGCGCATCTGATGGCCGACGAACTCGGCTACGATCTTGTGCCGGCGCGGCGCGATCCGCCGAAAGCAGGATAGGCGCCATGCTGGCCGTGCATTCCATCGCCATCGCACAATCCCCGCCGGCGAGCGAGGACGATCTCGCCGCCATTCCCGACGCGCGCGTGCGCGCCATCGAACGCGCCCGCCGCGACAAGCGGATATCGCACGGCGCCTTGCTGCGCGGATCCGGCGTGCATCGTTCGACCTGGTCGGACCTGCGGCGCGGCCTGCGTGCGCCGAAGGACGAGACGCTGCGCAAGCTGAATGCCGTGATCGAGGGCGTGAAGGCGAAGCCGAAGCCGGAGGCGATCGTGGCGTTCTATCGCGCGCTCATGGTCATGCTGGCGACCGAAACCGGCGCCGACCCCGAACTGATGCTGGCGCAGGATTTCTCCAGCGAGAAGCCGCATGTGCCGGACTGGCTGCGCGCGGCGCGGCTGCGGCGGCTGGCCATCTACATCACCGCCGTGGAACTCGCGATCGACAGCAACGCCGCGCTCGGGCGCGCCATCGGATGCTCGCGCCAGAACGTGAAACAGGCGCGCGACCAGGTGGAGGATCTGCGCGAGAGCGACATCGCGATTGCGGCGCTGATCGCAAAATCCGCGGACCTGTTGACGGGGAGGGGATGATGAGCGGATCCTTGCGCGAGGAATTCAACAAGATCCGGCCGGGCCTGGTGCTCGACGCCATGCGCCACGACAGCGAGGGCGCCTATGCCCGCGCCATGCTGGCGCTGGCGCCGCCCTTCATCGACTACATGGAGGCCGAGGCGCGCCTGCAGCGATCGCCGATCGACACATTCGAGGGCATGGCGAACGCGCTGGCGCAGATCACGGCGCAGACCGTGCGGCAGACCGTGAAGCGCCAGCGCCGCGTCGAATTCCTCGACCACATCCTCAAACACATCAACGGCCAGGCGCGGCCGATGCTGCAGCAAAAGGCCGGCAACATCATCCGTCCGAACTGAGGCATCCGATGGCCGACGATTACAACCACAAGCTGGCGCTTGCGATCCGCGATGTCCTCACCATCCTGATGGCGGCCGCGACGCATTTCATGTTCGGCCGCTCCCGCGCCGGCCGCAACGGCCTGCGCCGCGCCGCCCGCAAACTCGACACCCTGCGCGTGCAGATCGACCAGCAGATGGGACCGCTGCGGTGAAATACGCATCGTCGGCGCAGCCAAGATGAGCAAGCGCCTGTCCATTCCCGAGATCAAGGCGCATGCGCTGCAGCGCGTCGAGGACATCGTGGCGCATCACGACATCTGCCCCGGCGGCAGCATCCATGGCGGGATCTACACGCCGCGCAACCCGACCCGGAACGACGCCCGGCCCGGCTCCTTCGTGGTTTATCTTCGGGGCGCAAAAAGGGGCGGCTTTGTCGAATATGCCAATCCCGACCAGGAGAAGGGCGACATCGTCCATCTGGTCGCCTATTGCCTGACCGGCGGCGGCGACTTCAAGAGCCGCGACGCGCTCTCGCGCGCGTCGCACTGGCTGATCGACTTTCTCGGCCTCGGCTATCTGTCGGACACCGCGCGCTCGGCCGCGCTGGAGCGCGTGCGCCGCGACAACGGCAAGCGCGAGAGCCACGAGGAACGGCTCGCCACGTTTCGCAAGACCAACTTCAACCTGTTCAGGCAGACGGCGCCGATCGCCGGCACGATCGCGGAAATCTATCTGCGCGACGTGCGCGGCATCGACATCGCCGCGATCCCCAATCTTGAGGAGGATCTGCATTTTCATCCGGGCATGGAATGGTGGATGGGCCGCAAGCGCGACGGCGACCGGCTGGTGGCGAAGGGGCCTTACTTTCCGGTGATGCTGGCGGCGATCCGCGACGGGCGGGGCAAATTCCTCTCGCTGCACCGGACCTATCTGTTGCCGGACGGCAGCGGCAAGGCGCCGGTGGCGAAGCCAAAACTGATCTTTCCCGATTTTCGCGGCGGCGTGATCCGGCTGTGCCGGGGATCCTCCAACATGACGCCGGAAGATGCGGCCGGGCAGGGCCTCGCCGAGCCGTGCGGGATATCGGAAGGGATCGAGGATGGATTGACGATGGCGCAGGGCGCGCAAGGTCAGCTGCGCTCCTGGGCGGCGGTCGCGCTGTCGAACTTTGCCAATGTGCCGGATCATCCCTGCGTGTCGGCGTGGATGATCCAGCGGCAGAACGATTGGGGCAAGCGCGCGGCCGTCAGCGCCTTCGAGCGCGGCAAGGCGCACTTTGCGAATACCGGCAAGCCGGTTGTGGAGATCGCGGCATTGGGCGGCAAGGATCTGAACGAGACGCTGAATGGCTAAGGGGCAGTCCGCCGTTGTCCAGTCGCTCGCCGATGCGCAGCGCGATCTCGCGCGGCAATCGCGCCGGCGCAACGACCCGCGCCCGATGGAGCCGCGCGGGCCGAACAAGGATATTTTGCCGGGCAAGTGGGAGCCCAACCATCTGGGCCTGCCGCGCGGCGCGCCCGGCGAGGACACGGTCTGCCCGGTCATTCCGATCGGCATCGAGGGCGAAAACTATTACCTGATCGACAGCGCCGGCCAGTTTCGGATCATGACCGCGTCGGATTTTTCGCATGCCGGGATCCAGGGGCTGTTTGCGCAGACGCCGAACTATCCGCAATGGGCCTGGCCGCGCTTTGGCCGCGCGCCCAAGGTGGAGGATGGCGAGAAGCCGAAGCCCCCGCCGGTCAAGTCGTTCGAGGACGACGCCGTGCGCCAGGCGCTGTTTTTCGCCTGCGCCAAGGAGGGCCTGTTTTCGCCGACCGACAAGATGCGCGGGCGCGGATCATGGACGCTGAAAGGCGGCGAGATCGTCTATCACGCCGGCGAGGAGATATGGATCGCCGAAGGCGGCCGCATCAAGGCGCTGGAAACCGGGCTGCATGAGGGCCTGCTGTATCCGCGCATGGCGCCCTTGCCCGCGCCCTGGACGGAAAAGATCACGCCCGACATCAATCCGTCCGGCGAACTGCTGAAAATTTTCAGAAAGTGGAATTGGGGCCGGCCCGAGATCGACCCGCTGCTGCTGCTCGGCTGGCTCGGCGTCGCGTTCTATGGCGGCGCGCTGAAATGGCGATCGGCGGTGTGCCTGATCGGCGACAAGGGCACCGGCAAATCCACCCTGCAGGACGGCCTCAAGGATCTGTTCGGCGCGGCCTTGTTTCACTCGGCCGACACCTCGGCCGCCGGCGTCTATCAGAAGATGCAGCACGATGCCCGGCCGGTGGCTGTGGACGAGCTCGAACCGTCATCGGACGGCTACGACAGCAAGAACAAGGCGCTCACCAACCTGATGCGCGCCGCGTCGTCGGGCGCGATCTCGCGGCGCGGATCCGCGTCGGGCGCCGAACACGGCATCGAGTATCAGATGCGCTCGGCCTTCCTGTTTTCGGCGATCAACAATCCGCTCACCGAGGCGCAGGATCTCTCCCGCGTCGCCATCCTGCGGCTCGGCCCGAACGATCGCAGCCTGAAAGCGCCGATCTCGGCCGAACAATACGAACACATGCGCCAGACCTGGGGGCGGATCCTGCTCGGCCGGCTGATGCACGAATGGCCGCGCTTCCATGTTGTGCTGGAGCGGTTTCAGGAGGCGCTCAAAACCGGCAATCACGACAAGCGCGGTCAGGACACCTACGGCACGCTCCTGGCCTGTGCGGAGATCCTGCTCGGCCCGGAACTGGCCGAGGATCTGGACGTGAAACTCTCCGACAACGCGGAATGGTGGGCGATGCATCTGTCCGCCGACGCCTTGCCGGAGATCGAGGACGCCCTGCCGAACTGGCGCAAATGCCTCAAGTGGTTGCTCACCTCGCAGGTCGAGCAATTCCGCAACGGGCATCGCACCACGATCGGCAAGGTGCTGGAGGATCTGGCGCGCGACGAAAACAAGGTGGGCGAGCCGGGCTATACCATTCCCGACGCGCGCCGCGACCTGGCGCTCACCGGGATCGGCCTGCTGATCCCCGGCGAAGTCAACGGCACCGATGAAGGCTTTGCGCTGGCGATCCCGAACGATCATCCCCAGGTGCGCAAGCTGTTTCGCGGCACGCCCTGGCAGCATGGCGGCTGGAAGGACGCGCTGCGGCAATGCCCGGTGCCCGGCGTGATGGTGACGGACGCGAAAAAAAACCGGGTGTCGATCGCCGGCGAACAGGAGCGTTGCACGCTGGTGGTGATGAGCCGCTATCACGCGGCGCCGGAGAGGTAGGATCACGATGGGCAAGAAAACTGGCTGGAACGCTTTGGAGAGTTTCGACCGCTGGCTGGCGCGCGCCCGCCCGAAAATGGGATTTTGCCGGCTCCATCGGGCGCGCCGCGCCCGCTGCGCACTCGGGACGATAGGATGCAGCGGCTTCGCGCACAGCAAGGTGGCGCAGGTATCAGCCGCGCGCGATTTAATCGCCTTTATCGACAGCGAGCGTTCACATCAGCAGGCAGATAGCGGGGCGAATTGATGCGCGTCATGGTCGGCTGCGAGACCTCTGGCGTGGTGCGGCGGGCCTTCGCGGCGCGCGGGTATGACACGTGGTCATGCGACCTTCTCCCCGCAGAAGACCGCAGCAACCGTCATATCACAGGCGATATTCGCGACATCCTTGATGACGGATGGGACCTGCTCGCCGTGATGCACCCGCCCTGCACGCGGCTGTGCAATTCGGGCGTGAGATGGCTGTCCGTTCCGCCCCCCGGCCGGACGCTGGAAAGCATGTGGGCGGAACTGGACGACGGTGCCGACCTGTTCTCGAAATGCTGGAACGCACCGATCCCGCGCATCGCGGTCGAAAACCCGGTGATGCACAAGCACGCCAAGGCGCGCATTGAGAACTATCAGCCGGCCGCGCAGACCGTGCAGCCGTGGTGGTTCGGGGAACCCGCCTTCAAGGCGACAGGGCTGTATCTCAGGAACTTGCCGCCGCTGGTCGAGACAAACCGGCTTACGCCACCAAAGCCCGGCACGGCAGAACACAAGGCATGGTCCGCCGTGCATCGTGCGTCGCCCGGCCCCGATCGGTGGAAATTTCGCAGTCGCACGTACCAGGGGATTGCCAATGCTATGGCCGACCAATGGGGCGGCTTTGCCGAAACAGCCGCCCTGCAGGCGGCAGAATGACTATCACGCATCACAACAGGATAGGAGCGCGGACTATGACGACATCCGAACTGCCGAAAGGCGCAATCGAGAAGAACGGCAAGGTCTATAATGCTCAAGGAAAACTGATCGAGGTTTTCGAGGGCAAGTGGCGCGAGGTGAAGGATGGCGGTCGTATCGGGTGGTGGCGCTTCAACGAGCACTATGACCGCAACGGTTACTGCGACAATCCTGGTCGCGGCTACTGACGTTCACATATCAAATCTCGACGGGTGACTGACATGAGGCTTATCGGATTTGCGATTTACCTAGGCATCGGCGCGATGCTTCATGCGCTGTTCGTCGGGTCAACCTTCGACTGGACCTCAGCCTGGACTTTCGGTTGGCTGCTCGGATGGCCTATCATGATCTTCATTTCGTTCTGGGCGATCATCCTCACGGTGTCCGTTGTTATAGGATTGTGCGTCGCCTGCTATTCTTGGCTCGAAACGATTGCAGAGTGGCGCGAGAAGCGCCGCAAGGCGAAAGTCAGCGGAGGTGCCTCACGATGACCGTGAAAAAGATCGAACTTAGGCCGGGCTGGCTACGGCGGGACATCGAGCGGGCCGTTGCGAGAGTGCGGGAGTGGGAGAAAAAATCTCACGGTGAGTGTCAGCAATCCTCAAACGGATCGGAGGGGTAGATGGAATTGGCGAGCGAATGTCGGCGGATCACGACACGCTATTTCGGCGGATACGAGAGCGTGAAGGTCTTGCAGGAACACGAGACCTATTTCGTCGTGTCTCGGTTCGGCGGTCAGACCTCGGATATTCTGCCGAAGGATCGCGTTGAGAAGTTCCCCGACATGCCATCTACCTGATGAGGAGGCTTGACGAATGACACCGGGCGCACGCCGAGTGCTGGAAGAACTGGCCGCAGACGAGGATTGTGATCTCGCTCAGGAGGGCCGGGTTGTCTATTGCGGCACCCGGCAGACGACAGTGCGCGTGGTCA
>LNFM01010903.1_pt1 | contig 12575 bp, 9 predicted proteins | sample 596031 | NCBI WGS metagenome assembly LNFM01 (sample SAMN04254537, study PRJNA301005) | activated carbon metagenome | isolation source: dual media filters at the Ann Arbor, Michigan drinking water treatment plant | place: USA: Ann Arbor
ATGCGGAACGCATCGAGCGCGATGTCCTGGGTCGCCGACGAGAACGCGAGCAGCAGCGCGAACAGGATCAGCGGCTGCAGCGAGCGCTGCGGATCGGACAGCGCCATGCCGCACAGCGCGCAGATGATCGCGGCCTGCGCCAGGAGCAGCCAGCTGCGGCGGCGCCCGAAGCGGCGCGTCAGCAGCGGGATCGGCAGCCGGTCGACCAGCGGCGCCCACGCCCACTTGAACGCATAGGCCAGGGCGACCCAGCTCAGGAACCCGATCGTCGTGCGGTCGATGCCCGCTTCGCGCAGCCAGAACGACAGCGTGCCGAACACCAGCAGCAGCGGCAGCCCGGCGGAGAAGCCGAGCAGCAGCATGCGCGCCACCGGCGGCTCTCCATAGACCTTCGCGGCATCCAGCCAGCCGCGCCAGCCGGCACGCACCGGCGCCGCGACGTCCGCCTGGCTCATGCGCTCACCATTCGATGTCGTAGTCGATCGTCAGCGGGGCATGGTCGGAGAAGCGCTTCGCCTTGTAGATCGACGCGCGCACCGCGGACTGCGCCACCTCGGGCGTCGCGATCTGGTAATCGATCCGCCAGCCGACATTCTTCGCCCACGATTCGCCACGGTTCGACCACCAGGTGTACTGCTCCGGCCGGTCGTCGACCCGGCGGAACACGTCGACCCAGCCGCGCTGCTCGAACACCTCGGTCAGCCAGGCCCGTTCCTCCGGGAGGAAACCGGAGTTCTTCTGGTTGCTGCGCCAGTTCTTCAGGTCTATCTGCTGGTGCGCGATGTTCCAGTCGCCGCACAGGATGAACTGCCGCTGCTCGGTGCGCAGCTTCAGCAGCTGCGGCATGAACAGGGCCAGGAAGGAGAACTTCGCAGCCTGGCGATGCGGCCCTGCGGACCCCGATGGCAGGTAGAGCGACACCACCGACAGGCCACCGTAGTCGCAGCGCAGGAAGCGGCCTTCGTTGTCGATCTCGGGAATGCCGAGCCCCTCGACCACGCGGTCCGGTTTCCGGCGTGAATAGATCGCCACCCCGCTGTAGCCGCGTTTCTGCGCGCAATGGAACGCGGCGAACCAGCCCTTCGGGGTCACCAGGCTGACGTCGAGGTCGCAGACCTGCGCCTTCACCTCCTGCAGGCAGACGATGTCCGAGCGGCTGCGCGGCATCCAGTCGAAGAAACCCTTCGACGCGGCGGAACGGATGCCGTTCACGTTTACGGTGGTCAGGCGAAGCATGCGATGTAGGTGGACACGATCGAGGGTTGCGGATGATGATTCGGCTGCCGCGCGCGGCGTCCCGTGTCCGCACGTCTGGGCATGGAAGTCGCTTGAACACGACCTGCAACACCGCGGCTCCGGGACTGGATCTCCCGCCTGCCGGCGCCGGGTACCCCGAGTGTACTGGCCGCGTCGCTGAACTTGCCAGAATTCCTTGAAACGAAACACTTTTCCGACAGAACCGCCGATCGATGGACAGTTACCGCAAGCAATTCGTCACTTTCTCTACCGAGTGTCAGGCGTTGCGTTTTGGTCACTTTGTGACAAAAGCCGGCAGGGATTCGCCGTATTTCTTCGACGCAGGACTGTTCAAGGATGGCGCCACCCTCGGACGGCTGACCGAACTCTATGCATCCGCGATCCTCGATTCCGGGATCCGCTTCGACATGTTGTACGGCCCGGCATACAAGGGCATCCCGCTGGTGGCCGGGGTGGCGATCGCGCTGGCCCGCCGTGGACACAACTATCCCTACGCGTTCAACCGCAAGGAGATCAAGGACCACGGCGAAGGCGGCTCGATCATCGGCGCGCGGCTCGAAGGCGCGGTGCTGATCATCGACGACGTGATCTCGGCGGGCACCTCGGTGCGCGAGTCGCTCACCCATATCGCCGCGGGGGGCGCACGCGCGGCCGGCGTGGTGATCGCGCTCGACCGCATGGAACGCGGCACCGGCGCGCTGTCGGCCGTCGACGAAGTGCGCAACCAGATGGGCCTGCCGGTGGTGAGCATCGCCAACCTCGACGACATCGTGGACTTCCTGTCGCACGATCCCGCGATGGCCGCCTCGCTGGCGGCGGTCGAGCAGTACAGGGCCCTCTACGGGAGCCGCTAGATGCCCCGAACGGCAGGTTCGCTGCCGGGCCTGACCCTTGGCCTGCTGCTGGGATTGTCGATCCCGGCAGCGGTGGCGTGGGCGGCCGCGCCGACCAATCCGAAATCCACCGGCATCATCTGCTGGCTCGACAAGAACGGGCGGCAGATCGGCTGCGGTTATGCCGTGCCGCCGGAATATGCGAACAATCCCACGCGCGAACTCAATACCCGCGGCATCACCGTCAAGAAGAGCGACGCCGTGCTCACCGGCGAGGCCCTGCGTGCGAAGCAGGAAGAGGAAGCCCGGCGCAAGGCCGACGAACAGGAGCGTGCCCTGCAGCGCAAGCGCGACCAGGCGCTGCTCAACTCCTACTCGAGCGAGCGCGAGATCGACGCCCGGCGCGACCGCGACCTGGCCCAGGTCGACCTGTCCATCGTCGGCCTCGAGACCCACCTGAAGCAGATACGGGTCGGAGAACAGGAAATGCTCCGCCGGCTCGAAAGCTTCACCAAGGCCGGCAAGCCGCCGCCCCAGCAACTCGCCGAAGACGTGGCGCGCGTCGCGGCCGAGACCGCGGAGATCGAGAGGGTGATCTCGCAGCGTCGCAACGAGCAGGCCGCCCTGCGCGCGAAGTACAGCGAACTGCGCATGCGCTACCTCGAACTGACGCAGCGCGAGGGCAAGCCGCCGAAGTAGGCGCGACGGGCCCGGCAGCGCGGCCCGCCGGAACAGGCCCTCAGGCCGGCGCGCGCCCCTTCACCAGCCGGTCGGCGAGCCAGTCCGCGACGAAGGTTGCACCGAGGATGCGATTGTCGCCCTGGCAGTGCTCGCTGCCGCCTTCTTCCGCGTCGAACACGTGCAGCGTCTTGTCCTTCGCGCCCACCGCCGCGAACAGCCGCCGCGCATAGTCGACCGGGACGATGGTGTCGTTCTCGCCATGCACGCAGAGGAACGGGCAGGCGATGCGCTCGGCCACGCCGGCCAGCCGGAACTGCTCGAGCTTCTTCATCGCCGCGTCCATGTCGTCCACGCCGAGCACCCACAGCAGGTGGAAGTAGGGCGCGGAGACCCGGGTGCCGCCGCTCTCGATCTCGCGCCGGCGCCGGATCCACGACTCGTGGTAGTCGAAGTGCCCGCCCCAGGCGACGCAGGCGGCGAAGCGGGGATCCATCGCCGCCGCGCGCGGCGCATAGTAGCCGCCCATGCTGATGCCCATGACCGCGATGCGCGACGGGTCGACGTCCGGCCGCTGCGCGACGTAGTCGTAGGCCGCGCCGGCCGGCACTTCGGAATCGTAGCGGCCGGTGATGCCCTGCAGCCGCAGCGCCTCGCCCTGCCCGGGCCCGTCGATCGCCAGCGTGTTGATGCCGCGTTCGGCCAGCGCGACGCCGCCATAGAGGATGCCGACTTCCTTGGTGCCGTCGAGCCCGTTGAAGAAGACGACGGTGGGCGCCGGCTTGCCGCCGGTGCCTTCGGCCGGCATGAACCACGCCGGCAGCGTCGTGCCTTCGTAGGGGATGCTGACCCGCTGGGCACGCGGATGGCGCCGCTTCATGCCTTCGGCGAAATTCGACAGGCAGCTGCCGTAGACCTGCAGCTTGCGCTCGCCCATGTGCAGGTAACGCTCGCCATAGCCGAAGTAGGTGGCGGCATGGAGGAAGTACGTCCCCGCGGTCAGCTCGTGGCCGAGCGCGGCCTGCGCCCGTGCACGGGCTTCCATCTTCGCGCCCATCGCCGCCCATTCCTCGCACCAGGCCTCGTTGTCGCCGATGCGCTCGCGCAGCCGCTGGCCCACCTGGTCGATCTCGCCCATCGCGGCGGCGCCGAACGGAATCATCTCGATCGCGGACATCACGCCCTGCGACCACATGAACTGCGAGGGGAAGTACTGGAACCAGTGCGACATGGGAACTCCTGGAAGGAACGGCGTTGCGGCGGTCAGCCGCCTTCGCCCTTGATGCCCGCCTCGCGGATCAGCTTGCCGTAGAAATCGAAATCCTCGCGCATGCGCCGCGCGAGGCGGGCCGGATCGGCGGTGGTGATGCCCATGCCCTGCTGCGCCCAGATCTCGCGCACCTCGGGCTGGCCGAGGATCCGCACCACCTGCGCGTTCAGCCGTCCGACAACGTCCTTCGGCGTGCCGCCGGGTGCGAAGATGCCGTGCCAGCCGGTCGCCTCGTAGCCCGGCACGCCGCCCTCGGCCATCGTCGGCACGTCGGGCAGCAACGGATCGCGCTGTGCGGCGGTGACGGCGAGCACGCGCAGCTTGCCGGCGCGGATCTGCGGCTGGATCACCGCCAGGCTGTAGAACATGAAGTCGATCCGTCCCGCGATCAGGTCGGTGACGCCGGGCGGGCCACCCTTGTACGGCACGTGCAGCAACCGCACCTTGCCCAGGCGCTGGAACAGTTCGCCGGCGAGGTGGAAGCCGCTGCCGGTGCCCGAGGACCCGTAGGTCAGCCCGTCGGGACGCGAATTGGCCAGCGCCATCAGTTCGCGCAGCGTCTTCGCCGGTACCGCCGGGTTGACCACCAGCACATATCCGAACGCGCTCAACTGCGCCACCGCGACGAAGTCGCGCAGCGCGTCGTACGGCAGCTTCTTCGAGAGGTGCGGGGTACTGGTCAGCGACGAACTCGGTGCGGCGAGCAGCGTGTAGCCGTCGGGCTGCGCCTTGGACACCAGTTCGTTGGCGATGATGCCGGTCGCGCCAGAACGGTTGTCGACGATCACCGGCTGGCCGAATGCCTCGGACAGGCGCTGCGCGACCGGGCGCGCCAGGATGTCCACCGTGCTGCCCGGCGGGAACCCCATGATCAGCCGGATCGGGCGTTCGGGGTAGCCGGCCGCGGCGGCAGTGCCCGCCGCGGCGAGCAGCAGGATGGCGGCGGCCGGCAACCGCTGCGCGAGCCGGCGCAGGCAGGCCGGCCCGGGATGCAAACTCGATGAACGCATGGAGATCCTCTCGTCTGGCTGCGGCGGGCGGAAGGCCGCCGGCGGGATGCCGGACGAGCTTAGCAGAGCCCTCGACATGTCAGCATTGTCTTCGGCGGGACGTCGACGACCCTCCGCCCGCCCCGGCAGGGTCAAGTTGCGTTGCGCACTGCCGTAAAGCGAGACTGGACCGAGGAACGTGCACGATGATCCCAGCTGAAGACCTTGTCACCCACATGCGCCGGGTTCAGTCGGCGGAACGCGACCTGCGCGACCTGTTCGTCGTCTGGCAGATGATCGAGTCCAGCGCCGCGATCAGTTGCCCGGAAGCCGTGGCACCGATCCTGCCCGCCCTGCTGCGCACCCGCGAGCGATTCAACAGCCTGCGCGGCCGGGTGATCGACCTGATGGTGCGCGAGAACCTCGGCGCGCTGGGCGACGAACTGGCCGCGAAGGCGCAGTGTACGATCGACGTGCTGGTGCGCAACCTGTTCGAACGCACGGCCGACGTCGGGTTCCTCGCCACCGATGACGTGGTCCGGGCCTTCTGCACGGCCCCCACGCGCAGCGACGCCGACCGGCAGTCCATGGTGCGCAGGCTGGCGGAGTACCAGTCCAAGTACACCGTCTATGACGACGTGATCCTGCTCGCCCCTGACGGACGGGTGCTCGCCCGGCTGGACGGAGGCGCAAGCCTCGAGGCCAGTGGCGATCCGCTGGTCGCGGACGCGCTGGGCAGGGACGGGTATGTCGAGCGTTTCGGGCCGAGCGACCTGGGCACGGGAGACGGCCCTTCGCTGCTCTATGCACAACGGATCACCCGCGGCCCCGCGGGGCGCGACCGCGCGGTCGGCGTGCTGGTGCTGCGATTCCGCTTCGCCGACGAGATGGAACGCATCTTCACCAGCATCAACGAGGACAACCCCCGGCTCGCCCTGGTGCTGATCGACGACGCACAGCGCGTGGTCGCGACCAACGATGCCGCCCACGTGCCGTGCGGCGCGAAAATGGCGCCACAGGAAGGCACCGGCATCGAACTGTGTTCATACGCGGGCCGGGAGTACCTGTCGGTATGCCGTGCCAGCGGGGGATACCAGGGTTACCGCGGGCCGGCCTGGCGCGCGCAGGCCATGGTCTCCCTGCTCAATGGCTTCAAGTCCACGTCAGCGCGGGCGGACGACGATGCCGACCTCGCGGCCCCCCTGGACAACGCAGCACTGGCGACCATGATCGCCGACGCGGAAGTGATCAGCCGGGAACTGCGGCGGGTGATGTGGAACGGGCGCCTGATGGCGGGCGAGCACGGTGGCGACCGCATGCGGCTGAAGGCCGTGCTGAAGCAGGTGAACGAGGCCGGACAGCACACGCGCGAGCGCGCGCGGCTGGGGCTGGACGACATCCACCGCACCGCCGTCGCACGGGTGCGCCGGCAGACACGGGAGCTCGCGCGGCTTGCCGGCGACATCATGGACCGCAACCTGTACGAACGTGCGAACGACGTGCGCTGGTGGGCACTGTCACCGGTGTTGCGCGAGGTGCTCGCGGGTCCGCAGGACCCGCAGGCCGATGCCCGGCTGGCGCAGGTGCTGGACTACATCAACGGCCTGTACACCGTGTACACGCGGCTGGTCGCGTTCGATGCACAGGGCCGGGTGCGGGCGGTGTCGAACGCCGGTTCGCCGCCCGACGGCACCGAGGGCCTGCACGTCGCGACGGTGCCGGACGCCTGGCTCGCCTCGGTGTCGACCCTGCGCGATTCCCAGCAGTACGCGGTCACGCCGTTCGAGGACACGGCGATGCACGATGCCGGCGCGACCTACGTGTACCTGGCCGCGGTGCGGTCGGCCGGCGGCATGCCGGCCGGTGGCATCGCGGTCGTGTTCAACGCAGCCGCGGAGTTTCCGGCGATGCTGCGCGACATCATGGGCGGCCTGCCGGGCGCGGCGGCCTTCATGGACGCGCGGCGCCAGGTGATCGCGGCGACCGATGCCGGGCTGGCCCGCAGCCTGGCCGACGGCTTCGGTGGCCAGTCCGGCATCGTGGCGCACGATGGTATCCACTATGCCTGCGCACGCACCCGCGCGCCGGGCTATCGGGAGTTCAAGGGCTCGGACCGGTACGACAACGGCGTCGAAGTGGTCGTCGGCATCCGCCTGGGAACCTCATCGGACTGCCGCGCGAGCGACGAATCGGTGGAACTGCAGCCGCTCGCATTCGCACTGGGCACGCCGACGATCGAGGTCGCCGTGTTCGATGTCGGCGGCATGCTCTACGCGCTGCCGGCCTATGAGGTGATCGATGCGATCCCGACCCGCGGCCTCGCCCGCACCCCGGGGGCAGGCGGTGCCGCGCTCGGCCTGGTCGAGGTCGGTTCGGGCAACGGCTCGCGCGTGGTGCCGGTGATCTGCGCACGGCGGCTGTTCGGCATGGCCGACCGTGCGGCCGACGCCGACAGCCTGTTGATCGTGCTGCGTTCCATGGCGCAGAAGGAAGTGCCTGCGCTCGCGCTCCGGGTCGACGATGTCACGACGGTGCTCGACGTCGCACACGACCATGTCCACCCGACGCCGGAGGGCATGGCCTCGTTCGCGCCCTGGGTCGCTTCGGTGATCGATGCACGGAAGGCGACCCGCATCGGCGACAGCACGGCACTGGTGCAACTGCTCGACTGCGCGAAACTGATGTCCGCGATCTGCACCGGCGGCGCATCCGCCGAAAGCGCCATCGGCGACCGGGAGGTCACGGACGCCGGCCTGGCCGTGGAAGCGGCCACGACCGTCGCGCCCGCGTCCTGACCCGGTCCTGCGGGCGGAGTCCGCAGGACCCACGCGTGCCGCCTCAGGCGTAGACGCGATCGCCGGGCGGCACCGGCCGATAGGCGTAGCTGCCGCGGGCCATCACCCGCTCGCGTACGCCCAGCAGTTCGGCCTTGAGCTGGCGCATCTGCAGGTCGGGATGCAGCAGGCGGCCATGGCGCTTCAGGAACTGCCCCGCCACCATCACGCTGTCGATGTTCGCCGTCTCGGCGTTCATCACCACCGCATGCACCGGGTCGCCCCCCGGCAGCGCCGGGAACATGTTGAGGTCGTCGGTGCGCACCAGCACGATGTCCGCCTGCTTGCCCGGCGTGATCGAGCCGATCCGGTGTTCGAGGCGAAGCGCGCGTGCACCGCCCAGCGTCGCCCAGCGCAGCACCGAGCGCGTGGTCGTCGCGTGGGCCTGCGGCGGATGCCTGCCCGCCTTCGCTGCCGCAACGTTGTCGAGTTCGCGCTGCTGGAAGAAGCAGCGGCGCATCTCGGCAAGCATGGACGCATTGAAGTAGGGATCGACGTCGGTACCGATCGCCGGCACGCCACCGAACCGCTCGACCCGGCCGAGCAGCGCCGGGTACTCGCAGTTCATCATCTCGGCCGTGCAGGTCGCCGAGGTCGAGCAACCCTCGTCGATGATCATCTTCAGTTCGTCGTCACCGAGGCAGTTGCCATGCACCACGTTGTGGTCCGGGCCCAGGAGGCCGGCCTTCTGCAGCCGCCACATGCCGTCGGGTGCCACCCGCTTGCCGGGGCGGCCGTAGGTATGCGCGCTGTTGACCAGCCCGTACTCGCGGGCGAGGCGGATGTCGGACTCGGCCACCTCGTAGGTGCTCCAGTCGGGGCCGAGGATGGCCAGCGCCATCGTCACCCGGCTCGCATCCGAGGCGAGGCGGCCGGTACGCAGCCGGTGGACCTCGTCGCGCGGCTGGCCGATCTCGGTGTATGACCTGGACCCGGACCCGGACATCGCGGCGGACGTGTCCTCGTACATCGGCTTCGCGGTGCCATGCCCGAACACCGCGCGGATGCCGGACGCCTCCAGCCCGTCGATGGCTGCATCGGACATGTCGGGATGGCGCAGGTTGTGGCACCAGTCGAAGATCGTCGTGGTGCCACCATCGATCTGCGCCAGCGCACCCGCCAGGTTGACCACGCGATTGTCGACCGCCTCGAAGCGATGCGTGAGGTTGCCGTGGAGCGTTCCGAAATAGTCGCGCGAACTCACCCAGTCGGCGCCGATCCCGCGCAACGCGATCTCCCACGTATGGATGTGGCTGTTCACCAGCCCGGGGATGGCGACCATCCGGGTCGCGTTCACCACCAGCGCATCGGCGGCATCGATCGACGGCGCGACCGCGACGATCACGTCGTCCTCGACCAGGATGTCTCCGGCGGGAAGCTCACCCAGCGCGTCGTCGACGGTGACGATGCTGGCATTCCTGATCAACGTGCGGGCCATCGGCGGATCCTCCTCGTGGCCCGCATTGTGCCACCCGCGTCTACTTGCCGCGCTTCTTCAGCCAGGCCTGCATCCAGGCGATCTCGGCCTCCTGCGCCTTGATGATCTCCCCCGCGAGCTTGCGCGTCTCGGGGTCCTTGCCATGCTTGAGCACCACCCGGGCCATCTCGATCGCACCCTGGTGATGGGGGATCATGCCGCGCACGAAGTCGACATCGGCATCGCCGGTGAACGGGATGGACATCGCACGATGCATGCGGTCGTTGACGGCCTGGTATTCACGGGTCGATGCCGGGACGGCACCCTTGCCCGCCGGTGCCGAGCCAGGGGCACCATGTGCACCATGTGCACCATGGGCGCCGTGGTCCTGCTGCGCCGACGCGGGTGCGCCCGGCAGGACGAACAGAAGGCCCGCCAGCACCGAAGCGGCGACGGTTGCAGGACGGGCAGGATGGCGTGAAGCGGTCGAGGTCATGGTTGTCTCCTTGGGGTGATGGGGATCGAGCGTTGCATTCGTCATTTCCTGGCAGGCAGGGGGCGGAAGGGTTCGAAGCGTTCCTGCTGCGGCTTTGCGCCTGCCAGGGTCAGATTCACCGCCACGCGCAGCTTCGGATCGGACGCGAACTTCCCCGTTCCGCGCATGCCGTTCAGGCCGAACGGTTCCAGCGGGATGTCGCTGCGCTCCGCACCCAGCAGCACGGTGGCGCGGCCGGTTGCGCCCTTCGTCGAGACCGCCTTGTCGTCATGGTCGTACACATGGAGGACAAGTTCGTCGCCCCTGGCCACGAGTTCCAGGTGCAGCGTCGGGGTGGCCCGCATCTGCCCGCCGTTCGGGCCGCGCCGGTTCGCGAGTTCGGCGTTCGTGTGCGCGAACGCGGGCCCGTGCAGCAGCACCGCGCCGAGCGCGATTACCAGGCTGCGCCTGCTCATGCCCGGGGTGTCGGCGCCGTGGCTGCCGGCGCCCGGACTGTTGCGGGTGCGTCTGTCCTGTTTGCTTCTGTCCATCGCTCCTCCTCCTTGCACGGGGGTTGCCGGCGATCGGGTGCACGATCGCCGGCTCAGAATCGCTCTTCGCGCCGGGTCGCCAGCAGCCGCTCCAGCGGCCGCCGGCCCCAGCGCAGGAACATCACCGGCGTCACCAGCGTGTCGAGCAGCGTCGAACTCACCAGCCCGCCGAAGATCACCACCGCCACCGGATGCAGGATCTCCTTGCCCGGCTCGTCCGCGCCCACCAGCAGCGGCGACAACGCGACGGCCGCGGTCAGTGCCGTCATCAGGACCGGGGTCAGCCGCTCCAGGCTGCCACGCAGCACGAGTGCGCGCCCGAACGACTCGCCTTCGTGCAGCGCGAGGTTGATGTAGTGGCTGATCTTCAGGATGCCGTTGCGCGCGGCGATGCCGGCCAGGGTGACGAACCCGACCAGGCTGGCGATCGACAGCTCGCCGCCGGAGATCCACAGCGCGGCGATGCCGCCGACCATCGCCATCGGCACGTTGGCCATCACGATCCCGGCGAGGGTCGCCGACCGGTAGCGGCTGTACAGCACCGCGTAGACGAGCAGCAGGGACACCACCGCCAGGAGCGCGATCCGCCGCGATGCCGTCTCCTGCGCCTGGAACTGTCCTTCGAGCACGGTGAAATAGCCTTCGGGCATCTGCACCGCGTCCAGTTCGGCGCGCACCCGGTCGATGATGGCCGACGTGTCCCGGGCATTCGTGTTCGCGAAGACCACGATCCGGCGCCGTGCACTCTCGCGCCCGACCTGGTTCGGTCCGTCGCCATCCTCGAGGGTGGCCAGCCGGTCGAGCGGCACGGGCCCGAAGGGCGTCTCCACCGGCAGTGCACCGAGGCCCTCGAGCGTGCGGTCGGCGTCGGCCAGCCGGAGCACGACATCGAAGCGGCGCACGCCGTCGTTGACCTGCGACAGCACCTCGCCATTGGCCATCACCTGCAGGGCGCGTGCGACTTCCGCCGGCGCGACGCCGTATGCCGCCGCGCGTTGCGGATCGATGCGCACGCGCTGCTGCGGCGCGCGCACCTGCTTCTCGGTCTGCAGGTCGACCAGGCCCGGCACCGCCGACAGCCGCCCCTGCACCTGGGCCGCGAGCGCATTGAGCGTATCGAGGTCATCGCCGAAGATCTTCACCGCGACTTCCGCGCGGATGCCCGACAGCAGGTGGTCGAGCCGGTGCGAGATCGGCTGTCCGATGTTGGCCGCCACCGGCAGCACCGCCAGCCGGCTGCGGATGTCGGCGGCGACCGCTGCCCGGCTGCGTGGCGACGGGTCCAGGTCGACTTCGATCTCGGACGAATGCACGCCCTCGGCATGCTCGTCGAGCTCCGCCCGCCCGGTGCGCCGGCCGACCTGCCGCACTTCGGGCACCTGCAGCAGCAACCGCTCGGCCAGCGCGCCGACACGATTGGATTCGGCGAGCGAGGTACCGGGATCGAGCAGCAGGTTGATGGTCAACGTGCCCTCGTTGAACTGCGGCAGGAACGACCGGGCGAACCATGGCACGCTGGCCGCCGCCGCCAGCACCAGCACGGCTGCGATCGAGAGCACCGCCAGCGGCCGGTCGAACGACCAGTCCAGCGCACGGCTGTCCCAGGCCTTCAGCCGGCGCACCAGTGCGCTGTCGCCACGATCGAGCACGGCCGGCGCGCGGCCACGGGCGAGCAGCAGGTAGCAGAGCACCGGCGTCACCGTCACCGCGACCAGCAGGCTGGCGAGGATCGACATCACGTAGGCGATGCCCAGCGGCGTGAACAGCCGTCCTTCGATGCCCGACAGGGCGAACAACGGCAGGAAGACCAGCACGACGATGGCCGTCGCATACACGATCGAGGAGCGGATCTCGACGGATGCCGAGGCGACGACCTGCAGCGCCGGCAGCGGGTCGGCCAGCGCGCGGTTCTCGCGCAGCCGGCGCAGCACGTTCTCGACATCCACGATCGCATCGTCGACCAGCTCGCCGATGGCGATCGCGATGCCGCCCAGGGTCATCGTGTTGATCGAGAGCCCCAGCGCCTGGAAAACGAGCACCGTCACCAGCAGCGACAGCGGGATCGCCAACAGCGAGATGGCGGTGGTGCGCACGTTGAGCAGGAACGCGAACAGCACGACCAGCACCGCCAGCGCAGCCTCCACAAGCACCCGCTCGACGTTGCCGATCGCACGCTCGATGAAATCGGCCTGCCGGAACAGCACGCTTTTCACCTGGACGCCGGCCGGAAGCGATCGACCGAGTTCCGCCAGCGCCTGCTCGACATCCGCC
>LNFM01010905.1_pt1 | contig 12570 bp, 11 predicted proteins | sample 596031 | NCBI WGS metagenome assembly LNFM01 (sample SAMN04254537, study PRJNA301005) | activated carbon metagenome | isolation source: dual media filters at the Ann Arbor, Michigan drinking water treatment plant | place: USA: Ann Arbor
CGACGGCTCGGCGCGCGTCGAGGGTCCGCGCGCGGGGTCATGATGCGACGGCGTGTGGCGATCCACACGCCGCGAACAGCGTGGTCGTGCACGGCCCGATCACCGCGGCGAGCCCGGTGCGGTGCACGTGCGCTCGGGCTTCGGTCCCGAGCACGCCGTGGCTCGGCACCGCGGGATCATCGGTCGCCGACGTGAACTCTGTCTGGGCGATCGCGTCGGCGATCGCGGCGGTGACGAGGGCCTCGATCGAAGCGCGCCCGCGATCGTCGGCCTCGCCGAGCGCCCAGCGGAGGTGCCGCCACGCCAGCTCGGCGTGGCGCAGCTCGTCGCTGGCGATGCGCGCCAGGGCCGTGCGAACGGCGGGATCGGTGGCGTCGCGCAGCGCGGCCGCGGCCTCGAGCGCGGCGAGGGTCTCGCCGATGCAGCCCTCGCGCACCACGTCGTCGAGGATCCGCAGCGCGGTCCGATCGCCCAGGGCACCGTCGCTCGGGAGTGGCCCGGGACCATGGGCAGGTGCGCCGTGGCGCGCCGCGATCGCGAAGCATGCCCGCGCGTGCTCGATCTCGTCGGCCATCGCTGCGCCCGCATCGGCGACGAGCGCGGCCGGAGCCCCGATCGCCAGGAGATCGAGGGTGTAGCGGGCGAATGCGGCGATCGACGCGTGCTCGGCCAGCGCGGCGCGCAGCCAGTGCGATGCCACGCGGGCGTCGTCCTCGGCGTCGAGACGATCGTGGGCGGACGCGATCGGGCCCACCCAGTCCCCGCGCCGCACGGCGTCAGCCACCCGCGCGGTCCCGTCGACGAGGTACGGCCGGCCGCAGGTGATGCACGACGTCGCGTCGAGCGGTCGACACGCCCACGCGCAGTCCTCGGGCGTCCACGCACAGACGTCGCAGAGATCCAGGTTGCAGGTGCCGTACACCTGGGGATCGCAGGTGTCGTGCGGTGTGACGCACGCGAAGTAGTCGTAGACCTCGCCGGGCCCGGTGCAGACGCGCGGGTCCTCGCCCCGCATGCACGGCAACCCGCCGCAGTCCGCGTCGGTGCTGCAGTGCGCGTCCACGCACCGCGAGTCGTCGCCATCGCAGTAGCACAGCTGCCCCTCGCCGCAGTCGGCGTCGTTGCGGCAGGCGTCGGTCGCCGTCGGTGACACCACGCATTCGCGGGCCTCGACCCGGTGGACGCGCCCGTCCCCGCAGGTCTCGAATCCCGTCGGGGTGCCGTCGCTCTGCACCGGGGCGACGGGATCCTCGCACGGTGGTCCGGTGAACTCCGGGGGGATCGGATCGCCGCAGGCCCAGGCGCCGTCGCGGCCCGGGTCGTCGCCCGTCGAGGAGCTCGACGTCGACGCGCTCGCCGTGCCTGCGGTGACGGTGTCACTCGACGTCGCGTCGCCGCCCGACGTGACTGTCTCGTCCCCCGTCGACTCGGTCGCCTGTTCGCCCGGCGATGTCACCTCCGACGGACCACACGCAGCGAGTCCAAGGGCCCCGAGGATCGCCCGCCGCACCGCCTCCACATCCCATCCACGACCCATCGGAGGATGATGGCGGATCGCCGGGACCGGGGCAATCGCTCGGGCGCGCGGACGATCGTCGCGTCGATCCGATCGCGATCGTGGGTCGTACACCCACCCGTGCCGGCCAGATCGGGATCCCAGCGGACGCGTGCGGTCGCCCCGGACGCTCGCCCCTGGGCGCTCACCGCGGTGGTGTTCGATCTCGACGAGCAGGACGTCGAGGAACTCGACGTCGGCGCGCTCGACGACGACGAGCTCGACGAGGACGGCGTGGAGACGATCGACGAGGCGTGGCTCGAGCCGGTCGACGAGACCGTGATGGAGCTCCTTCCCGAGGACACCGCCGCGGGGCGCGTTGCACCGTCGCGGTATCCGCCGGGCCTCGCGGATGACGAGGTGGAGGTGATCGTCGGGGTGCTCACGACGGAGCTGTGTCGCCGCGGATCGCGACGTGGACGCCATGGGTTCGGGGCTGCGATTCCGTGATCGACGTCGAAGTTTGCGCGCTCGGGTCGTGTCGGACGGGGTGGGGGTGGTGGAACCAGGCGAGGGGTGACGGCGGTCGAGCTTCGGGTCATACGCAGAGCAGACCTGCCCCATGCCGCCCACGCCGATGAGGCCGAGCACGGTGTATCGGCCGATGCGTTGCCCCGGCGTGATCGGATCGCCGTCACCGTCGCGATGGGATGCATCCCGGGCCCAGGCGTCGTCCGAGCCGGGCACGTTCGCCGTGCGCGTCTCCTTGTCGTCCTGCGCCGATGTCCGACCGCCACCGCTCTGGGGCGCCGCCCGAGGATCCGATCCATGCGACATCGACGACGCCGCGGACTACATCACACGCGACTGCGCGGCGCAATCGATCGGGGCCCGAGCTCACCCGCGCAGACGCGCCGCGAAGAACCCCCGCACGTGCTCCCACGCGTCGGTCGCCGCGGCGGTGTCGTAGCGCGCGCCCGAGGGGTTCGCGAAGGCGTGCTCGGCGTCGTAGCGGTGGATCTCGATCGATTTGCCGGCGGCGCGCATGGCCTTCGCGAACTCCTCGACGGCTGCGGGCGGGATGCCCTGATCGCGATCCCCGAAGATGCCGAGCACCGGCGCGTGGATCTTCGACAGCGCCGCGGGATCGGTCGTGAGGCGGCCGTAGTAGATCACGGCCGCGTCGAGGTCGGACTCGGCGATCGCGGCCTGCAGCGCCCAGCCGCCGCCGAAGCACCAGCCGATCACGCCGCGCTTCGGCGCGGCGATCCGCGGATCTTCGCGCAGGAAACGGTGGGCCGCGGCGAGCACGGCCTTGGCCTTGGCCTCGTCGACGGATTTCATCAGCGCCATCGCCTCGTCGGGGGTGGTCGCCGCCTTGCCGCCGTAGAGATCGACCGCGAGGGCGGCGTAGCCGTCGGCGGCGAGTCGATCGGTCCAGTGGCGGATGTGATCGTCGAGGCCCCACCACTCGTGGATGACGACGACCGCGGGCAGCGGCGCGCTGGCGCCCTCGGGCAGCGAGAGGTACGCGCGGGTGCCGGCCAGGTCGATCTCGATCCCGTGCAGGGCAGGGGCGGCGTCGGTCCGCCGCTCGTGCATCGCCTTGAACGTCGCCTCGTCGACGAGGCCGGTCCACGACATCGTCGCGGGGGGCGCGGGCGCGGGATCCGGTCCGGGGCCCGACGCGGAGACGGTCGCAGGGGTCGGACGGCACGCGAGCAGCAGCAACAGGGGCAGGGGGACAGCGCGCATCGGCGGACCGTACCACGCGCGAAACCGGGCGCCGCGCGCCGTCCGACCGCGGGCCCGTCACGCGCGGTCGGGACCGGACTCTGCCACGCATGCGATGTCGCCCCCCGTGCCTGCTCCTCGTTGCGCTGACTGGCTGCTTCAACCCCGACGCCGCCGATCCGCAGGGCGACACGGGCTCGACCGACGGCGCCTCGACCGGTGCAGACGCGAGCGCGGACGCCGGTCCCGGCACCGCGCCGGGATCGAGCGACGACGCCGACGCGAGCGACGGCCCCACGACGTCGCCCATCGACGGCAGCAGCACCGACGCGTCCACGGGCGACTCCGGCGACGGCAGCTCCAGCGACACCAGCACCGGTGAGCCCGCGGCGATGTGCGGCGACGGCGTGGCCAGCCCTGGTGAGCTGTGCTTCGACGATCTGCTCCTCATCGAGCCCAGCGACGTCGTGTTCGACGCGCGCCTCACCGACGTCGACAGCGACGGCGACGTCGACGTGGTCTACCTCATCGGCGATCAGATCGTGACGCACCTCGGCACCGGCGAGGGCGCGTTCGGCCCGGCGCTCTACGGCGAGACGGTCTTCGAGCAGGCCGCCGACGTCGGCGATGTCGACGGCGACGGCCGCGTCGATCTGGCGATGATCAACCGCTACGACAACACCCTCGAGATCGCGCTGGGCGACGGTGTCGGCGGCTTCGCGCTGCAGGTGCCGCCGATCGCCACCTCCGCCGCGCCGGCCCTCGTCCGGGTCGCCGATCTCGACGGCGACGCGGGCGTCGAGGTGATCGTCGGCACCGACTCGGCCGTCGAGGTGTTCCGCAGCGACGGCGACGGCTCGCCGCAGCCCGGCTTCGGCGTCGGTGTCGGCGGCCCCGTGCTGTCGCTCGGGCTCGGCGAGTACGACGGCGACGGCGACCCCGATCTCCTCTACGTGCGCGAGGCCTATGGCAACCAGGAGCTGTTCGTGCGCCTCGGCGACGGCGACGGCACCTTCGGCTCGCAGGTGATGGTCGACGTCGACGGCGACACGCCCCGCGGCGTCGCGGGCGGTGACTTCGACGGCGACGGTGACGGCGACATCGCGTACGTCGACGCCGCGCTCGGGATGCTCTACATCCACCTCGGCAACGGCGCGGGTGGCTTCGCCGACGCGACCGGCGTGCCCACCGACGCTGGCCCGGCGCACACGCTGGCAGAGGACGTCACCGGCGACGGCGTGCTCGACGTGGTCGTGGGCCACGTCGAGGGGGCGTCGCTGTGGATCTACGCGGGCGACGGCGCGGGCGGCCTCGGCGAGCCTCTGACGATCCCGCTCGCGGGCCCGGTGGACGCCCTGGGCTCGGGGCTCGCGAACGCGGACGCGATCCCCGATCTGGTGGCGACCACGAACGCGGATCTCGTGACCGTGGTGTTGTCCACGCCGTGATCGGGTCGAGGACCGTAGCGCCGCCGATCTCGTGGCGCTGCGGTTGGCCAGCGGCGAGGAGCAGCTGCCTTCTCATCTTCCAGGGGATCCGTCCGTGACCGCGGCCTCGCAATCCGGTTGTGATCCCAGCCGGCACGCCCGCGCGGACTCCTCGGCGGCCCGCGTCGAGTCGGCCGTGACCCCGTGGCCGCCGGCGTAGGCCTTGGCCAGGTTCGAGCAGCCGTTGGCGTCGTCGATGGCGCAGGATCGCTCGAACAACGAGAACGCCGCCGCTGCGTCGGGCTCGGCGCCGCGACCCTGGGCGGCCATGACCCCACGCTCGTTGCAGCTGGGGCCGTGTCGCTGCGCGCACCCGGCATCGAGCACGAGGGCGAGGTCGCGGCACGCGGCCGCCTCGCCGTGATCGCAGGCGAGGCCGAGCAACAGGTGGGCCATGCCAGTGTCCTGCGCCACACCGACGCCGCCCAAGAACAAGCTGCCGTACTCGCCGCAGGCGACAGCGTCGTCCTTGCAGTAGGTGGCGAACAGCTCGCGACCGCGGGCGACGTCCCGCGCAGTGCCGTCGCCGGTGACCAGCGCCAGCGCCCAGCTCGGGCAGTAGCGATGACGACCCGACTCGCACAGGTCCCGGTAGAGGATCGCCGCACGATCGCGCCCGTGGGCGAGGAACATCGTCGCCGCAGCGTCGCACGCGTCGTCCTCTCCCGCCTTGCACGCGGCGACACAGAGGTCGGGATGGCCGGGTCCGCACGTGGGCGCCGGGCGCGACGCGACGGCGGGCACGGCCGGGGGCTCAGCGCAGCCGATGGCGAACGCCAGCGCGCCGGCGCATGCTGCTGGGCACCTGCGGTGTCGCCCCATACGCCTCATACGCCGCCCCCCGTCTACGCCGGCTCGTCGTCGCCGAACAGCACCCCCACCGCCAGCTCGCGCGCCTCGAACGGTTCCGCCCGCACGGTCTCCCCCCGCACGGCCACCAGCGCCTCGAGGTAGCCCTCCGGCGCGTGGCGATACACGGTGAGCATCTCGGCATCGGGGTCGATGACCCAATAGTGGGCCACCTGGTGGCGGTGATAGATCCGCTTCTTGCGGACGAGATCGTTCGCGCGGTTGGTCGAGAGGACCTCGCAGATCCAGTTGGGGATCACGGAGATCGGGACCTCCGCCGGGATCTCCGGCAGTCGCTCGCGCCGCCAGCCGACGACGTCGGGGCGCAACACGTTCTCCTCGTCGAACCGCACCTCGACCTCGGTCGCGAAGATCCACCCGCCGGGGCCCCCGCCTGCACCTCCGCGCCGAAACGGCCGCAGCAGGATGGCGAGGCTGAGCTGAGCCTCGCCGTGTTTGCCCGAGGCTGCCTCCTTGTCGACGAGCACCCCCTCGATCAGCTCGTGGAATCGCTCGGGCTCGGGGATCGCGAGCAGGTCGGCGATCGTCGCGAGTCGAACGGCCTTCTGCAGTGCGCGGCTCATCCGCGGGCCAATCTAGCACCGATGCCATGACTGAGCTGCGGATGAACGCAGAGCGTTCACCCGCGATGAAGCCCGGGAGCGAGGAGATGAGGGTGGGGGAGGCTCCGGCGGGCCCGCCCGACGGGAGGGGCCTCGTGCTCGCGTGCACGCCGAGCTTCACCGCGTGAGCAGACCGACCGTGTCCACCACGCTCGGGCGGTGGAACAGCTCGCGGCGCAGTCGCCCGAACGCGCGGTGGGCCACGAGGATCACGACGATGTCGGCGGTGCGCAGCGCCTCCTCGGCGCTCTCGAGCGGCACGCCGTCGATCGGGCACTTCGCGAGGTGCGGCTCGACGACGACGACGCTGCCGAAGTCCGCGGCGAGCAGCTCGCGGACCACCTCGAGCGCCGGGCTCTCGCGGATGTCGTCGATGTCGGGCTTGTACGTGATGCCCATGCACGCGATCTTCGGCCGCTTGAAGCGCTCGGACAGCGTGCGCACCGTGGCGACGACCTGGTGCGGGCGCGCGTCGTTGACCCGGCGCGCCGCCTGGAGCAGCGGCGTGCGCTCGGGGGCGGCCGCGACGATGAACCACGGATCGACCGCGATGCAGTGCCCGCCGACGCCGGGACCCGGGCGCAGGATGTTCACGCGGGGGTGGCGGTTCGCCAGCTTGATCACCTCCCACACGTCGAGGTCGAGCTGCTCGCACACGTTCGAGAGCTCGTTCGCGAAGGCGATGTTCACGTCGCGGAACGCGTTCTCGGACAGCTTCACCAGCTCGGCGGTGTCGGCCGTGCAGCGCAGCACCTCGCCGGTGACGAAGCGCTCGTAGAACGCCGCGGCGATCTCGGTGCACGCGGGCGTGACGCCACCGACGACGCGGTCGTTTTCGACGACCTCGCGGATCACCGCGCCCGGCAGCACGCGCTCGGGAGCGTGGGCCACGAACACGTCACGGCCGGCGACGAACCCGCCCTCTTCGAGGATGCGCGCGACCATCTCGCGGGTGGTCCCCGGCGGGCTCGTCGACTCGAGCACCACGAGGTTGCCGGGCCGCAGCGCCGGCAGCAGCGCCCGGCTCGCGGCCTCGACGTAGCTGAGGTCGGGCTGGTGGCCGGGCCCGAAGGGCGTTGGCACGCAGATGAGGAACGCCGACGCGGGCTGCGGCTCGCTGAACGCCTGCAGCCGACCCGCCGACACCGCGGCGCGGACGAGCGCATCGAGCTCGGGCTCGACGATGTGGATCTTCCCCGAGTTGATGGTCGAGACCACCTCGTTCCGTGTGTCGACCCCCGCGATTTTTTGTCCGCGCGTCGCGAGCACCGCCGCGGTCGGCAGACCGACGTAGCCAAGACCCAACACACAGACGTCGTGCACCACTTCGGATGTGTCCATCGATAGACTCCATGTCATGCTATGGCTCGAGTCGTGATCGCGTCCACACATTGGCGGGCCGAGTTGGGCCCGGCCCCCGGTGGACCTGTCGGAGGTCGGCCGTGAACGCCGCGCTGGGCACCCTGTGGCTCGGGGCCCTGGCCGCGTTCGCCCTCGTCGCGGGGCTCATGCCGCTGGTCCTGCGGGCGTGGCGGGCCCTCGGCCGCCGCGACGACGAGGTCAGCCTCCGCAAGGTGCACGCCGGCCAGATCCCCCGGGCCGGCGGCCTGGTCATCCTGGTCGGCTTCGGCGTGATGCTGGTCGCGGGCCTGGCCGGCGTGACGTCGCTGTCGGCGACCCACGAGCTGTTCTCGGTCTCGCCGCTGACCGGCGCGCTGATCGGCGCGCTCATCGTCGGCCTCACCGGCGCCTACGACGACCTCGTCGGCCTGCGGCCGCGGACCAAGCTCCTGCTGCAGATCGTCGCCGCGACGCTCGCGGTGATCTACGGCCTGCACTGGCCGGCGCTCGAGCTGCTCGTGGGCTGGCAGTACAACTGGCTCGCGACGCTGCTCACCATCGGCTTCCTGGTCGCGTCGGTGAACGCGGTCAACATGATGGACGGGCTCGACGGGCTCGCCGGCGGCATCTGCCTCATCGGCTTCGGCACGGTGGTCGCGTCGATCTTCGCCGACCCGTACGTGGTGCCCAGCGCGCTGGCGGTCGGGTGGGCGGCGGCCTGCGCCCTCGGGGCGACGGGCGGGTTCCTGCTGCACAACCGCCACCCTGCGAAGGTGTTCATGGGCGACGCGGGCAGCTACCTGCTGGGGTTCCTGCTGCCCGCGCTGCTGCTGCAGGTCGAGCCGGTGCGCTGGCGCGTGCCCGAGATCCAGCTGTCGATCGCGATCCTCCCGCTGACCGTCCCGCTGTTCGACATGGCGCTGGCGATCCTGCGCCGGTCGCTGCGCGGCCAGCCGATCTTCAGCGGCGACTCGGACCACGTGCACCACCGGCTGATGGCCGCGGGCTTCTCCCACGGCCGCGCGGTGACGGTGCTGTGGCTGACGACGCTGATGTTCGCGGTGCTGACGTACCTCAACGTCGTCGGCGTCGGCGGCTGGTGGACGCTGCTCGGCACCCTCGTCGCGATGCTGCTCGGCGCGGTGCTGCTCGGCTACCACCGCATGCTCTCGCGCCTGCCCGCGTTCACCGGCGAGCGCTTCCTCGGCTGGCGCGATCGTCGACGCGAGGTGATGGAGATCCTCGACGCGATCGAGGCCGTGCGACAATCGGGCACCGATCGCGGCGAAGAGCGGTGGCGCCGGGTCGCCCCCGACATCGCGCTGGTCCTCGGCCGCCTCGGCATCCCCGCGTTCCAGATCCGCCGGCACGATCAGGTCGTCGTCGGCACCGGCGATCCCAAGGACGCGTGGGCCCACCTCGGCCTGCCCCTGCCGGGCGAGGACGGCGGCGAGCTGCGCCTGGCGCTCGCGATCCGTCTGCCGGATCTGCAGCAGGAGCGCCTGATGCTGATCGAGCGCGCGGTGCTGGCGGTCAGCGGCGGCGCCCAGGCGGCGCGGCAGCTCACGGTGGTGCGCGACGACGACGAGCGGGCCGCGGGCACCTAAGCTGCTCAGCCGAACTCGACGCTCGTGTTCAACAACGTCGGCCCGGTCGAGAAGATCTCGAACGTGATCGTCACTGGCGCGCCATCGCCCACGCGCGTCGCCTCGAAGATGATCTCGAGATCCGGGATCAGATCGATCACCTCGGAGTCGCCCGCCGGCGGATCGTCGAAGGGCTGACCCGAGGACGCCGAGACGATCTCGAGCCCGAACAGCGTGGCGTCGATGAGGCCCGAGGCCTTCACGTCGAGCACGACCTGCGGGGCCAGGCCGGCCTCGCTCGCCGCGGCACAGCTCGCGCCGTCGAAGTCGAGGAGGATCGCCGCCTGGGGCAGCGCGCCGTCGTGGGCGAGGAAGGGGGCCATCACTGGGTCGCAGGCCGACGACGGTTCGCCGGTGGTGGACGCAGCGCTGGTGTCACCCGGGGACGTCGTCGAGCCGCCGCCACCCGTGCTGCTGCTGTCCGCGGCAGTGCCCTCGGAGGTGTCGCTGCCCGAGCTGGTCGACGGCAGCGACGTCGTGGCCGCCTGCGTCGTCGCGGTGCTCGGGCCGTCGTCGCCGTCGTCGCCGCACGCCGCGGTCGCGAGGCAGGCGGTGGCCACCCAGCGCAGCAGACCGTGGCGTGACAGGGACGGGCAGGCGTGCATGCCCACGATGGTGCGGGTGCACGCCGAGCCGCGTCAATCGGCGAACCTACTCCATGCACGACGGCCGCGGATCCGGGCACGCGCCATCGCGCGGCTGCGTCATCGGGCAGCCCGCCATGTCCTCGAACGTGTTGGCGCTGCGGAAGTCGACCGCGCCGCCGTCGTAGCCGAGGACGAAGCCGTGCGCGCCGCCGTGGGCGATCACCGAGTCGGTGATGAACGGCTCGCTCGGCGGCGGCTGGGACACGATGACCGCGCCCTCGAACTGGTCGATGTCACTGCAGGTGAGCAGGATGCAGCCGCAGTCGGCCCCGGTGTACTCGATGCGGACGTGCTCGAGGCGGGTCGCCGGTTGCACGATGCCGCCGAACCACAGCCCGATCCAGTCGCCGGGCTGGGGATCGGCCGCGGCCGAGGTGAAGGTGATCGGCGCGTCGGCGGTGCCGCGGGCGACGACGATGCCCGAGGCCATGAACTCGCCGGTGTAGTGCTCGACCTCGAAGGCCGAGCCCGCGGCGAACTCGATCGTCACGCCCGGCTCGATCGTCAGGGTCGCCGGCGCGGTGTCGTCGCCCGAGCCCACCACCAGATCGTTGCCGTTGCCGACGAGGTAGGGCACCCCGAGCTCGCGCATGACCGAGTCCTCGCGCAGGCTCTGCTGGGGCTCGACGAGGATCTTGTCGATCGCGTTGCCGGTGTAGTCGCCGCGCGGCAGCGAGTCGAGCGCGTGCTCGTCGACGATCATCGGCCAGGGGTGCGCATCGTCGCCGCTGTCGGTCACGATCAGATCGGTCGAGCCCTCGGCGAACGCCGCGAGTCGGCGGACGACGACGCCCACCCCCAGCGAGTCGCGCACGGTGACGTGATCGACGAACAGCGACTCCTGCGTCGGCCAGTTGCCCTCGCCGGTCGCGACGAGGCTCGCGCCCTGCACGTCCACGCCGCCGCCGCCCTCGATCGTCAGGTGCGCGAGCCGTGCGGTGCCGGGGCTGTTCACGAACAGGTGACCCCAGCGCGCGCCGTCTTGGCCCTCGAAGCGGATCGGCTGCTCGGCGGAGCCCTCGGCGATGAGCGTGCCGGTGGTCGGCGTGCCGGGGTACGCGACGTTCATGCCGTGGCCCGCCGCGAACTGCACGACGGCGCACGGCTCGATCTCGAGGGTCGCGCCCCCGCGGACGTCGACCGTCCAGTCGACGAGGTGCGGGCTGCCCTCGGCGGTCCACACCTCGTGGCCGACGATGTCGTCGTCGTGGTGCGTCGGGCCCTGCGTGGGCTCGGGGCAGGCGATTGGCGCGGCGGTGGTGGTGTCGTCACCGGTGTCGGGATCGACGGGGCCGCCCTCACTCGAGCCCGCGTCGGTGTCGGATTGCGGGAGCTCGTCGGCGGGGCACGCGGCGAGGGCGGTGAGGGCGAAGGGCAGGGCGAACGGCAGCAAGCGAGTGGTCATGATTCGACCGTTGGGTGGGAATCGATCTCGAAATCCGTCACCGCCGGAGGCGCGTCACCGCGGGTCGCCGCGTGCGCGTGACGTCGAACGCCATTGCGGCGCATGATTCGGCCGTCGCCATGACGCCGCGTGATCCTCGTCTCGTCTCGTCGCTCGTCTCTTCGCTGCTGCTCGCCTGCGCGTCGCGGCCCGCCGGAGCCCCATCCATGACACCACCCACCCCCGAGACCACCACTGCCGCCGCGTCGGCGAGCGAGGCGCCGAGCATCGTGCAGACCGGCGCCCCGGTGCTCCGCGCGCCTGCCCGTGAGGTGACGCCCGCGGAGCTCGCGACCCCCGAGTTCGCCGCGCTCGTCACCCGCATGATCGAGACGATGCGCGCGGCCCCTGGCGTCGGCCTCGCCGCGCCGCAGATCGGCGTGCCCCTGCGCGTGATCGTGCTCGAGGATCGCGACGAGCTGATCTCGCGCCTCACCGACACCGAGCGGACCGAGCGCGAGCGCGTGCCGTTCGCCCCGCGCGTGTTCGTGAACCCGGTGCTCACCCCGATCGGCGACGAGACGGCGACCTTCTTCGAGGGCTGCCTCAGCGTCGACGGCTTCGCGGGGCTGGTCGAGCGCCACCTCGAGGTCGAGGTGCGCGGGCTCGACGAGCACGGCACACCGCAGACCTGGCGCGTGCGCGGCTGGCCGGCGCGGATCCTCCAGCACGAGGTCGATCACATCGACGGGACGCTGTACATCGATCGCATGCTGACGCGATCGTTCTCGACGGTCGATCATGCGCGCGAGCGCTTCGCGGGCCAGCCGATCGCGGAGATCCGCCGCGCGCTCGGGTTGTGATCGCGGATCGACACGCGGTCAGAAGCGCAGCGCGAGGCCGCCCGGACCGACCCCGAGCGCGACCCGTCGTCGCGCGTCCTCGATCGCGTGGCGCCGCTTGACGATGCCGACCCCGAGCAGCGCCGCACCCGCGACGCCGGTGACGCCACCGGTGATCGCGAGGGTCGTCGACGCCTCGTACCGCGCCGGCTCCTCGAAGCCCTCGAGGAAGGCCACGAGCGCCGCCGTCGACAGAATCACGACGCCGACGCTGAGGGCCACGGCGCCCCCGATGATCATCCCGCGCCCCGAACGGTAGCGCGGGGCGATCTCGGGATCGTTGCGCAGCACGTCACGTTCGGCGTCCACGGGCGCCACGACCGGTGCGGGGACATGGGCCGCCGGTGGTGGCGGCGGCGGGGTCGGGCCGACGATGCCCTCCCACTGCGCCGCGTTGTCGGCCGGCGGCTCGGCCGCGACGCCGCGCGAGGGCGGCAGGCCGATCGCGGCGACGACGAGGCA
>LNFM01013484.1_pt1 | contig 12570 bp, 14 predicted proteins | sample 596031 | NCBI WGS metagenome assembly LNFM01 (sample SAMN04254537, study PRJNA301005) | activated carbon metagenome | isolation source: dual media filters at the Ann Arbor, Michigan drinking water treatment plant | place: USA: Ann Arbor
AGATCAAGCTCGTCAGCACCGCTGACACCGGCTTTTTCTATGTGACCAAGAAAAACCCGCGCAACATCACCGAAAAGATGACGTTCCGCAAATATGACCCGGTCGTGCGCAAGCATGTCGAGTTCAAGGAAGCCAAAATCAAGTAAGCCACCGCGCTGCTTGAATGGCAATCGATCAGGGCGCTTCGGGCGCCCTTTTTGATTCGCCTTGCGCTTCGCCGTTCATAACCTCAGCGAATCGAACCGCGCGTGCAACCGCGCGATTTCCTTCTCGATCCGCGCGATGGCATCGGCCTCGGCCTGGTTATCGGCAAACTCCTCGGCCTGATGCTGCCTTTGCATCGCATCGACAATCACTGCGATAAACAAGTTAAGCACGGTAAATGTCGCAGCCAGAATATAGGCCACGAAAAACACCCATGCTGCGGGATGCGTCGTCATGATCTCGCGTACAATTTCGGCCCAGCCTTCGAGCGTCATGATCTGGAACAGGGTAAAGAACGATCCGTGCAGCGTGCCGAACCACATCGGATATTGCGCGCCATATAACTTCGTCGCCATCACCGCGAACACGTAAAAGACAATGACCAAAATCGCTGCAATTGAGCCGATTCCCGGGATCGCAGAAATCAGCCCCTCGACCACGCGTTTCAGGCGCGGGAAAATCGATATCAGCCGAAGGACACGCAAGACCCGCGCGGCGCGCAGCACGGCAAACGCGCCATTGGCGGGCAAAAAGGCGATGCCAACGACGATAATGTCAAAAATGCTCCACGGATCGCGAAACATTCTGGGCCCTAGTCCGGCAAAGCGCAGCAGCAATTCGAAAACGAATATCCAAAGCAGCACCCGGTCCGCTGTTTTCAGCAAAGTGCCATATTCCGCCATCACTGCGGGATAGGTTTCAAGCCCCAGGATCGCGGCGTTGAGGATAATCAACACCATGATGATTTTCGCAAACAGCGGCGCATCGACTACGGCCCTGATCGAATTGCGCAACGGCATGGCTTGTCCCTCCCCGGAAATGGAATGCGCGCGCAGCTTTAGCGGGAATTGCAAAGCATTGCCTGTAAAAATTGGCGTGGGAAGCGCGCTGGTCTTGCGCCCCGGCTCGGCGTGGTTACAGATGAAGCCATGCAGAAATTCCTGCTTCAATGGACTTGGGCCACACCTGTTGCTGCTTGGTTGCTGATTGCGGCTAGCTTTGCCGCTGCGCTGCCTGAACTGCTGCTGGCCCTTGTCTTGATCGCCACGGTGCTCGCCGCGGTCCACCATGCCGAACTAGTTGCACACCGCGTAGGCGAGCCGTTCGGCACATTTCTGCTCGCGGTTGCCGTCACGGTAATCGAGCTTGGCCTGATTATCTCGCTCATGTCCGCCGCAGGCGAAGGCGCGGCGAGCCTTGCGCGCGATACGGTATTTGCTGCGGTCATGATCATCCTCAACGGGCTGATCGGTGCGTGCATCCTGGTTGGTGCGATTGTTCACAAGGAGCAGAGCTTCAAACAAACGGGGGTCAGCGCGGCGCTTGCGACCTTGTGCGCACTCACGGTGCTGACGCTCGTTCTGCCGAATTTCACGGTCAGCGAGCCGGGGCCATATTATTCGCCGTCGCAATTGGGCTTTGTCGCAATTGTGTCGTTTCTGTTATATGCGACCTTTGTTGCCGTGCAGACATTTCGCCATCGCGATTATTTCCTACCACCAAAAACGCTGGCGGCGGATGAGGATATCCACGCCGCGCCGCCATCCGACCGGCAGACAACCATTTCGGGCGTCGCCTTGCTCGCCTGTCTCGGCGCGGTTGTCCTGCTCGCCAAGACCTTGGCCCCGACCATCGAGGCAGGTGTCGCCTCGGCTGGCGCACCGCGCGCTGTCGTCGGTGTCATCATCGCGGCATTGGTCCTGCTCCCCGAAAGCGTCGCCGCCGTCCGCGCAGCACTCGCCAACCGCCTGCAGACCAGCCTCAATCTGGGGCTTGGCTCGGCATTGGCGACCATCGGCCTGACCATCCCGGCGGTCGCCGCCTTGTCGCTGTTCATGGGCCTGCCAATTGCGCTGGGTCTAGACACCAAGTCGATGGTGCTGCTGTTCCTGACATTGATGGTGACCACGTTGACGCTGGGCACCGGCAAGACGACGGTTTTGCAGGGCGCCGTGCATCTGCTGATTTTTGCTGTGTTTTTGTTCACGACGATTGTGCCGTGAGGCCATCACCGATTGATATCATTTCGATATCTGGCTTCAGTTAGCATGTTTCTGCCACCTTCCCGAAATCGTTGAAGAAATTGCGAAACAGGCTGCGATACCACTTCATCTTGGTTTCGTAAGCTAACGGGCCGAACATAGAAATCGCTGCGATGGATCATCAAAGAACGTAAAGGCAGCCACCCTTCCTCTCGTAAATTTCCAATCAGTCCGCGCCGTAAGGCGTTAGTTACGATGTCGACGAGTTCTAGCCCTGGTTCAGGCGAGTTTGAAAATCTGAAGCTTTCGCGAAACAGTAGTTGGAGATCAAAGCCCGGACTCTCGCCACTAACAACCTTTGGCGCAACTCCTTGCAGATATTCTGGGACAGAGTCGAACATGAAGCGCTGAAAGTGCCTGTAATCACCACCACGTAACATATTTGAAGGCCGCTTGATCGACATCGCTTGAAGCCAAACTATCAAAGTATTGGACCACCAATCCTCCCAGTCAGTAACTAACCCAGCCCCTTTGGCATCCACTATCCAATGAAACGCAGCAAGCTCTTTTGGATTGCGTTGGCAATGATACAGTATCGTTTCGCCTAGCACGTGATGCAGAAGGTCGAGCGTCACCATCATTTGACAATAAAGTGGTCGGGAAAATGCGGCCATGCGCAGTTGCAGCTTTGACACGTTAGCACGAAGCTCTTCGGTATGTCCTTGAGTTAAATTTGCGGCGATAGCGCCTATTCCATCTTGCCGGTGGCTTTCAACTTCCTCCACAGTGTGATCACCGGTATCAATCATGGATGCGCAAAATATCGCTTCATTTCGGCGCAGTAGATCGATGATTTTTGAGATCTACAGTTCGTTAAGGAGGCTACCTTTTACCTCTCTCTTTCGTTTCGGCAATGACACGCGAATCCGTTGATACTTCGCAAACAGCTTCGGGATACGGTGGGATGCGAGTACAAGTGCACCTTGAACTGAAATTGAGGGTTTGCCGCTACCAATCGCGCCGAACGAGCCTGATTCGTCTAGGTAAATGTGCATCGACCCTACCTACCCAACAATTCCCCGAACAGCCTCCAGAAACTTCATCACCGACACCGGCTTCGACAGATAGCCGCGCGCGCCTGCGGCCCTGATCCGCTCCTCGTCGCCTTTGCCGGCATAGGCCGTCACCGCCAGCACGGGGATCGCGGCCAAAGCGGCATCCTTTTGCATCGCTTCGATCAGGTCGATGCCGCTGACATGCGGCAACTGGATGTCCATGATGACGAGGTCAGGGGCGAAGATACGCGCCTGTTCCAGCGCCAGCCGCCCATCTCGCACGCCCTCGACGGCGAACTGGTGCGCGCGCAAAAGGTCGGTGAACAGCTTGAGGTTCAGCTCATTATCCTCAACGATCATCACCTTTTTGGGCATACCGACCTTTTCCCGCTTTGCGTTCGACTGGAGCTTCGCTTAAGCGAAAGCCATGCACGAAACAAATGGCAAGTTGGACCCGTCGGGAATGGCGTTTCAGGCATTGGCTTGGGCGTTGATGGAGGAGGCACGCGCCGAGCGGCTGCTGTCGCTCACTGGACTGACACCTGAAGGACTTCGTTCGAGTATCAACGAGCGCGGGACCCAAGCGGCGATCCTGACTTTTCTGGAAGCCTATGAACCCGACCTCATCGCGTGCGCCGCGGTCATCGGCGTTTCGCCAGCGGTGCTGGTTCAGGCGCGGCAGGAGTTGGAGGCATGAGCAGGCCGCTGCTGATCTCCGATTGCGACGAAGTGCTGCTCCACATGATCGTGCCGTTCCGCGACTGGCTCGACGAGGCGCATCATATCCATTTCGACCTGGTCCACGGCGACTGGGGCGAGGCGCTGCGTCACAAGCATGACGGCACCGTCGTCGAGCGCGGTCGGGTGTGGGATTTGCTCAACGGATTTTTCGACACCGAAATGCACCGGCAGCAGGCGATCGACGGCGCGGTGGCGAGCATCAACCGGCTGCGCGAGCACGCCGATGTCGTCATCCTCACCAACCTGCTCGACCACCGTGCTGGCCCGCGTACCGCGCAGTTGCAAGCGGTCGGCATCGATGCGCCGGTCTACTGCAATCAGGGCGGCAAGGGTGAGGCGCTGGGCCGGATACTCGAAGAATATAAACCAAGCGTCGCGGTGTTCGTTGACGATCTGGGGCACCAGCATGATTCGGTCGGCGAACATCACCCCCATGTCTGGCGCCTGCATTTTGTCGGCGAGCCATTGCTGTGGGAACGGGTAAATTCGTCAAAAGCGGCACATGCAAGGTTGGACCGCTGGGCCGAAGCCGAACATTGGATCAGGGAAAAATTGGTGGCAAATACGCCAGCACCCGCATTGGAAAAGGTAGCATCATGATCGAAGCAAAATTGGCCGAACTGGGCATCGAATTACCCGCACCCGCTGCTCCTGTGGCGTCTTATGTGCCTGCGGTTGAGGCGAATGGAATGCTCTTCATTTCGGGGCAATTGCCCTTTGTCGATGGCAAAGTGCTGACCGGCAAGGTCGGCGACACGCGTTCGCTGGACGACGGCAAGGCTGCCGCAAAGGCTTGCGCCATCATGCTGATCGCGCAAATGAAGGCGGCTCTCGGCGGCGACCTGAACCGTGTCGAGCGCATCGTCAAACTAGGCGTGTTCATTGCGTCGACATCGGACTTCACCGACCAACCTGAAGCGGCCAATGGCGCATCTGACTTGATGGAAGCAGTGTTCGGCGATGCAGGGAAACATGCACGCGCGGCGGTTTCTGTACCGGTTTTGCCACGCGATGCGACGGTTGAGATCGACGCGATCGTAAAGGTCCGCGCGGCTTAATGGCGGACGGCGTCACCGCCGAACTTTTAAGCAAGGTCAGCGACATTCCCGCCGACCAGTGGGACGCGCTTAATCCGCGTGGCAATCCGTTTGTCAGCCATGCCTTTCTGACGGCCCTTGAGGAATCGGGAAGCGTCGGCCCCGGCACCGGCTGGTCGCCTTCGCCGATCCTGATCCGCGATACTGAGGGCGTTCCCGCTGCAGCTCTTCCCGCCTTTCTCAAATCACACAGCCAAGGCGAATATGTCTTCGATCATCATTGGGCCGACGCGTTCGAGCGGGCCGGCGGGCGTTATTATCCCAAGCTGCAAATCGCCGCGCCATTCTCGCCAGTGCCTGGGCCACGATTACTTTTGCGCGATCCCGCGCTCGCGCCTGCATTGCTCGGCGCGGTTGAAACAATATTAAACCGGAATGGATTGTCATCCGCCCACGCGACCTTTGTCGAGGAAGTCGAACTCGACCAGTTCCGCGCCGCCGGTTGGCTAACACGCGTCGGCACCCAATTCCATTGGCAGAACCGGGACTATGCCGATTTTGACGGCTTCCTCGCGGCGCTATCCTCGCGCAAACGCAAGGCCATCCGCAAGGAGCGGGCCGCAGCGCAATCCGCTGTCCGCATCGAGCAAATTTCGGGCGCGGAGATCACGCCTGATATGTGGGACGCATTCTGGATATTCTATCAAGACACCGGCGCGCGCAAATGGGGCCAGCCTTATCTGACCCGCGCATTCTTCGACATTATCGGCGAGAGCATGAAGGACAGCGTCGTCTTGTTTTTGGCCTATGACGGCGACCTCCCCATCGCAGGCGCATTGAACTTCGTCAGCCCCGATTGCCTCTACGGCCGCTACTGGGGCTGCACCCGCGATGTGCCGTTCCTGCATTTCGAACTTTGTTATTATCAGGCCATCGATTACGCGATTGCGCACGGCCTGCCCCGCGTCGAAGCGGGCGCGCAGGGCGAGCATAAACTGGCGCGCGGTTATGAGGCGGTGCCGACTTATTCGGCGCATTATATCGCCAATCCGGGCTTCCGCGACGCGGTTGCGGATTTTCTGGACCGCGAAACCCAAGCGATGGAGCGCGAGATCGAGTTTCTCGGCGAAATGGCGCCGTTTAAGAAGGGCTAACCATGCCCAACGCGGCCCTGATCTCGTCCCCATCGGCATCGAGCATGGGCGGGTGCGCGTAGTTCGTTACCGGCGTTCCGGCATAATGCACCGGATGCTTCATCGACCGATATTTGCCGATATCGGGGCTTTCATGCTCCTCAAAAAAGCCGACATCGGCGAGATGTGGGTCGACCAGAACATCGGTCATGCGGTTATATTTCATCGCCGGAATGTCATGCTCGGCAAGCAGGTCGAGCCACTCGGCAGTGGTTCGAGTCGCGCTCACTTCCTCGATCAGCGCATATAGCTCGCCGGTATGCTTGGTGCGTTCCTGATAAGTTGAAAAGCGCGGGTCATCGAACACGTTCGGCCGCCCTCCAAGTTCAAAAAACTTCGCCCATTGTCGGTCGTTATACGGCACGATTGCGATGAAGCTGTCCTTCGTTGGATATGGCCGCCGACGGGGGTTGACTGATCTTGTATAGCCCATCCGGCCATTGCCCGGAATGAACGTCTCGCCCCATAGATTTTCGACCATATTGAACCAGGTAAAGCATTCGAACATCGGCACCTGGACAAACTGCCCGCCTTGCCCGCCAGCACGAGCGAGCAACGCGGCCATCGTCGCGTTCGCCGCGAACAGCCCGCTGACCTTGTCTGCAACAAGGCTCGGCGCATAAGTCGGACGGCCGCCGTCGCGCTGTTCTGAAAGCGCGGCGAAACCCGACGCCGCTTGGATCAAATCATCATAGGCCTGCCGCTCGCCATAGGCCCCGCCTGCGCCGAACCCGGCGCAGTGGACATAGACGATGTCGGGGTTGATCGCCTTGACCTGCTCATAGCCAAATCCCAACCGCTCCATCCCAGCCATGCGGACATTGTGGATGAACACGTCAGCCTCTTCGAGCAAAGCCTCGAGCACCGCTTTGTCCTCGGGTTTTTTGATATTGAGGTTGATCGCTTTCTTGTTGCGGTTGAGCGCGGCGAAAATCGGGCCGTGCTGCTTGGTTGGCGAATCGCCTGCGTGGCGCATCAGGTCGCCGGGCGTATTGCCCTCGCTATTCTCGATCTTGATGACCTCGGCGCCGAGGTCAGCGAGCTGGACCGTGGCGTAAGGGCCAAGCACGACGGTCGCCATATCGACCACCTTGATGCCTTTCAGCGGCCCTGTCGGTTGCTTGTCCCATTTGAGTTTAGGCCACGCTGCCATCGATGCTCTCCTTTATCCTTGCATCGACTGCTAGCATATTTAAGCGTGCAGTTAAGAGCTAATCGAGAGGATAATATGGCTGACTTCGACGCAAATGCACCCGTGATCATTGGCGTCGGCGAGGCCAGCCGCAAGACCGTGCCGGGCGAGTGGCCGTCCCCGCGCGAACTGGCCGGTGCGGCAATCAAGGTCGCGCTTGCCGATACTGGCCAGGCACAGGCAGTGGCCGCAGCGATCAATACCATCGCCGCCATCCGCACGTTCGAAGATAGCGGCGTGTCGATGGGTACCGGGTCGCCCGACAATGTGGCGGAAGCCTTCGGCGCTGCGGGCGGGATCAGCGCTGGCCGCCTCATCTACGCCGATGTCGGCGGCCAAAGCCCGCAGGCGATGGTCAATGAACTCGCGCGCGAAATCCGGCGCGGCGAAACGCCGGTTGCCATAATCGTCGCAGCAGAAGCAAACGGCACCGCCAAGCGTGCGCGCAAGGCTGGCGTGGAGCTCGACTGGAAGCTGCCGTCGAACACGCCGTTCGACAACCGGCTTTCCAGCTTCCCGATCCTGAGCCGAACCGAAATCCGCCACGGTATCATCTCGATGCCCCTCGCTTATTCGCTGCTCGAAAATGCGCGGCGGTTAAATCTCAAAATTTCACGCGAAGATTATCTTGTCCGCATGGCTGAACTCGGGTCCGCAATGTCGGTCAGATCGCTCACACGCGACCATGCTCAGTTCGCCAAGCATTTCACCGCCAGCGATCTGGTTCGTGAGGATGACGGCAACTATTCGCTCACCGACATCTACCGCAAATGGCATGTCGCACAGGACGCGGTCGATCTCGGCGGGGCCATCATTCTGACCAGCGCCGGCAAGGCCCGCGAAATTGGCGTTGCCGATGACAAGATGGTATATTTGGCAGGTGCGGCCGAAACTAAAGAGCCGGCCTATTCGGAGCGAGGCGACCTAGTGAACCCGCTGGCGCTGGCCTATGCCTTGGACGCAGTGCTCGGTCAGGCAGGCTTCGCGCCGACCGATCTGGGACCCGTCGATATCTACAGCTGCTTCCCCGTTGCGGTGTTCGCGGCTGTCGATACACTCGGCGACCCAGCACGATCGTTCGGCGATTACACGCTCACCGGCGGCCTGAATTTCTTCGGCGGGCCGGGCAATGGTTACGCAATCTACAGCCTCGCGGCGATGGTCGAGGCGTTGCGCAAGGATGGCTCGAAGCCAGCGCTTGTCACCGCGAACGGCGGCGTGATGTCAAAACAGGCGGTAGGGGTCTATACCGCCACCCAGCCGTCGCGCGCTTGGAACGGTGAAGTCACTACCGGCTATCAACCCAAATCAGTTACGCTTAACGACGCGCCACAAGGCAAGGCTCGCGTCCTCACCTACGCTCGCCCCGTAACCAAAGGGCTGATGGGCGATGCCACGCTCCTTCTAGAAATGGAAACCGGTGCGCGCGCTTTGGCGGTTCTCGAAGGTGCGGATGACATCGATCTCGGCGGCCTCAGCGTCAGCGTAACTCCGGGCGAAAAGCGGCATATCGCCACGCTCAATTGATCATGTCCGGTTAAGCTGGAATATGCTATGCCTTGCACATAAGGGGCAACGGAGAAACATCATGAGATTCGACCGAACCATCGCGTGTATCTTGCCATTCGCAGCGCTCGCCGCATGCAGCAATATGGAGAGCACGCCTGTACCGCTGACTGAAAAGCAAACCGAGCGGTTGGAAAAAGAACTTGCCGGAAAAGTCCCAGGCACGCCGGTCAATTGCATTAGCGATTTCAATGCGACCAACACGATCCGCATCAGCGACGATGTCCTGCTGTACCGCGTTTCCAGGAACCTGGTATACAAGAACAACCTGCGATCATCCTGCCCCGGCCTCGCACGCGATAGTGATATCATTGTCAGCGAACAGTTCGGCAGCCAGAAATGCCGCGGCGATATCGTAAAGCTGGTCGACCGTACGAGCGGTATCCCTGGCCCGGTGTGCAGCCTTGGCGAATTCGTGCCCTATCGTAAGGACAAGAACGCGGGTTAGTCGTTCCGCACGAGAGGTTTTGACCTTACGTCCAGAGCACGGCCACCCACCGGTTCAAATCTTTATGCCCAAGCAGCCGGGAAGTTGATGCGCCGAAGAAAAAAGAGTTTTGGCGGATGGCTATTTCTGCTGCTGGTCGCCGCCATTTTGTTCACCGGCTATGACTGGCTGCAAAAGCATCCGCAGCATAATCCTTACGAGCCGCTTCGCCTTTCCGACCCCAGCGGCTGGGCGACGCAAAGAAAACTTGCGGCATTTGCCGACGATCCCGACAATTGCTTCGCGGCACTTGATCAGGCGGGCGTGCAGCACATGCGCCTGCCAGATGTCGGAACCGGCACGTGCATGGCCGATCAGCGCGCTGAAATTACAGGCTGGCCAAGTGCGCCCGCGCCAATCCGACCGGCGGGCGTAGCGCCGTCCTGCGCAGTGGGCGCGGCGCTCCTGCTTTGGCAGCGCGACGTCGTGCAGCCGATGGCGCAATTACATCTGGGCCGCTCGGTGCGCTCGATGGAGCATCTGGGTAGCTATAATTGCCGCTCGATTCGCGGCAGTATCAGTCCCAGCGAACATTCGACCGGCAATGCGATCGACATCTTTGCCTTTGTGCTAAGTGATGGGCGACGCGTGAGCCTAGTCGAGCATTGGGATGCCTCTGACGGACGAAGCGCTTTCTTGCAGGCGATACGTGACGGTGCATGCGGCTATTTTACCACCGTTCTTTCGCCGGATTACAACGACGCCCATGCCGACCATTTCCATCTTGACCAGGCGAAGCGCCCGGGTGGCTGGGGCGCATGCAGATAGAATGCGAAACCCCGCCTCTTGCGGCATCCGTGTGGGGCTGGCAAAGGAGCGCGATAAATCCGAGTAGAAAGTAGTTTTCCGATGTCCGAGATGATCCGTGTCACCCTTCCCGATGGCTCTGCCCGAGAAGTCGCGCGCGGTACCACTCCCGCAGATATTGCGGCTGCCCTGCGCGCGTCGACGGCGAACTGCGCGATATCATGCGTCCGATCGAGAGCGATGCGAACCTTGCTTTGGTAACTACGCGCGATGAGGCCGATGCGCTTGAACTCGCCCGGCATGACTTTGCGCATGTGCTGGCCGAGGCGGTGCAGTCCTTGTTTGCCGGCACCCAGATCACTTTCGGCCCGTCGACCGATGATGGTTTTTACTATGACTTTGCACCGCCAGCCGGACGCGGACCCTTTGTCGATGACGAACTGCCGCTGATCGAGGCCGAAATGCGCCGCATCATTGCCGCTGATCAGCCTCTCGTCCGCGAAGTGTGGAGCCGTGCCGACCTGATCACGAAATGGCAGGCCGATGGCGAGAGCTTCAAGGCCGAATGGGCGGCGGAATTGCCTGAAAACGAGGAACTTACAGTCTACCGCTCGGGCGACTGGATGGATATGTGCCGCGGCCCGCATCTGGCATCGACTGGAAAACTCGACCCAGCCGCGTTCAAGTTGATGCGCGTCTCGGGTGCCTATTGGCGCGGTGACCAGAAAAATGCGCAGCTGACTCGGATTTACGGCACTGGCTGGCTCAACAAGAAGCAACTCGACGCGCATCTAATGCGCCTTGAGGAAGCCGCCAAGCGCGACCACCGCCGTATCGGGCAGGACATGGACCTGTTCCATCTACAGGCCGAGGCGCATGGTTCGGTGTTCTGGCACCCCAATGGCTTCGTCATCTACCGTGCGCTTGAGGCCTATATGCGCCGCCGGCTCGATGCCGCTGGCTATCTTGAGGTCAAAACCCCACAAATTATGGACGCGCGCCAATGGGAGCAATCGGGGCACTGGGGCAAATATCGCGAGAATATGTTTGTAATCCCCGACGAGGTTCCGAACACTGAGGATGAAGGTCCGGTGATTTCGGACAAGGCCGAATGGATGGCGCTGAAGCCGATGAATTGCCCGGCACATGTCCTGATTTTCCGGCAGGGGATTAAGTCCTATCGCGACCTGCCGTTGCGCTTGGCCGAGATGGGTTGCTGCCACCGTAACGAGCCGCACGGCGCGCTGCACGGCTTGATGCGGGTGCGGCAATTTACGCAGGATGATGCGCATATCTTCTGCCGTGAGGACCAGATTGTCGACGAGGTCGCGAAGTTCTGCGATCTGCTCGATGTCATATACAAGGATCTGGGTTTCGCCGATTATGCGATCAAGCTCGCGTTGCGGCCTGAAAAGCGTTTTGGCACCGACGAAATGTGGGACTGGTCCGAACAGTCGATGCGCGATGCGGTTGCCGCGACCGGGCGGAATACGCCCGAATGGGGTTGGGAAGAGCTGCCCGGTGAAGGGGCGTTTTACGCGCCAAAACTCGAATTCCACCTGACCGACGCGATTGGCCGGACATGGCAGGTCGGGACAATCCAGACCGACACGGTTTTGCCAGAGCGGCTGGACGCGGCTTACATCGGCGAGGATGGCGCGAAGCACCGCCCGATCATGCTGCACCGTGCGATATTGGGGTCGTACGAGCGCTTCATCGGCATATTGATCGAACATTATGCCGGGCGCTTCCCCGTCTGGCTAGCGCCGGTTCAGGCCGTGGTTGCAACGATCGTGTCGGATGCCGATGCCTATGGCGAGCAGGTCACCGCCAAACTGAAAGCGGCCGGCATTCGCGTGACCAGCGATTTCCGCAACGAAAAGATCAACTACAAGGTCCGCGAGCATAGCCTAGCGAAGGTCCCGCACCTGCTGGTTGTCGGCATGCGTGAGGCAGAGGAAGGCAAGGTCGCGATCCGCTCGCTGGGTTCGGATGGGCAGCGGATCATGACGCTGGACGAGGCCATAGCGATGCTTGTCGGCGAAGCCACTCCGCCTGATTTGAAGGATGCCACAATATGAGACTACCCCTCGCCCTGGCGCTACTGGTTTCGCTATCTGCCTGCAACCAGGCCGCACCTGAAACAAAGTCTGAAGCCGCGGCTTCGAACGAGTCGCTTACCGTCGCACAAAAGGCTTATGCCAAGGTCAATGATGACATGCATAAGGGCATGGCGACTATAGCCGAAGATGCCGACGTTGCCTTCATGCAGGGGATGATCGCGCACCACAAAGGCGCAATCGATATGTCGCGCGTGGTGCTTGAACATGGCAAGGATGCGAAGACCCGCGCCATGGCTGAGACAA
>LNFM01010908.1_pt1 | contig 12567 bp, 10 predicted proteins | sample 596031 | NCBI WGS metagenome assembly LNFM01 (sample SAMN04254537, study PRJNA301005) | activated carbon metagenome | isolation source: dual media filters at the Ann Arbor, Michigan drinking water treatment plant | place: USA: Ann Arbor
GCTCTTCGCCGTCCCCGGCGCCTTCACGCCGACCTGCCACAAGAACCATCTGCCGGGCTTCATCGCCAAGGCGGCCGACATCAAGGCCAAGAACGTCGACGCGATCATGGTGACCAGCACCAACGACGTCTTCGTCATGGACGCCTGGGCCAAGGCGACCGGCGGCGCCGGCCTGATCGAGTTCCTCTCCGACGGCAATGCCGATTTCGCCAAGGCGATCGGCCTCTCGCTGGACGGCTCGGGCTTCGGGCTGGGCACCCGCTCGCAGCGCTACTCGATGATCGTCAAGGACGGCGTCGTCGCCGCGCTGAACGTCGAGGACGGCCCCGGCAAGGCCGACATCTCCGGCGCCGAGGCCCTGCTCGCCCAGCTCTGAGCGCAGGCGTTCCCTCATCGAGCCCGCGTCGTCCGCAAGGATGGCGCGGGCTTTTTGCTGGGTGGGGGGCGCACGAAGCCATCTCCTGTCGGCTGTGCGCCACGACCGGACATTGAGGCTCCTTCCAGAAGCGGACCTTCAGATCGGTGCGAACCAAGCCCGGTTCCTTCCCCTCGCAAGTTCACTGGAGGGTTCAAGGCGAGGGGGTTAATCTTGATGCGCTTTCAGTGGCCAAGAACGCTTGCATGCGGGCGCACTGGCCCGCGCGTCGCTCTCCGTCGGCGATCCGTCTACTGCCAACCCTTCTGAGCTTCGTCCGCCAGCCAAGAGTGCAGCACCCGAATGCGCGGAAACTGCGCCCGCTCGCGCGGATAGGTCAGAAAATACGCGCTGTCGGTTTCGATCACGAGATCATTGACGACGACGAGGCGACCGGACCGGAGATCCTCGGCTATGAAGGCCAACTGCGCGATGGCGAAGCCGAGGCCGTCGATCGCACCCTGATAGGTCAGGCCAGAGTTCTCGAAGATCAGCAGGCGCTCCAGCTTGACGCCGGGCAGACCCGCTGCAGCGAACCAACGCCCCCAATCGTCGGGGCGGCGGAACGAGTGCAGCAGGGGCTGCTCCACCAGACGCGCCGCCGGAATCGAGCCTTTGCCGTCACCGGCCTCGGCCAACAGTTTGGGGCTGCAAACCGGCACAAGCCGTTCTCCGAACAGGCGCTCGCCCTCGAGGCCGCGCCGGATCGACTCGCCCCAGTAGATCGCCGCGTCGATCTGGTCGCGCTCGAAATCGACGGGTTCGTGCGAGGTGGTGACCTGGACGGAATAGGTCGGATTGCGAGCGTGGAAGCTGCCGAGCCGTGGAACGAACCATCTGATCGCGCAGGTCGGCGGCAGCTTGATGCGCAGCACCTTGTCGTTGGCACCGGCCGAGACAGTCTCCGCCGCATAGGCGATGCGCTCCAGGGCGGGTCCGATTTCGCGCAGGAAGAACTCGCCGGAACTCGTCAGCTCGACCTTGCGATGCAGCCGGTCGAACAGCTTGACGCCGAGAACCTCCTCCAGCGTAACGATATGCCGGCTGATGGCGCCCGGCGTGACGTTGAGTTCCTCGCTTGCGGCCGTGAAGCTCAGACAGCGAGCCGCCGCATCGAAGGCGCGGATGGCGTTGAGCGGCGGCAGGCGCCTGGCGTGGCCCATGATTGAGTTTTCCTCAAGCTAGACGCAATTTAATCGTTTGTGCCCGCCCTCCGGCAAGGCGAAGCTCCGATGCCGCCTGGACACGGGCCCCGAACCACACAAGCGCATAAAGCGCGGGGCCTGGCGAGAGCGGCAGGAAACGGCTCGGACAGAAATGGCTCCAGCACGCACGCTTTTTGCGAAGATTTGGGATGCGCATCGCATCCGTGCTCTCGATGAGACGCGCGATCTGATCTTCGTCGACCGTCATATCCTTCAGGAGACCACGAGCGCTGTCGCCTTCGACGGGCTGGCCGCCGCGGGGCGCAAAGTCCGGCATCCTGAGCTCACCATCGCCACGCAGGATCACATTGTTTCAACCAAGCCAGGACGTGACGAGGGCACGAACCCCGGCGGCGCCGAATTGATGCGCCTGATGCGGGTCAATGCGACGACCCATCGGATCGCGCATTTCGGGCTGGAAGATCCGCGCCAGGGCATCGTTCATGTCATCGGCCCGGAACTCGGCCTCGTCTTGCCCGGTACTGTGATCGCCTGCGGCGACAGCCATACCTCGACGGCAGGAGGGCTCGGAGCGCTCGGCATCGGTGTCGGTACGAGCGAGGTCGAGCACGTTCTGGCCACCCAGACGCTGGCGCTGCCGCGCCCGAAGACTCTGCGCATGACCTTTGAGGGCGCGCCGGGCGTGGGCGTGACCGCCAAGGATCTCGTGCTCCACGCGCTCGGCCGCTTCGGGATCGCCGTAGGCTCGGGTCACGCCATCGAATATGCCGGCCCAGCGATCCGCGCGCTCCCAGTGGAAGCGCGGCTGACCGTCTGCAACATGTCGATCGAATTCGGCGGACGGCTTGGCCTCATCGCCCCCGACGACAAGGCGTTCGCCTATGTCGCCGGCAGGGCCTTCGCGCCGAAGGGCAGGGAATGGGACGCTGCGCTGGCGGTCTGGCGGACGCTCTACAGCGATGATGGCGCCATGTTCGATCGCGAGCTCTGCATCGATGCCGCGAGTGCAGCGCCGCAAGTTACCTGGGGCACGACGCAGGAGGACGTTGTCGGCATCGACCAATGCGTTCCCGACCCGCTCGGCATCGCCGATCCCGACCGGCGTCGCCGCGTCGAGGGCGCTCTGGCCTATATGGGGATCGCGCCCGGTCGACCGATCGAGGGACTGCCAATCGATGTCGCCTTCATAGGCTCCTGCACGAACGGCAGATTGTCGGATCTCGAGGCGGCCGCTGCGGTCGTCCGCGGAAAACGTGTGGCGCCGCATGTCCGCGCGCTGGTCGTTCCCGGTTCGTCTTCGGTGAAGCGCGAGGCCGAGGCGAAGGGTCTCGACAGAATCTTCTCGGAGGCAGGGTTCGAGTGGCGCAGCGCCGGCTGCTCGATGTGCGTCAGCATCAACGAGGATATCGTGCCGCCCGGCGCGCGCTCGATCGCGACGTCCAACCGGAACTTCGAGAACCGTCAGGGCGCGAGAGCCCGCACGCATCTCGCAAGCCCTGCCATGACCGCCGCAGCCGCGATTGCCGGTGCCATCGCCGATGTCCGGAGGATGGGCTGATGGGCACGCCCTTCGCCAACTTCGCGGGCGTTGCAGCGCCCATCCTCCTCGATAACGTCAATACGGACGCGATCATTCCCGCCCCGTATCTGCGGACGATGACCGCTGATCTTGCGGCAGGCCTTTTCGCGCGTTGGCGCTATGACGAGGCGGGAGCCGAAAACCCTGACTTCGTGCTGAACCAGCCGCCATTCAGAACGGCTACCCTGATCTTCACAGGGCCGAATTTCGGCTGTGGCAGTTCGCGCGAGGCCGCGGCCTGGGCGCTGGTGCGCTTCGGCATCCGCTGCGTCGTGGCGCCAAGCTTCGCCGACATCTTCTACGAAAACGCGTTCCGAAACGGATTGCTGCCGGCCATCGTCTCGCAGCACGATCTTGCGATAGCGCTCGAACTGGCCAGTGCGCCGGGCGGGGCGAGCTTTGCCGTCGATCTGCCCGCCGGCACGATCAGCGGGCCTGCCGGACACGTCATGGACTTCCGCATCCCCCCCTTCAGGCGCGAGGCGCTGCTGCGCGGCGACGATGAAATCGAGACGACCTTGCGTCTCGATGCCGACATCGCCCGCTTCACGGCCGCAGACCGCCTCTCCCGGCCGTGGATTCACGCGATCGGAGCTTCGTCATGACGCGGATGGCCTTTCGGCGGGCGCTCGAGGCGGAGACGCCACTGGTGCTTCCCCTGGCGCATGACGCGCTGTCGGCGCGGCTGATCCAGCAGGCGGGTTTTCGCGCCTTCACCGTCGGTGGTTCGGCGCTGCTGGCCGCGCGCCATGGCCTGCCCGACATCGGGCTGATCGGCCTGCGCGACATGGTCGAGGGGCTTCGCGATCTGGCAGCGGCCAGCGACCTGCCGTTCCTCGCGGATGCCGATGACGGCTATGGCGACGTCAAATCGGTCGCGAGGTTGGTCAAGGCCTATGAGGAGATCGGCGTCGGCGGCTTCCTGATCGAGGATCAGGACCGCGACCGCAAGCAGCAGCGCGCCGACCATGGCGGTGCCGTCGTCGATCGCGAGGTAGTCGAGGCGAAGCTCGCGACCGCGCTCTCGGTACGTTCGGATCCCGAAACTTTCGTCATTGGCCGGACCGACGCCTACGGAGCGCTCGGCCTAGACGAGGCGCTGCTGCGCGCGGAGCGGTTTCTGAAGCTCGGCTGCGACGGGATCTTCATCGCCGGCCTGAACAAGCCCGAGGATTTCGACCGCGTCGGCCGGACGCTGAAGGGCGCGATGCTATCGGCTGCCATGTTCGAAAGCGGTGGCACACCCTGGTTCACCCCCGCCGACCTCGCGGCCATGGGTTTCCGGATGATCTCCTATCCGGCGAGCCTGATCTTCCGGGTCACGCGGACGATGGCGGATGCGCTGTCCGCGCTTCGATCGACAAGCCTCGGCCAAGGCGCCTTCGAGCCGATGGCCGCGCCGGAAGAGGCCAGGAAAATCCTCGACGAAGCGGTCGATCTGCTGCGCTGGCGCGGCATCGAAGCCGCCGCGAAACACCCAACCTCCAAGGGTAACGCGTGAACCAGATGAAGCCGGTCCAGCCGACCATCGAGAACAGCAAACAGTTCGGCAGCGATCCGATCGCGTTGCTCCTGCGCGAGCTTGGCTATCCCTATATCGCGCTGACGCCCGGGGCGAGCTTCCGCGGCCTGCATGACAGCCTTGTCAATTTCCTCGGCAATACCCGCCCGGAACTGCTGCTCTGCATCCATGAGGAGTGTGCCGTGGCGCTGGCCCATGGCTGGACGCGCGTGACCGGAAAGCCGCTGCCGGTGGCGCTGCACTCCAATGTCGGGCTGATGCACGCCACCATGTCGATCTTCAACGCCTGGTGCGACCGCATCCCGATGGTGCTGATCGGCGCGCAGGGTCCGCTCGACGCCATGTCGCGACGCCCTTGGGTCGACTGGATCCATACCTCGACCGATCTTGGCGCGCTCATTCGCGGCTACACGAAATGGGACAACCAGCCGGGCTCGGTGCCGGCAGCGCTCGAAGCCATCGTCCGTGCCAACCAGATCGCCACGACCGCGCCCGCCGGGCCGACCTATGTCTGCCTCGACGCCGCGCTGCAGGAGGAGTTTCTCGACGCACCGGTGGAGCTGCCTCCGCTGGCACGCTACGCAGCGCCGGCTTCGGCCGACCCGTCAGAGGACGCGCTGCGGCAGGCCGCGTCCCTGCTCGCCGGAGCCAGACGCCCGCTCCTGATGATCGGCCGGGTCTCGGCGACGCGCGCCTGCTGGGACCAGCGCGTCGCGCTCGCTGAGAAGCTCGGCGCCCATGTGCTGACCGACATCAAGACGGCGGCGAGCTTTCCCACCGACCATCCGCTCCAGCCCTTCCCGCCGACCCTGTATGTGACACCGGAGGCCGGCGGGCTGATCCGCGATGCCGACGTGATCCTGTGCCTCGACTGGATCGATCCGGCAGGCACGATGCGGCAGGCCTGCCAGGGCGCGATGCCAGGCGCCAAGATCATCCAGTGCTCGCTCGACCAGTACAGCCACAATGGCTGGAGCATGGATTATCAGGCGCTGCCGCCTGCCGACATCAACATGCTCGCATCGCCCGACCGCCTGGTCGAATGCCTGCTGAACGAGCTCGGCTCGACACCGTCGAAGACCCCCGTCTCGGTCGTCGCCGTGCCGTCCGATCCCGGCCCGGACATGATCGAGGGACGCATCTCGGTCGAAGCGATGGCGCGGACCGTCACCGACACGCTCGCGCAGGAGAATCCGTCCTATATCCGGCTTCCGCTTGGCTGGCCCGGCTCCTGCTGCCGGTTCAAGGACCCGCTCGACTATGTCGGCTTCGACGGCGGCGGCGGCATCGGCTCGGGGCCGGGCATGGCGGTCGGCGCGGCTCTGGCGCTGCGTGACATGAGCAGCGACCGGCTCCCGGTCGCGGTGCTCGGCGACGGCGACTACCTGATGGGCCTGACGGCGCTCTGGACTGCGGTCCATTACCGCGTGCCGCTGCTGGTGCTGGTCGCCAACAACAAATCCTTCTTCAACGACGAGCTGCATCAGGAGCGGATGGCCCGGATGCGCGGCCGGCCGGTCGAGAACCGCTCGATCGGTCTGCGGATGGACGATCCGCCGCTCGACCTGGCGAAACTGGCGGAGGGGCAGGGTGCGGTGGGCCATGGGCCGGCGGCGACGCCCGATGCCCTCGCAGCGATGATCCGTCAGGCGGTCGCGGATGTCCGCGCTGGCAAGGTGGCCGTGATCGACGTCTCGGTCGCTCCCGAATACGCCCGCGCGACATCGAACGCGATGCTTCGCCAGTCCAGTCCCGGTTCCTGAGAAGCAGCGACGATCATGCCCAGTTCGACAGACAAGACACTTCCCGCACATCGCGGCCTCTTCTATGGCGGCGCCTGGCATGAGCCCGTAGCAGGCGGCCGGTTCGAGGTCTGGGACCCTTCGACGGGCGAGTCGCTCGGCCATGCCGCCGAGGGCGGCGCGGCCGATGCAGACCTCGCCGTGCAGGCGGCGCGCGCCGCCTTTCCGGGCTGGCGCGACACGCCGACCAAGGAACGCGCCCGGATCGTCCGCGAGGCCGCGGCGATCCTGCGCGACAATGCCGACGAACTCGCTACGCTGGACGCGCTGGACGGCGGCAATCCGTGGCAGGCGATGTATCACGACGTCGACATCAGCGCAGAGTACATGGAATACTTCGCCGGCCTGGTCGTCGAAATGAAGGGCGTGACGATCCCGCTCAAGCCGGGCGTGCTCAACTATACGATGCGCGAGCCCCTCGGCGTGGTGGCACGGATCGGAGCCTTCAATCACCCACTCTTGTTCGTCGCCGGCAAATGCGGCGCGCCGCTGGCCGCCGGCAACACCATCATCATCAAGCCGGCCGACCAGACGCCACTCTCAGCTCTTCGCATCGCCGAGCTCTGGCAGGACGTGTTCCCGCCCGGTGTGTTCAACATCGTCACCGGCGGCCGCGATGCGGGCGCGGCGCTCGCCTCCCATCCCGGCGTCGCCAAGATCGGCTTCATCGGCTCGGTTGCCGGCGGGCGCGCGGTGATGCAGGCCGCGAGCGCAACGCTGAAGCAGCTCACGCTGGAGCTCGGCGGCAAGAACGCGCTGATCGCCTGCCCCGATACCGCTCCGGAGGTGATCGGGCGCGCTGTCGTGCGCGGCATGAACTTTCGCTATGTCACCGGCCAGTCCTGCAATTCGACGAGCCGAATTTTCCTGCACGAGGACATCTACGACGCCTGCCTGCCTCACATCGTCGAGGAGGTCTCGAAGATCAAAATCGGCCTGCCGATGAATCGCGCCACCGAAATGGGCTGCTTGTCCAGCAAGCCGCAGTTCGACAAGACGATGAGCTATATCGAACTCGGCAAGCAGGAAGGCGCGCGGCTGCTCTACGGCGGCAAGCGCGTCGCGGACCCGGCGCTCGCCAAGGGATATTTCGTCGAGCCGACCGTCTTCGCTGACGTGACGGACGACATGCGGATCGCGCGCGAGGAGATCTTCGGCCCGGTCGTATCCCTGCTGAAATGGAACGACGAGGCCGACATGATCCGGCGCGTCAACCAGCTCGATCTCGGGCTGACGGCGTCTATCTGGACGCGCGATCTCGATCGGGCGCATCGTCTGGCCGGGCAGGTGCAGTCCGGTTACGTCTGGGTCAACGACGCCGCCACTCACTACGTCGGCGTTCCGTTCGGCGGGTACAAGCAGTCCGGCATGGGACGGGAGGAGTCGATCGACGAACTTTTGGCCTGCACGCAGATCAAGAACGTCAACGTGACGTTCCGGCACGAGCCCTGACTTCGAGGGTAATTCGACGACCATAAAACAAAAAGCCGCCGACTAGGGCGACACTTCAGGGAGACGAGACATGAGGCTTCACCGTCTATCGAGATCGTTTTCGGCCCTGGCCGCCATCGCATTGGCGGTCGGGCTTTCGGCGAATGTATCGGCCCAGCAGATCGCAGTCGGCAATTTCGGCGTGTCGGCGAACGGCATGCCTTTCGCAGTCGCCATGGACAAGGGCTTCTTCAAGGACGAGGGCATCACCGTCACCGGCATCATCACTTCGGCCGGCGGCGGCACCTCGCTGCGCAACATGCTGGCCGGCGGCGTGCCCTATGGCGAGGTCAACCCCGGCGTCGTCGCCGCCGCGATCCAGCAGGGCGCGGACCTCCGCATCATCTCTGACAATGTCCTGACCGTCGCCGAGTTCGTCTGGGCCGTGCGGCTGGATTCGCCGATCAAGTCCCTCGCCGACATCAAGGGCAAGAAGATCGGCTATACCAATCCGCGCTCCACCAGCCAGGCGCTGGCCCAGATGGTCGCCCAGAAGGCGGGGCTGCAGACCACCGACGTCGAATATGTGCGCACCGGCGGCTTTGGCGAAGGCTATGCGGCGCTCGGCTCCGGCATGATCGACATCGCGCCGATCCCAGAGCCGCTCTGGGCCCAATACAAGGACAAGCTCCGCGCGATCGCGACCGCCAGCGATATCCTGCCGCCCCTGTCGAACGTCGTCGGCGTCACCACCGCCAACATGGCCGCCGAGAAGGGCGACTTCATCAAGGCGGTCATCCGCGCGCGCCGCAAGGCCGTGGCGTTCATGGTCGAGAAGCCCGACGAGGCCGGCGACATCGTCGCCAAGCATTACAACCTGACCCCGGAGGTCGCCCGAGCGGCCGTCCGCAATCTCGTCGCGTCGCGCACCGAGGGCATCGAGTACTGGGGCTCCGGCCAGTTCAACATGTCGGGTCTGCAGCGGATGCTCGACCTGCAGCGCTCGCTCGGCGCGCTGTCGAAGGACGTCGACGCGAAAGACATCGTCGACATGCAGTTCCTCCCGGAAGACATCCGCAAGCCGCGATGAAAATTGAAAACAACATCGCGGTGCATGTCAGCCTGCGCGGCGTGACGAAGGTCTTTCGTCGCGCCGGCGCCGAGGACGTCCATGCGCTCGGACCCATCGATCTCGACCTGCGGCGGGGCGAGTTCTTCGCCGTCGTCGGCCCTTCGGGATGCGGCAAGTCCACGCTGCTCGAAGTGCTCGCCGGCCTTGCGCCGGTGACCGAGGGCAGCGTCGAATTTGAGGGCGCCTCCATCAGCGGCCGGATCGCAGATGGTGTCGGCGTCGTCTTCCAGGAGGATGCGAGCTTCCCCTGGCTCAACGTGTACGACAACATCGCCTTCGGGTTGAAGCGCACGGGCACGCCGGCCGCCGAGATCGGGGCCCGCGTCAGGCGCGCGCTCGACATGATGGGTCTGGCACGGTTCGCCGACAGCTACCCCGCGCAGCTTTCCGGAGGCATGCGGCAGCGCGTCTGCATCGCCCGGACCCTCGTGCTCCAGCCGCGCCTCATCCTGCTTGACGAGCCCTTCGGCGCCCTGGACCAGCAGACGCGGCTGCTGATGGGCGAGGAGCTGCTGCGGCTGTGGCGCGAGACCGGCGCGACAATCTTCCTGATCACGCATGCGCTCGACGAGGCCGCGATGCTGGCCGACCGCATCGGCGTGATGTCGGCACGTCCCGGCCGGCTGCTAGAGACCGTCGAGACCGGCTGGCCAGCCGACCGCGACAGCCGCATCGTCGAGACGCCCGAGTTCGGACACGTCACGGCCCGGCTCTGGCAGTGGCTGCGGGCTGAATCGATGAAGTCGCTCGGATCGGGGGCAAGATGAAAGCGGTCGTCATCCTGCGGCTGGGCGTCATCGTCGCGCTCATCGCGCTGGTCGAACTGCTTTGCCGCACCGGCGTGATCGACAACTTCACCATGCCGCCGCCCAGCCGCATCGCAAGCGATCTGAATGCGATCCTCGTCAGCGGAAAATTCAACGGCGCGATCATGCGCACGCTGTCCAATGCCGCGATTGCTTTCGCGCTGGCTGTCTCCGTCGGCATTGCGGTGGCCGTTGCCATCCACGCGATGCGGCCGTTGCGCGAGGCTCTCGATCCGCTCTTTGCGACCTATTACGCGATCCCCGTGCTCGCGTTCTATCCCTTGTTGATCCTGATCTTCGGGCTTGGCGACATCCCCAAGATCCTCATCGCCTTCATGCTCGGCGTCATCGCCGTGATCGTGAACACGCTGAACGGCCTGGACAAGGTGCCCCGTGTTCTCCTGAAGACGGCACAGATCTCCGGCCTTCGGCGCTTCGAGACCGCGGTGCGGATCACGCTGCCCTCGGCAGCCCCTTTCGTGCTGACCGGCGTAAAATTCGCTGTGGCCTATGCGCTGATCGGAATCATCGGATCCGAGTTCATCATGTCGACCGACGGCATGGGGTTCGAGATCGCCTTTGCCTACAACAACTTCGACAATGCGACGATGTACCCGCTCATCGTCCTGGTCGTTCTCGTATCCATCACCGTCAACATGGCCCTGGGTGCCTGGGAGCGGCGCATCCTGATGCGGAGAGGCCTGCGATGACCGGCGATATTTCCAAACTGCGTGGCGCGATTCTGCTGGTCGGGGCCCTCCTCGTCGTGTGGCAGCTCGCCTATTGGATCGTCGGCGATCTCGCTCTGCGCCCACCGCTCGCAACGTTCAAGTTTGCCGGCGAACTGATCATGCGCCCGACCTTCTGGCCGCATTTTCTGGAGACCGTTCAGGCTTTCGGCGTCGCGTTGGCGATCGCGGTCGCGTCTGGCCTCTGCATCGGCTTCCTGCTCGGGATGAGCAAGGTCGCCGGCGAGGTGCTGGAGCCGATGCTCGTCGCGCTCTATTCGATACCGAAGGTCACGCTCTATCCGATCCTGCTCCTCGCATTTGGCCTCGGGATGCCGGCCAAGATCGCCTTCGGCGCCTTGCACGGCTTCATTCCGATTGCGCTCTTCACGATCAACGCCGTCCGCAACGTCCGACCCATCCTCGTGAAGACGGGACGTGTGATGAAATTCGGCCGGTTCGAAATGATCAGCCGGATCGTCTTTCCGGCGGCGCTGCCGGAGATCTTCACGGGCCTGCGGATCGGTTTCTCGCTGACCATGATTGGCACGGTGCTTGGTGAGATGTTCGCCTCACAACGCGGGCTCGGCTACATGCTCATGAACGCGATCGGCCTGCACAACGTCGACGTCATCATGGCGATCACGCTGCTCCTCGTCGTTTTTGCGGCCGTAGTCAGCAGCATACTGCTGATGGTCGACAGGCGTCTCCACAAGCGTTTCTAGCGCTCATGTCGCCTAACCTTTGCAGCGAAGGGGTGCCAAAACCGCGCATCACTTAAAATGGTCGGTCCCCTCACGCTCAACTGATTATTGGGGAATGGGCCACTTCCTGACCTTAGAGATCCGCCACAAACCGGACGCTCCAGGGGTAGCTCAGCCTCCTCAACCGGCGCGCGCGGGCCAATGTCGGTGGAGATCGTCGATTACGAAGGCATGGGCATGAGCGCGCCGTGCGGCACCGGCGAGATGCGGGTGATCGGCAGGCAGATCGTCATGGCGGTGGACGAGGTCGCCGGCTTCCTCTGAAGGCCAGACCCACGCTGCGACCAGCACGGAGGCGACGGTCAGGAGGGCGAACAGGCTAAAGGTCAGAGCGACCGGCATGGTAGCCCCGAGCCACCCGGCGAGCGGGTAAGTCACCAGCCAGCAGGCATGCGATAGGGCGAACTGCGCGGCGAAGACGGCCGGTCTATCCTCCGCATTCGCCGAACGTCGCAGCAGCCGCCCCGATGGCGTCTGAACAGCGGAATAGCCCAGTCCGAGCAGGAGCCAGGCCACCAGCAGGCCCGACCACAAGGTCGAGACAGGGCTTTCCGCGCTCCCGGACAGGAGCGCGGCCGCGACCGCGAGCACGCCACCGAGAGAGATCGCGGCCGCGAACATGACGCGCCGGTCGGGCAGCCACTCCAGCAGGCGCGGCAAGGCGAGGGCGGCGATCATCGAGCCGCCACCGAAGCAGGCCAGTGCGAGCGCGACCTCGCCGTCGCCGAGCCCCAGCCGGCCTTTCACGAAGACGACCGTGTTGACGATCACCATCGCGCCGCCGGCTGCTGCCGCCATGTTGAGCGCGAGCAGGCCGCGCAGCCGGGGCGTCGCGAGGTAGATTCGCATCCCCCGCGTGGTCCTGTCGTAAATGCCGCCCTTGCGCGCGACGGCAGGCGAGGCCGGAAGCGTCACCGAAAGCACGAGAGCGGCGGAGACGAGGAAGCCGGCGACCGTCCCGGAAAACAGCCAGTGATAGCTGATCAGCGTCAGCAGCGCGGCCGCCAGCATCGGGCTGATCAGGCTCTCCAGATCATAGGCCAGCCGCGAGAGCGACAGCGCCTTGGTGTAGTCCGCCTCGTCCGGCAGCACGTCGGGGATCGTCGCCTGGAAGGTCGGGGTGAAGGCGGCCGAGGCCGATTGCAGCAGGAAGATCAGGACGTAGATCTGCCAGATCTCGCTGACGAAGGGCAAAAGCAGCGCGATCGCGGCCCGGACCAGA
>LNFM01010909.1_pt1 | contig 12567 bp, 9 predicted proteins | sample 596031 | NCBI WGS metagenome assembly LNFM01 (sample SAMN04254537, study PRJNA301005) | activated carbon metagenome | isolation source: dual media filters at the Ann Arbor, Michigan drinking water treatment plant | place: USA: Ann Arbor
GGTACAAATCTTGTGCTGTGCGCTAAAGGCGTTCGTCCGCCCAGCCACTGTCGCCGACACAACAAAGGCCGCAGTGAAAGCAGCCCTAACAGCAAACAGGAGCCCGACGAGAAGTGCCGCCATCAAAGCAGTATTCAACCAGTTCTTAGCTAAATAGGCTTCGTACAAATTTTGCCCGACAAAATAGAAAAGCAAAATATTTACGATCGTGCCAAGAATCAAAATAGTGGCAAAAACAGCATAGACTACTTTATCTTGCGCCGGATTCTCTACTGGTATCGGAGGTACTTCCAACTGCGGGGCCTTCGGCTGTTTAGCCTTGATTTGACGTCCCGCAGACGGATGCTGAGATACTGATTTTTTGGCCATTTGATTTACCGTTTATTTGATTGGTACGAATTTACAGTTAGCGCTTCTTCGCTTCTTTCTCTTTCTGTTTAGCGGCCTTGTCTTTCAGTTTTGCATTGTCTTTGACCATTTTCTCCCGCTCCTTAGCTGGCATGTCAGTGCGCAAAGCGAGGTAATAGTCGTACTGTTGAACGGCTTCATAGAGCATGCTTGACTTGGGGTCTTTGCTCTTTTCTAAAGCACGAGCCAAACCTACTCTCGCCTCAGCAAGACGTGGATTGTTGGCAATTGCTGAATGGTAGCGATTGATGGCACCATCCCACTGATTCTTCTTGGCTAGCTCATCGGCCACTTTGCTATCAGCTAGGGCTTGCTGCCTTATGGTGGCAATTTGACTTATACCGCGATTGCCACGCTCCGGTAAGCCAGAAAGAGCTAAACCTTTCTTATAAGCGGCTTCAGCATTGTCGAGGTCTTTAATCATCAAGGCAATATCGGCAACGGCATAGGTTTGCTTAGCATCTTGCATATCAGTGATTACTTGTTTGACTAGCTCAGAAGCCTTTTGAAAATCACCACTAGCCATCGAGGCTTCAGCGTAGGCAATACGCTCACCGTCGGTCTTAGGCTCAGCCATGTTAGACAAATCAGGTTTGCTACCAGAAAGAGACATCAACTTAGCTTTAGCTAAATAAAGCTCCATATCTTCGGGGCTCAGCTTGATGGCCTGGTCGAGAGTTTTAATGGCAGTATCATAATCGTTAGATGCAAGCATCGCTCCAACAGCTGCTTTCTGTGCCTTCAAAAATAAGGCCTGACTCAGGCCTTTAACAGCGGCAGCATTATTTGGACTCATCGAAAGAATAGTTGTATAAGCCTTGATTGCTTCATCAGGTTTCTCTAAGCGCAAGTTAATATCAGCAATACGCTGACGCAAATCAAGATTGTACGGAGCTTGGGTCAAACCAGATCTTAGATCGGCTAAGGCCAACTCTAGGTCGCCTCGCTCTTCTCGAATATCAGCCATTCGCAAATAAGGTTCAGCATTCTCAGGCTTGATCAAAGTTGATAGTTGAAATTCTTTAAGAGCACCAGCAGTATTGCCCTGAGTGGCATAAGCCTGACCCAGCATCATACGGGTTGGCCAGCTATTTGGAAACTGAGCAAGAGAAGTATTGAGCTCATTGAGGGCTTCATCGGTTTGGCCTAGCTTGAGCAAAGTTGCCCCTAAGCCAAAGTGAGCACTGGAATTACCCGAATTGATAGCGATGGAACGCTTAAAATTCTCTTGGGCCTCAGCCAGACTACCCTGATCTAGCTTAATCTGACCGAGAGCGGCCAAAGCCGCTGAGTGGTTAGCATCCAGGCTCACAGCTGTGCGGAATTCACTGCCAGCATCAACCACCCGACCCTGTTCCTTATAAACTTGGCCTAAAGTAAAATGAGCTTCACCAGAAGCAGGAGCAAGCTGGACAGCCCGCTTGGAATATTCTTCAGCCTGCTGCAGCATTGATTCTTTGTTTGCTCTTATGGTGCCAGATGAAGACTGAAGCCGGTTAAGAAGAACCGTTGCTTTACCGGCATAAGCCAAAGCGTTGTTAGGGTCTGTGGCTAGCACCCGGTCAAAAAGTTCATCGGCGCCATCAAGCTTGAACTGCTTGGCAAGGGCAGTGCCCAAACCAATTGTGGCAGCCAGATCAGCAGGATTGTTAACAATTAGCTCACGAAACATGCCTTCAGCGTCAGCATACTTGCCCTGCGAGAGCAGCTTTTCAGCGGGCATAATGTCGTGCTTGACACGGCCAGACAGAACAGTGGGGTCGGAACTTAGAGAGGCTGGAGCATAGCTTGGGTAAGCACCGGTCCCCGGAACACCCGGTACCTGCGCCATTGCCTTCACCTGGCAACCGAGCATCAGACCAGTGCCAGCAAGGGCAAGGGCCACCTGAGTACCTTTTCTAACCTTCATAAGACCTCCTCAAACAATCGTTTAGAGCATACAACGGCCCATGCAGCTTAGGGCAAAGATGACAGGATGTTTTAAAGAGTTGAAACTTAGAGGTAGGTTTTAAGTAATAAGGGTTTAGTACGACTAGAATATTAAGGCTGTAAGTTGTCAGAAAAATCTAAGAATCGGCAAAAGCAAGGCAAGTATTGAGGAGACCAATTGACTGAGTCGGAAATAGCCAAGTCTTTGCCACCAAGAAAGGTCTGCCTTTCTTGTGCAAAAGAATACTCTCCCGAGATGATCATCTGTCCCGATGATGATACTTTGCTAACTCCACTGCTAGTTGATACTTTGATTGGCACAACACTGGCCGACAAATATCAAATTTTAGAGAAGCTCGGCAGTGGTGGCATGGGTCTTGTATACAAGGCAAAGCACCTTTTAATGAAAAGACTTGTGGCCATCAAGTTGATGCTGCCGCAGTTCGCAGCCAGCGCCACAGCCTTGAAGCGCTTCCGTCAAGAAGCCCAAGCCGCTAGCCATCTCAATCATCCTAACATTCTCAAAGTTTACGATTTTGGCGTCACTCCACAGGGTTTACCTTACCTTGTGATGGACTTACTAGAAGGAACCAATCTATCAGCAGAATTGACCAAGCATAATTATCTGCCGCTTGGGCGCGCTCTCAATATTTTTGTACAAACTTGTGCTGCGCTCTATCATGCCCACCAGAAAGGTGTTATCCACCGCGATCTAAAACCAGGCAATATCATGCTGGTCGACTATGACGGTCAAAGCGATGTGGTGCAGATTGTCGACTTTGGCATGGCCAAAATACTCTCAGAAATGGACGGCGAAAACGAAGAGTTGACCAAAACTGGTGAAGTTTTTGGCAGCCCAATGTATATGAGCCCAGAACAGTGCATGGGTCGCGAACTTGATGGCCGTTCTGATATATATTCGCTGGGCTGTGTCATGTATCGCACCCTGACAGGAAGACCAGCTGTAGCAGGAGCCTCAGCGATGGAGTGCTTCAATAAGCATGCCACCGCGCTACCAGCACCTTTCTCTGAAGTAGCACCCGAGTTAATGCTGCCACCATCATTGGAAGCCATCATTTTCAAAGCAATGGCGAAAAAAGTTCACGAGAGACAAAACTCGATGGCGCAACTACGTGAGGAACTATTAGCAGAACTTGGCCACGCTGATAGCAGCATCTCATTACAATCTGGCGCAGAGTCACAACAACAGCTTAGTACTAGTCAGTCTGGTCCAACCAGTACTTCGACCTCTACTGCAAATTCCAAACTTTCTATGCCCATTACACCTGCCCCAACTCAAGATTCAGCCGATGTACTTAGTGATTCCCATACCCAGCTTAGTAACATTGGGATGGTGAGATTGCCAGCGCGTCAGGCGCGGGTGCTCGAGTCTACCGTGTCACAGATGCAACCAAGCCCTAAAGTGGCAGGCAAGGGCATGATCTGGGCATCCATCGCGGGTGTGGCAATTATCGCTGCGGCTGTGATTCTGATGCCAAAAGGGTTAACCAGTAAAGACCCTAGTCAAGGCAGTAATCAAAGCACTAATCAAGACTCGGGTCAAAACCAGATTGATCAAGTGTCAGCAACTGAAGACTATGGGCAACTGATTAAGCAAGGCCAATCTTCGTTCGATCACGGTGATTACACTGAAGCCCTGAAGAAATTCAAGGTTGCTCTAGAAAAAGCACGCAGCTCTGGTGATTACGATCATGTAGCCGAAGTTAGAATGGCTCTTGGTCGCACTTATGTCGAAGTACATGATTTAGACAATGGCCAAAAAGAATTTCAAGAAATTCTGAAAATTCGCGAGAGCGAAAAAAAATTGACCGCTCTGGATGCTACCGAGTCAATGAATGAGTTAGGCAAAATTTATCGCGCCAAAGGCCAATACGCCCAAGCTCAGAAACTATTCAATCGCGCTCTAGCAATCAGACAAAATTACACCGGGGCAGATCACGCAGCAGTAGCAGAGACGCTTGCCGATCTTGGCAATTTAGCTTTAGCACAAAAGCAATTTAAAAAAGCGACAGCTCTACTTGCACAGGCAGAGAAAATAGCAAGTTCGACACAGGGACTGGCTGACCTCAATCAGGCCAACATATTCAGCGCCATAGGCCAAGCTTATCAGTTACAAGGGCAATTTGATAAAGCCACCGTTTACTACGAAAAGGCTTTGGCTATTAGAGAAAGAAGCCTCAATCCTGACAATCCGGCCATTGCCGATACCCTTACATATTTAGGCACCTTGGCCTTTGTCAAACGCGACTTTGTCAAAGCCGACTCATACCTACATAGAGCATTAGACATCCAAGAAAAAACCCTAGGCAAAGATGACCCCGCCATTGCCACCACTGAATTTTGCTTAGGCGTGCTCTACCAGCAAACTAAAAAATATGACAAAGCAGAGCCATTGCTAGCCGATAGCTTACGTATTCGCACAAAAGCACTCGGTGCCAAGGATCCCTCGACGCAACAGACAAAGCAATTGCACGATCAGGTCAAAGCCCAAATAAAATAAGGCTATAAGAATTATAGCTTTACTAAACAGGAATAATTGTGTGAGAAAAAACACTTTCGCTCATGAGCTGTCGGCGCTTTTCTAGGTATTCTAGGACACAGGTAACAAAAGTAGCATGACTCCAGGTTAAGGGCGACACCGATAGAGGTTCGTTGTTAAATGGATGCACCTGCTCGGCGAGACAACCAGAGGGCAAGGCGTGGTCAGCCACCCACTCTAACATCTCTACTGCATCTCTCAAACCATCGGCGCTCCGGGCAGCAGCAATGTCATATTGAGCCAACCACATGGTGCAAATGAACCACGGATTGCCTGGTACTTTGTCGACATCCTGCGAAATCTGATGATAATAGTCGTTCTCGTAACGAGCTAAGCCACCAACATCCGTTTTAATCCAAAGACGATCACGAATTGCTTTCATAGTCAGCACTACTTTTTCATCATGAGCGCCCAGTCCACCGAAGGCGAATATGCTATACATGGCTGCATCAATAGTCATATCTAAATCGTAACCATCGGCAGTGCGACTGGCCATGCGGCAAAAGCGTTGATCTTTGTCGCTCCACATATGTTTGATCATAGCCTCACGAGTCTCCTCAGCGGCCTTCTTATAAATATCAGCGCGCTCAACTTCTCCTAGTGCTTGGGCAAAATTATAGGCACCAGTTAAACCGGCAATGACGCTGCAAACAGTAAACATATGCACACCATAGCGCTCTTCCCAGAGATCATAAGAGGGAAGCGGCAGCTTGGTGTCAGGATCGCGAAATTGCACAAGGAAATCAGCACCATGTTTAATCAGATGAACGAAAAGTGGCCGCACAAATTCGATGTCTCTGAATTTTATGAAATGCTGCCAGAGAGACCAAAGCACAAGCGCTGTTTCATCTTCTTGGATCGGCAATTCGAGTTGACCATCGCGCAACCAAGGGTGCCAGCTTGAGGCTACAGATTTATCAGGATTGTACTTATGCAGCAGGTAACCTTCCTCTTTCATGACATCACTGCAAAAGCTAAAGAACCTTTGAGTCAGATCAATATAGCCAGCTTTGGTCAGAGCATGAGCAACGAGGGCACCATCACGAGGCCACATATATGAATATGTATCGCGGGCAAACTGCGTGATATCGTGGTCGTTAGCCGCGATAATAGCGCCACCATTATCAATCTGCGATCGAATAACAAGCAAGCTCCGTTTATATAACTCCACTACTTTGGGCGGCAGGCTCAAAAAATCGACATGGCCCGGATTCACCCAAAGACGCCAGTAGTTTTGATTGCGAGGGACAATATGTGAAAGCTGCTGCTTCTTCACTTCAGTATCAAGAGCAACCACTTCTTCATAGTTATGGCCAAAGCACATCCAGTAGTAGCCGACATTCTCGCCATTTGCCGCCACGTTCAGATGCAGCGAAACTGTAGAGTCAACTGAGCCCTGAGCAATAGCAAAGCAGCCGAGCGAACCATCTTCAGCATCTCTAAAAGTGCCCTCTAAACCAGCCATGTTCTTCTTGCCGACAGCCCACTGCTCAACACCAAGCTTCTTGTCACTGCTGGTGTTAACTAGAAACCAACGGTTCTTCTTGTAGTGAATTACAGAAGAGGTTCTAGGATCGTAAAAGGCAGTGTCACCAACGTCATTCTCAGCAATACTAAAATCTTGGTGGAAAAAAATTCTGACATCGCGCGCCTTACCGCTCAAGTCTTTAACATGCAATTCGCGCAGAAAGAAGTTAGCAAAAAAATCAACCATATCGTGTACAACAATTTCAAGCTTAAGCTTGTCATGCCGCAACAGAACATCGGTCACCAGGGTCTCTTTACAATACTTACGCTCAAGCTGCCAGCCGTCTTGCACCCAGGCGAACTGACCATCAACCCATACGCCAAAATGATTGACTCGGCCGACAGTCTGATTCTCTTGGCCAACATGGGGATAATAAATATCGCGCACGCGGTATTGCTTATCAAAATTAATAAGCACATTGCCGTTTCCTATAGGTAGATCACGGGGCATGCAATCCTCCATGGCAATCGATGCCAATGCTCCATACGGCTTCTCTATGCCAATGTATAAGGCTCTCTAAACCCTCTAATAAAATTTAGATATGCAGATTTCTAAAAGCGATACTGATCAAAAATTCTAGTATCTATATCAGCATTCAAAATTGTATCGTGCCAAACAAATCTGGCAGTAGATGTTGGCCGGGCAACAATCATTTGGCTAAAGATTAACTCCTCAGCATCAATAAAAAGATCGACCAGCCCATCTTTAATTTTTGCGTGCAAATGAATCTGGGCACTTCTGCTCACCACTTCTACATCGCTTAATCGATTAAAGAACCATTGTTTGTCTTCTACAATACCGGCCATCAAAAGCGAGGCACTGTAATAAGATCCGGCAAAAGAAAGAGCCGCGGTATCTGCCACAGCTAAAGCCAAACTCGGGCATGAGCTCAAACCTTCTTCAGGAGAGCGCTTAAACACCCCTTCATGGTTAGAGCAAATAAAGTTGAGGTTGTCCTCTCTCAGTTCAGCAAAGTGCCCAGTACTAGTAAACTGATAGCGGAACAGATGAGGTTCTTTAGCACTTGCGAGGGCATTGCGCACAAAATTCGTAGTAAACACGCTACCAGTCATAAGTTTCTTCGTGCCGCTAAACTTTTTGCCAATTGATTCAATTTCGACGGCAACTGTTCCGCTATCACTATAGCTTTGCAGTGCTCGATAAGTTTGAAACACTGACTCTAAAATTTCAGTCAACTAAACACCTATGGCTGGCAAATCTTGGCCATCTAACTCAGCTTCGGCTTCGGCTTTTTCTTGAATTTTTCTTGTGACAATCTTAAGCAGCAGCAGATAGAGAGAGAGCATCGATGTGCATACAACAAATAAGAAAAGCATGCCAAACTGCCAACTAAAATGGGTGAAACCATAGCCAGCAAGTAAGGGTAGAGTGATACCACCAACAGCACCAGAAGTAATTACCACGCTAGACGTAGTTGTTGTGTCAGGCCTAAAATGTTCGTTAGCCGCAGCAAGCACGTTAGGGAAAATAGGACCATACCCCAAGCCTAAAAGCAGCACCAGAGCCAGCGTACCCACACCCAAGTTGCTAAAGCAGGCAAGTGAAAGCAGCGCAGAGGCCGCCAAAGCCATTCCTAACAGTGTAATTTTGATCGACGAGTAGCGACCACAAAGAAACACGCTTATAGTGCGCCCCAGTGTCAGACCGGCCCAGAGCACAGTCATACTAATTGAAGCTAGGGCTAAATCTAGAGCACTGTATTTCTGTAAGAAAGTAAACAGCCAAGCAGCCGAGCTAACTTCCATACCGACATAAAGAAAAACCACCAAGGCAAATAGCCACAAAACTGGCTGTTTGATACTGCCGCTGGATGGCTGACTAACAGAGACATATTGCTTACCAGGATTCTGAATCTTGAGAACCAATGCACAAACGAATGCAAAAGCAGCACCAAACAAATAGACAATATGAAAAGACCAGGGGCTGCTGAGACCGGCCCAGGCCACAAGTGGCCCAGCTAGAGCACCAATACCGAAGAACAAATTGACTCTGTTTAAAGCTGCTGCACTACTAGCAGTATCACTAAGTAATACGCTAGTTGTCGAGGCAATACTGTTAAGACCTGTACCACAGCCAACAACAAAGGCTCCAACAGCGAGAACAGCCAAGCCAGGCGCTACCGCTATGGTAGCCATACCAATGCCCGCAATGACAGCAGCTAAACGCAGACTGTTGCGGCTGCCTAACCTTTCACAAATAATTTTACCGAGCAACAACATCAACATACTGCCAGATGCACTGACACTAACAATTGAGCCAGCTAAAACCAAATCTATGCCCTTAATCTGAGCAATCTTCGGGATCAGCGGGCCAGTCCAGCCTGTATTCAAGCCGGCCAAGAGCGTGAGGGCACACGCTGCCATGATAATCCGCGTTCTCTGCTTGTCTTCCATAGACAAAACAATATCAGCACTGAGCTATAGCATGATGCAGAGCCGCTAGACAAAAGACCATTTGTAACATCGCCTTAAACGTTGTATTGGCGATACTTCTCCCACAATTCGTTAGCTTCATCGGCGCGCGATTGCTCATTGAGAACCCGAGCGAGACCATCAACAATTGAAGTGATTAGAAATGGATCTATCTGACCTTCGGCTTCGTGGCAGGAGAGGGCCAACCTAAATATACTTTCGGCCTTCTCATTTTGTCCCGCAGTCAGCAAGAGCCTGCCGTATGACAGCAATTGAAGCGCTTGTCCTTGGTCCTTATTTCTATTGGGATGCTCTTGCTCAAGAGCTTGAATACCTCTAGCTATGTACTGCAGAGCCAAGTCTTTCTTGCCAGCTAAAAGAGCAATGCCGGCAGCATCAAGATAGACCTCTTCCGCTAAATCAAACTCAAGAGCCTCATCGATGCGTGATTGAGCCACTAACATTTTAGATAGAATTGACGCTTGGGCCTTGATTAAACACTTGTCTTCAGCAGCATTGGAAGCCGCCAGCTCATAAGCTTGACGATAACAGTCTTCAGCCTGTTTGAAATCATCCTTCAGGCGATAAAGCTCGCCCAAACGGTTGAGACTAAGTACGACATTGTGCGGAGAATCGGCCAACTGCTTTGCCAGACTAAGTGCTTCCTTGAAACGCTCCTCTGCCTCTGTAAAATTGCCTTTGACCTCAGCTTGCTGGGCGAGAATCAAGAGATTGCGCCAGTGCGACTGCTGTTCTATGCCATTAACCATGATCGCATTTAACCCTAGAGAAAAGGTAGCCAATCACCTAATTCTAACAGCAGTGGCTGGCTAGAGGCGAAGGGCAGTGGCAAATTAGGGCAACATATGTCATGCTAGTTAATCGATATATTGCTGAGCAAAAAAAGGATAGAACATGAGTATTTCTTGGGGCAAGCGCCAACGGTTCAAGTTCAATCCCGGTGGAACACTCAACAACTGGGCACCACCAATGCTACCAGCCGTCTATGCCATAACTTACAAACAAGACCCTGCCAACAAACCCAAAGCCCATACGGTTTTATACTTTGGCCAAGCCGATGATCTCTCGCAGCAGGCTCTTAGAAGTCACAACCATGTTTTAGATTTTTGGGCCAACAATGGCGGCGACGAAAGCGAGCTTTTTGTCTTCATTCTGGCAATGCCTGATTCAACCCGTTGGGAACGTGCCAGCGTTCAAGAACAACTAGTTTCTGAATATAACCCCGATTGCAATCGGTATTAAAGAGAGAATTAACCTACTCTTGACATTCGTGCTAGCAAAAAGGGCTGAATGTGCCGAGATTACCCGGCCGGATTCTTAGATATCTGTCATAATGCAAACATGGCGATAATGTCTTGTGTTTCGAGATTCTTCTGCGAAGCCACTTTATTGCGCCTTAACCCCTGAAGACAGGCTGTAACTGCATTGAAATATCTCTGATACCACTGAAAAACCCCGAAGAACAGAAAAAATGAACAACAAAATACTTGTAGGAAACCTGGCTACAGCAGTTACTGAGAACCAGATCAAAGAGTTATTCGCCACAATCGTAGGCACGGTGGTTTCCGTCGACCTTCCCAAAGACCCAAGAACTGGCACCAATCGAGGTTATGCCTTTGTTGAGATGGGCAGCTCAAGCGAAGCTGCCGATGCTGTAACCAACCTAAATGGCCACGATGTCAGTGGTCGCAGACTTAATCTCACCCTGGCTGAGAATCCAGGACAGAAGCAGAAAAGCGATCGCAAATGGTATCAATTTGGGGCAAAATGAACCCCTGCTTAGTTCACATAAGTTAGTTTGCAACAAATCTACATTGACATCCAGTGATGATATGTGGCATGCTGCGATAGATTCTGAAAAAACGATGGTTTTTAAGCCATGAACTGGTCATCACCGTCGATTGCGCAGAACGTCCTTGTTAAAAACCCTTGAGCAATCAGGGTCCTGAGAAATCAGGCAAGGTATCCATCCAATCTAAATGGATCGCAAATAGATAGGTACTGGCTTGTTAGCCGTTGTTATATAAAGGATTCTAAATTGACCACATTTGCTGATCTTGGCTTGTCCAAGTCTACTCTGTCTGCGCTTGTAGACGCAGAATACGTTGAACCGACCGAAATTCAACTGAACACTATTCCATTGTTATTGTCTGGCGTAGACATCATGGGCTCAGCTCAAACAGGCTCAGGTAAAACTGCTGCTTTCGCTCTACCTATCATTGAGTGCCTGCAAGAGCCAGAGAAAAGACCAAGAGCACTAGTTATGGTGCCCACCCGCGAATTAGCTCTTCAAGTAGAAGAACAGTTCGTCAAATTCTCTAAGTACAATAAACTTCGCTGTGTCACTCTCTATGGTGGCACCGGCTACGAGAAGCAAAGCCGCGCTCTGAAGCGTGGTGTCGATATCATCGTTGCCACTCCAGGTCGTTTACTCGACATGGTCGAACGCAGAATCGCCGATGTATCTGGCGTAGAAATTTTAGTTCTAGACGAAGGCGATAGACTACTCGATATGGGCTTCATGCCACAGATTCGCAAAGTCATTTCACAGCTCAAAAAAGAACGCCAAACAGTTATGTTCTCAGCGACCATCGACAATCGCGTTCACAGACTAGCTGCTGAATTCCTCAAGAACCCCATTACTGTAAAAGCAAAGTCGAGCCAAATCGAGCCTACCGCTATCGATCAAAAGCTCTACCACGTTACTGAATTCGGCAAAGATGCCCTATTGGTAAAACTCATTGCCGAACTAGAAATGAGTTCAGTGATTGTTTTCACAAAAACCAAACGCAGAGCCGGTTGGGTTAGAGGAAGATTACGCGACGCAAATGTCTTGGCCGAAGAAATTCACGGCGACATCAGCCAAAGCCAACGTGAGAAAACTCTATCGCGCTACCGCGATGGTCGCTTCAAGGTACTTGTTGCCACTGACGTTGCTGCTCGAGGCCTAGATATTCCATCAATTTCACACGTAGTCAACTACGACTTGCCTGATTCTCCTGAAGATTATGTACACAGAATCGGTCGTACTGGCCGCGCTGGCCGTGCTGGTGTAGCACTCTCTTTCGTCAATGACGAACAACGTTACTTGATTCGCGATATCGAGAAAGTAATGGGTCGTCAACTCGAACAAGAAGGCAAGCCAGAAGCACGCAAGGTTGTGCCTGCTCGTCGCTTCAAAAATTCTGGAAGAAGACGCGTAGTCTAAATTTAGCACAACAACTAAGTTAAATAGAAAGGCCAGGACTAGCTCCTGGCCTTTCTATTTCAAATGACAAATTCGCACTGTTAGAGGCAAGCACGGGCCCTTAAAGCCAGCTCAACAGCTAAAGAGCTAGATTCGGCAACAGTTGTGATATGACCCATCTTGCGACCAAGCCTTGCCTCCTCTTTGCCGTATAGATGCAAGTGCGCCTGGCTAATGGCCAACGCCCCGGCAAAATTGGGCTTATGCTCGCTGCTCAACCACAGCTCTCCTAGCAAATTAACCATGGCCGCAGAGTGAAAAGGCACCGTCGCCCCCAAGGTCAAACCACAAACAGCCCGTACTTGCTGCTCAAACTGACTGGTTGGGCAAGCTTCTATGGTGAGATGACCAGAGTTATGTGGCCTAGGCGCTAGTTCATTGACCAATAAGACTCCTTTATCAGTGAGAAAGAACTCCACACAAAGAAGCCCAACACAGTCAA
>LNFM01012304.1_pt1 | contig 12567 bp, 11 predicted proteins | sample 596031 | NCBI WGS metagenome assembly LNFM01 (sample SAMN04254537, study PRJNA301005) | activated carbon metagenome | isolation source: dual media filters at the Ann Arbor, Michigan drinking water treatment plant | place: USA: Ann Arbor
CGGCATCGACAAGCGCATCACGCCGCATGGCCTGCGCCATGCCTTTGCCACCCATCTGCTGGAGCAGAGGGTCGATATCCGCGTCATCCAGGTGCTGCTCGGGCACAAGCGGCTGGACACCACGAGCCTGTACGCCGCCGTGGCCACTGACCTGCTGCGCCGGGTCATCAGCCCGCTGGATCACACGTCCGACAAGCCGGCAGCAGAACCTGTGCCCGAGCCTGCACCCCAGCCGCCAGCCCAGTAGCAGCCCGTCATCGTGCAGGGGCGACCTGCCCTTGAGGTCGCCGACATCTTCCGTGCCCACGGACCCGCCTGGCGTGACGCCCAGCGCGGTCACCTGAGCCTGGCTCAGCTCAAGGTGATGTCGGCCATCACCCAGTGCCGCACGGCGGCACTGGGTGGCCATGTCCTGCGCTGCGACGGGTGTGGCCTGGATCAGGTCTCCTACAACTCGTGTCGCAACCGGCATTGCCCGAAGTGCCAGAGCAGTGCAGCCAAGCGCTGGCTGGACGCGCGCCAGGCCGATCTGCTGCCGGTGGAGTATTACCACGTGGTGTTCACGCTGCCGGCGCCGATCGCCGACGTCGCGCACCAGAACAAGGCGGCGCTGTACGGCTTGCTGTTCGACATCGCCGCCGAGACGCTGCTGCGGATCGCGGCCGATCCCAAGCACCTGGGCGCGAGCATCGGTGCCACGCTGGTGCTGCACACATGGGGCTCGGCACTGACCCACCACCCGCACGTGCATGGCATTGTGCCGGGTGGCGGGTTGGCACCCGACGGTTCACGCTGGGTGACCTGCCGGCCGGGGTTCTTCCTGCCGGTGCGCGTGCTGTCCCGGCTGTTCAGGCGACGCTTCCTGGAGGAACTGCAGCAACTGCACGATGGCGGCAAGCTCAGGTTCTTCGGCGAGCACGCGGCGCTGGCCGACGCCGTTGCATTCAAGGCGTGGCTCGCGCCGCTGCGCAAGTGCGAGTGGGTGGTCTATGCCAAGCGGCCGTTCGCAGGACCGCAGGCGGTGCTGGCCTACCTGTCGCGCTACACGCACCGCGTGGCCATCTCCAACAGCCGGCTGCTCGCGGTGGACGAGCGCGGCGTCACCTTCCGCTGGAAGGACTACCGCGCCAAGGGCAAGACGCGCCACAAGGCGATGACGCTGAGCCCGCAGGAGTTCATGCGCCGGTTCCTGCTGCATGTCCTGCCCGGCGGCTTCCACCGGATCCGGCACTACGGCCTGCTGGCCAACAGCAACCGGCGGGACAACCTGGCGCTGGCGCGCGAGTTGTTGCACGTGGCACCGCCACCGCCAGACGAGTCGGCAAGCGAAGCGGCGACTGTGCCGGCGCCGACCTTCGTGTGCGCGCACTGTGGCCACGCGATGGTGGTGCTGCAGGTCTTCTTGCGCGGCTGCTCGATTCGGGCTCCGCCAGCATCATGACGACGCGCAATCACCATCGACCAACTCGACGCCGACCATGGCGTCCGGTGAATCGCTGCGCGCACTCCGTGATGACCGCACCTGCACGCTGCGTCGCCACTCTCTGCCACGACGCAGTGGCGAATCGCAGGCGATCCGTGTTCGTCGGTGCGGTCTTGAGGAGGCGCCGCGCGCAGCTGGATGGCAGCACCAGCGCCACTCAATCGCCATAGCCGCGGCGTTCAACGGCCACCGTGGCGTTCGCCGCGGTTTCCTCCCTCGAGGCTTATGCAACACCTGCCCGGACGCAGCGAGGTAGTGCGACCGCCTGCGCGTGAGGGCAGGTGTCACACAAGCCTTAACTGAACTTACCCCTCGGTGCGGCGGAGTGGACGGACAGGCCAACCACTTGGCGAAGCTGTCTGGCCAACGACTGCTTCCGCTGGCGGCGAACTGGTACTTCCGACCCTAAGCGGTCGCACGCACGCGCCAACTCAACGCCCGATTGAAGTCGTTCAATAGGTACGCGGCCCGCCCGCCCGCGAAGTACTGAGCGAATGGTTAGGCGTCTATTTCACGTGGCGAAAAATCGCCCCCAAGAAGCACCCATCACATAGCCGGAAGTCATAAGAGCGGCGTGTCTTCAGGGTGTTTCTTCAGAGGCAGCGCTGCACGCCACCTGAATGCGCAAATACCTATCGTTGATATGGCTGAGTGCGCGAGAACAGTGTCAGCAGGGTTCCGAATGCGTCATAGCCTGTGACCGAAGACCTGACTTGAAACAGACCAGAGGCTGCGGCTGGCGTTAGCAAGCATCCAAATCGTACACCTCTAGCAATTTGGGAGACGGAAAATTCCTGCCTATATATTACGACTAGGTTAGTGTTTAGCACTTCAATTGTTGTCATCCGTATATCCATTGGAGCTGACCATCCCATTTCAACACCGACTCCGTAACCTATCGTTGCAGCACCATACAAGGTGGCACGCATATGTTGAGCAACTATAGGATTGCCGGGAAGAGTCGATGTAGCACTGAGAATCGCGTTGTCACGAACTCGACGCAAGTATGGTATGCACACGTCTCGAGCATGTGCAGCAAAGTCCGCATACGAGATATACAGAAACCCGTTCACACCCCAACTAGTACTCCACGAATTGACTACTTTGTAGAGCTGACGGACGTCGTCGAAACCGACTATGGTCATGGCATGGCCGCCACCAGTGCCGTTAGGTCGAAAGATTGGATTTGATACGGAGACGTTCGAAATGGCGTTCGATACTTGCATCCCGAAACTCACTGGTTGAAGAGCAGTAACGGAGGCCCGTATCGCCACTGAATCGTTAGCAGAGACTCTCGAAAAGCCGTCGAGGTTGTACACCCTTGCCGAAGATGCGAGCCCGCATTGCTGTGGCGAGTAGGGTGATAAGTCGATTGTCGTAACGCCTTCTTGAACAAGGGTATCCATTGCGTAGCTAATGTACGAACCCTGAGTGCATGCACCTGGAGTACGACGCAACAGTTTTGCGAACAGGTCAGCTGGACTAATTGCGCTGTTCAGTGCTACTCCTGAATAGCGTACGGCGGTTGTTGCAGCCGCGTAGCCGACGGCCCATGCGGTACAGGATGGCTGGGAACCCTGATCGCCAGGCTGCGGCAGCGCCGAAGGCCATCCAATCTGTCCCATGAAGTCGGGGTCAGCCATATCGAATGCCGGATACCCTCCAACGGTAGCAAAGCTTCCCTCGTTAGCTTCAGGTATGTTTGTGTAAAAGGCGGCGGGCATCTGAGTCCAGCCAGTTGCGCGGATGGTAGACGGGTCGTCTGGTTGGGTGTCGCTTCCTCCTCCACCGCATCCTGTCAAGGCTGCAGTTGCTCCAAGACCTGCTCCAAGGACTGCTCTACGTGTTGTCACCTGGTTTCTCCTAGTGTGAGTGGTGGCGCTTTGAACGGTGCACTAAGTGCTTTGTCTAGACATCGTCAAACTTGTGGAACGGCTGGAACGGCGTTTTGCGCCGCCTAACGTTTGAGCTATCCGGACGGTTGCGGTATGTGGCTAAATGCCCAGAATGAAATGGCGGGCCTTTAGCCGCATGCCGCAATGGGCCCGGTTGAATGAGGGCTTAGACTGCGCTGCGCCACGGAGCATATGTTCTAGGAACGGTACTCTTTCTAATGACGCCTGCTAGGCGGAGAACAAGAAGTGAGAGAAACGGAAGTAGGAAAAACACACCCATCTGCCAAATGTTCGGACCTCCACTCACAAGAGCTTGTGAGGAGTACGGAAGAGCCTCGATCGGGTACGATGGAATACTTACGCCGAGGACAGCGAAGAAGTAGAAGATTAGACCTGCAACTGCTTGAACAATAAATAGCGTTGGTAAGGCAAGGAGAATTAGCTGAAGTGTCTGCAAACCATGACTCCTTGGGGTTAGCTTAAGCAGAAGGGGCGTAACTGCCGCGACACTGCACGCAACCACGCCAAAGAGAATCGTCGAACCGATTGTGACGACTATCGAGCGATCAAACGATAGGGCAAGGCTCCAGCTTTCCGGTTGAACCAGCAAGCGATACAGATTGTCCCAAGAAGATATCGTCGCCGCGAAGGCACCAACGGCAGCAGCGAGTAGAGGTAAGGCGAGTGTCGAAAGTCTGTACAGCAAGCCGGCCCCATTTGAAGTTTGCGTAACGAATGTGCGGTGGAGGTGAATGCTGATGACTACGGCTTGGCCGAATCCGAATAGAAAAACAGCAAAGTCGGAGAACTCTAGTTTAGTCAGAAGTAGTTGCGACGCTTGGTCTACCGACGAGGATGGTAAGTGGGGCTCTGAAATCCCTTCATTATTTCCTAACGAATCGGTGAGCCGAGTCAGAATGAATGTCATGGCAAAGATCAGCGGAAGGCTGGCTCGTTCCCATGGCGCGTCTGACAAAAGGGACTGTCGTCGCGCATCGGGCATTGGATGAAAAGAAAAAAGAGTATGAAACTTGTCCCAGAACCCTTCGGCACGCGGAGACTGGGTCAGGAGGCCGACAAGATCGTCTCGATATCCGGCTTGGGCAGCACGTTCATCCGCGAAGTATTCTCTAGAGCGGATCAAATGGGAGTGTGAGAGCCACACTCCCAACACAGATGTCAAGCCAATTGCAGCATAGAAGAACACCGCGAGTGCTAGAGGCCATCCGCCGAGGTCGATAGTGCTTCGCTGGAACCAGCGCAAATAGAGATCGGGATTGACGATGTACTTCAGAGCGACTAAAGAAAAATGGAGTAGCGACAGACTTGCATATGCGAGCAACAAGTACCAGGTTAGTACGATGAGTACCACATCACCATCATGAACATGACTCGCTTCGTGCGATACTATAGCTAGTACTTGCCGAGGTCGGCGCCTAAAAAGTAAACGAAGTGCCCCGCCCAAGATGATTTGTTGGTGTCGGCCGGCCGGGAGGCAGAATGCGTTGCTATCCCCCATGTTTCCCGTTACAGCGAGCCTGGGTAGCTTTGGCGTGACCTTCGCCACCGCTTGCGCAACGGCAGGCTCGATGGTGGGGTCACGCGTCTTGAGTTCATCTAGATTAAGTCTTGTTGACAGCAACACGCTTCGGCCAATGTGCAGAGCCAAGAATAGCAACGCAATGGCAACTAGTTGCACGGCGCCGACGAGCGGTGACTCGAACTCGGCACCAAAATATCCTGCAATATGATACCCGCCAAGAACGCGCGATATAGCGCTGTCTACTAAGATATAAACAGCGACGATGGCAAGGCCAAGCTTTCCCTCATTCGGAATCAATAGTTGATTTAGTCGCGTCATCGCTTGGATGTGGGTTCAGTCCCGGCTAAGTTGGTGGCGAAGTGGGAAAGAACCGCGTTTACAATTGCATCCGTCGTGCTCTTTGCTAGGCGTCGATCTCTTGCAGCATCATTTATGACCTTTGTAAGCGCTGCTGAGTTGAAAGTTACCTCCCTCCCTGCGCTGAACGCTTCATTGGACTTGGTCGAGAGTCGCTTTTTGAGGGTTTCCTTCGTTAGGTCTAGAGCGGCGTCAAAGACTTTTGGTGCTGCGAACGCAATCGCCGCTACGATCACAGGTAGTATCGAGGACGCAATTGTTTGCACTGCAGGGAGATCAAACTCAAATGCTCCCGGGGTTGCGCTAATGGCCTTGGTAGGGAAGAAGTGTGATTCCGCGATGTCCGGAAGCAACTCTGCTTCCGCAGGATCGATGGAGTCAAGAACTTGAGCTGTGATCGTCCATGCGATGAGGTCTCCCTCTGAGGCGTGTGGCATATATTTTCCTTTCGGTGGTTTGTGGAGTTGGACCGCCATGCAGCCTAACGTTTGAGCTAACCGGACCGTTGCGGTATGTGGCTAAAGGCCCAGAATGAAATGGCGGGCCTTTGGCCGCATGCCGCAATGGGTCCGGTTGAGCGAATGGTTAGGCGTCACTGTGTTGCCCCTGCATTTGCTTAATTTTGATAAACGCATCTGGATTCACCGCTTTAAGCGCTTCTTGCTCAAGGCGCGGAATTAGCACGGAGTAGTGAATGCCAACAACGAAGGCAACTATTCCGATAGCGAGTACTACAGCGCTTGCCACAAACCGTGTCGAATCACTGAAGACTGTCGTATTGGCCAAGAGTAGCAAGACAACGACACAGGAGAAAGCGACCAGTTTTGCTCGTTGGATCCAGCTTCTGGCTGCAGTAAGTTCCTTAGGTTCTACTTGGCTCAATTTTTTCTCCGTATTTCCTGCTGGAGGTTTCACCCATCGTATTGGTAAATGGCATGAAGGTACTCTGACGCGGAACTCTATACACACAAATTCTGTGTGAAGTCATCTGCAATTGCTATGTTGAAACACCGCTATCGTGCCTGTGACGCCTAACGAAAAGCGTTTATCCGACGCCCCACTGAAGCTTGCCAAACGCGCCGTGCCTGATGGCGTCGGATAAACCTCGTTGGACTGAACCGCCGCCACGGAGGTGGCATGCAGGGCTGATGGGGAATGTAAGGCTCAGCAGGGTGATTGGGCAACGCCGCATCGGCTGCGGTCCGCGGCAGCGGCGTGCCGGGATAGGCTGGTCGTGGTGCGCCGGTGGTTGTCCAGGCGTCCTCGAGGTCCGCGGTCGCCCACAAGCGTGCGGAGTAGGCGATAGGGCTGAGCACATCCGCTGCCGTGTGCACATGCGCAGGCAATGGTCCAGGATAAGTGTGCATCGCGGATCACGGTGGCCCCCTGCAGTTGGCGACGGTGGCGTGCTCCCCGGCGCGCTCGGGTGACAGTATCGCGGTGGTGCGCCACTGACCCAGCTTGCAGTGCGAGCAGCAGGCGATGTCGATGCCGGCCACGCGCTTGAGGAAGGCGGAGGCATCCTCGCGGGCTTGCTCGTTGGCTGCGGGCATGGCCAGCGCCGTGCGGGCTGCTGCCAGTTTCTGGGCCTTGACCGCCGGGCTGAGCAGCCCATAGTGGCGGATGCGCTTGAAGCCAGGCGGCAAGACATGCTGCAAGAAGCGGGTGATGAACTCCTGGCCGTCGATCAAGATCGTGCGCTTGCCGCCGTGGTCATCAGCGCGAACGCGCAGCCGCACGCCCTGAGCGTCGAAGCCGACGATGCGCTCGTTGGAGATGGCCACGCGGTGTGTGTAGCGCGACAGATAGTCCAGCACCACCTCGGGCCCGGCCAGCGGCGTCTTGGCGTAGACCACCCAGTCGTGGCGCTTGAGCTGCGCAAGCCGGGCCTGACGCGCGACATCGGTGCTGGCCGGATCGTGCGGCACAAGGCCCGAGCGGCCGGCGAGCTGCAAGGCATCGAGGAACTTGCCACGCAGCACCTTGGACAGGGCATGCACGGGGAACAGGAAGGTCGGGCTGCGCTTGGGCGCGTGCCAGTGACCCTGATGGTCCAGCCCGCCGCAGGCCATCAGCGCGTGCGCATGGACGTGCCGGCGCAGGTCCTGCGTCCAGGTGTGCAGCACGAGGGTGAAGGCGGGCGTAGCGCCCAGCCAGCGGGGGTTGGCGGCGAACTCGGTGAGCGTGGCCGCGGCGCACTGCATCAAGGTACGGTAGACCCAGCGGGGATGGAACTGCGCCAGGCCGTTGAGGGCATGCGGCAGCGTGAAGACCAGATGGCAGTACGGCACGGGCAGCAGCTCGGCCAGCCGAGCCTGGCGCCATGCATCGCGCGCCCCGCTCTGACACTGTGGACAGTGCCGGTTCCTGCAGGAATGGAACAGCTGCTGCTCGCGCCCACAGCGGTCGCACTGCTGCACCTGGCCGCCCAGAGCCGGAGTGCGACAGGCGACGATGGCCCGCCAGGCACGTGCTTGCGCCGTGCTCAGTTGGTGCTGGGCCAGGTAGGCCGGGCCGAAGGTGCGCAGCACTTCGGCCAGGGTGGTGCTCACGGCGCTGGCAGCTCAGTGCAGCGGCGACGACGGCGGTGGTGGTGGTGGTGGTGGCGTCTTGGGCAACTGCGACAACAGGGCCAGCGCGTCACCCCCGGCGCTGTAGCCGGGACGGGCCATGCGCAGGTAACGGCTGGTGGTGCTGAGCTGGGCATGGCCGAGCAACTTGCTCACGCCGTGCAGATCGACGCCGGCCTCCAGCAGATGCGTGGCGAAGCAATGCCTCAGGGTGTGGATGCCGCCGACCTTGGTGATGCCGGCGGCGGCCCGGGCGAGGTGGTAGTAGCGCTGACCGCTGGCGCGGTCGATGGCACGCGCCGGGTTCGAGCGCGAGGGGAACAACCAGTCCGAGGCCTTGGCCCCGGCACGGCAGCTGCGCCAGTACAGCCTCAAGTCGTCGAGCAGTTCCGAGGTCAGCAGCGCGTAGCGGTCCTGAGCGCCCTTGCCCTGGATGACGCGGATGCACATGCGGTCGGGGGCGGAGTCGATGTCGCAGCCGCGCAGGTGGCACAACTCGCTCAGGCGCAGGCCGCTGGCATAGGCCAGGGTCAGGAACATCCGTGCCTTGGGCGACAGTGGTGCGGCCAGCAGCGCGGCCACTTCGGCGCGAGACAGCACCTCGGGCAGCCGCTGCGGGTTGCGGCCCATGGGGATCTGCGCCCGACGCTGATCCTGGCCCAGCACATCGCAGACCAGGAAGCGAAGTGCGCAGGAGGTGATGTTGACGGTGGAGCGCGAGCGTTGTCGCTCCTGCAGCAGGTACAGCAAATACGCCTGAACCTGCTCGTCGCTCAGCAGTGCGGGGCTGCAGCGGTGGTGCTTGGCCGCCTGACTGACGGCGCAGAGATAGGTCTCCTGGGTGCGCGCAGCAAAGCCGCGCAACACCATCGCATCGATCATGCGTTGGCGCAGCGGTGTCATCGTCGTCTCCGAGGTCCGGGGAACAGCCCCCGGGGACCAAGGTACGACTTGCGGTCACGTCGACCTCGCGGCCCGCCACCACCGCGTCAGCGGTTTAGTTCAACGTAGAGTAGGCCAACCGCACCGGAAGTTCGGGGTTGGCTTTGCCCGCCTGCTTGGTTGGCCCATAACTGGACTTAAACCGTTTGGGGAGCGCCGGTCTCCCTCGAAGGAGGGCCGTCCCCGCACCCCCCGTCATCGGTGATTCCATCGCCGCAATGGGCCGCCTAAATTTCTCGGCATGTCAATCCATCCTCTTACTCCATCCGCCGGTGGTTTGCCAGCTGCAGACATCGCACACGATAGCGGCATTCCTGCGGAGCGACTAGCGTCCGACGGCGTCCTCGCGGATCTTCACGCGCAGGGCGTCGAAGAAGACCACCGCGTACATCGGCTCCAAGGGTCGCGACTGCCAGGCCGTCACCTCGGCCATGACGGCATCGGTGACCGAGCTGATGAACTCGGGCGATACCTGGGTGCCGTACTGCTCGGCCAGGAAACCCTGGATCTCGCGCACGGTCATGCCGCGCGCGTACATGGCCACGATCTTGTCGTCGAAGCCCGTAAAGCGCCGTTCGTGCTTGGCGATGAGCAGCTGCTCGAAGCTGCCATAGCGGTCGCGCGGCACCTCGATGCGCAGCGGCCCGTCCTCGGTCAGGACCGTCTTGCGAGAACTGCCGTTGCTATGATTGCCCACCGCGGCGGGCTTCTCGCCACCCGGCGGGTAGCCCAGGTGGTGGCTGAGTTCGCCGCCCAACGCCCGCTCGATCAACGCCTTCTTGAAGGCCATCGAAACGTCCTGGATCGCTTCGGCGGTCATCGGGCCCTGGACGAACTGGTCAAGCAGTTCCTTGGGAATCTTCGGCAGCGCCGCGGACTTCGCGGCGATCGCCGCGTTCTTCTCTCTGGTCTTGCTTGGCATACATGCTCCGTGTCGTCATGCTATGCCTCGCACACAAAAGTCCGGACAGGCTCGGCCGCGAAGCGTGCCGGCATCGTCAAGCCCTGTTCCCCTCACATCCTGCGCCACTCGTTTGCCACCCACCTGCTGCAGTAACGTTACGACATACGCACCGTGCAGTAACTGCTGGGCCATAGCAATGTGTCCACGACGATGATCTACACCCACGTGCTCAATCGTGGCGGGCGCGGCATCCGCAGCCCGTTTGACCAGATCTAGGCGCAGGTTCCGCGAGGGCAGTCTTGGCTGCCGCATTGCAGTCGCTGGCGAAGGACTGGAACTGGCCGGGAGTGTGAATCGGCCGGGATGCCAGGAAGCTGACCTTCGGCGCTCCTCGCCGGCCGGCGGCGAAGTTGACCCAAGGCAAGAGCTTCACTGCTGCCGCGGCGCATCTTGGTTGGCCCTCAACTCGATGGGAGTCCATCATGGGATCCATAGTCAGCGCCACTCATCGCGAGCCATGGAACAAGGGAAAGATCGTCGGGCAGAAGGCTCCGTTCAAGCTCAAGGACATCTGGGCGCTCCGAGTCCGACTTCAGATGGAGAACCGGGTGCGCGAACTGGCACTTTTCAATCTTGGAATCGACAGCAAACTCCGCGGCTGTGACCTGGTCGGCCTGAAGGTCCGGGACATCTGCCACGGCGACCAAGTGGCAAATCGCGCGATGGTCATGCAGCACAAGACGCAGCGCCCGGTGCAGTTCGAGATCACGCCGGCGACCCGAGACGCTGTGCAGAAGTGGATCAAGCACGCCGGCCTGAAGGCGGACGACTTTGTGTTCCCCAGCCGCATTCACGACTCACCTCATCTTGGAACAAGGCAGTACGCCCGAATCCTTGAGCACTGGGTCGAAGAACTCGGCCTTGATCCGGCCGACTACGGTACGCACTCGATGCGGCGAACCAAGGCCACATTGATCTATCGACGCACAAAGAACTTGCGCGCCGTGCAACTACTGCTCGGGCACCGCAAACTTGAGTCGACGGTGAGGTACCTTGGCATCGAGGTGGACGATGCCTTGGAGATCTCGGAGCAGACAGAGATTTGATCGCCGCGCGGAACGTGCCGCCCTAACAGGAGAGGTACGCCTCAAGGGTGGCAGGATCCTTCGAGGCAGTCCGGGCCTCACCCGGCAATCAGGGGTGTCGTCCGGACGGCTGTCAGCTTCCTGGCGCCGCCTCGTACTCACGTTTCCGGCCGAGGCTGTGTGGAAACTCTTTAGCACCGACAGAGTCGTAGCTCCAGCACTTGCGGCGGGAGCGATCAATGGGGCGATATGTCGAAGGCCAGGACCGAACACAGAGCGTTCTGTTCCCCGAGCGACTCGATGACTGGATCCATGAGGACAGCACGGTCCGTGTCATCGATGTCTTCGTCGAAGAACTTGATCTGGGTAAGTTGGGCTTCGAGCGCGCTGCGCCCGCGGCGACTGGCCGCCCGGCCTACAGCCCGGCGACCCTGCTCAAGGTCTACGTGTACGGCTACCTCAACCGGGTGCAGTCGAGTCGGCGCCTGGAGACCGAAGCGAACTGATCTGGTTGACTGGGCGCTTGGCACCAGACTTCAAGACCATCGCCGACTTCCGTCGCGACAACGGCGAGGCCATCCGCAAGGTCTGCAAGGAGTTCGTGCTGCTGTGCCGCCGGATGAAGCTCTTCACCGACGGCATCGTCGCCATCGACGGCAGCAAGTTCAAGGCGGTCAACAACCGCGACAAGAACTTCACTGACCGCAAGCTGCAAGCCCGGATCGAGCAGTTGGAGGACAGCATCAAGCGCTACCTGGTCGAACTCGATCGCGCTGACCGCGACGCCGCTGTTGTGCTGCCTGGCAGAGTCGCCCACCTCAAGGACAAGATCGTCAAGGTCAAGCAGCAGATCCAGGCACTGAACGAGATCGGCGAGCAGATGAAGTCGTCCGAGGACGGACAGATCTCCCTGACGGATCCTGATGCGCGATCGATGGCCACCAGCGGCCGGGGCACGGGCATCGTGGGCTACAACGTGCAGACCGTGGTCGATGCCAAGCACCACTTGATCGTGGCCCATGAGGTCACCAACGTGGGCCATGACCGCAATCAACTGGCGCATATGGCCAGGCTCGCCAAGGACGCAACCGCTGAAGACGAGCTCATCGCGCTGGCGGATCGCGGCTACTACGAAGGCTACGAAATCCTGGAGTGCGAACGTGAGGGCGTGGCCGCGGTGGTGCCCAAGCCGATGACATCGAACAACGCAGCAGCCGGCTTGTTCGACAAGCGCGACTTCGTCTACGACGACAAGGCGGACCAGTACCGGTGCCCGGCGGGCAGCATCGCCATCCACCGTATGACTTCCGAAGAGGCCGGCAAGATCCAGCACAAGTACTGGTCGTCAGACTGCCCTCGATGTCCCTTGAAGCCGCGATGTACTACGGGCAAGGAGCGGCGCATCTCGCGGTGGGAACACGAAGACATACTGGATGTCGTTCAAGAACGGCTCGAAAGTGCACCCGAAGCCATGAGGCTGCGCCGTCAGACCGTCGAGCACGTCTTCGGCACGCTCAAGGGCTGGATGGGGTCGAGCCACTTCCTGACCAAAACGCTGCCTCGGGTGGCCACCGAGATGAGCTTGCAAGTCCTGGCGTACAACTTGAAGCGGGTGATCAAGATCCTCGGAACTGCAACGCTGATCAAGGCGATGAGAGCGTAGGGCGAGAGCCCTTTTTGCTTCGTGCACTCGCGGTGCATCGTCAGCCTTTGACGACGCCCGCGTCAGTCACGTCAGGGATGCCCGCCGTAGCATCAAGTGCGCGCGTTTCCACACGGCCTCGACCC
>LNFM01011645.1_pt1 | contig 12565 bp, 12 predicted proteins | sample 596031 | NCBI WGS metagenome assembly LNFM01 (sample SAMN04254537, study PRJNA301005) | activated carbon metagenome | isolation source: dual media filters at the Ann Arbor, Michigan drinking water treatment plant | place: USA: Ann Arbor
GTGGCGACGTGGCCGCCGCCGGCATTCTGGGCGTTGACCACGCCCATCATGGTGGGCTCGCCCACGATCACCGCCTGCGGGCGCGGCACGTTGCGCATCAGCTTCTCGGCCAGCGAATGGGCGCCCAGGCAGCCGATCTCCTCGTCGTAGCTGAAGGCGAAATGCATCGGCACCTTGAGCTTCGCGCGCTGGAACGCGGGGACATGGGAAAGGCAGGTGGCGATGAAACCCTTCATGTCGCAGGTGCCGCGGCCATAGAGGTTGCCGTCGGGCTTCTCGCTGAGCGTCCACGGATCGGTGACCCAGGCCTGGCCGTCGACCGGCACCACGTCGGTGTGGCCCGACAGCACGATGCCGCCTTCGGCCTCGGGCCCGATCGAGGCGTAGAGGTTGGCCTTGGTGCCCTCGTCGTTGGGCACCAGCGTGCTGCTCACGCCGAACCCGTCGAGGTAGCCCTGAATGTACTGGATCAGTTCCAGGTTGGAGTTGCGCGAGGTAGTGTCGAACGCCACCAGGCGCTGGAGCATGTCGATCGAGCTAGGGGCGGAACTGGGGGCGGCGGCACTCATGCGGGCACCGTCGCACGTCGCGTGCCGGCCCGCCAAGAGCCTGATATCGCTTGCGAAATTCCGGGGTTGTTTGACACCCCCGGCACCCCCCGCTAGAACGGCCTCGCATCCGTCGTGGATATCGATCGCCGGGGCTTTAACGGGCTGCGGAGGGGTGGCCGAGTGGCCGAAGGCGGCGGTTTGCTAAACCGTTATAGGGGGTAAACCCCTATCGTGGGTTCGGTTAGTGCGACACGGCCCCGAGCTATGACCGTACAGACTCCCCGTCTTTCAGCGCTGCAACGATTTCCCGAACACGACGTTCGATCGTCGCGCCCGTTTTTGCCGATGCGACGCGATGGGCGTGCGCTCTGCGTTTTCCAGGCGTAAGCGCCTCCCACGCCGCACCCGCATCTTGGTCGAGGTGAAGCGCGTGGGTCAGCGCGTCGGGGACATCGACGCGGTTCTGGTCGTCGATCCGGAAGCGCATCTCAACTGCGTCGCCCAGCCTGACGTCAGCGGTCTTGAAGACATGCGGGGCAACGATAAACCAGCGTCGGCCGTCGCCTGTGGGCATCCAAGCACCCGCAACCGGCACCTCGGCGATCTCGCCCTCTACGCGGACGGTCTGACGTTCCACAAACGGCGTCGAAGACGCGAAGTCTTCCGGCAGGAACAACACATTGTACCAGATAACCCGCAACTTGCCGACGCCGAAGCGTTCGAGCGAAGCCTCGAAGACGAACGGGAACGGGCTCATGCCGTGGCGACGGACAGGCCTGCTGAATTCGGTGCCGAGCAAGGAGCAGGCTCCCCGATATAGGTCAGGTAGGGCGGTTCGGAGAAACGCTTAAGGCCTTGTAGGTCTTTGCGATGCATGTCGCGGGTCCAGGCGACGATTCCGACAAGGCGTTGTATCAGGTTGAAGGGTCGCGCGATTTCGTTGCGGAAGTGCAGCCGAACCTCCGTCTTGCGCTCCGACAACTTGACGAGGTCGAACCGCATCCAGGGCTTGTGAGGCGGCCCGGCGCTTTCCAACACGAATTCGGCGGTGCTTTCGTCAAGCAACCGCGTCAATTCTTGATGACCGAACCGCTTGCCCTTCGAATAGAAGACCGTCCTTGCCCCAACCGCGCCGTCGGTGCCTTCGCAGGTACAGGTAGATTTCGTCGTACTGGGCCACGCCGACCAGAGCATCAGCCGCTCCTGGAAGCGGATATTGTCATAGACCACCCGCGCTGGCGCATCGACAGTGATGGTCTCGACATACTCGACCGTTCTGGCCGTCAGCCATATCGCGGCGACGAAACCGATGAACGCCACGACCAGCGCCGTAACAACGAGTTCCACCTTGGCCTCCCTCTCGGTTGCGTTGCCTGCTACAGACAGATACCCTATCTCAATGAGTATCTCAATGGTCAAGCTAATATGTCGTCGAAGCTAACTGGTCAGGCGCCGCGGCCAGACCGCTGCGCGGGGATTCAGGACGCTGACATCATTGCCGCGTGCCGTAATCTCCATTCGGCTATCGACGCGCTTGACCATCGCGCGGCAGAGGCGCTCGGCATCACTCGCAACGACCTTCGGTGCCTCAATCTGCTTGAGTTCGGGCCGGTATCGCCCAAGCGCATCGCCTCCCAACTTGGCCTGACGACCGGTGCCGTCACTGCCCTGGTCGATAGGCTGGAACGAAACGCTCTGGTTCAACGATCACGCGACCTCGACGACCGGCGCTCTGTAATCGTTGCAGCCACCCCCCTCGTTTTTCAGAAGCTAGGCCCGATTTATCGAGCCTATGCGGATGCTCTGATCGCGATCACGTCGGCTTATGCCGAGAAGGAAAAGCACGACGCTTGTCGCCATTTGAACGATGCGCGACAGGCTTGCGAAGCTGCGATCGTCGCGGTCAATGCGACCTTATCGTAGCGCCAGAGTGCAAACGTAGTGCTCATCTTCGTCGGTCGCGGTCCGACATTACCTGCCGCGAAGACTTTCTTTCGCTTCAGCGAGCCCGCTGAATAGCCGAGTATGCTTCGTAGCGTGACTGTGCGTTTTCGCAATGAAATGAAAGAGACGAACATGGGAAGGCTCGACGGCAAGATCGCGGCAGTGACGGGCGGCGCATCCGGGATCGGAGAGGCGACGGTCAGGCGTTTCGTCGCCGAGGGCGCAAGGGTGGCATTCTGCGATCGGGACGGCGAGCGCGGACAGCGCGTGGCGGCCGAACTAGCAGCCGCCGGCGCCAAGGTCGCGTTCACGCAAGCCGACGTCGGCACGGAAGCCGCCTGCCTCGCCTTCGTGAACGGCGCCGCGGACAAGTTCGGGCGCCTCGACATCCTCGTCAACAACGCCGGTATCCGCAAATACGAGAAGATCGACGAGGCGAGTGCGGCCAGCTGGAACGAGATCCTCAACGTCAACCTGATGAGCTACGCTTTCTGCGCCAAGGCGGCGGTTCCGCTGATGCGCCGCGAGAAGGTTGGCGCCATCGTCAACGTCGCGTCGGTCCGTTCCATCGTCGCGGGCGGCGGCAACCTGCAGTACGACACCACCAAGGCCGCGATCGCGGGTCTGACGCGGGCGCTCGCCGCCGACCATTCACCGGAGGGCATTCGTGTGAACGCCGTGGGCCCTGGCCCCATTTTCACGCCGTTCCACGAACGTCGCATTGCGGCGGCCGGCGAGACCGTTGCGCAATACAACGCCAGTGCCGCGAAAGACACCATGTTGAAGCGTCCGGGGAGGGCCGAGGAGGTCGCCGCGGCGATCCTGTTTTTGGCTTCCGACGATGCCTCCTACGTCACCGGCGCCCTGCTGTTCGTGGACGGCGGCATGACGGCGATGTAACGCTGGATGCGCACGCGACCTCTTCAAGGAACAGCCACATGCCAATGACCCGCCGTGTCATGATCGCGACCGCAACAGTTGCCATTTCAACTTTGGCCGCCGCCTATCCGGCTGCCGCGCAAACCCAGGGAAAAGCCATGACGACTCCGACCGGCCTGCAAATCGTCGATACGACCGTCGGCACGGGCGCCAGCCCGAAGACCGGCCAGACCTGCGTCATGCACTACACCGGCTGGCTTTCCGAAGGCGGGGCGAAGGGCAAGAAATTCGATTCGTCCGTGGACCGCGGCCAGCCCTTCGAATTTCCGATCGGCATGAAGCGCGTCATCGGCGGCTGGGACGAGGGCGTCGCCACCATGAAGGTCGGCGGCAAGCGCACCCTGATCATTCCGCCGGAGCTCGGCTATGGCGCGCGCGGCGCCGGCGGCGTCATTCCACCCAACGCGACGCTGATCTTCGACGTCGAGCTGCTGGGGGTCAAATAAGCTATTCCGCCGTGGCGCCGGATTGCTTGATGATCGGCAGCCACAATGCCTGATCGTCCACGATCAGCTTGCGGGCGGCTTCAGGCGAGTTGGGCGGCAGGACCTCGAAGCCCTGGACCAGGAGCTTCTCCTTCACCTGAGGCATCTGGCCGATGCGACCGAGTTCGGTGTTGAGGCGCGCCACGATCGGCGCCGGCGTGTTCGCTGGCACCGCGAAGCCCAGCCAGGTGGCGACGACATAGTCGGCGATCCCTGTCTCCATCATGGTCGGCACCTCGGGCATGGTGACCGAGCGGTCCTTGGTGGTGACGGCGAGTGCCTTCAGCTTGCCGGCCTTGATCTGGCCGACCACGGTCGGCGCGTTGAAGAAGCCCATCGTCACTTCGCCGTTGATCACGGCGAGGACGGCCGCCGGTGCGCCGCGGTAGGGCACGTGCTGCAGCTTGATGCCCGTGCGCTGCTCGAGGATGACGCCCGACATGTGCAGGCTGCTGCCGACGCCGCTCGAGCCGTAGGTGAGCTGGTCCGGCTTGGCGCGCGCCTGGGCGATCACGTCGGCGACGGTGTTGGCCGGATTGGAGGCGGCGACGACCATCACATTGGTGAGAATGCCGGTCGTGATGACCGGTGCGAGATCCTTCAGCGGGTCGTAGCCCGGCGTCTTGTAGAGCCCCATGTTGAAGACGGTCGCGCCCTGCGAGGTCAGCAGCAGCGTGTAACCGTCGGCAGGCGCCCGCGCGCCCTCCGCCGTCCCGAGAAGACCGCCGGCGCCGCCCTTGTTGTCGACGATGACGGACTGGCCGAGCGCCTTGGCGAGTTCCTCGGCATAGGTGCGGCCCACGGTGTCGGCACCGGAGCCCGCTGCGAACGGCACGATCATGCGGATCGTGCGTTCGGGCCAGTCGGCCGCCCATGCCGCCCCGGGCGTGAGCAGCGAGGACGTGAGCAACAGGAGGCCCGCCAGGGCATGCCGTCGTGTCAGAGACTGTTGTGACGATGTCATGGCCGGCTTCCAATCTCAGCGAGTGGGCTGCTTCGTGAGGAAAAGCACTTTCTGCAGTGCTTCGTTGCCGGGCAAGCTTTTCTTTTCCGGCCAGGCAAGTGGATGCGCAGTCGAGCAGGTGCTGGCGGGCGATGTGTTATCCTGTCCAAGGGCGAGCGTTTGCGGGGTAGCCATGAAGTCGGACAGTACGGCGCGGACCATTGCGGTCGGCGCCATCGGCAATGTGTTGGAGTGGTACGACTTCGCGGTCTACGGCTACTTCGCAGCGGCTATCGGCCGGACTTTCTTCCCCAGCGAGGATCCTGTCGCTCAGGTGCTGGCGGCCTTCGGCATCTTCGCCGTGGGCTTCCTCATGCGCCCCGTGGGCGGCGCACTCATCGGCCATATCGGCGACAAGCTCGGTCGCCGTGCCGCGCTCACTTTCTCGGTGGCGGCCATGGCGATCCCGACGTTCCTGGTCGGCATCCTGCCGGGCTACGAGGCGCTGGGCATGGCCGCGCCGATCATCCTCACGCTCCTGCGCATGATCCAGGGCCTGTCGGTAGGGGGTGAATATACGACCTCGATCGTCTTCATGGTCGAGCGCGCGCCGCCGGGCCGGCGCGGCCTGATCGGCGCCATGGCCGGCTGCGGCGCGGTCGGCGGCATCCTGCTCGGCTCGGCCACCGGCGCGCTGCTGGCCTCTACGATGTCGGCCGAGGCCGTGGAGACCTGGGGCTGGCGCATCCCGTTCCTGCTCGGTCTCCTAGTCGGTCTGGCGGGCTTCCTTCTCCGGCGCCACGTCCAGGAAACACCCAAGGTCCACAACGCGGCACGCTCGCCGCTGCTCGAGACGATGCGCAACCACGGCCCGCTACTGGCGCGCCTGGCTGCACTGTCCGTCTTCAACTCGGTCGGCTTCTACCTGATGTTCGTCTACATCGTGAGCTGGCTCGAATTGGTCGATGGCATGGCACCGGCGCGCGCGCTCGGCATCAACACCATCAGCATGGCGGCGCTGTTGCCCCTCATGGTCCTGATGGGCTGGGCGACGGACTATTTTGGGCGCAAGCCGGTGATGCTGGGCGCTGTCGTGTTCGGCTTTGTCGGCGCCTTGCCGTTCTTCTGGCTAATGCACAGCGCGAATCCCGCGCTCGTGCTCCTGGGACAGATGGGGTTCGTCGTGGCGGTCGGCACCTTCGTCGGCACACAGCCCACCCTCATGGTCGAGGCAGCACCCGCGGCCGTGCGCTGCACGGCCATTGCGCTGGGCTACAACGTCACGCTGGGAATCGTGGGTGGGCTCAGTCCGCTGGCGGCGACATGGCTGGTTAACCGCACAGGCAACGACTACAGTCCGGCCTTCATGATCATGGCCGCAGCGGCGATCACCTTCGTGGCCTTGCTGCGCTTCAAGGAGACTTACAAGGCCCCGCTCGAGGTGGGGTAGACCGCAGCTTGGACCCTAGAGCAGTTCGGGGACGACCCAAAGCGCGGGCTCGCCGCGAGCAACTCTTTGCACATTGTCGAAGCCGTTGCGCAGGCGCGTGATGTTGCTTTCCCAGGTCGGGCCGGCCAGGTGGGCCGTCAGCACGACGTTGTCGAGTTTGAGCAGGGGATTGTCGGGCGGTGTCGGCTCCTCGTCGAAGACGTCGAGGCCGGCGCCGAACAGGTCTCCCTTCGACAGCGCCTCGGTCATCGCCTTCTCGTCGATCACCGGGCCGCGCGAGGTGTTCACGATGACGGCGCTCTTCTTCATCAGGGCGAGTTCCTGCGGGCCGATCATATGATGCGTGCTGCCGTTCAGCGGCACGTGCAGGGAGACGATGTCGGAGGTCCGCAGGATTTCGGGCAGCAGGCGGAAGCGGACGCCCAGCGCGTCCTCCTGCTCCTCCTTGAGGCGGGCGATGTCGTAGTAGTGCACCTTCATGCCGAAGGCGAGGGCAAGCCGCGCGACCTTCTTGCCGATTGTGCCGAGGCCGATGATGCCCATCACGCGGTCGCGCACCTCGTGGACCTGCGGCGGCGAGTTGCCGTGCCAGCGGCCGGCCGTGACGTTGGTGTGCTGGATGATGATCCGGCGCGACACTGCGAGCGCCAGCAGCATGGCGTGTTCCGACACCGCGGTCGAATTGGCGCCGCCATTTGCGCAGAGCGGCACCTTGCTCTTGCGCGCGGCATCGAGGTCGGCCTTGTCGTAGCCAGCGCTCAGCATCTGGATGAGCTTGAGGTGCGGCGCGTCCTTGAAAAGCTGCGGGTTCACGTACTGCTGAATGAAGCCCACGAAATAATGGGTGCCCGGCAGCGCCGCCTTCTGCTCCGGCGAGTTGTGCAGCGCCTTCACGATCTCGAAGCCCTTTGGCGCGAGGTCGTCGACCATCGACAGCGTGTCCTTGGGGCCGACGACCAGAATCCGTTCAACCATTACAATCCCTCCGCAGCGACACGATGTCCCTTCAGCAATCCGGGCAGGCGCCCCGGTTCGGTCCGGCCCCAGCCGCACTCGGCCGACAGGCCGAAATCGCTCGTGCACCGCCGCGCCGCGGCGATGCGGGCCTTGTCGCCGGCATCGTCGTCGTGGTGTAGCAATCCGAGATAGAGTTTGGTTCCCGCCGGTCGATTCCAGCTTCTAAGCGGGGCGTAGTAGGCCTCGTCGGTGCGGCTCTTGGGAACGGGAACATGCAGGAAGTCGATGCGCCGCTTCGTGGCGGCGACAATCCCGTTCATCATCTCGACCAGCATGGCCGAGTCCTTGGGCTGCACCAGGTGCTCGTCACGCGGCGAGCCGTAGCAGAGATGGTAGCCCATCTCGACGCCGGCCGGCACGGCATCGCCCAGGCGGCCCAGCATCTCGAAGATCTGCTTCTTGTAGTGCGCCGGCCGGTCCTTGAAATAGTTCTCGAAAGCCAGCACTTCCTGGCAGACGTCCCATTGGATCGAGAGATCGGCTGAGGGAATGGCGGCAACGATATTGGCCAGCGCCGTCTTCAGCGCGCGCTCATAGACGCCCAAATAGGTCTCGCGCGCCGGGCCGCTCACATAGAGATAGCCGCTGGCCTGGGGCGTCGGCAGGCAGACCTGGAAGCGCACGTGCCTGGGAATGGCGCCGGCGTCGCGCAGCCGCTTGAAGACCTCCCACGAGGCAAGGGCTGCCTTGTCGTAGCCGGTCTCGAACACGACGGTGGCCGGATCGACACCAGGCTTGAAGCGCACCTGTTCGACCTCGCGCACGACCTTGCCGTCCCACTGGATGAACTTGTAGGGCGGCACGGTGGGGTCGATCTCCATCGCCGGATGGTCGAGCAGCATCTGGCGCTGGAAATAGACCCAGCGCGAGCGCTCGCCGGTCTCGCCGTCGGGCATGCGGTTCAGATAGGGCCCGAGCTCACCGGCCAGCGTGCGAAACACCTGCTCGCTGTTGTCGAGCGGGATGCTGCCGATCAGGTGCAGGCGCCCGACAGTCTCCATCACGCGACCTTTTCCAGCTTCTGCAGCGAGCGCAGGTACTTCGGCACCGGCACGCCGGGATGAGTGCTTGGCCAGTTGGTGTAGCTCACCTCACCGACATAGATGTCGCCCTTCGAATCGACGGCCAGCCCATGCGGCGACAGGAATTTGCCGGTCTCCATGCCCGGGCCGGCCTCACCGCCCAGCCGGGCGAGTGTCTTGCCCTGCTTGTCGACGATGGCGAGTCGGGGCCCCAGGTTTGTATGGTGGGTGTTCACCGGCATGCCCGGTCCCAGCTCGCCGATGATGAACTGTGGATTCTGGCCACCGCAGCAATAGAGGGCGCAAGGCCGGTGCATGTTGTTCCACTGGGCCTCGTACCTGCCGTTGCCGTCGAACACCTGCACGCGGTGGTTTTCGCGATCGGCGACATAGACCCAGCCGTCGTCGTCGGTGACGACGTTGTGCACGATGTTGAACTCGCCGGGATCGGTGCCGGTGGTGCCCCAGCACATCAGATGCTGGCCGCCGGGTGAATATTTGTGGACACGGCTGTTGCCGTAGCCGTCGGAGACGTAGATCTCGCCCTTGGGTGAAAGCGCCGTGTGGGTGCAGCGGTTGAACGGCTTGCCGCTCAGGAAGGGCGCCGGCTGGTTGGGCACGCCGATGGTCAGCAGCACCTTGCCGTCGGTCGACATCTTGCGCACGGTGTGGTCGCCATCGTCAGTGCAGTAGAGATTGTCATCGCTGTCGATGTCGATGCCGTGGGCGCGGTTGAACAAGCCCTCGCCCCAGGAACGCAGGAAGTTGCCGTCGCGGTCGAACACCATCATGGGATGCTGGCCGCGATTGAAGACATAGACGCGATCCTTGCTGTCGACAGCCACGGCCGCGACATCGCGGAACTCCCAGCCGTCGGGCAACCTGGCCCAGTTCTCGACCACGCGATAGCGATGCTCGCCGCTGCCCAGCACGACCGACATGGGTTGCTCCTTCAGTGCCCGGCGAGAACGGCTTCCGAGATCTTCTCGGCCGTCATCAGGGTGGGGAAGTTGGTGTTGGCGCAGGGCACGACCGGGAAGATCGAAGCGTCGACCACGCGCAGGCCCTGGACGCCGCGCACCCGTCCCGAGGTGTCGACCACCGCCATCGGATCGTCGTCGCGGCCCATGCGGCAGGTACAGGAGGCGTGCCACACGCCGATCGCGGCCTTGCGCACGAAGGCCTCCAGCGCCTCGTCGTCGGTCATCACCTGCTCGAAGGTGAAACCTTCGACGACGTAATTGTCGATCATGTAGCGCCGCAGTACCGCCGGACCATCGAGGAGGGTGGCCACCGCGCGGGTCAGCCACTTGTTCTTTGTGTTGACTACCCCAATCTCGCGCACCCTGTCGCTGTAGGAGGCGGGGAACGGGACGTCCGTCACCTTGCGCAGCGCATCGGTCATCTGGAATGCCGCCATCAGCTTGAAGCCGCTCATCAGCCGGTCGATGTCGCGCTTGTCGGACAGCAGGTTGAATTCGACGATCGGCTCGCTCCGCCAGTCGCGCGAGGCGAGCTTGACCTGGCCGGTCTCGGAGTAGGTCTTGTTGATGAAAGTAAGCAGCGAGCCGATCTGCTCGCCGACCGCGTGCCAGGCCGACTTGCTGGCGACCGCCACGAACATGTCGCCTTTGGGAATGCCCGGCAGGTTCGAGGAATAGCGCAGGCCGACATGGATGTGCCGGCGCGTATGGTCGCGCAGGCGGGCGCTGGGTCTGATGAAGGACGAGAGCGCGATCGAGGGATGGTCCATCAGTCGCTGCCCGACACCCTCGAGGGCCGCAACCACGGGAATGCCGAGGTTGGCGAGCTGGCCCACCGGCCCGATGCCGGCGCGCATCAGATGGGCGGGCGTGTGGATGGCACCGCTGGAGAGGATGATCTCGCGACCGCGGAACTCCTGTTCCTTGCCGCCGATCATCGCCGTCACGCCGACGCAGCGCGTGCCCTCGAACAGCAGAGCTTTTACCTGGGTGTCGGTCGAGATCGTGAGGTTCGAGCGCTTGCGCGTCTCGGTGTCGAGATAGCCCATCGCCGCCGACACCCGCCGCTCCTCGGCGTTGGAATGGGTGACGGGGAAATAGCCTTCGACGAACTCGCCGTTCTGGTCGGGCAGGAACTTGAAGCCCTTCGCCTCGAAGGCCTTGCCGACCGCCTCGGCGTGGCCGCTCCAGTGGTTGCGCGGAATTCGCCGCACCGGAATGCGCCCGTCCTTGCCGTGCAGCGGCCCGTCGAAGTCGAGGTCGCGCTCGACCTTCTTGAAGTAGGGCAGAACCTCGTTCCAGCCCCAGCCGGCGGCGCCGCGCGCCTGCCATTCGTCGTAGTCGGTGGGGGCGCCGCGGTTGGCCATCTGGCCATTGATCGACGAGCCGCCGCCCAGAACGCGCGCCTGCTCGTACTTGCGCAGCGGCGGCCGGTTCTCCTGCGGATTGTTGTGGCTGACGATCTGGGTATGAACCTTGAGCTCGGTCCAATGGAAGCGGGGATCGAAATAGGCCGTGCCGGAGTAGCTGTCGGCGATTTCAGGCGGCTCCTTGCCCGGCGGCGTGTCCTGGCCTGCCTCGCACAGCAGCACCTTGTTCGAACTTCTGGCCGAAAGCCGGTTGGCCATGACGGAACCGGCCGAGCCGCCACCCACGATGATGTAGTCGTACACCGAGCGTTTCCCCTGTTTGTTGGACCCACGCTAGCACGCCTGCGGGCCGATGTGGCCAAAGCAAGAATCGGCTGCGGAACTGGAAACCGAGGGGCGCGTTCCCGGACTGCCCCCGACCGAGGAGGCCCCAACAGAGGAGTTGAGACAGATCATGAAACGCACATTGCTGACCTTGGCACTCGTGGCCGCCGCCAGCACCGCTGGCGCACAGACTGTTACCCCGCCGTCTGTTGGCTCCGGGACCGTGACGACCCCGTCCGCCAATCCGGGCGCCGTGACGACTCCGGCCATCCCCGGGGCGCCCGCCGTCGGCGGCGCCACGATCATGCCGCCGAGCACCACGTCGGGCGGCGCGACCACGCCCAGCGTCACCCCGCCGTCCGTCACGGCGCCGAACACCGCCAACCTGCCGGCCGTCAATGCCGAAGGGTCGGCTGACGTCCGTGCCCGCATCGAGGCTGATGGCTATAGCAACGTGCAGGGCCTCAACCGCGGCGCCGACGGCAAGTGGCGCGGCCAGGCGACGCGCGGTGGCGCCCGTGTCGGCATTGTCGTCGATGCCAACGGCACCGTCACGACCGAGTAGCCGCCATCTCTAAAAAACGGCGATTGCCCGCCTCGTCGCAAAACGGGGTGGGCTTTCTCCGTTGCTGCGACCGGCGAAGCCTGCAATCGTTTAGAAACACTGCGCGGGAGGTTTCGTATGCCGGACATAACAGCCGCAAACGCCGACATCGCCACACCTGAACTCATGAAGTCGGTCTCGGCGGCCTTCAACAGCCGCGACGTCGATCGCATCGTCGCCTGCTTCACCGATGACGCGACCTTCTGGCTGGCGCGCGGGCCGGAGCCGGTCGGCCGCACGCTCAAGGGCAAGGAGGCGATCCGCAAGACGCTCAGCGACCGCTTCAAGGTGATCCCCGACATGCGCTGGGACCACAAGGAGTACATTTACGCCGGCAATCGCGCGATCTCGGTCTGGACCGTAAAAGGCAAGGGCGCCGACGGCGAGGACCTCAACTACCAGGGCTGCGACATCTACACGTTCCGTGGCGGCAAGATCTCGGCCAAGGACACCTACTGGAAGATCGTCGAACAGAAGGATCGCCTCTGATGACCCTCGATCTGGTGATCCGCGGCGGCACGGTCGTCGACGGTTCGGGCAAGTCCCGTTTCACGGCGGATGTCGGTATTGCCGACGGCAAGATCGTCGAGGTCGGCCGCATCAGGTCGGTGGCCGCGCGCGCCATCGACGCCGATGGCCTGATCGTCTCGCCGGGCTTCATCGACGGCCACACCCACATGGACGCCCAGGTCGCCTGGGATCCGCTGGGCAGCTGTTCGTGCTGGCACGGCGTCACTTCTGTGGTGATGAGCAACTGCGGATTCGCGCTGGCACCCTGCAAGCCCGAGGACCGCGACTGGTATGCGCGCTGCCTCTCGGCGGTCGAGGATATCCCGACGGCGGCGATGGCGGCCGGCATCGACTGGACCTGGGAGACCTTCCCGGAATATCTCGCGACCGTGGAGCGCCTGCCCAAGGCGATCAACTACGGCA
>LNFM01013870.1_pt1 | contig 12563 bp, 14 predicted proteins | sample 596031 | NCBI WGS metagenome assembly LNFM01 (sample SAMN04254537, study PRJNA301005) | activated carbon metagenome | isolation source: dual media filters at the Ann Arbor, Michigan drinking water treatment plant | place: USA: Ann Arbor
ATTTAGCTATAAATTAATTACCTTTGCCACCTTTTACAAAAGGGAGCTAAATTAAACAGATGCCCATGTCAGCAAAGAAAAGAATTTTATTTATCGCTAACGAGATGTCGCCCTACCTGGAGCTGACGGAATTTTCTGAAATTGTGAACAAACTGGCAATTAAAGCCAACGATAATAACCTGGAGGTACGCTGTATAATGCCCCGTTTTGGTATTATCAATGAACGCCGCCATCGCCTGCATGAGGTAGTCCGCTTATCGGGCATCAATGTATCGGTAGATAATGAGGATATGCCATTGCAAATTAAAGTGGCCTCTTTGCCTAGTGCCAGATTGCAAGTTTACTTTTTGGATAATGAAGATTTGTTTAAACGCAAATTTGTGTTCAACGATGAAGAAGATAAGTGGTATGATGATAATGGTCTTCGCACAGTCTTTTTTTGTAAAGGTGCGTTAGAAACCGTAAAGAAATTTGGCTGGCCTCCGGATATTATTCATTGCAGCGGCTGGATGACAGGGTTAATACCTTTTTACTTAAAAACTGTTTATAAGAAAGAGCCTGTTTTTGCACACAGCAAAGTTGTTTACACGTTAGGTCAAAACACATTTAAAGAAAAATTGGGTAGTGATTTTGTAAAAAAAGCACTCATTCATGCCTCGTTAAAGGAAAAGGATTTAGAAGTATATAAAGATGCTAATAATACAGCGATGCTTCGGGGCGGTGCCACTTTTGCTGATGCAATAACTTTTGGAGCTGAAAAGATAGAAAAGAAGCTAACAGATGAATTTTCTAAGGTAAGAGGTAAAAAAACATTGCTCTTTAACCCCGAAGGAGATTTAACAGACTATTTACAACTGTATAGCGACCTTGCGAGCAAATAAAAATCACTAACCCGATATAAATTTACTTTGTGAAGAACAGACATCTTGCACTTTTTTTTATAGCAATCGTAACTACGATTGCTATTGTATTTTCCGCTTGCAAAAAGATAAATGAATCTACAGATTTGGGCGGAGGGCTAATTCCGCCGGTTGATAATATTACTACGTTTGATACATTGATAGATGTACAGACGTATAATGATACATTTTCAATTGTTAATGATTCAACAAGAATCGGGAATAATATTACTGGCTTTTTTGATGAATTTTTTCTTGGGAAAATCACCAACGATCCGTTTTTTGGCTCCAGCGAAGCACAAATTTTCTTGCAATTAAAGCCTTCTAATTTTCCATTTGCTTTTAGAAATAAACCACATCCTGATAGTTTGTTTATTGACTCTGTGGTTTTGATACTTGATTATGTTGAAACCTACGGTGATACACTTGTTCCGCAAACTGTAACCGTTCAGGAATTGGATCAGTCGCCTGCCAACTCAGGTTTCAGGTATGATTCTGTTTTTCTGTTGCGCAGAAATAATCTAACAACATTTCTCGGCCCCCCTCTTGGTATCCGAATCTTTACTCCGGCAATGTTAAAAGACTCGGTTAAAGCATTTGGAGGTGATACAACAGCAAATCAGCTCCGAATCAGGCTTAATGATAGTTTTGGACAACGGTTGTTGATGTATGATTCAACTATCACAGGTGCTTATGCCAATGATTCTGTATTTAACAGTAAGGTTAAAGGGTTTGCTATAAAATCAATTGCGGGTGGAAATGCATTAATGGGTTTCAATCTTCCGGGCTCTAACACTAAATTGGCGATCTATTATAAGTACGCAAATTCATTACCTAATATAGATACAACGGTTGCTTATTTTACTTTCGGTTCATTATCTGCAAGTGGTAATTATGCTACACGAAATTATATTGGAACTCCTGCAGATGCTTCATTGAACAATGGCCTTGCTCAGGATCAGATCGTTTATCTGCAAAATACTCCTGGTTTTTTTACAACAGTTAAATTTCCGGGTTTAGGTGCCATTAGTAACAGGGTGATTCATCGTGCAGAATTGGTGATGGAGCAAATTTATGATATAAGCGACAGTACATTTCGTTCCCCGGATTTTCTTTTTCTTGATGCAATTGATCCAACAATTACAGATCCAATTAAATTCAGAACTGTTCCTTACGACTTTACTTTTGATCCTAACAGTGGGGCATTTAATCTGGGATCATTTGGTGTAGCACCTGTTATTGGAACCGATCCATTCGGTAACAGAATAAGGATTTGGCGTTTTAATATATCAAGATATGTGCAACATGTATTGACCGGAACTTTACCGGTATATGATTTACGACTTTTCCCAGCATTCAGATATCCTGTTCAGTTTGGGATACCGCCAGGAAGTAATGTGCTTACAACGGTATCTGTTAATCCGGCTGCTATAAAAGGAAGGATAAGATTAGGAGGCGGAAATCATCCCACTCAAAAAATGAAGCTTCGCCTTATCTATTCAAAACTTTAGAATTACAGATTTAGTTATCAAGATATGTTTAAAAGTCCACCAATTAAGAAGGGTGGGCTTTTTTCATTATACATTGCCCCTTATCTTTGCACCTCAAAATATCTGTAAGCGAAGGACACCCGGACAAAGTAGCTGACCAAATATCTGATGCGCTGATCGATAATTTTCTTGCTTTTGATGCACAATCAAAAGTGGCTTGCGAAACATTAGTAACCACCGGCCAGGTAGTATTAGCCGGCGAAGTAAAATCAAAAGCCTATTTAGATGTGCAGGAAATTGCCCGTGGTGTTATCCGTAAAATTGGATATACCAAAAGTGAATACATGTTTGAAGCAAGCAGTTGCGGTGTATTATCAGCTATACATGAACAATCGGCTGACATCAACCAAGGTGTAGATAAAAAGAAAAAAGAAGAGCAAGGTGCCGGCGACCAGGGAATGATGTTTGGTTATGCCACCAACGAAACAGAACATTATATGCCATTGGCATTGGACTTAGCACATAACCTGTTGATTGAATTAGCGGTTATTCGCAGAGAAAAGAATTCAAAAATGCCTTACCTGCGTCCGGATGCAAAGAGCCAGGTAACATTGGAATACGATGATAATAACCAACCCGTTCGTATTGATGCGATTGTAATATCTACTCAACATGATGATTTTGACAGCGAAACAAAAATGCTTGCTAAAATTAAAAGTGATGTGATCAATATTTTGATACCAAGAATAAAAGCAAAGTATAAGAAATATGCGAAGTTGTTTAACACCGATATCAAATACCACGTTAACCCAACAGGTAAGTTTGTAATCGGCGGACCACATGGTGATACAGGATTAACTGGTCGTAAGATCATTGTTGATACTTATGGTGGTAAAGGTGCTCATGGTGGTGGAGCTTTCAGCGGCAAAGACCCTTCTAAGGTGGACCGTTCTGCAGCTTATGCTACAAGACATATTGCTAAGAATCTGGTAGCGGCAGGAGTGGCTGACGAAATATTGGTACAGGTTTCTTATGCTATTGGTGTAGCACAACCTACCAGCATCAATGTAAATACATATGGTACTGCAAAAGTTGAATTAACCGATGGGCAAATAAGCAAAATTGTTGAAGGTGTATTTGATATGCGTCCCTACTTTATTGAGCAACGTTTGAAATTGCGCAATCCTATTTACAGCGAAACAGCAGCTTACGGACACATGGGTCGTACGCCAGCAGTAGTAGAAAAAACATTTGTTTCTCCGGACGGAAAGAAGGTAACGAAGAAAGTTGAATTGTTTACCTGGGAGAAATTGGATTATGTAACTAAGGTGAAGAAGGCATTTGGCTTAAAATAACCCAACCTAAGTAATTTAAAGCCTGTAAGTTTTTAATTGCTTACAGGCTTTTTTCATTTCTTTGCAACGTGAGAAATTTTAGACAACATCAACAACGCCCCAAAAAGAATTCACTCGTAATTGGTCGTTCGGCTGTAATTAAAGCATTACAATCCGGACAGCAATTAGACAGAATATACCTTGATGCGAGAGCCCAGGGAGAAGAGATCAGTGAGTTGAAAAAACTGGCTTCGCAAAATGGAGTACCCATAAACTATGTACCCGTTGCAAAATTGAATGGCTTCAATATTACCGACCATGAAGGTTGTGTGGCACAAATTGCCAAAGTTCAATACCAGAATTTGCAGGATGTTATCTCGCTGGTAACTGAAAGCGGTGAAGCTCCTTTGTTCTTGATACTTGATGGCATCACTGATGTCAGAAATATTGGTGGCATTGCCCGTACTGCTTATTGTACCGGGGTACATGCAATCATTATTCCGGAAAAAGGAGTAGGGGCATTGAATGAAGATGCGATAATGACTTCTGCGGGAGCATTGGAGCAGATTGCAGTGTGCCGTGTAAATAGCTTGATGAAAGCAGTGGATGAATTGCATCTCAACGGCTTCAAAGTTTTTGCCACTGAAATGAAAGCAGAAAAAAATATTGCTGATGTAGATTTTAAAGAACCCTGTGCAATTGTAATGGGTAGTGAAGACAATGGTATCTATCCTGCGTTGATGAAAATATGTGATGATAAAATAAAAATCCCCATGGTAGGGGATTTTGAAAGTTTGAATGTATCAGTTGCCACAGGTATTATTTTGTATGAGGCAATGAAACAGCGGCTTGGCTAAATCCCCCAATTTATAAATGGTAATCCCCTGTTACCGCTTTTATTCCATAAGCCAATTTGGAAGCCCTTCAGGTTTTTGCAATAGTTAAAAAGGCCAATTTGTATACCAACGCCTTTATTTGCAATATTATGTATACCAGAAATACAAATGCCATCAAAAGACAATGTCTTGGTATATATTCTTGTTATAGAAATACCTTTTAGTTGGTAAATGCCTTTCGTTCCACCTGCTATGTTTATACCTGTAATGGATACAGCAAGTTCACCACCCATACTTATGCTGATTCCTTTTATACTTGTCGCAGCACTATCCGATATAAGGAATTCCAGGTTTGTCTTTTTTTTGAATGGGAAACTCGAAAATAGGCCATAGAATGTAGCTACTACACCTCCCATTCCCGCATCTACATTTATTCCATTAATAGTTAACTTTTTTCCATCAACGTTCATTGCCTGTACACCAATTGCAACGCCATTGATTTTAGTCGCCCCACAAGGTGTAAACCAGGCAATGTTTTTTGCCTTTTCCTTTAAAAAAATAGTATCTGACTGCGCCATTAGTAACACTGGAGATAAAGCAAACACAATTGCTATTAGTGATTTCAATTTAGGTAAGTTATTCATACGGTATTTATTTAAAGTTGATATAGGGAGCAAATACAGTTATATTTTTAGTAACACATCCTTAGTTGGGCCTTTGAACAGTTCCCATCAATTTAAGATAACGGTAATGCGAACGGATAGACTGAAAGAGATTTAGTTTATTATATGGTAAACCAAATTCTTTTGCTTTTTCCTCGATTAACCATGCAATATCCGGATAGATAGTATGCGGCAGTTTTGGATACAGGTGATGGGCTGCATGGGCATTGAAGCCTCCCAAAAACAGGTTATAAAATCTACTCGCTGGTGAGTAATCAAGTGAGGTAGCAAGTTGATGCGTATAATAATCATCCGGAAGAAAACCAGAACTTTTTGTTTCAGGGAATTGTGTTTCCATAGATAAGTGAGTTGCTATCAGAAAATGAATAAAGAAAAGTGAGTTAATGATATGCATAATGAAAAAGGAAAGCAATACATCCGCAAAAGAATAACCCGCCAGTATTGGCAGCACCAATGTCAGCAATAAATAAAAAGCTTTCCAGCCGAAGAAAAGTAGCTTCTGTTTTATTGGGTGGTTTTTTTGCTGCAGGTTGCCTACTTTTTTGGCGTATAAGTAGAAAAAGTCTTTGAAGAATACCCAATGTATTGTGTAAAAACAATAAACGAAAATTGAATAAAGGTGCTGATATCGCTGGTATTTTCGTAAAGGGTGTTGTGGCGACAAACGGATAAAAGGATTGTTGTCTATATCTGCATCACATCCATCAACATTAGGAAACACATGATGGGAGCCAATGTGCCGCACCTTCCATAAATAGGCATTTGTACCCTGTAAGTTGAATGAGAAATGATAAAGCCAGTTATTAATGACTTTGTTTTTTGAGAAAGAGCCATGCATAGCATCATGCGAAACATTAAAGCCCAATAGCAAACCTGATATACCTATAAACACATAGTTTAAAATCAGGCTTCCCGTAGTTGTATGTGCCAATAGAAAAAGTATTGACCATGCTCCGAGATGAAGCAGAACATAAAAGATCATTTTGCGCCATAACATTCTTTTTGCAGTTTGTAATAAATCTGATTCACCGAGTAGCTGCCTGATCTCAATATCAAGGGAACGAAAAAAAATAGAAGAAGACCCTGAATTGAATTTGATTTTTTGCATATTTTATTTATTAGCTAATGAAGTTTATTTGTATAGACCTGTTTCTAAACTTTGTAAATTCTTCAACAAATCTTTTTTCAAATCCTTTTCCTGCACATATGATTCTCCTCTAATAACTATATTGCCAAATTTATCCATGGCAATAGGATTGCTGCTCTTAAACTCATTGATTCCAGCATCATAAAAATTCCATTTACCCACATTTTCCCAGGCTGGTTGATAGCAATAATCTCTGAATAGTTTGCGGCCGGGAAATCCACCAACAGCAGCTTTTTTACGAAATAAACCTGGCTTTGTCATTACCCAACTTTCGCTGCCATAGATATTGGCCTTTTTAAATATTTTACCAATAGCGATCATTAGGGAGTCGCCATTCATCCGGGTTGTGTCTTTATAATCAATAGAGGGTCTTTTGTATGTGGCACCTCCATAGCAGGAACCAATTATGAACTTTGTTTTATTATCGCTATAAGGAGCAAGTTGTTCCAGTGGTTTACTTATTGCTGAGTCATTTATTGTTTTGTAACTATACTCATCTTTCCCAATAAAAAATAAGGAGTAGCCCTTTTTATATTGGCCATGTGAGTCAAACCAGATTGTGCCAATTTGGGCATTGTGTTTTTTAAGATGATGTTCTACCCGGGTACTCATACGGCTTGCGTTACGGGCCACAACTGCAATGAATTCTTTTTTTCGTAGTACTCCTTTTAGCTTGGCTCGTAGTACATTAAAACGGGTCGCCAAATCAAGTTTTCCTTTTGTTCTTTTAGTAACAATAAAAAAATTGAGATGTTTCTTTTCTGCATCAGATATTTCGTTTGTTGGGGTAGAACTGGCAAAAGAAACGATGTCTTCATTTTGAGCTAAGGTGCTTGTTGTAGTTAGTATCAAAATAGTAATAGCTACTATTAGTTGGTTTGGTTTCATAACAGTGGTTTTGTTTATTCAACAAACCTATTAGTGTGCAATACACTTTCATAATGGAAACCAGCCGCTTGTTTTTTTGCTTTGGCAAATTTCAATTGTGGTTAGGTGGTTGCAGTATGTCAATCTTAATTATCCGTGTTTACATCAGCTTTGGAGCTGCTATTAGCAGAAAATCGTAGACAATGCTTTGATTTTACGGATTTTCCGTAAATTTCCTTTTAACATGGAAGACAACCAACTGCAACAAGAACTTTTTAGCCAACTAAAAAACAACCTGCCGCCACACCTTTCTTTGGTAGATGAGTTGTCCGATTTGCTTGATCTAGGTGCCGATAGTGTGTACCGGAGAATTAGGGGAGAAAAGCCCATCAGCCTTTTGGAACTTAAAAAGATTTGTGAGCATTATCATCTTTCACTTGACCAGTTATTACAACTTCAAAGCGACACTGTTGTATTCCGTTCACCAGATCTTAATAGAAAGAATTTGCCTTTTACAGAACAGTTGAGTAGCATATTGATGCAAGTAAAATATTTCAACAGCTTTCGTAATAAGCAGATTCTCTATATCTGTAAAGACATGCCTATCTGGCAATTTTATCTTTCAAGAGAATTGGCAGCATTTAAAACCTTTTTCTGGGCTAAAACTATAAATAAGGAACCTGCATATGCTGATAAAATGTTTTCTCTGGCAGAGTTTGATTTTGAAGAGACGTTTGAACTTGGCCGCCAGGTAATTGCTGAATATAACCAAATACCTTGTGTTGAACTCTGGAATCAGGAAAGCATCAATAGTACTATAAGCCAGATCAATTTTTATAAAGAATCTGGTCAGTTTAAAAATGACAAGGATATAGAGGCTGTTATTGATTCATTTGATGCAACCCTCGATCACCTTAAATTACAAGCAGAAAAGGGATTAAAATTTATGCCGGGTGATAGCGATGTGTTACACAAGTCATCGGTACAGTTATACATTAATGAAGTAGTTATTGGCAGCAACACCATACTTGCTGAATTGGATGCTGTGAAACTTGCATTTATTCCATACAACGTTTTTAGTTTCATTATGACCAAAGACCCCAGGTTCAATGAAAGTGTTTTTGAGGGATTTGAAATATTAAAAAGCCGTTCTACATTAATAAGCGGTACCGGTGAAAAAGACAGGAACCGCTTCTTTAAAATTTTAAAAGATCGGGTGAATAATCTCCGTTAATTGTATGGGCCGTTATTAATTATCTTTGTTTTCAATATGAGTGAAGTAAAACTGATTGAATGTCCCCGTGATGCCATGCAGGGTTGGAAAGCATTTATTCCTACGGAAAAGAAAATCGAATACATCAACTCTTTATTGAAGGTTGGATTTGACACAATTGACTTCGGAAGTTTTGTTTCACCCAAAGCCATCCCGCAAATGGCAGATACGGCAGAAGTAGTTCGGAGTTTGGAGTTTGGAGTTGACGGCACAAAACTACTAGCCATTGTCGCCAACATGAGGGGTGCAGAAGAAGCCAGTATTTTTGATGAAATAACTTATCTCGGATTTCCATTCTCTGTATCTGAAACTTTTCAGCAACGAAATACGAATTCATCCATCAGCGAATCACTCAACAGGGTAGAGGAGATACAAAATCTTTGTATTAAAACAGGAAAGCAATTAGTGGTTTATATGTCAATGGGCTTTGGTAATCCCTATGGTGACCCGTACGACGAAGAAATTGTTTTTGAATGGGTGAATCAATTAGTGGCAATGGATATCGGAATTATTTCTTTGGCGGATACAGTGGGTGTCGCAACTCCTGAACAGGTGTATGATATGACCAGCTTTTTAATTGAATCATTGCCGGGCACTGAAATAGGTGTTCATTTACATTCCACTCCAGAAAACTGGAAGGAAAAATTATCTGCAGCTGTAAGAGCTGGCTGTAAAAGATTTGATGGAGCCTTGAAAGGAATTGGTGGTTGTCCTATGGCAGATGATGAACTGATAGGTAATATGGATTCAGAATTGATGATACCTTACTTTAAGGAACGAAATTTAATTACTGATTTAAATGAAGAGGCATTGAATAGAAGTCTTATAATGGCGGGTAAAATTTTTATGTAAGCGACTATGGATTTGATGGTGAACATTGATATTAAAAAACTATCGCAGCCCATAGGCTATAAAGACAATATTTTATTGATCGGCTCTTGTTTTACGGAGCATATTGGCAATGCATTACAAGAATTAAAGTATCCGGTTCTTCAAAACCCCAATGGTATTTTATTTGGACCGGATAGTGTTTGCAAAAGTCTTCTTTCCTATATCCAAAACAAACAATACACAAAAGCAGATCTATTTCAATTGAATGAGGTGTGGAATAGCTGGCAGCATCATTCCCGATTTTCAAATATTAATGCAGATGTTGCAGTTGCTGTTATCAATCAATCTCAAGAGAAAGCACATAAGTTTTTGAAGGATGCCGATTGGTTAATTATAACCTTAGGTTCTTCGTACACCTACCAACTAACTCCTTTAGCTGATAAGGCAACTGAAACAACGGGAAATACAGTGGCTAACTGTCATAGAGCCCCTGCCAATTGGTTTGCAAAACAAATGCTGGAAACAGAAGATATAAAATCAATGCTGGAAGATTGTTTAAAGCAATTGAAAGCATTTAATCCAAAATTGAAATTCTTGTTTACTATTAGCCCGGTAAGACATATACGGGATGGGGTAGTGGAGAATAACCGGAGCAAAGCAAGATTGATAGAATCGGCTCATTACATTGTCAATAAGTTTGAATCAGCATTTTATTTCCCTGCTTATGAATTGGTAATTGATGTTTTGAGGGACTATCGCTTTTATGATATTGATCTTGTTCATCCCAACTACCCGGCTACAGAATTTGTATTGGGGAAGTTTGCTGAATTTTGTATTGATGATGAATCAAGGCTATTAATGCAGGAAGTAAAGAAAATTGTTATCGCAAGAAAGCATAAAGCCTTTCAGCCACAAACAAAAGCACATCAGCAATTTTTACTTTCTCATTTGGAGAAGACAAAAGAATTGCAACAGAAATATCCTTTTCTTAATTTAAAGGAAGAGTTGGATTATTTTTCTAAAACTTAGTGCATGTGGTTAGTAACTATCATTTATTGGTTGCAAGCTTTCTTATGCCCGTTTGTTATATGCGTAGCAATTGGTTTTGGAATTACTAAGAATATATCTGTTATTTCAATTGTGATAGGAGGAATAGCCGGAATTGTATTCGCCGAATATATTAGACGAAAATTTGGCCTTGATGTATTTTTTGGTAGGCTATATGGTCCAAATGAAATGGATGATAAGCTTAAGAAGAAAGACGAAATATAATTTACATGAATTGAGTGTGAGAGGGTAACTCTTCCTCCAGATGGTGGAGCAGTAGGCTTTTAATGTATCCTGTCACCCCTCAACGTAAGCGTTTGAATTATCTCCGCCTCATACTGTAGCCATTCTTGCCAACGTTTCCGCACCTTTTCCTTATCAACATAGGTTTCAGACAAATCGATAAACAATGTATAATGTCCGGCTTCGCTTTCCATAAAACGGCGATAGAATTTTTGCATATAGGGATCGTTCAATCCTTCACTTAATCGTTTAAAACGTTCGCAGCTGCGGGCTTCAATTAATGCCATGCTTAGCATCTGGTCTAAAAAACGATCATCAATATGCCCGCCTTTTTTTTGAAAGGCGAGTAATGCATTAACATATTCATCTTTTCGTTGCTTGCCCAGTTTCAATCCCCGTTTATGCAATTCAGCCAATACTAATCTGAAGTGGCCCCATTCTTCTGTAACAATGGGGGAGAGTTCAGTGACCATCTTTTCTCTGTCGCTGTATCGTTGAATGAGTGAAATGCAGGTGAGAGCTGCCTTTTGTTCACAATAAGCATGGTCGGTTAAAATATCTTCCAGCGATATTTCTGCAAGACTAACCCAACGGGGATCGGTTGGTAATTTAAGTCCGAGTATGTTTTTAGTGTCTTGTGATAATTCCATTCGATTGCAATATTACTACCAAAATAAAAATCCGTTCCTATTTAAATCGGAACGGATTTTATTATTTCTTCGACTATTTGAATTACTTCTGGCAAATAGTGTAGTAAAAACCAACATTGAATCTGTTTCCAAGTGTACCGGCATCTAATCCGAACGTTGATGTTTTGTGTTTTACATTACTACCTACTTGTTCAGTTGTTAGATGGCTGTAGCCCAAAAAGCCAAAAGACCCTATTGTGGTAAACCTCTTGCTGATGGCATATCCGAATCCGGCGTTGAAGTTAGCACCGAAGGTGAATGTTTTTGATTCGTTTGTTGTTGTGCTAAAAGTATACTCACTTTTACCTGGCGCAGCCGAAACATTGAAACCTACAAATGGTTTGAAAGCTTCTTTTCCAAAAAAGTAACGGCTGTACAACGTAGCGCCATAGCTATTGCTTCTATTAATACCCGGAGTTGGAGTGCTCTGGTCATCAAACTTTGCACCGCTTAAAGTTAGTCCGATACCTAATTGGACATTATTGGTTAGAAAAGTACCTAACTCAGGTGAAAATGACCAGGAAGTACTTTTGCCATTATCTGAACTCGTTCCGCTTACTTCCCTTTTGTTTTGGGAAGAAGATAGCCCCGCATTTCCACCCAAATACCACGAGCCTTTTTGAGCCGTTGCTGAAATAGATACCAAAGCGAATGCGGAGAGTAGGATTGTTTTTGTTTTCATACTGTTTTTTTTGTTTAATCAATTGATTTCGTGCCACAAAGCAAGCAATTAGTGTGGTATATATTTTCGAGAATTTTGTTAAAGTAGACTTGCCTGTTTCTGGGATTTATACCTTACCTTTGCCGCCGCAATAAGTGGATGAATAAAAAAGATGAAATTCTAAAAAATTAAAAGATGCCTTTAACTAAAGAAAAAAAAGCTACAGTTTTAACTGCCTACGCCGGGTCTGCAACTAATACCGGTTCTACTGAGGGTCAAATTGCCCTATTGACTGAAAGAATCAGCCAGATCAGTACACATTTACAACAAAACAAAAAAGATTTCTCTACTCACCGTGGTTTGATGAAATTGGTTGGTGAACGTAAAAGTTTGCTGAACTACTTGCAAAAGAACAACCTGACTGGTTACCGCCAATTGATTGAGAAATTAGGAATTAGAAAATAAGACTCCCAACCCCTAAAGGGGAGTTTTGGGAGAGTCATTATATTCCGAAGTTTAATCAACAATTGAATTTCATTATAAGCTATTCCCAACTTCTTCCT
>LNFM01010913.1_pt1 | contig 12562 bp, 7 predicted proteins | sample 596031 | NCBI WGS metagenome assembly LNFM01 (sample SAMN04254537, study PRJNA301005) | activated carbon metagenome | isolation source: dual media filters at the Ann Arbor, Michigan drinking water treatment plant | place: USA: Ann Arbor
CGCGGTGCGTGCCTCGGTGATCATGGGCTTTGTTGGCGCCGGCGGGCTCGGGCAACTGATGGACCAGTCGATGAAGATGCTCAACGGCGGCGAGGCAGCGACCATCCTCCTCGTCTTCCTGGTGCTGGTGCTGTTCGCCGATGCGTTGAGCGCGACCCTGCGCCGGGCGCTCGCATGAACGGGACACGCGAGCCCTGCACCCCGCGCGGCGCGGCCGATTTCTGCCTGACTTGCGTGCTCACCGGTGCGCTGATCGTCGCTGCGGTGGTGGCGAGCTTCGCCTATCTTGGGATCGACTTTCCGGCGCTGTTCTCGGTCGATGCGGCAGCCGACATGGGGCGCTTCGCGGCCTCGTTCTTCCCCCCCGATCTCGATCCCGGCTTCGTACGCAAGACCGCCTTCGGCGCCTTGCAGACCTTCGCGGTGGCGCTGCTCGGCACGCTGCTCGCTGCGGCCGCCGGGCTGCTGCTCGCGCTGCCGGCGGCGGCGCGCCACGGCGTGGCGGCAGCGCGGCTGGCGCGCTTCGTGCTCAATCTGCTGCGCAGCGTGCCCGAACTGGTATGGGCGACGCTGATGGTGCTGGCGGCCGGGCTCGGCCCCTTCGCCGGGGTGCTGGCGCTGGCGCTGCACACCACCGGCGTGCTCGGCCGGCTGTTCGCCGAGGCGATCGAGAATGCGCCACCGCAGCCCGAGCAAAGCCTGCTCGAAACCGGCTGCGGCGGGGTGGCGGCCTTCGTCTACGGCACGCTGCCGCTGGTGTGGCCGCAGGCGCTGGCCTACGGTCTGTACCGGCTGGAGATGAACATCCGCATGGCCGCGGTGCTGGGCTTCGTCGGCGCCGGCGGGCTCGGGCAAATGCTCTACTTCCACTTGTCGATCTTCCAGCAGGCGCAGGCCGCCACTGTCCTGATCGCGATGTTCGTGCTGGTGCTCGCGGTTGATGCGCTGAGCGACCGCGTGCGCGCGCGGATGGCGCGAAACTGAACGACGCTGCGCCCTGCGCCCCAAACAAGCCTCACCGCGCAGATGTTCGAACCGGGATTCAGACGCCGCCGAGCAGGCGCTCGCATTCGGCCATCAGCGCTTGGGCGGTCTCCGATTGGTAGTTCGGATCGAGTGCTTCCATCATCTCGTGGGTAATGTACAAGCCCGCTTCACGCGACACCGCCCCCTGCACCTGGCGCGCGAGGGTGTCGCTCAGCGCTGACAGCGTCCGCCGCTCGTCGGCGGGAATGCGGCGCTTCGATCGCGCCAGCCACTCCGCCGCCAGCGTTGCCCCCTGCGCCTCGGTAAGCCACTGGTCGTGTTCGTAGAACACCGACAAACGCTCGGCCGCGAGTGCGAAGATCAGCGCGACGCGGATGCCGTGTTCGCTGGCGGAGGAGGGAAGCGGAGCGTGCGCCATGAGGAAAGGAAGAGTGACCGAGCGTGGTTGCGGCAAGGACTGCAGTGTAGCGACTCACGCTGGGCGCAGGCGATCGTCTTCCTCCGCAGTGCCGCCGTCGCGCATAGCGGGTAAGTGAAATGGATGCTGGCAGGGCGCCTCCAATGCAGCTGGCAATTCGTTGGTAACGATCTATACATAACAAATACAGGCGCCGGGAAATCTTTCCGGTCGTATTCGTGATGGAGTTCCTTGTCGGGGAGGTTTTATGTTCAGACGATTTCTAGCGCCGTTGGCGGTGACGGTGGTTTCGCTGTGGCCGGTTGCAGCTCACGCCATCCCCATTACCTACTATGCGCAGCTCTCCGGGGCCGCAGAGAGTCCGCCGGTGCCATCGCCCGGCACCGGTTTTGCGACCGTGGTCTATGATTCTGTCGCCAAAACCCTGGGGGTGGATGTGTCCTTTTCCGATCTTCTCGGCGTGGTCACGGTCGCGCACATTCACTGCTGTACTGCGGTGCCAGAAGCCGGAACGATCGGGGTTGCGAGCGCACTTCCGACCTTTCTCGGATTCCCGGCCGGGGTCCAGTCCGGGGTCTACAGCGAGGTATTCGACCTGACCGACGCGGCAAGCTTCAACCCTGCCTTCGTCACCGCGCAGGGGGGCACGCTGGCATTGGCCGAGGCCGCGCTGGCGACCGGGCTGGCCGAGGGCAGGGCCTACCTCAATATCCATACCAACCGGTTCCCGGGCGGGGAGATCCGCGGCTTCCTCGTTCCCGAACCGGCAACGCTGACCTTGCTCGGGATCGGGCTGGTCGGGGCATTGGCGGCGCGTAAGGGAAAATTCGGCCAGATGCGCGTCCAAGCGTAAGGCTCCGGGTCGATCCGGGGGCATACAGAAGGGTAGGGCGGCCGGTGCCGGGCGTGGCGCTGGACCTGTCGCCGCGGCTGAGTCGGGTTCGGCCTGAGCGCAAGTGTTTGCATCGGTACAAGTGCTAAGCGCGCGCTGAGGCGCTCCCGCGTCTGCACAATGACAGGGATGCACTGTCGTCCCGGGGGGCGGCTGTGGCATCCTTCGTTCCCCGCTTGCAGACAGGACGCGTGCAGATGATCGACCGACCGCCGCAATCCCCCTCCACCGCACAAGGCGCTGGAGCGCGTTCGCAATGAGGCGCCGGATCTGCATTCTCTACACCGGCGGCACCTTCGGCATGCGGGCCTCGGCCGCGGGTTATCAGCCCGGCAGCGGGCTTGCGCACTCCCTTGCCGCCTGCCTGCCCAGCGTGGGCGAGGGCGGGATGCCGGCATGGGAGGTCCATGAGTACGCCCGACTGATCGACAGCGCCGAAGCGCAGCCGCGCGACTGGCATACGATCGCGGCCGACATCGCCGCCCGTTACCACGAATTCGATGGCTTCGTCGTCATCCATGGCACCGATACCATGGCCTACACCGCCGCGGCCTTGTCGTTTGCGCTGCGCGGCCTGCGCAAGCCGGTCATTCTGACCGGGGCGCAGATTCCACTGGGCGAAGCGCGCAGCGACGGGCGCGCCAACCTGCTCACCGCGTTGCTGATCGCCGCCAACCACCCAGTGGCGGAAGTGTGCCTCTATTTCGGGGGCAGACTGCTGCGCGGCAACCGCGCGACCAAGCTTGCTGCGGCGGATTTCGATGCCTTCGATTCGCCCAATTACCCGGCCCTGGGGCGGGGCGGCATCGACATCGCCATCGATGACGCGCGCGTGCTGCCCACGCCGGCGCGCGAAGCGTTCGAGGTGCTCGCGCCGACCGATTGCGAAACCGCCGTGCTGCGCCTGTACCCGGGGCTGTCGGCGCACCGGTTGCAGCGCATGCTCGAGCCGCCGCTCGGCGGACTGATCTTGCAGACGTATGGGGCCGGCAACGGCCCGGTGCATCTGCCCGGTTTTATCGATGCACTGGGTGAGGCCAGCGCGAGCGGCGTTGTCATCGTCAATGTCACCCAATGCGCGCGCGGCACGGTCGACCAGGCCCAGTACGCCACCGGCTCGGCGCTCGCGGCGGCAGGGGTGGTCGGTGCCTACGACATGACCGTCGAGGCCGCGCTGACCAAGCTCCATCACTTGCTCGCGCGTAGCAGCGCGCCCGACGAGGTTCGCCGCCTCATGCTGGAAGTGGTATGCGGCGAATGCACTGTGCCGGACGGAGCCCGATAGCAACGGCGTTGCGCGGCAAGACCGGTACGAAGTTGCACCGCGCCCTGGTTTTGACGACAATGCATCGCAAGTGCAATGCATTGCGAGGTGTGTAATGAAAACCGCGACCTTTCCGCCGCTGCGGGTCGAGCCCGAACTCCGGCAGGCGGCAGAGCAGGTTCTGAACGACGGGGAGAGTCTTTCCAGTTTCGTTGAACAGGCGATTGCGGCCAGTATCGAGCACCGACTTGCCCAGCGCGAATTCATTGCAAGAGGCCTGCGCGCGCGCGACGAGGCACGCAATAGTGGCGGCTATGTCGAGTCGTCCGCAGTGCTCGGGCGACTCGAGAACATGCTCGCGCGGGCGAAGGCTGCGAGCAGGGCTTGAGCATGACGTATCGGGTCCGGTTTACGGCCGATGCCGAAGAAGATCTGGTTCGGCTCTATGCGTGTCAGCTGGAGCGATCGGGGTTGGACTGGACCCTCGCCGAGCGTGCGCTGCAAGCCATCCGGCTCGCAATCGGCAGTCTAGAGCGGTCGCCGTTCAGTTGCCGCAAGGCGATGCCAGGCAACCCTTTCGTACGCGAGTTGATCATCCCGTTTGGTTCGACCGGCTACGTAGCGTTGTTCGAGATCGACAATGAACACAGCGTTACCGTGCTTGCGGTGCGCCATCAGCGTGAAGATGACTACCACTGAGTGGCCGTGGACGCGGGTTCGCAGCTGCCGCAGCGGTCTGAAGCATCCCCGATCGTCAGCTGCTGAGCGGCATCAGGCGGGTGCCCGCGCCGCGTCCGCGCGCCCGTGTTCGACGTGCTCGCTGCCGCCCGGCTCCGCGTTGAGCAGTTGGTCCAGGGTGTCGGCGTTCAGGGCCGGCACCTCGAAGCGCACATCTTCCGGGTTGAACACCACGCCGCGGCTGTCGCTGTAGTAATCCACCGGCACCTGCAGGCCCAGCGCCAGGCTGCTGCCAACCTCGCGCCGGGCGAGGTTCCATTCCTTGCGCCACAGCGAGAAGGTGGTGACCAGTGCATTGGCGGTGACTTCGGCGTAACCGTTCAGATCGAAGGCGAGCCGCGGCGACAGCGAGGCATTGAGGTCGGCGTGCAGGTGCAGGCCGGCGTCGGGGCGCCAGTCGAGGTCCACGTGGGGGGTGACGTCAGCGTGCACCGCGGCTTCGGCGCTGACGTTGATGCCGGCGGTGGCGTTGATCACCGCGGCGCCGAGCGACACCCCGGCGTCGAGCGCGGCGCCCACCCCGGCCTCGGCGGGCAGGTTGAATTCGGCGTCGCCGGTCACGTGCAGCGACTCGGGCTGGGCCGGGTTGAAATCCTCGATCCGCAGCTCGGTCTGGGTCAGGCGGCCGGGGCCGATGTGGGCATGGCCAGTGACGCGGCCGTTGATGGTCAGCGCCACCCCGACCACGGTGCTGCCCACCGACAGCCCGACCAGCGGGATTGACACCGTCGGCATCGCGAACAGCGTGCGTTGCGCGCGCTCGGGCGGCGGGTACTGGTCGAACACGGTGACCGGCTCGGGGATGCCGATCTGCCCGCTGATCAGGATGTCGCCGCGCGGCCGGATCTTGAGCCCGACCCCGCCCTGCAGCCAGTCGGTCAGGCGCGCGGTGACTGTTCCCGAACCGTAGATCGACAGCCCTTCGCCAGCCGCCGGCGGGGGTGCGGCGTCCCCTCCGCTGCCGGGCGCGTCGCCGCCGGCAAGTTCGCCATCCTCATTGACCGGGCGATTGGTGAGGCCGAGGGTCACGCTGCCAGACATGATCCCCTGCGCATAGTCGGCGGTCAGACGCCCGTCGAAGGCGCCGTCGTCATAGACCAGGGTGATTTCGGAATTGATCCCGGGGAGCGCGGGGGTGGCGCGCCCGCTCGCACTGACCCGCCAGTCGCCGTCACGCTTGCGCAGCTCGGCATGTACCGCGCCTTCGCGGATCCCGGCAATCTCGGCGAGTTGGAGGTCGCCGCCCACAACCAGCCCTTCGTCGGCCGAGTAGTTGGCGTTGAGGGCGGCATTCTGCACCCCGGGCAGGGCCGGTTGCAGGTTGCCGCTGGCGCTGATGTGCTGGCTGTCGGCGCTGACTTCGATGCTCGCTGCGTTGACCCCGCGGATGCGCCCGGGTCGGGTGATCGCTACCCGGCCGCCGCCGCCAAAGGCGCCGTCGCGGTACCACACGCGCACATCGGCTTCATCGAATACGCGGGTATCGAGGTCGAGCCGGCCTTCGGCACAGAAGCGGCCGGCGCCGTCCACCGCGGCGGTCAGCGCGCCGGTGCCGAGGTGAGCGAGGGTGAAGTACAGCCCGCCTTCGGCGCCAAACCCGTTGCGATCGTAGAACACGCTCAGGCTGGCGGCATCGAGCGTGACCCCGGGCACCGCGAACTGGAGGTCGTCGGCGCTGAAGCTGCGCCCGAAGCGGATGTCGCCATGGGTCCAGCTCACCGCGATGCCCTGTTCGCCGAGCAGCGGGATGCTCGGGGTCAGGCTGCCGGTGGCATTGATGCCCTGTGCGTCGAAGCTGATGTCGGTGAAGCGGATCGGCGACAGTGCGCTGCTTTCAGCTGCGATCTCGGTGGGGGCGACGAGGTAGCCGTTGTACTGGCCGTCCTGCGCCTTGCCGATGGTGAAGCTCACGTCCGGGCTGGCCGGCATGATGCCTGCGGGCAGTTGCCAGGTCGCGTCGAGGTGGCCGATGTTGGCGCCCCCCGCGGCGGTGCCGTAGCCCGCATCGTCGAAGCGGACGCGCTGGATGCGCATGCTCGCGAGCCGGCGCGAGGCGCTGCCCGAGACCTCGGCATTGAGCCCGGTGCGGGTTGGAATGGGCGCGATCTCGCTGCCGTTGCTTGCCGCCGACAACAGCAGGAAGCGGTCTGCCGCGCCCGATCCGCCGCCGCTGGTCGCCGCTGGCGCCTGGATCGCGGCCAGGTGCTCGCCCGCCTGCAGCTCGGCCAGCACCCAGAATTCGCCTGCCGCATCGCCGCGGCGCCCACCGCCACGGCCGTCGCCCACGCTGCCTCCGGCGAGGGCGGAGAATTCCACCCCGCGGCTGCGCAGTTCGGTTTCGGCGTCGGTGCCGGTGCCACCCGCGCCTGGGCGCAGCGGCACCTGTTCGGGGCGCACGTCGCGCTCGGCCGCGAGCAGGGCGCGCATCTTCTGGCGCAGGCCAGTGTAGATGGTGCCGCCGGCGCTGGCATTGGTGCTCTTGTCGAGCAGCTCGTAGTTCTCCACCTCGTCGGCCTCGCGCGCAACGGGCCAACTCGCGGTCTGCAACTCGACGATGTGATCGACCTCGAGGCGGTGATTCATCCATTGCCCGGCGTGGTTCCACTGCGGGCGCTTGAAGTAGCCCACCCATTCGGAGAAGGTGTGGCTCTCGATGCGACCGCCACTGAAGGTGATCGTCTGTGGCCCGGCGGCCTCGGCCGACACCCCGAGGCGCTCGTAGTGGCGCGACCACACCGCGCGCGTCTCGAAGCCGCTCAGGCGGCCTTCCCAGTTGCCGATCTGCGCCGGCGGATCGGCCTCGCGGTCGTAGTTCGGTCCGTGCCTGAGCTTGCCGCTGGCGAGCCACTGCTGATAGACATGGCCATGGCGGCGCTTGCTCGCCGGCACCACGAACTGTTCGAGTTCGCGCCGCGCGCGTGCGCTGCGCTGTGCCGGGGTCTCGGCCGCGGCAGGGGTGCCGGCGCCGGTGGTGGCCGGGGTGGTGGACGACGAACCGCCCGGCGGGGTGGGCAGGCGCATGATCCGGCGGGCGACGCCGCCATTTTGTTGCATGACGTGGGCCAGCTCGTGGGCGAGCAGGGCCTGGCCTGCGGTCGTGTCCGGCCGATACTCGCCCTTGGCGAACACGATCGCATTGCCGAAGGTGAACGCGCGTGCCGCAAGCCGTGCCGCCAGCAGGTCCGCTTCTGGATTGGAATAGATACGCACCGCATCGAGCGGCTGATCGAGCCGGCCTTCGAAGAAACGGCGCTGTTCATCCGGCAAGGGCAGCCCATTGCCGAGGGCGCGGATATCCTGTTCGCTGACACCGACCGGGGGCGTGCTGCGGGTATCTTTCGCCGCCGTCTCATCACGCTTGGGCATCACCGAAGCGTTGCTCTCGGCGGGCGGCATCTCCGAGAAGTTGGGCTCGGGCTCAGGCTCCATGCACATCAGTTGGTCTTCGTCGATCGCCTTATTGGTTTCGGCGTCGACCGTCCTGACGTCCTGTGCGCTGGGGCTGCCGTCGAGGATGCGTTTGAATTCGTCGGATTTGAACTCGGGGGTCTTGACCTTGATCGCGCTCTTCGGGTCGACGTCGAGCTTGTCGGTCTTGGAGTTGTAGTTGAGCGCGCCATTGGCGGTGATGCCGATCGGCAGCTTGAAGTTCGCTTCGGCCAGGGTCCAGTCCTTGCGCCACAGGGTAACGGTATCGACATAGAGATTGAGCTTGGCCGCGAACCCGCCCTTAAGCTTGAAGGTGAGGCTGGGCGAGATGTCCAGATTGCAGGTCGCGCCGATGTCCAGGCCCTTGGCCTTGCTGTAAGTGAATCCGGTCGCAGCGGTCAGCACCGGCGTCTTTTCCGGGATACCGACCTCGCCGCTCACCCCCAGCGAGCCGACCAGGTCCACCACCACAGCGCTCAGGCCGACATTGATGTCGGCACCGACTTTGACTCCCGCCGCGCCATCGACCACGAACTTGGCCTTACCGCCCACTTCCAGTGTTTCGAGGTTGGCCGCGGCGGGATCGAACTCGGTGATGGTCAGGGTGATCCCGGTCATCCGGCCTGGGCCCACGGCGGCGTGCGCCTTGACGTAGCCCGAGGCCCAGAAAGTAACCCCCACGCTCATTTGACCGACCGAGAACCCGGCGCCCGGCAGCGGGATGCGCGGCGAAGTGATGGGGATGTTGAGAAATTCGCCGCCGCCCTTGGGGATCTGCGGGAACACCTCGAAGTCGGCCACGGTGAGGCCGCCGCCGACCCGGATCGACCCGTCCGGCAGCAGACGCAGCTTGAGCTTGCCGCTGAGCTTGTCCTTGAGGAAGACGGCGTCGACGTCGGCGGCGCCGAATACCTTGAAGGTAGCGCCGCTGCCGCCTTCGCCGCGCACGCCCTTGTCGTCCACCGTGCCATTGGTGACCCCGGCCTTGAAGCTGCCGCTGATCGGGCCCTTGTTGATGTCGAACTCGCCTTCCATCAGCACGAAGCCATCGTCGTAGCTGAACTTGAGCTTGGCGCCGGACAGTCCCGGCAGCTTGGGGGTGACGTCACCGCTGGCGGCCACCTTCCACGCGGTGTCGGTCTGGGTCACGGTGACCTTGATGTCGGCCTTCTCGACCCCGGGCACCTTGTTGTCGATCGCCAGCGTGCCGCTGATCTCGAGCTGGTCGTTGGCGTAGGTCACGCTCAGGGTGGCGGCCTTGAGGCCGGGAATGTCGGGCATTACCTCGCCGCTGGCCGAGAACACCGAGTCTTCGTACTTTGCGCTCAGGCGCGCCGATTTCAGCCCCTTGATCTTGCCCGGCTGGGTGATCGCGAGCGTGCCGCTGCCACCGAAGCCGCCCTTCTTGCGATACCACAGCTTCATGTCGGCCTGGTCGAACAGACGCTTGTCGGCGCGCAGCCCCCCCTCGAGCTCGAAGTCGCGGCCGGTGTCGGCGCGGGCGTTGAGGTAGCCGGTGCCGAACTTGCGGATGGTGAATTCGGCACTGCCGGCCACGCTGAATTCGGCGCCGTCGTAGCCCAGGGTGATGGCGGCGGCGTCGATGCCGACCCCCGGAATCTTCAGCTTGCCGGCGAGCGCGGTGGCGTCGATGGTGTGGAACAGGCCGAGGCGGCCGTTCTCGATCGTGGCCGGAATGCTGATCCCGCTCAACACCGGGTGGGTAGGCTTGAGCGTGGCCTGGCCGAACACGCCCTTGCCGAAGGTAATGCCGGTGAGCGCCATCGGGCTCATGGGCTTGAAGTCCACCTCGTTGGGCAGGCCGGCGCCGGCCGAAGCGCCCAGCCGGCCCGAATATTTGCCCGGGCTCGCTGCCTGGGTGATGCCGACGCTGACGTTCTCCTTCGGCACCGCCACTGCCGGGCCGAAGTCGAGCACGCCCTCGATGCTGCCGATGTTGGTGCCGGCAGCGGTGTCGTTGTAGCCCGCGTTGAGCACGATTTGCTTGAGCTTGAATCCGGCCATGCCGCCGGCCTGGTTGGCGCCAACGGCGATCTTGTTCTGGCTGGCGCCGTGGGCGAAGTGACCGATCAACAGGTTGCCGGTCGGCGACAGCAGCGCGAAGCTGGTCGCGGTGCCCTCCAGGCTGCCGCCACTACCGAGCAGGCCCAGCACGTGGTCGAGGGCCTCGATCTGCTCCCGGGCCCAGAACATCGAACCGCCTTCCTTGCGTTTCGATTCGCGCGCGCGGCCCTTGACCTTGCGGAACACGATCGTCATCGCCTCCATCACGCCCTCGGCGGTGGGGTCGCCGGCGGCGTTGGTCGGCCCGGCGTAGTCCTTGAGCGCGGCCTTCTTCGGGTCCTTCTGGATCTCCTCGCGCACCGTGCGCTTGATGCCGTGGCTGAACGAGCTGCCCACGCTGCCGTTGTGCGCCTGGTTCAGCAATTCCATGTTGGCGAGGTCGTCGGCGCCGCCCAACTGGTACTCGACCATGTGGTCGACCTGGAACTGCACGTCCTTGCCACTGCCATCCCAGGTCGGGATCTGCAGCAGGCGGCGGAGTTCTTCCAGGCTGCCGGCCTTGATCACCTTGGCGCTGGCGCCACCAGCCACATTGAGATTGAGGTTGAACCCGGCGCTGGTGCTCGGGCGCTGCGCCTCCGGGATCTTGTTTACATCGGCCTTGACTCCGCCGGTCCACAGCCCGACCTGCTTGGTGCCGCGGGTGCTGGCATCGTAGGCGCCCTTGCGCTTGAGCTGGCTCTTGCCGGCAAGTGTGCCGTAGCCGCCGACGTGGCGGGCCTTGATCGGCGGGACCTCGAGCTCGGCGTGGCTCACTTCGAACTCGTCGCCGCCGCCGGTGGCGCCGCTGGCCGGTTTGCGCATGATCTTGCGCGAGATCGTGCCCGCGGACTGCTGCAGGACGTGGGTCAGTTCGTGCGCGAGCAACCGTCGGCCCGATTCGCTGCCGGGCTGGTAGGCGCCAGCGGCAAAGGCGATGTGCGAGCCGTAGGTGAACGCCCGTGCGCCGATCTGCCGTGCGCTGCGCGCCGCCGCCGCATCGGTGTGGATGCGCACATGGCTGAAGTCGGCCCCCATCCGGGTCTCGAACAGGGCGCGGAGTTCGGCGTCGAGCGGCTCGCCCGCGCCCAGCCCTTCGATCAGCGCCTGCGTGCTGGCGGGCGGGTCGGCGGCATCGTTGGTAGCGGAGGGGGCCGCTTCCGCAGCCTTGCGCCGGATTTCCTCGCCGCCCTTGCCTGCGCCCGGGGTGGCGGACGCACTGGCGGGGGCGCCTGCGGCGGCCTGCGGACCGGTCCCGGCCGCCTGCTGCGGCTTGTTCGTCTTGGTCGTGTTGTCGCCAGCAGTCTTGGCGGTGGCGCCGGAGGGCTTGCCGACCGGGGAAGGTTTGGTCCCGGGTTCTTCCTTGCGCTGCACTTGGTCGGCCTTGGCCGGACCATTCGCCAGTGCGGCGGTCTGGCCGGTGGCGGCCGTGTTGCCGGCAGTCTTGTTCCCCGCAGTCTTGTCCGCGGCCGGCGGCTCTGTCATGCGCATGACCTTGTCCGCGACCGCATCGGCTTCGCGCTCCACCGCGTCGCCCGGTTCGCTCACCGCGAGCTTGGCGCGCACCGCCATGCGGTCGAAGCGTTGCTGACTGGCGGCGGCCTGGGCGGCACCCGCGCCGCTGGCGGTCTTGCCCTGGCCCGCAGTCTGGGCACCGCTGTCCTTCGCTTGCCCCGCCTTGCCCTCGGCGGCCGGTGCGCCTGCCGCCGCGCCTTTGACCGCGCTGCCGGCACCGTTGCCGGCCGCGGCCTTGTCCCCGCCGCGCTTGCCCTCAGTGTCGGGGGGCGGGGTGGCCGGCTTTTTGCTGTCGGCGAGGGGCGGGGCGGGGGAGGCCATGGCAAGCATCCATCGTGTGGATTTACCCGGGGAAGTAGCCGAGCAGGGTCACCGCATGGAAGCCGCTGCGGGTGTCGAAGGTGCTCGCGGTGAAGCCACCGAGCAGGTTGCCCGACGACACCCCCATCTCGGCGGTGATCGCCGCATGCTGCGCGCTGAGGTCTTCTCCCGCACGCGCACTCGGTGCGTCGATGTGCAGCGCCCGGATGGCATAGCTCCGGTTGACCTGACGCATGGTGGCGTCGAACGACTTGAGCGCGCTCACCGACTGGGTGCGCAACGCGCCATTGTCGAAGGTGACCACCGCGGCCCGGTGCGAACCCTGCAGCAACTCCAGATTCAGCTGCCCCAGGGTGTCGTTGGCGCCTGCACTGAGCAGACGCCGATGCAGGGTCTCGAAGCCCCTTTCCTCTATGAACACGACCTGGTGATCGAACGCGAGCGGTGCCGATTCGAGGTGGGCGTAGCCGATCACGCTCAGGGTGTGGGCGCCGCCACCGAGATCGGTTGCGGTGGTGGTGAAGTTGCCCTCCTGCTCGGTCACGGCTACCACCGTGCACAGCGTGGCGTGTTGGGCGGCGGGGTTTTCGCCCGCGAGCAGCGCGCTGGCGTCGAGGCGCACGGCGCTGAGCCGGTACTGTCCGCTGCCCTGGCGCATTACCCCATCGGCTTCCTTCAGGCTGTGGATGCCCGCCGCTGACGGAGTGGCGCCACTGAAGGTGATGCTCAGGTCATGCTTGAATCGAGCGTCCTCGGCCAGCGAGTGCACGATCTCCCACGCCGACTCCGGTTTTTCCTTAAGCACGCGGCGCAGCAGCGCAAACACTTCGACATCGGCGGTGAGCACGCGGTGGGTGTAGGTGGCGGTCGCGGCGGCGCCGGTGACTACCAGCAGGCCACCGTCAAGCGCGCCATCCGCGAGCGGGGGCGACAC
>LNFM01010914.1_pt1 | contig 12562 bp, 11 predicted proteins | sample 596031 | NCBI WGS metagenome assembly LNFM01 (sample SAMN04254537, study PRJNA301005) | activated carbon metagenome | isolation source: dual media filters at the Ann Arbor, Michigan drinking water treatment plant | place: USA: Ann Arbor
CCAACATGTTCGCGGCCGGCGAGATCATGGCCGGCAACGTGCTCGGCAAGGGCTACGCCGCCGGCATCGGCATGACCATCGGCAGCGTGTTCGGTCGGGTGGCGGGACGGGAAGCGGCACGGAATGCGAAAAACTGAGTTGTTGGGACGGGAAACAGCATAGCGATGCACGGAACGAAAATCCTGGAGGAAGCCGACCGCCTGATGACGGTCTGCAATTCCTGCCGCTATTGCGAAGGTCTCTGCGCGGTATTTCCGGCAATGGAGATGCGCCGCGCGTTCTCCGACGGCGACCTCAACTACCTCGCCAATCTCTGCCATTCCTGCGGCGCCTGCTATACCGACTGCCAGTTCTCGCCGCCGCATGAGTTCAACGTCAATGTGCCGAAGACGCTGGCCGTGGCGCGGGCCGATTCCTATGCGGCGTATGCATGGCCGCGCGCGCTATCGGGCGCCTTCGAGCGCAACGGCCTCGTCATCAGCCTGGTTGCCGCGCTCAGCGTTGCCGCCTTCATCTTCGGCTTTGCCGCCTACCATGACCGCCAGGTGCTGTTCGGTATCCATACCGGCCCCGGCGCGTTCTACAAACTGATGCCGCACAATGCGATGGCGGCGCTGTTCGGCGCGGCGTTCCTCTATGCGATCGTTGCCCTCGTCATGGGCGTGCGCGCGTTCTGGCGCGACATCGGCGAGCCCGTCGGCATGAAGACCGATATGGCCGCGCTGCTGCAAGCAATCCGCGATGCCGGCGAACTGCGCTATCTCGATGGCGGCGGGGTCGGCTGCTTCAACGAGGATGACCGCCCCACCGATCGCCGCAAGCTCTATCACCATTTGACGTTCTACGGCTTTGCGCTGTGCTTCGCCTCGACCTGCGTCGCCACGCTCTATCATTATCTGCTGGCACGCGAAGCGCCCTATCCATGGTGGGACCTGCCGGTGGTGCTGGGCACGCTCGGCGGCATCGGATTGTTGATCGGGCCGATCGGCCTGCTGGCCGAGAAATCGAAGCGCGATCCCGCGTTGATGGATGAGAGCCGCCACGGCATGGACGTGGCGTTCATCGTCATGCTGTTCCTCACCAGCCTGACCGGCCTGGCGCTGCTGGTGCTGCGTGAGACCGCCGCGATGGGCCCGCTGCTGGCGCTGCATCTCGGCGTCGTGTTCTCGCTGTTCGTCACCATGCCCTACGGCAAGTTCGTGCACGGGATCTACCGGTTCGTAGCGCTGGTGCGCTACGCCATGGAGCGCAAGGCGATGGCGCACGGCGCGGCGGAGTAAGCCTGCACGACATCGCCGCCACATCGCTCAGACCGCGATGGCTAACAATTCCTTACCCGGCTGGATTAACCGTGCTTTCAAACTTCGCCGCGCCGCTGCCGCGGTTGCCACTAACCTGCCTTATTGAATCCCAAGATCGTTCTGCGGTGCAGAGCCGGGCATTCGTCCGGCTCTGGTCAAGCATCTTCGGTCGAAAGCGCAAGATCATGATGAGGATCTGTCTCATCGTTATCGGCCTCGGCGTTCTCATTGCCATGGAGCTGGGGACGCCATCACGCTCGAAACCAAGCGAGCTTGATCCGTTCGAGCAACTGAAGCTCGACGCAAGCGCATTGGGCGACACACTGAAGAAGGGCGACCGGCTGGAAGTCCACCGCCTGCCGCAGGAAGCACCGGTTCAACCGATTGCACTCGCCGAAACAGTATCGTCGCCGCCACCGGATCTGATCGCCATGCTTGCGGAGAAGAACTCGGACGTCGTTGGGTCCACTCCAAGCGCAAAAAAGGACGTGGCCAAAAAGTTCAGGCCCAGGCCGAAAGACGCAGCTCCCAGCAAGCCGGCGGCCAAGCTCGCCAATTCCGGCAAGGCCGCAAAGACAGAAAAGAAGGCGGTGGCCGAGCTCAAGCCGTGCCGCCCAAATGCGTTCGACGAGCTCCTGCAGGCGCTGAGCTTGTCCTCGCGATGCCAGACATAGCCGCCGCGGGGACGAGCGCAGCAGCATTAGCGGGAGGGCGGCGGCGTTGGCTTCGTGCATCCGGAATTGGCCGCCGTCTTTTTCTGTGCCCTCCGCTTCTTGGTTGCGGTCTCGAGTGATCTCAATGGCTGCAGTTGTGTATTGAAGGTGGTGCTCAGCAAATTCTCGAGGCGGTCCTTGTACTCGCGTCCACAAATCCGATCCTTGGCCTTCATCGCTGCACTCCACTGCATTTGCGCAACGCGCCCCGTGACGGTAACCGGCGGAGGCGCTGCCTGTCGGAACTAGCGACCGTTCAAGCCCGCAAATTCAAGTCGGGATGCACGATCTGCGGCAGCGTTCCTGTCCGATCATCATCTGGCCAAAATTGGAATCGCGCCGTCCGCGATCAAGCCCTGTTCGCGACTCTTCGCTCGCCGCATTGTCAATCGGCGTGCAAAACCACCACAAGAAATAAAATGGCTCGCGCCGTCAGATCATTGGGCTGTGACTTGATGTGGATGACTTGCGGTTCCTCCCTACCCGCTGTGAACAGGCAGGAGAATGGCGATCAGTACCGCTCCATGATCCGCTCGAGCTTCCTGCTGAGCAGCCACGAAAGGCCGAGGAACAAGACCAGCATCACGATGCCCAGACCCGAGGAAGCATTGTTGATTGACTTCTCCGAGAACTGACCAAAGGCATAGCCGGCCGAGACAACGGCGCCGGACCAGAGGCCCGCCGCAACGAAGTTCAGCGCCAGGAAGGTGGACCAGGGTAGCCGCGATATCCCGTACGCAAATCCCGCCAGCCCGCGGATGCCGTGTGGGAAGCGATGAAACAGGATCATCCAGGCATAGTGACGATCCGTCAGCCGGACCACGGTTTGCACGGGGCGCTCGAAGCGCGGATAGCGATCAAGCAGGCGGGCCCCATAGCGTCGTCCGATCCAGAAGCGGATGACGTCGCCGGTGAAACTGCCGAGCCAGCAGACCACGATCAACGTGCCGAAGCTCAGCGCCCCCGCATGCGCGGCGTAGCCCGCGAACAACGCCAGCAGCAGGCTATGCGAGGCCGCATAGGCAAACATGAGGCTGTAGGCCACATCGCCGTGCTGGCGGATGAGCTCGAGGAACGATGTCAGATCCGATGGAAACAGCAATGTAAGATCACCCAAACTCGTTCTTGTGAATGTTCCCCCTGACGAGCGGGTTCGGTTTCGACGCTAGCAGCCGGCGGAAGGATGCGGAAGCCAACACGCTGGCCACGGGCTCGGCAACTTCGTCGCACCCCTGACGGCCGGACCGAAGCGTAGCTGCGCGCGCGCGGCGGGCTACTTTAGTCGAACCAGCCGCGCTCGTTAAACCGGATGAAGTTGTGGCCGGGGAGTCAGGCTCGACCCAGCAGATTCCCTGCGCGAGCGATAGGCCTGCAGCACCCTGCCGGACGTCTCGACGTCCAACCGGGCGAACTCCGCTTTCATCGCGTCAAGATCCCCGGTCGCAATCCGGTAATCCGGGGCGCCGAGAAACAGCAGCGCCAGGGTCGTCGCCCAGGACAGGTCGAGGGCTTTTGCCAGAATCAGCAAGGCTTCCTTGTCAGCGGCCAGCATCGCCCGCTCAACCACGTCCACCGGCAGCGTGCACAACAGCGATAGCGCGACGACCGCTTCATCCAGTTTGCGCGTCTGGGCGTACTCAAGCAGCTGGGCTTCGCCGAGGTCGCCTATCCGGTGCTTCGAACCTACGGCTTTCTTTGCGGTGAAATAATTCTTCGACGCAGGGCCAAACATCGCATGCAGCGATCCGGCGACGTCAGCGACGGCATTGCGCGCTTCAGGCCGCTCGAATTGAAGTTTCTTTCGAACATCGTCGGACGCTTTTGCGATCAATTGCTGGAACAGGTGCCGTGGGATGTCCCGTCGCCGCCCCAGATGCTCGGCCAGGATGGAGTCATTCTCGGAACGCTTGATCAATTGCAGAAAGCCTGAATCCGAGAAACGTGCGCCGGTGTTGACAGCGACGGAATTTACGACCTTCTGGTCGCCTCTCTCCACGAGCACATCGGTGACCGGCTCGTCGATGGACTTCCGTCGCGAAATGGCGAAGAGATGCTGCTGACTTTTGCAGCGCGCGTTCGCGACCAGCACCTGGTTTTCGAGCCGCTCGGAATAGCGAAGGATGGGGCCGGCGACATCGATTGAATCGTCGCAAGCGAGCTTGTTGACCATCTGGATCGGCGCCTGGTCGCTGCGGGCCAACCGCCTGGCGAGTTGGCAGCGTGCAGCCAGCTCGATCTCCTCCGAGAGGCGCCCGATCAATTCCCCGAAGATCCAGATCTCGCTTTCGGTGTACCGGCCCATCAGCAGCATGTCGGTTGCATACCATAAAGCCTGCAAACGGCTTTCGGGCGTTCCCCTGGAGATGGCGTCGTTCAACTCCCGAAGTATGGACATCGGTGACCCGAGCTGCTTTCCGCTGCTCACTCGCAACTGTGTGATGGAGGACTCACTGGTCCGGTACCGGTCAATCCGGGAAGGACTCCGCACTCGGATTCTTCTTAGGGAATGCGGAGCGGCAGAACGGGCGTGTGAGGCCCGTCGTCAGCCGCAGCATTGAACGCTTCAGCGTGTGGCCAGAAACTTTCTTGTTCCCGGCAGAATTCTGCGACCAACAAGTTAACGGAGCCTATGCATTTCTACGAGATCAGCACGGCATACGTGCTGACCGCTCCAGAATTGATATCGGAAATCGGCAAGGAACGGCGTGACGCAAGCGACGTGTGGGAGGCTGCTACAAATCCACCACGACGTAATCGCTCTCGACCGACACGGCGAGCGTCTCCGCGATATACGGCCCCTTCACCACGCTCGACCCGGGCTCGACGTTGACCGGATAGGCGCGGGCGCGAAAGCGCTTCGGGTCGCAGTAGGATTGGCCGGTGCGGATATCGAATTCCCAGCCGTGCCAGGGGCAGCGGATGATCTCGCCGAGCCTGGTGTATTCGATCTCGCCGGGATCGGAGGATTGCGCGAGACCGATCAGCGGCCCCTCGCACAACGCCGCGCCCTGGTGCGGGCAGCGGTTCAGCAGGCCGAAGAATTCGCCCCTGATGTTGAAGATCGCGATCGGCCGCTCGTCGATGGTGAGGAATTTTCGTGTCCCCGGCGGCAACTCGTCCACCGGGGCAATGACGTGTCGAACCATCAGGTAATCCCGTACAGCTTCCTGGCGTTGCCGAGGTAGAACGCCTCGCGATTGGCGTCGCTAACCCCGGCGGGCAGGACGCGCGACGGCTCGTCGAAGTCCCAATGCGGGTAGTCGGTTGCGAACAAGAGCTTGTCCCAGCCGATCCACTCGATCGTCTCGAACAGATGCTCGCGGCGCTCGGGGTCTTCCATCGGCTGCGTGGTCCACCAGACGTGGTCGCGGATGTATTCCGACGGCCTGCGCTTGAGATGCTGCACCTCGCTGCGCAGCTTCTCGAAGTGCTTATCGAGGCGCCAGGCGAGCGACGGCGCCCAGCCGAAGCCGGCCTCGATCATCACCATCTTCAGTTTCGGGAAGCGCTCGAACACGCCTTCAAGCACGAGGCTTGCCAGCGCGGTCTGCTGGCACTGCGCATGGCCGACCATCTCCTCGATGTAGAAGCTCGGCCAGCCCGAGGGCGTAAGCGGATTGCCGCCGAAGCCGAACGCGTGGACGCCGACCGGCAGCCCGGCCTCCTGCGCCGCCTCGTAGACCGGCCAGTAGCGGCGCTGGCCGAGCGGCTCGACGTTGCGGGAGAGCAGCAGCACCTGGACGTAGTTCGGATCGCCCGCGCGCTTGCGGATTTCCGCGGCGGCGGTCACGCCATCCTCATTGGCGACGACGATCGAACCCTTCAGGCGCTTGTCCCTGCTGGTCCATTTCTCGATCTGCCAATCGTTGATCGCGGAGCAGATCGCACCGGCCAGATCCTGGTTGCGCAGGCCCTGCCCGCTGTTGAGCGGGTTGAGCACGCCGAGCGCGACGTTATAGGGATCGAGCAGTTGCTTCTGCATGAAGGACAGCGAGGACCCCTGCGGCCCGCCTTCCGGCGGCCAGGCGTCGCGGCGCGAGGCATTCGGCTGCGCCTTCGGATAGGGCGGCCCTTCCATCATGCCGTGATAGGCCTGCTTGCCGTAGGTCTGGAGATGCGCGTGCCAGCGCTTGGCCATGAACGGATAGAGTTCATCATTGGTGGCGCGCGCCGGGTGGATGTCGCAATCGGCGATCGCGGTCTTGATGCTGGTGGAAGTCGACGACTCGGGGCGGAACTGGACGTTCATGGCGTCGTCTCCTTCATCTTCAACCGGCCGTACGTCGCAAGCGGATTATCGATCATGATCTTGCGGACCAGGTCTGGCGACAACCCCGGCGGCAGCACCTCGTCGCCGTCGAACTGCCAGTGCGGATAGTCGGTGGAGAATAGGAGCAATTCGTCCGACTGCATATGATTAAACAGGCGATCCAGGGTTGCCGAATCCGGCGGCGCATCGACCGGCTGCAGCGAGAAGCGGATGTTGCTGCGCACAATTTCGGCCGGCGCACGGTCGACCCACGGCGTTTCCATCCGCACGCCGCGCCAGAACTTGTGCAGCCGCCACAGATAGGCCGGCAGCCAGGTGAAGCCTGATTCCAGCATCACCATTTTCAGGTTCGGATGCCGGGCGAACACGCCCTCGACGATCAGGCTGGTCAACTGGGTCTGGAACGCGGTCGCCTGCGCGACGTAATCCTCGATGTGGTAGGAGCCCCAGCCGACCGAAGTCGGCGGGTTGTGATAGGCGCTGCCGGCATGAATCCCGATCGGCAGGCCCAACCGCTCAGCCGCCGCGTAGATCGGCCAGTAGACGCGCTTGCCGAGCGGCATGTCGCCCATGACCAGCATCAGCACCTGAACGAAGCGCTTGTCCTTGGCGCAGCGCTCGATCTCGGCGACGGATTTTTCCACGCTTTGCGTCGGGATCACGATCGAGCCGCGCAACCGCGCGTCCTTGTCCAGCCATTCCCTGGCCAGCCAGTCGTTCAGCGCGCGACAGAACGCATCCTGCATATCCTCGGAGAACACCATCTGGACGCCGTAGAGCGGGTTGCAAATGCCGTAGGCCACACCAAACTTGTCGAGCGCCTGCTTCTGCATGTCAGGGAGGCTTTCGCCCGGCTTGCCCTGCCCGGGCCGCCAGTCCGGCCGCGAGGAGATCGGCGAATTGGTCGGATAGGATTGCGAGACCAGATCGGTCATGCCGCGCGTCGTCACCTGGTCCTGCCAGTAGTCGTTCATGTAGGGCAGCAGACTGGTCAAATGCGGCACGGCGGGATGCAGATCGCAATCCACGCCACCTGCGATCGGCGACGTCATGGTGTTTCCTCGTTCCTCCGCGCGTGAACCGCGGTTGTTGGAGGCATTCAATCAGGGCCGCACGCACGCCGCAACTCGGCAAACGTGACCCTCCTGTGCTAGGAGGGCATGACTGGCGGGAATTTAGGGAGTTGAGATGAAAGAGCTCGTAACGATAGCCGAACAAATTGCAACTCAACTGATCGCGCGAAAACAGACGATCTCGGTTGCGGAATCCTCGACCGGCGGCCTGATCTCGGCGGCGCTGCTCTCGGTGCCCGGTGCGTCCGCCTATTTCCTCGGCGGCGCGGTGGTCTACACCCGCGATGCGCGGCGGCTGCTGATGGACATTCCGGATGAAGCGATGAAGGGCCTTCGCTCCGCCTCCGAGCCTTATGCAGAATTGCTCGCAAGCCAGACCCGGCAGCGCTTTGCGACGACCTGGGGCCTTTCGGAAACCGGCGCCACCGGACCGACCGGCAACCGCTACGGCGACGCCGCGGGACATACTTGCGTGGCGGTGGCCGGTCCGCAATCGGCGGTGTTCACGCTGGAAACCGGCAGCGCCGACAGGGAGGCCAACATGCAGGCGTTCGCGGCCGCTGCGCTGAATTTGCTGCTGGGGAATCTGACGAAGTAAGACGAACTTTGCCCACTATCGAGGATCGCATTCATGCAACAGCCATTCGACCGTGCCGCAGAAGACCTCGGCAACTCGATCCATTTCGAGCACGTCAACGTCACGGTGCCCGATCAGCGGCTAGCGACGCTGTTCTACGTCGCCGGGCTAGGGCTGACCCGCGATCCCTATCTGATGGTGTCGGACACCAACATGTGGGTCAATGTCGGCAGGAGCCAGTTTCATCTGCCGGGCGCCACAGCGCAGGTGCTACGCGGCCATACCGGGATCGTCATCGCCGGGCGCGAGGCACTGCTCGCGCGGCTGGCATCGGTCGCGAAGAAGCTCGAAGGCACCGCGTTCGCGTTCAGCGAACACAATGATCATGTCGAGGCCGTCTGCCCGTGGGGCAATCGCGTGCGCTGCTACGAGCCGGATGCTGCGCGCTTCGGGCGGATCACGCTCGGCATTCCCTATGTCGAGTTCGATGTGCCCGTCGGGACCGCGAAAGGCATTTGCGCGTTCTATCCCAAGATCATGGGAATGCCGGCGGAGTTTTTGAACGGCGACGGCGCGATGGCGCGCGTCAAGGTCGGAAAGGACCAGTACCTGCAATTCCGCGAAACCGACCGGCCCCAGCCGGATTACGACGGTCATCACGTGCAGATCTACATCACGGATTTCTCGGGTCCCTACCATCGCCTGAGGGAGCGCGGCCTGGTCTCGCAGGAAGACAACCAGTACCAGTACCGCTTTCGCGACATCATCGACCTCGACGGCGGCAGGCACCTGTTCACCGTCGAGCACGAGATCCGCAGCGCCACGCACCCGATGTTCATGCGCCCGCTGGTCAACCGCAACCCGGCGGAGACCAACCGCACCTACGCTCCCGGCCACGAGGAATGGGCCTGGGCGATGGGGCCGGATGAGTATGATCGGAGATAAGGACGAGCACACTCGTCCTATCCGTCGTCCCTGCGAACGCAGGGACCCATACGCCGCGGCGTTTATTTTGAGAGACGCTGTTCGACGGCTTTCATTCAACAACCAACGCCGGTGGTTATGGGTCCCTGCGTTCGCAGGGACGACGATAGAGAGTTGGGTCTCACCGCTCCCTGAACGAGCGCATCAGCTGGTCGCTGAACGGCTTCATCAGATAGGAGAACATGGTGCGGTCGCCGGTCTGGACGAAGGCTTCCACCGGCATGCCCGGGATGATCTTGACCTCGCCGAGGCGGGCGACTTCGCTCGGCGGCAGCGAGACGCGGATAGTGTAGTAGCTCTGCCCGGTGCGCTGGTCGGTGGCAACGTCGGCGGAGACGCGGGTTACGACGCCGTTCAGTTCCGGCGTGGTGCGCTGGTTGAAGGCCGACAGCCGCAGCAGCGTCTTCTGGCCGACCTGCAGCTTGTCGATGTCCTGCGGATTGACCTTGGCCTCGACCGAGAGGTCGTCCGCCCTCGGCACCACCATCATGATGGCGTCGCCCGCGGTGATGACGCCGCCGACGGTATGAACCGTCGACTGCAGCACGATGCCATCCTGCGGCGCGCGGATGTCGATGCGGCGGAGCTGGTCCTCGGCGGTGACCTTGCGCTCGACGAACTCGCCGATCTTGTCGGTGGTCTCGCGCAGGTCCTTGGAAACCTCGCTGACCACGTCCTTGTCTACCTGGATGATCTGCAGCTCAGTCTCGGTGATCTTGCCCTTGGCTTGCGCGCGCGCCGCAATGTATTGCCCGCGCTCGCCGGTCAGGCGGGCCATGTCCCGCTCCAGCGTGGTCAGGCGCGATATCTGGATCAGGCGCTGGTCGTAGAGCTGGCGCACGCCGATCAGTTCCTTCTCCACCAGCGCGATTTCCTTTTCCTTCGCCTGTTCCTGCGCCGTCAGGCCCGTGATCTCCTCGTTGAGCTGCGACACCCGCTCGCGCAACTGCGACTTCTGCCCCGCGCGTCCGAATACCCGAACCTCGAACAGCTTGGTTTCGCTGGCGATGACGTCGCGGACTTCGGGGTCGTCGGCGCGATCTGTCAGCATCGATGGAAACCTGATGGCATCAAGGCCACGCTGCTCGGCCTCCAGCCGCGCCGCGCGCGCCAGCAAGCCGTTCAGCGTCTTGACGACGATGGCAAGGTTCGCCTTGACCACGGTCTCGTCGAGACGCACCACGATGTCGCCGGCCTTGACGACGTCGCCGTCGCGCACGCGCACCTCACCGACCACGCCGCCGGTCGGGTGCTGGACTTTCTTGACGTTGGAATCGACCACCACCGAGCCCGGCGCGATCAGCGCGCCCGAAATCTGCGCTGTCGATGCCCAGCCGCCAAACCCGACGACGAGCACCAGCATCAGCGCGAGGCCCGCAATCAGATGCGACCTTATCGAGCGCCGTGCGCTGTTTGCTTCGCCGGTCATGATTTCGCGGCTCCTGCGTCGGATACGATCTTGATCGGCGGCGGCGCCGGAACGCGCTGCAGCACCTGGCCGAGCACGGTCTCCTTCGGCCCGAACGCCTGCATCCGGCCGTCCTTCAATACCAATACCTGGTCGACCGCCTCGATCCCGATCGGCCGGTGCGCCACCACGATCACGATGGCGCCGCGCTCGCGCGCAGCTCGCACCGCACGGGTCAGCGCCTCGTCGCCCTCGCTGTCGAGATTGGAATTCGGCTCATCGAGCACGATCAGGAAGGGATTGCCGTAGAGCGCGCGCGCAAGCGCCACGCGCTGCGCCTGCCCGGCCGACAGCGCCGTTCCCTGCTCGCCGATCTGGGTGTCGTAGCCCTCGCGCATTTTTATGATCATGTCATGCACGCCGGCTTCCTTGGCAGCGGCGATGATCGAATCGGATTTGGCTTCCGGATCGAACCGGCAGATGTTCTGCGCCACAGTGCCGGCGAACAGTTCGACGTCCTGCGGCAGGTAGCCGATATGACGGCCGATCACGTCCGACGACCACTGGTCGAGCGCCGCGCCGTCGAGCCGCACCTTGCCGCGGAACGGCGTCCAAACGCCAACCAGCGCCCGCACCAGCGACGACTTGCCCGAACCGCTTGGGCCGATGACGCCGACGCCAGTGCCGGCCTCGACGGTGAAGGTCACGTCCTGCACGACCACCCGCTGCTCGCCGGGCGGCACGATGCTGACGGCCTCGACCGACAGCCGCGTCGAGGGAGTCTGCAACAGCGTCTGCGTACTCGCCGGCGGCATCTGCCCCAGAAGCTTGTTGAGGCGATGCCAGCTCTGACGCGCGGCGACAAAGCCTTTCCAGTGCGCGATGGCGAGATCGACCGGCGCGAGCGCCCGCGCGCTGAGGATCGAGCCCGCGATGATGATGCCGGCGGAGGCTTCCTGGTGGATCACCAGATAGGCACCGACCGCGAGCACCGCCGATTGCAGCATCATGCGCAGAACCTTGGCGACGGCACCGAGACCACCGGCGACGTCGCTGGCGCGCTGATTGCCCGCCAGGTAGACTTCGTTGGCCTCGCTCCAGCGCCTGGTCAGGCGTCCGGACATGCCCATCGCGACCAGCACTTCGGCGTTGCGCCGGCTGGTGGCGGCCAGATCGTTGCGCCGCGCCGCCAGCGTCATCGCATCGCGGGCCGGCTCGCGCGACAGGAATTCGGTGATCAGGGTGAGCGTCACCAGGATGATGGCGCCGACCAGGGCCGTGACGCCGATCAGCCAGTGGAACGCGAAACAGATCGCGAGATAGAACGGCAGCCACGGCAGATCGAAGAACGCGCCGGGCCCCATGCTGCCGAGGAACGACCGCACATTGTCGAGATCGCGCAGCGGCTGCAGGCCCTCGTTGCGCCCGCCGACCATCAGCGGCAGCCGCACCACGGTTTCGAACACGCGGGCGTTGATGGCTTCGTCCAGCGCGGTCCCGACGCGCCCGAGGATGCGTCCGCGGATCAGGTCGAGTCCTCCTTGCGCGATGTAGAGGCCGCCGGCGAGGATCACGAGACCGATCAGGGTGGGTACGCTGCGGCTCGGCAGCACGCGGTCGTAGACCTCCAGCATGAAAATCGAGCCGGTGAGGTACAGCAGGTTGATTGCGCAGCTCATCACGCCAACGCCGATGAAGGCGTTGCGGCAGGCGCGCAGTGCCTCACCGAGTTCGGAACGCCGGACGCCGGGAGCGGCTGCCATAAATGCGTATCTCTTCAAAAGGATAAGGTGACGCGCTGGTTTTACCGATGTTTTGGGGCACCGTCTATTTAAGTCACGTTAACCTGAATCGAGTTCACGCCCGTGACAAGCTGTGGACACGGGCGAACCGGCACTTTTAGGCGACTGGTTTGAGCCCGGCAGGTGATTCGCGTCCAGTGCCGATGCCCTGGGTTGGTCGCCGATCGGGGTTCGGGGCAAAGGGGCCAGAACAACGGACATCGAGGCCCGCCGATCTCGCCGGGTGGAACTTTTGTTCACTGCACGCGTTAGTACGGCATGAAGCAAGGCGACATCTGGTATGTAACTTTCGGTCCGCACAAGTCGGACGAAAGCGCGGAAAGCAAGGCGCGATCGACGCGCACCTTCAAGTCGGAAGTCGACGCCAAGCTGTTCGCGATGCAGATCCTCGCCAAGGGCTGGACGGCGAGCGCGGGCACGCTCAATCCCCATCA
>LNFM01010916.1_pt1 | contig 12561 bp, 9 predicted proteins | sample 596031 | NCBI WGS metagenome assembly LNFM01 (sample SAMN04254537, study PRJNA301005) | activated carbon metagenome | isolation source: dual media filters at the Ann Arbor, Michigan drinking water treatment plant | place: USA: Ann Arbor
GCCGCCACCGTATTGATGGCGAGCATCGGCGCGCGCAGACGCACGCCGGCGACCACCGTCTCGAATGTCCGCTCAAGCCCTTCGCCATCCGCCGACATGTCGATATGCGACACGTCGGTCGAGGTGCCGCCCATGTCGAAGCCGATCAGCTTGTCGAAGCCGGCGCGCTTCGCCGCCTTGGCCGCGCCGACGATGCCGCCAGCCGGGCCGGAAAGAATGCTGTCCTTGCCTTGGAACTGCTCCGCCGCCACCAAGCCGCCGTTCGATTGCATGAACAGCAGCGATGCGCCGCCGAGCTCGCCCGCCACCTGCGCGACATAGCGGCGCAAGATCGGCGAGAGATAGGCGTCGGCCACCGTGGTGTCGCCGCGCCCGACCAGCTTCATCAAGGGCGAAACCTGATGCGAGACCGAGATCTGCGTGAAGCCGAGTTTGCGCGCGATCGCCGCCGCCTGGGTTTCGTGCCGGCCGTCGCGCCAGGCATGCATGAAGACGATGGCAACCGAGCGCAGGCCGGCGTCGAAAGCCGCGCGCAGGTCGCGCTCGAGCGCCGCCGCGTCGAGCGACCGCAGCACTTCGCCGTCCGCCGCCAGGCGCTCGTCGGCCTCGATGACGCGGGCATAGAGCATGTCCGGCAGGGTGACCTTGAGATCGAACAGGCGTGGGCGGTTTTGATAGGCGATGCGCAGGGCGTCGCGAAAGCCGCGCGTCGTCACCAGCGCGAGCGGCTCGCCCTTGCGTTCGAGCAGCGCGTTGGTCGCGACCGTGGTTCCCATTTTGACGGCGGCGATCTGCGATGCTGGAATCGGCGCGTCGTCCGCGAGGCCGAGCACGGCGCGGATGCCGGCCAGCGCAGCGTCCTCATAGCGCCCCGGATTCTCCGACAGCATCTTGCGCGTGACGATGGCGCCGTCCGGCGCCCGCGCGACGATGTCGGTGAAGGTGCCGCCGCGATCGATCCAGAACTGCCACTTTGCCATTCGTTTCATTTTATACGCGATCGTCTTGAAATGATGCGCTGCAAGATGCCTGCGACAGGCTGGCGTCTCAAAGCGAAAAATGAATATGATCGAACCAAGCAATCAAAAGGCCGGCGCCTCTCTCTAAGAGTGGAGCGCACGGCTGGCTCACATGGGAGGATACCGAACATGCCGCACAGATTCACTCTGTCCGCTGCGATCCTGACAGTCACGCTCGCGGTCGGCGCGACCGACGCCACATTCAATACGGCATGGGCGCAGCAAAGCGTCGCCGATTTCTACAAGGGCAAGACCTTCCGTGTCGTCGTCGGCAGCAGCGAATCGAGCGGCGTCGATATTCTCGCGCGCGTCGCCGCGCGCCATCTGCCCAAACATATGGAAGGCAAGCCGACAATCATCGTGCAAAACATGCCGCAGCCCGAATCGATCGCCGCGGCGAACCACATCTACAACGTGGCGGAGAAGGACGGCCTGACCATCGGCGCCGGATCGTCGGGCTTGTTCAGCCGCGCCATCTCGCAACCGAACATCCGCTTCGATCTCGACAAGTTCACCTGGATCGCCAACCTCTACACGGCGACGGTGATCTATTGGATGCGCACCGACTTCCCCTGCCAGACGCTCGACGAGTTGGCGAAGTGTCCGCAGCCGATCAAATTCGGCGCGACGGCGAAGGGCTCGACCGGCTATGGCCTGGTGCCCGAGATGCTGAAGGACGCCTTCAAGATGAACATGGACATCATCTACGGCTACCGCAACAGCGACATCGAGCTCGCCATCGAGCGCAACGAGGTCCACGCCTCGGGCGGCGACGTCATCGGCTTCCTCGGCGGGCGCGGCAAGCAACTGCTCGACGAAGGCAAGGTGAAGATCCTGCTGCAGGTCTCCGGCCAGAAGTCGCCGGCGCTGGCGCAATATAACGTGCCGTGGGTGATGGACGTGATTCCCGAATCCCACCGGCCGCTCTTCACCATGGTCAATCCGATCCTCGACCTTGCTCGCTCCTATTTCGCGCCGCCGAACATTCCGGCGGACCGCGCGACGATGTTGCGCGAAGCCTTCGCCAAGACGGCGGTCGATCCCGAGTTCATCGCCGAGACCAAGAAGGTCGCCAGCATCGAGCCGATCCTGACGCGCGGCGAGGAGATGCAGCGCGCCATCGTCGCCATGCTCGATCAGCCGCCCGAGGTGAAAAACAAGGTGGTCGGCCTGCTCACCAGCAAATGACGCCATAAGAAACCGGACCAACGATCTCGGGCGGCATCGGCAACGATGCCGCCCTTTTCATATCTGCGGCTTGATCAGGCCGTCCTATCTCAGCCACGTGGCGCGCGCGATCATCTGCGGCGCCGGGCTCGAAGGCTATTGCCTCGGCCTGCAGGCGTTGCATCGCCTCTATCTCAAGGGTCAGCCTTAGGGGAACAGCGCGGCGAGGCCGGCGCGCGAGCGGAACATCCGCGCCGCGCTGTGGCCGACCCCCGGCACCGTCTCGAAACGCTGCGCGTGCGGCGCGTAATAACGTTCGAGATAGAGCTTGAACGCCAAGCCGCGCGCCAGCCGCGTCGGCCCTTGCGCCAACGCCGCGCAACTCTTGTCGAGCAAGCGGTGGTTCGGGTCGTTGTCGCTCTCGCCAAGCAGGTAGGTCACGCTTTGCCGGCGAAACCGGTCGGCGAGCCCGTCGGCGCCGAGCGCCGCGACGGTGGCCTCGACCGCGCCGTTGCCGCGCTCGAGACCGTATTTGTAGCGGTTGGCGGCGCAGGCCGATCCCGTCGGCGGGCGGAAGGCGCCGGGCGCGGCCGGATCGGGGCGGCGCGCGTCGAGATAGAGATAGCTGCTCGGATTGGCGACGACGAAACGCAGGGCGATGGGCCCGGCCGCCTCCGCGCCGCGCAGGATCGCATAGCGCAGGACATATTGGCCGCCGGCGGAATGGCCGGCGATCACGACGCTTCGCAGATTGGGAAAGCGCGTCTTGTCCGCCAAGGTCGTCAGCAGGCGGTCCATCACCGTGAAGGAACTGACCCGCGGCATGGCCTCGGCGCTCGACAGATCGCCGGCGCGCCAATCGCCGCCACGATCCCACGCCAAACTGCCGGCGGGAGGGGCCGTCTTTTGCGCCTGCTCGACGAAGTGCGGCGCGAGGATCAGCGTGCCGTCGCCCTGCTTCGCCGCCGCAGAGGCGGCGAGCGCCGTCTTGAAATAGCCCTCGGCATTGCCGTCATTGCCATGGACGACGATCAAGGCGCGTTGGACATCGGGATAGGAGGCCGCGAAGGGCGCAGACGCGTAAAGCCGCAAGGCCAAGCCATCGACGGTGAAGGGCGCGGCGCAGGATTGCGGAGCGTTCGCGCAGTCGGCGGCCACGGCCGGCCCGCAGGCGCCGTCCAGAATGGCCAATGATAAGACGACGCCCATGGCAAAGAGACGCATGGCGGCACTGTAGCGCGGCCCATTCGCGCGGTATATCTAAGCGATGTCCGAAATCTCCTTCATCGATTGCCCCTCGCCCAATCACGACTCCCGCGCGCCGGGGAGCCGCATCGAACTGCTCATCGTCCATTATACCGGGATGCCGACGGCGGACGGCGCGCGCGCGCGCCTGTGCGATGCCGCCGCCAAGGTCAGCAGCCATTATCTGATCTATGAAACCGGCGAAATTTTCCGCCTCGTCGCCGAGGACCGCCGGGCCTGGCATGCCGGCGCCGGCGGCTGGCGCGGCCAGGGCGACGTCAATTCGCGTTCGATCGGCATCGAACTGGTCAATCCCGGCCATGAGCATGGCTACCGCCCCTTTCCGCCGGCGCAGATGGGCGCCTTCGTCACCCTGGCGCACGGCATATTGACGCGCCATCCGATCGACGCCCAAGGCGTGCTCGGCCATTCCGACGTGGCGCCGGCGCGCAAGACCGATCCCGGCGAGCTGTTCGATTGGCGCGGCCTGGCCGCCGACGGTATCGGCCTGTGGCCCGATCTCGCCGCCAAACCGGCGCCCGGTCCAGCCGGGCTCACGCTCGGCGCGACCGGCGATGCCGTGCGCGACCTGCAGAGCAAGCTCGCCGCCTATGGCTACGAGATCCCGATCGACGGGATCTACGGCAATGACACGATGCTGGTCGTCAGCGCCTTCCAGCGCCACTTCCGGCCCTGGCGAATCGATGGTCAGACGGATGGCGAGACCCTGTCCTATCTTGATAAGCTATTGAAAATTAAGGGATGATCTTGCGTCTCGCTTGACCTGCGCTGCGCCCCGGTCTAGGGAGAAGCCGCCAGACGGCCGGACGGCCGCTCTGCGGGCAACCGCAGGGAGGAAAGTCCGGGCTCCAGAGTGACGCGGTGCCGGGTAACGCCCGGCGGGGGCGACCCCAGGGACAGTGCAACAGAGAGCAAACCGCCACTTCGGCTCTTCGGAGCCCAAGCGGTAAGGGTGAAAGGGTGCGGTAAGAGCGCACCGCGCGGCCGGTAACGGTCGTGGCATGGCAAACCCCACCGGGAGCAAGACCAAATAGGGACGGCATGCCGGCGCAAGCCGGCGGGCGGGTCACGCCGCTGTCGTCCGGGTCGGTCGCGCGAGGCGTCCAGCAATGGGCGTCCCAGATGAATGGCCGTCGCCCCGCAAGGGGCACAGAACCCGGCTTATAGGCCGTCTGGCATTTTTCTCCTGATTGGCGGCCAAATCCCATTCCTGATAAGAACAAATCAAGAACTCACGGGCCGCTTTTACCTGGGGAGCCACCCTTCATGACTGACTCAACCCGATCTCGACTGCCAAAGCGTCGATATCGGCGGTTCATGATGGGCTAAACGGCGAATATTCCCAGGCTTTTACTAGCTGATCCCATTGACGCCCATGTAAGCCCATGATATCCCATTTAATCCCAAACCACAGGCGTTCTGCGCCTGGGCGGTGGGCGGTCCTGCGAGGGGGGCCGGGATATCTGGCGAAGGGCGGGGAAGGCCTGTGGCTCTATTTCTTGGCAGCTATGCGAATAAGGTCGACCGGAAGGGCCGCGTGTCCGTTCCGGCGCCATTCCGTGCTGCCCTGGCCGGCCAGGCGGTCCACGGCATCGTCGCCTTCCGCTCCTTCAAGGAACCGACGATCGAGGCCTTCTCGCTCGAGGATATGGCGCAGATGGCCGCCAACCTCGACGACTTCGACCAATTCTCCGAAGAGCGCGACGATCTGGCGACGATCTTCGCCGACTCGCTGCAGCTCGCCATCGACGGCGAAGGCCGCATCATGCTGCCGCAAAATCTCGCCGCCCATGCCGGCATCGGCGAGACGGCGCTGTTCGTCTCCGCCGTGAACCACTTCCAGATCTGGGAGCCAGAGACCTACGCCAAGAAGAGCGGCAGTTCGCGCGAACGCCTGCTCGCGCGCGGCGCCACGGTGAAGGTGCGCCCACAGGTCACGCAGCCGGGCGGCGGGCCCGGCTCCGAAGGCTCGCGGTGAGATGCCCATGAGCCATCCCCCCTCCGATCAGGACCGGGACGGCGCCATGGGATCATTGTCTGCGAATACCGCCGCGACCCCAGCGCCGCATATCCCCGTTTTATTGAACGAAGTCCTCGCCGCTCTCGCGCCGAAGGACGGCGAAGTCTTCGTCGACGGCACCTTCGGTGCCGGCGGCTATTCGCGCGCCCTGCTCGATAGCTGCGATTGCCGCGTTTACGGAATCGACCGCGATCCCTCCGCCATCGCCGCCGGCGAAACGCTGGCCGCGCGCTACGGCGCCCGCCTGACGCTGCTCGCTGGCCGCTTCGGCGACATGGAGCAACTGCTCGCCGCCGTCGGCGTCACCAATGTCGACGGCGTCGCCCTCGACATCGGCGTCTCCTCCATGCAGATCGACCAGCCAGGCCGCGGCTTTTCCTTCCGCGGCGACGGCCCGCTCGACATGCGCATGGACAGCAGCGCCGGCGAAACCGCCGCCGATCTGGTGAACCGCACGGCGGAAGAGGATCTCGCCAACCTGATTTTCGATTACGGCGAAGAGCGCCTGTCGCGCGCCGTTGCCCGCGCCATCGTCGCCGCGCGCGCCGAATCGCCGATCGAGACCACCGGCCGCCTCGCCGACATCGTCCGCGAGGCGGTGCGCCGCAAGGTCGGCCGCAGGAACGAAACCATCGATCCGGCCACGCGCACCTTCCAGGCGCTGCGCATCGCCGTGAACGACGAGCTCGGCGAGCTCGACCGCGGCCTGCTCGCCGCCGAACGCCTGCTCCGTCCGGACGGCCGCCTCGCGGTCGTCTCCTTCCATTCCCTTGAGGACCGTCGGGTCAAAGCCTTCCTCGCGACCCGCAGCGGTTCCTCGGCACGGCCCTCGCGCCACTTCCCCTCTCTCCTTCCCCGAGAGAGCGCACGAGGTGCCGTGCCAAGTTTCCGCAGCGTCTCGCGCAAGCCGGTCACGGCGAGCGACGCCGAAGCGCTGCGCAATCCGCGCGCCCGTTCGGCACGCCTGCGCGCCGCGATCCGCAGCGATGCGCCGGTCTGGCAGGCCCCCACGTCCCGGGAGGCGCGCGCATGATCGGCCGCACCACCTTCCTCTGGCTGCTGCTCGCCGCTCTCGCCGGCTACGGGCTGTTCCAGGTCAAATATCAGGTCGTTTCGCTCGAAGAAGAGTTGGCGCGCCTCAATGCCGCCACGCTTCGCGAGCAAAATCAGATTCACGTGCTCGAGGCCGAATGGAGCTACCTCAATCAGCCCCAGCGCCTCGAAGAGTTGAATGAGCGTTTCGTGCATCTGAAGCCGATCAATCCCGTGCAGTTCGCCAGCATCGCCTCGATTCCGATGCGCCCCGAGCGCCTCGACATCGAGCCCGGCGCGCGCCTGCCCGGCACCGAGGGCATGATCGCGCGCATGGCGCCGCCGCGCCGGCCCGCCCTGCCGGGCACCAATCCGGGTCTGCCGCGCGACGCCCAGCCCGCGCCGGTTTATTCCGCCGCGGCCGCGCCCATCGCCCCGAACGCGATCCCCAAACCGCCGACGATCTCCGGCGGCAGCATCCTGCCGGTCAGCGTGCCGCGATGAGCATGATGGGCAACAACACGCCGCAAAAACTTGAAGGCGCCACCAAGCAGGCGCTCGAGATCGGCCGCACCCGCCTGTTGATGACCGGCGCGATCTTCCTGCTCGCCTTCACGGTGATCGGCGCGCGCCTCGCCGACATCACCGTCTTCCAAGGCGGCGCCGAGCCGAAGAGCCATGCCGCGGCCAATCCGCGCAACGCCTGGCCGACCACCCGCGCCGACATCGTCGATCGCAACGGCAACCTGCTCGCCACTTCATTGGTCACCGCCTCGCTCTACGCCAATCCGCGTCAGATTCTCGATTCGCGCGATGCCGCGCAGAAGCTGATGACCGTGCTGCCGGAGCTCTCGCTCGCCGAATTGCAGACCAAGCTGACCGGCAACCGCAGCTTCACCTGGATCCGCCGCCACCTGACGCCGAAGCAGCAATATGAAGTCAACCGCCTCGGCATCCCCGGCGTCTATTTCCAGCGCGACGAACGGCGCGTCTATCCGCAGGGTCCGCTCGCCGCCCATGTCGTCGGCTTCACCGGTGTCGACAACGACGGCCTGGCCGGCATCGAGCGTTCGTTCGATGAAGTGCTGAAGGGCGGCGGTCGCGGCCTCGCGCTCTCCATCGATCTGCGCATCCAGCATGTGCTGCGCCAGGAGATCACTGCCGGCATGAAGCGCGTCAATGCCATCGGCGGCGCCGGCATGGTGATCGACGTGCACAGCGGCGAGATGCTCGGCATGGTCTCCTTGCCCGACTTCGATCCGCACAATCCGACCAGCCTCGATCCCAAGACGCTGTTCAACCGCAACACGCTCGGCGTTTACGAGCAGGGCTCGATGTTCAAGCTGTTCACCGCCGCGCTGGCGCTCGATTCGGGCGCGGCGAACATGAACAGCAGCTTCGACGCATCCAAGCCGATCAAGATCTCGCGCTTCACGATTTCCGATTTCCAGGGCAAGGGCCGGGTTCTGTCGCTGCCCGAAGTGCTGGTCTTTTCGTCGAACATCGGCGCCGCCAAGATGGCGCTCGCCGCCGGCAGCGAGGTGCAGAAGAAATATCTCGGCGCCTTCGGCCTGCTGCGCAAGCCGACGCTGGAGATTCCAGAGATCGGCGCGCCGATGGTGCCGGCGCAGTGGAAAGAGATCAACACCATGACCATCGGCTTCGGCCATGGTCTCGCCGTCAGCCCGCTGCAAATGGCCGCCGGTATCGTCGCCATCGCCAACGGCGGCGTCATGCGGCCGATCACGGTGCTCAAGCGCGCAGCGGGCGAGCAGCCCCAGGGCAACCGGGTGATCTCGCAGCGCACCGCGACCGACATGCAAAAATTGATGCGCCTCGTCGTCACCGACGGCTCGGGCAAGAACGCCAATGTCCCGGGCTATCTCGTCGGCGGCAAGACCGGCACGGCCGAGAAGGTCAACGAGCATGGCGGCTACAAGCGCCGCGCCGTGCTGTCCTCCTTCGTCAGCGCCTTCCCGATGACCAATCCGCGTTACGTCGTGCTGGTCTCGATCGACGAGCCGCAGCCGATCAAGGAGAACTTCGGCTACATCACCGCCGGATGGGTCACGACCCCGGTGGTGGGCCGCATCATTCCGCGCATCGCGCCGATCCTCGGCGTCTCCCCGGTCGACGATCAGGCGGCGGACGTCAAGGCGCGCATGTATGTGAACTACACGTCGGCGAAAGGACGCCCTGGTGCGTCTGTTGAGTGAACTCCTGACCGGTGAGGCGGTTGCATTGAGCGCGAACAGCAAAGCGGCGGATGTGAGGATCGGCGGGTTGACCGCCGATTCGCGCGACGTGCGCGATGGCTTCCTGTTCGCCGCCCTGCCCGGCGTCAAGCTCGACGGCCGCCAGTTCATCGGCGCCGCCATCGCCAAGGGCGCTGCCGCCATTCTCGCGCCGACCGGCACCGAGCCGCCCGACATCGTCGTCGGCCGCGCCAAGTCGGCCAAGCCCTTCGGCTTTGTCACCGACGACAATCCGCGCCGCAAGCTTGCGCTAATGGCCGCGCGCTTCTACGGCGAACAGCCCGCCACCGTCGTCGCCGTCACCGGCACCAACGGCAAGAGCTCGGTCGTCTCCTTCACGCGCCAGATCTGGACGCTGATGGGCATCGACGGCGCCAGCCTAGGCACGTTGGGGCTGAGTTCCTCCAAGCTGACCACCGCCGGCTCGCTGACGACGCCCGATCCGGTCGCCCTGCACCGCACCCTGTCTGAGCTCAAAACCGCCGGCGTCGAGCATGTCGCGCTCGAAGCCTCGAGCCATGGCCTGGCGCAATACCGTCTCGACGGCCTGACGCTGACCGCCGCCGCCTTCACTAATCTGACGCGCGATCATCTCGACTACCACGGCGACGAGCAGAGCTACTTCGAGGCCAAGGCCCGGCTGTTCTCCGGCATCCTGCCGGAGGGCGGCATTGCCGTGCTCAACGCCGACGAGCCGCGCTTCGAAGAATTGCGCGCCATCTGCGCCGCCCGTCGCCAGCGTGTCATCGCCTTCGGCGAAAAAGGCAGCGATATCCGCCTCGACATTCTCGAGGTGCTGCCCGACGGCCAACGCGTCGCCTTCGCCATCGCCGGCGAATATGCCGAAATCAAACTGCCGCTCGTCGGCCATTTCCAGGCGATGAACGTCGCCTGCGCCCTCGGCCTGGTGATCGCCGGCGGCGGTGCGGCGAAAGCGGCGCTGGCCACGCTCGATCGGCTCGCCGGCGTCGACGGCCGCATGCAGCTCGCCGCGCGCCATCCGGCCGGCGCGGCCGTTTACGTCGATTACGCCCACACCCCCGACGCGCTGGCCAATGTGCTCGGCGCCCTGCGCCCGCACACCCGCGGCCGCCTCATGGTCGTGTTCGGTTGCGGCGGCGACCGCGATCCCGGCAAGCGCCCGCAGATGGGCCGCATCGCCGGCGAATTGGCCGACATCGTCATCGTCACCGACGACAATCCACGCAGCGAAGACGCCGCCAAGATCCGCAAGCAGGTGCTGGCCGGCGTGACGGCCAAGACGCCGATCGAAATCGCCGACCGCGAGGAAGCGATCTTCGCCGCCGCCGACATGATGCAGACCGGCGACGTGCTGGTGCTCGCCGGCAAGGGTCACGAGCAAGGCCAGATCGTCGGCGCGACGACCATCCCCTTCAACGACGCCGATGAAGCGCGCAAGGCCGTCGCCCGCCTGGGAGGTACCGCATGAGTGCGCCTCTTTGGATGTCCAACGATGCCGTCGCCGCCACCAACGGCCGCTCGACCACCGGCTGGAACGCCAGCGGCGTCTCGATCGACAGCCGCGCCGTGAAGCCCGGCGATCTGTTCGTCGCCATCAAGGGTCCGAACTTCGACGGCCATGCCTTCGTCGGCGATGCGCTCGCCCGCGGCGCGGTCGCTGCCGTGGTGTCGGAGCGTCCCGAAGGCTTGCCGCCGGGCGCCTCGCTCCTCGTCGTCAAAGACCCGCTCGCCGCGCTGGAAGACCTCGCCCGCGCCGCCCGCGCCCGCAGCTCGGCGCGCGTTGCCGCCGTCACCGGCAGCGTCGGCAAGACCAGCACCAAGGAGGCGCTCAAGCTCGTCCTCGCCGCGCAGGGCCTGACCCATGCTAGCGAAGGCAGCCTCAACAATCATTGGGGCGTGCCCTTGTCGCTCGCCCGCCTGCCCGAGACCGCCGCCTACGGCGTGTTCGAGCTCGGCATGAACCACGCCGGCGAACTCACGCCGCTCTCCAAGCTGGTCCGCCCTCACGTCGCGATCATCACCACGATCGAGGCGGTGCATCTCGAATTCTTCGATTCGGTCGACGACATCGCCGCCGCCAAGGCCGAAGTCTTTGCCGGCATCGAGAAGAACGGCGTCGCCGTGCTGAACCAGGACAATGACTATTTCGGCTACCTGACGCGCCAGGCGCTGGCACGCGGCGCGGCCCAGGTCGTCGGCTTCGGCAGCGGCAAAGGCGCCTGGGCGCAATTGCTCGGTTACGAGCCGAACGAGAGCGGCGCGCGCATCGACGCCGAGATCGGCGGCAAGCGCATCACCTTCACCATCGCCGCGCCGGGCCGCCATTGGGCGCTCAACAGCCTCGCCGTGCTCGCTGGTGCGGTGCATCTCGGCGCCGATCTCGAAGCCGCCGCCGCCGCGCTCGCCACCATGACCGCGCCCAAGGGCCGCGGCGCGCGCCATAGCATCGCCTTGGATGACGGCGCCTTCACGCTGATCGACGAGAGCTACAACGCCAGCCCGGCCGCCATGCGCGCCGCCTTCGCCGTGCTGGCCGCCATGCAGCCCGCAGCAGGCGGACGGCGCATCGCCATTCTCGGCGACATGCTCGAACTCGGCGCCGACTCCGCCGCCATTCACGCCGCCCTCGCGCCGGACCTCGCCGCCGCCGCGACGATGGTCTGCACCGCCGGGCGCGACATGGGCGCGCTCTATGAAGCTTTGCCGCGCGAGATGCGCGCCGGCCATGCCGGCAAGGCCGAGGAGCTGCTGCCCCTGGTGCGCAAGCTCATCCGCCCCGGCGACGTCGTCATGGTCAAGGGTTCGCACGGCAGCCGCATGGGCCTGATCGTCGATGCGCTGCTCGCCGCCACCGCCCCCAACAAATCCGCCGCCAACGGCCGCTGAGAAGAAGAAAGGCACTCGCCCCAGATGCTCTACAACCTGCTCGCGCCTTATGCGGACCACTTCGCGGCCTTCAACCTGTTCCGCTACATCACCTTTCGCACCGGCGGCGCGACGGTGACGGCGCTGCTCGTCTGCTTCGTATTCGGCCCCATGGTCATTCGCTGGCTTAAAAGCAAGCAGGCGCACGGCCAGCCGATCCGCACCGACGGGCCCGAGAGCCATCTCTTGACCAAGAAGGGCACGCCGACCATGGGCGGCTTGCTGATTCTGTTCGGCGTCGCCGCCGGCACGCTGCTGTGGGCCGACCTGTCGAACCGCTACGTCTGGGTCGTGCTGCTCGTCACCGTCGGCTTCGGCGCCGTCGGCTTCGCCGACGATTATCTCAAGCTGACGCGCCGCAGCCACAAGGGCGTGCCCGGCAAGTACAAGCTCGTCGCCGAATGCGCCATCGCGCTGATCGCCACGCTGTGGATCATGGACATCACGCGCGATCCGCTGTCGACCAGCCTGTCCCTTCCCTTCATCAAGGACGCGCTGATCAATCTCGGCTGGATCTTCATTCCCTTCGGCGCGCTCGTCATGGTCGGCGCGTCGAACGCGGTGAACCTCACCGATGGCCTCGATGGTCTCGCCATCGTGCCCGTGATGATCGCCGCCGGCTGCTTCGCGCTGATCTCCTATCTCGTCGGCAACGCGGTGTTCGCCAATTACCTGCAGATCAACTCGGTGCCGGGCAGCGGCGAGCTTGCCGTGTTCTGCGGCGCGCTGGTCGGCGCCTCGCTCGGCTTCCTGTGGTTCAACGCGCCGCCCGCCATGGTCTTCATGGGCGACACCGGTTCGCTCTCGGTCGGCGGCGCGCTCGGCGCCATCAGCGTGATCACCAAGCATGAAATGGTGCTGGCGATCGTCGGCGGCCTGTTCGTGCTCGAGACCG
>LNFM01013083.1_pt1 | contig 12561 bp, 14 predicted proteins | sample 596031 | NCBI WGS metagenome assembly LNFM01 (sample SAMN04254537, study PRJNA301005) | activated carbon metagenome | isolation source: dual media filters at the Ann Arbor, Michigan drinking water treatment plant | place: USA: Ann Arbor
TGCGTGCGCCATTTCGTGGCCCATGATCATCGCGGCTTCGTCGTCGGTCAGGCGGAGCTGCTCGAGGATGCCGATGAAGAAGGCGATCTTGCCGCCCGGCAGGCAGAACGCGTTGATATTGCGGGAGGCGATGAGCGAGACCTCCCAGGTCCATTCCTTGGCGCGCGGATTCCACTTCTCGACGTGAGGCAGGATATCGTCGAAGATCCGCTTGAGGCGCTGCGCCTGCGGATGGGACGGCGGCAACAGCGCCCGCTTGGCATTTGCCTGGTTCTTGAGCGCGACGTATTGCTGCGCGCCCGCATTCTCGATCTGCGCGACAGGAATCAGTCGGCGCACAAACGAGGCACGCCCGACCTTCACGCCCTCACCCTCCTGCGCGACCACGATCGCAATCGAGCTGGAAGCGAGTACTGCCGCCGCAAGCGCAACGGCTAGCCACAGTCGGCGCATGATGCTCTCTCCCGCTTCCGAATCTCGGCTGCAGCCTACCGCGACGTCTGGCCTGCCCGCTACAGCAGCCGCATCTGCCCTCCCTGCGGAACCGGCGGCGTGAATAGATCGGTGCGCAACTTCAACGAGCGCTCGTTGATCCCGAGACGCTTGCACGCGAGGCGGAAGCGGGTGGCGATCTGCGCAGCATAAGGGCCGGTACCGCGCTGGCGAATGCCGAATTCCGAGACGTAGTCGCGCCCGCCGTGCATCGAGCGCAGCACAGAAATCACGCGCGCCGCGCGGTGGGGGTGGTCCGTCTCCAGCCACTCCCGGAACAGCTCCTTCAACTCCAGCGGCAACCGCAGCACAACGAACCCCGCTTCCCGCGCGCCCGCAGCATGAGCAGCTTCAAGGATGGCCTCGATCTCGCTGTCGTTGAGCGCGGGAATGATGGGCGCGACCATGACGGAGACGGGAATGCCGGCGTCGGTCAACCGCCGGATCGCCTCGATACGCTTTGACGGTGTCGCCGCGCGCGGCTCCATGCTTCGTGCAAGATGCCGGTCAAGGCTGGTGGTCGAGATGGCGACCTTGACCAGCCCGCGTGTCGCCATCCGCGCGAGAATGTCGATGTCACGGACGACGCCCGCCGATTTGGTGACGATCCCGACCGGGTGCGAGGTGGCATCGAGCACTTCCAGGACGCGTCGCGTGATGCCGCGCTCGCGCTCGATCGGCTGATAGGGGTCGGTGACGGCGCCGAGCGCAATCGTCTGGGGGACGTAGTTGCGCCGCGCCAGTTCCTGCTCCAACAACTCCGGCGCATTGACCTTGGCGTAGATCTTGGTCTCGAAGTCGAGGCCCGGTGAGTGGCCGAGGTAGGCGTGCGTCGGCCGCGCGTAGCAATAGATGCAGCCGTGCTCGCAGCCGCGGTAGGGATTGATCGACTGGCTGAAATTGAGATCGGGGCTGTCGTTGGTCGAGATGATGCTCTTGGCGCGTTCGTCCGTCACCTCGGTGCGGAAAGCGTCGAGTGTCGCCAGCGTCTCCCAGCCGTCGTCATACTCCTCCCGCTTACCGGCGTCGTAGCGACTCGAGCGGTTGGATCGCGCGCCGCGACCGCGACGGCGCTCGGCGTCCGGACGCAGCGCTGCACGGTCGTCGCCAGCCGCCTCATCCAATGGCTCCGGGTCGATGCTGCGGTCCTCGTCGTGCGCCATGCTTGGCTCCTGGGGTCATGCAACCCATATCATCGCGTCTCGAACATAACAAGAACATTCGGCTTTCCTGCAACGCACTGTCCGGGAGGTACGGATAGTTCGCGTTCAACGTTTGACGCATCCCGCGGGCGCGCTAATCCTGTCGATTGTGCGACTGCGAACGCGCGGTACTGCAGGGCTGTTCGGATGATTTCTGTCGTCATTCCCACACTGAACGCCGAGGAGGGGCTTTCCGCCTGCCTGTCGGCGCTCGTGCCAGCGGCCGTCGAAGGCTTGGTGCGCGAGGTCATCGTGGTCGATGGTGGCTCGAGCGATCGAACGCTGAAAATCATCGAGCAATCCGGGGCCGAGGTCGTGCACTCGGCGCCCGGGCGCGGCGAGCAGCTCAGCGTTGGCGCCGCGCAGGCGCGCCAGCCGTGGCTGTTGTTCCTCCATGCCGACACAGTGCTGGAGACGGGCTGGGATCGCGACGTCTATGCCTTGATCGAACGCGTCGACAGCGGCCGGCGAGAGGCGACCGCGGCCGCGTTCCGCTTCACTCTGGACGATCAGGGCTTCTGGCCGCGCATGATCGAGTTTGGCGTCGCTGTTCGGTGTGCGCTGTTTCGCATGCCCTACGGCGACCAGGGTCTGCTGATCCCGCGATCGCTCTATCAGCGTGTCGGTGGCTACAGTCGATTGCCACTGATGGAGGATGTCGATCTCGCGCGCCGCATCGGTCGCCGACGCATCATGGTGCTGCGCTCGCGCGCGGTGACGAGCGCGGTGCGGTATCGCCGTGACGGGTATTTCCGCCGCAGCGCTCGCAATCTCTCGTGTCTCACGCTGTTCTTCCTGCGGGTGCCGCCCCGCGTGATCGCGCGCCTTTACGGCTAGCGCGCCGCCCGCCGTTCAACAGTGCGTGAGTGGCGCCACGCAAGTCATGCAATTGAGCAACGACGTAGCTAGCGTGGCGCCGGGCGTTCGGCCCGTGACCGGGAGAAAACAATGACAGAGATGACGCGCCGCAGTTTCGTCCTTTCGGCTGCGGCCGCAGGTGCTGCGTTCGGCCTCGACGGGCCGCTGGCCTTTTACACATCAGCCCAGGCGCAAGGCGCCAACCCCCTCGGGGTGCCGCAGGCGCTGGCCGACCAGGGCTTTGCTAAATTCAAGGTCGGCGACATCGAGGTGATCCAGATCTACGACGGTCACTGGGAGAAGCCGCACGACGAAAAGTTCATCCGTAATGCGACGCTCGATGAGACGAAGGCGGCGCTGAAGAAGGCGAGCCTGACCGACGCCTTCGTGCCGATTCCATTCACGATCACGGCGATCCGGGTGGGTGGCCGCACGATCATGTTCGATTCGAGCACAGGCGGGCAGCTCGCACCGACCGCCGGCCGCCTCGTCGTCAAGAATCTCGCGGCGGCCGGCATCCAGCCGAGCGACATCTCGACCATCGTCGTCACGCATTTCCATCCCGATCACATCTGGGGTCTGATGGCGAAGGAAACCAACGCGCAGATCTACCCGAATGCCGAGATCATCGTTCCGGAAGCCGAATACAAGCATTGGACGGCGGAAGGTTTGGTCGAGAAGGTTCCCGAAGGTGCGAAAGGCATGGTGCGGCGGATCCAGGCGACGCTGCCGACGTGGAAGAATGTGAAACCGGCGGCGGCCGGCACTGAAGTGGCCGCTGGCATCCGTTCGATCGCGACGCACGGCCATACGCCGGGGCATACGTCGTACCTCGTCAACTCCGGCAGCGCGTCGCTGATCGTGGCCGGCGATGTGACGAACATTCCGGCGTTGAATATGGCCAATCCAGGTTGGCAACTCGCGTTCGACGCCATTCCCGATATGGCAGAGGCCGGGCGCCGCAAGCTCATGGACCAAGTCGTCGCCGACAAGTCGATCATGACAGGCTATCACTGGGGACTGCCGGGCGCCGGCACGATCCAGAAGGATGGCAGCGGCTATGCGATGGTCCCGGTCAAGGTTTGACGTTCGGCAGACGGCCGCATGAGCCGTCCGCTCGACCGGATTGCGCGAAACGAGGCGTCGCCAAAACCGGCGGCGCCTTTCGCCTGCCGACTCGTCATCATGGCCAAGGTGCCGATCGCAGGGCGGGTCAAAACTCGGCTGGCGCGCGAGATCGGCGTCGTCGGTGCGACGATGTTTTATCGCGTGGCGATGCGGAACGTGATCGCGCGGCTGGCGAGGCAGCCGTTCTGGCGCGCGACGGTTATCGTCGATCCCGACACGGGCGCGACGAGTCGGATGCTGCCAACCGGTGTCGCGCGCGCGGGGCAGGGACGCGGTGACCTCGGGGTGCGGATGCAGCGGCCGATGCGGATGCTGCCACCCGGCCCCGTCTGCCTGATCGGGACGGATGTGCCGGATATTTCTGTGGCCGACATCCGTCGCGCGTTTCGGCAGCTCGGGCGCGCCGATGCTGTCTTCGGGCCCGCCGAGGACGGGGGATTCTGGCTGGTCGGCCTCAAGCGAACGCCGCGCGTGATTGATCCCTATCGTGGCCGCGTGCCCTGGTCGCAGGCAGATACGCTGGAGCGAACGCTCGCCAACCTCGCCGGACGCCGCGTCGGCTTCACGGTGCGCCATCACGACGTCGATTCGGCTTCTGATCTCTCCCGCAATGGCGGGCGCTACGCACGTCGCGTCCCGCCGTTGCCTTCCTGCTAACGACCTCGCGGGCGCCTTGTGCTATCGCCGATGGCATGACGGGGCGACTGATTCGCATCATCGGGATCGATCCGGGGCTGAGGCGCACCGGCTGGGGCGTCATCGACAGCGATGGCGTGCGGCTGATCTACATCGCGAGTGGTCACGTCACGTCGGATGCGAAGGATGACCTCGCGTACCGCCTGCGCGAGCTGTTCGATGGACTGACCAGCGTCATTGCCTCGTTCCAGCCGCACGAGGCGTCGATCGAAGAGACTTTCGTCAACGATAACCCGCGCGCGGCGCTCAAGCTTGGGCAGGCGCGCGGCATGGCACTGCTGGCGCCGGCCGCCAAGGGGCTCGCAATCGCCGAATATTCGCCCAACGTCATTAAGAAGACCGTGGTTGGCGCGGGCCACGCGGAGAAGCGCCAGATCCAGGCGATGATCGGCTTCCTCCTGCCGAAGGCGCGTTTCGAGAGTGCTGACGAGGCGGACGCGCTGGCGATCGCCATCTGTCACGCCAACCATCGCTCGAGCCCGGTCGCGCGCGCCGCGCGGGCGTTGCGGGAGGCCGCGAAATGATCGGCAAGTTGAAAGGTATCGTCGACGCGATCGGCGAGAGCCATTGCATCATCGACGTCAACGGCGTCGGCTACGAGGTTCAGGCATCGGCGCGAGCGTTGCGTACGATGGAACTCGGCCAAACCGCGACGCTGGTCATTGACACCCACGTGCGCGAGGACGCGATCCGCCTGTTCGGCTTCGTGAGCGAAGTCGAGCGGAGCTGGTTTCGAACGCTGCAGGCCGTTCAAGGTGTCGGCTCGAAGGTCGCGCTCGCGGTACTCGGCACGCTGTCGTCGCAGGATCTCGCCAACGCCATCGCGCTCGGCGATTGGGCGACGGTTGAGCAGACACCGGGCGTCGGGAAGAAACTGGCGCTGCGCATTGTCCTGGAACTCAAGGACAAGGCGCCGGCGCTGGCAGTGGCCGGCCTGCACGTGCCAGCCGTGGCCAGCGGTGCCGGGAAGGGCGCGTCGAAGGGCGCCGCTGAGTCCGCTGAAATGCACGCCGCCGCCGAGGCGATCTCCGCGCTCACAAATCTTGGCTACAACCCCGCGCAGGCCTCGCAAGCCATCGCCATTGCCGCCCGCGATCTCGGCACCGAGGCCGATACCGCGAAGCTGATACGTCGAGGGTTGAAGGAACTGGCGAGGTGACTGCTCCCTCAGTTGGAGTAAAACAGCCAGTCGTACTGCCCCAGCAATGACGGGACGAACCGCGTTTCGCGCAGCCACGGAAAGCGCGCGAACGCCTCGCGCGTTGCGGGCAGGGCGGAGGTATAGAGCAGGTACGTGATGCGCACCTGACGCGGGTTCCTGGCCAGCGACGCCTCGAGGTTGCGCAGCACGGCAGCCGTCACGTCGGCGTCGAACGGGTGGTAGAAGTGCAGCAGCAGGTTGGTGTCGGGATAGTCGATCCTGGTCGCGTCGAGCGTCAGGATGCGGACGTCGCTGCACTTGCGCGATGAGGCGGGAAAGATTTCGACATTGCGCCGGGCGATCTCGGTCAGCGCTTCGGACAGGTCGACGCCGAGTGCGCTCTGAAACGGATACTGCGCCGCGCCGAGCACTACGCGGCCTTTGCCGCAGCCAAGATCGACGAATGAATACTGCCGATGATCGATGCCGATATTTTCGAGCATCCAGCGCGTCACGCGCTCCGGCGACGGCAGATACAGGATAGCCTGCTCCTGCCGCTCGCTGTCGGCGTAACCGAGCTTCTTGCTCTCCACCTTCCCGGCGGTGTCGGTGCCGAAGCGCCGGTCGAACCCATCATCGTGCTCAGCCTGGTAAGCCGTCTTTTTGCCGACGCTGCTGACGAGCATGCCGGCGACGTCCAGCACGGTGCGGGACAGCCCCCTGCTCGCGAGAGAATAGTTGAGCCTGCTGAGCTTCGTCGCGAGATCGGCCACGCGGCCTCCTATTTTTAACAGTGTCGGTGAAAAGCGCGAGTCAGTCAGTATGTGTTGCGAGCGGAAAGGAGAATTGACGTTTCACAGTTTCTCTGACCGCCGGAGTTCGTAGCGAACATCGCCATGGATGCCGTCGCCTGTGACGACCCATCCGCGGCGCTCGTAGAAGCGTGAGGCTTTCGTACCGGCTGAGGTCGTGAGCCATAGGCGGTTCGCGCCGTTGTCCCACAGCCAGTTCAGCGCGAGATCGAAAAGCCGGCTGCCGACGCCGCGCTCTTCAAACCCCGGCAAAACGAACAGCGCGAAGATCGTCTGCTCCCGGCGATCGGCAATCGAAAATCCCACGATGGCCCCCTCATCAATCGCGACCCAACCCTTGGAGTCCGCAAGGAATGATGAAGCGACGCTTTCCTCGGTGATGCCGCGCGCATCCAATTGGGCGCGAGTCATGGCATTCTCGGTCACCGAGAGGCGAACATGCGAAATGCCCGGCATGTCGGCCGCCGTTGCTTCGCGAAAGATCAAGTCGTCGCCCCTCAAGCCGCCTGCCTCAACCCGCCCATCCTCTCGATGAATGACGCGATCTCGTCGATGCCGCGGCCGTTGCGGGCTTCGGCGAAAATGAATGGGCGGTCGCCGCGCATCCGCTTGGCGTCGCGCTCCATCACCTCGAGGCTGGCGCCGACGTGAGGCGCGAGGTCCGTCTTGTTGATGACGAGCAGGTCCGATTTGGTGATGCCGGGGCCACCCTTGCGCGGGATCTTTTCGCCCTGCGCGACGTCGATAACGTAAATCGTCAGATCGGCGAGTTCCGGTGAGAACGTCGCCGCGAGATTGTCGCCGCCGGATTCGAGCAAGATCAGTTCCAACTTCGGAAACTTGACGCGCATGGTGTCGATCGCGGCGAGATTGATCGAGCAGTCTTCGCGGATCGCGGTGTGCGGGCAGCCGCCAGTCTCGACGCCCATGATGCGGTCGAGCGGTAGCGCCTGCATGCGCATGAGGATCTCGGCGTCTTCCTTCGTGTAGATGTCGTTGGTGATGGCGCAGATGTCGTAGCGCTCGCGAAAGCGCTGGCAGAGCGCGGCAGTCAGCGTCGTCTTGCCGGAGCCGACCGGGCCGCCGATGCCGACGCGTAGGGGGCCATTCATGTGTGTCTCCGTCATGAGCGAAACAGGCGCGTGTATTGGGTTTCGTGCTGCATCGATGCGAGATCGGCAGCGAAGGTTGCGCTCCCGATATCATCGAGCGTGCTGTCCGCCGCCCGCGTCGCGGCGTCTTGCAACTTCGGCAGTAGCGCCGCCGTCAGTCGCTGGCCATCCGTCTGGCCGATCACGCTCAGCCGGATAGAGGCCGAGATCAGATTGCCGACGAACGCCATGCCGTATCCGAGCAACGTCGGTGTCAGCGGCAGCGCGTGCCCAGCCGCCGCCACGCCGACCGCAACCGGATACGCGGCATCGCCCGCGTGCGCCGCGCGCAGTAAGGCGACCGCCGTGCACGGCCATGCCGCATCGATCTGTACGAGAAACGATCCCCCTTGCGTAATAGTTTCAAGGCGGCGCTCGCTGGAGGGCTGAAGGGCTGCCGCGAGTTCCGCGATCTCCGCAAGCTCTGTCGCGCTCCGCCGGCTCGCCGCGCGCCACGCCGCCGCCAGCACGATCAGGTCATTGTGCAGCGAGCCATGGGTAATCAGATCCTCCAGCCACGCGCCGAGCGTCGCGCGGTCCTTGATCAAGCCCTTCTCGACCGCTTTCTCCAACCCGTGACTGTACGCGAACGCGCCGACCGGGAACGCTGGTGACAGCCACACGAGCAACTGCGCCGGCAAGTCGCTCAGCGTGACGGTGGAGCCGGCAGGTTTCTCTCGTGTGCTCACGCCGGCGCTCTCATGTCGAATTAGCCCGGCCGCCAGACGCGGGTGACCGGAGGCGCTTCGTCGTGGTGATGATCGTGCGGGTGATCGTGACTGTGCCCGTGGTCATGATCGTGCGAATGCCCGTGATGATGATGCCCGTTGTGCAGCGGGCCGTGTCCGCCATAGGCGCCGCCCTCCGGCTCGAACGGCCGCGTCACCGCGCGTACGTCGCCGCCGAGCCTGGTGATCATGTCCGCCAGCACGTGATCGGTGGCGATATAGATCGCGCCGTCGGCGAGTTCGGTCGGGGTGTGCCGGTTGCCGAGGTGCCATGCGATCCGCATCAGGTGATGTGGGTCGCGGGCGCGAATTTCGAGCAAGCCCTCCGGCGCCGCCTTCACCGCGACGAGATCGCCATTCGCGAGTTCAAACGCGTCACCTTCCGCAACGTAGGTCGCCTCGGGAAGGTCGAGTAGCAACTCGCCGCCACGATCGGTGGTCATCAAGATCCGGCGGCGGAATCGCGCCTGGCGGTCGAGCGTGACGGAGTCGATCGGCGGTCGGCTCTTGGCCGCCACCGCCTCTCGGCGGACTACGGCGCGCGCGTGCATCATCGAGGAATTCCCGGCTGTTGTGCGCGGCGATTATCGGCGCGATGCCGCCGCGCCGCAACGTGGAATGTCCGATTAAGGATAGCGCCAGTACACGCCGGCCGGACCCGTGACCCGCTTCAGGATCGGCAGGCGCCGGTCGGGCGGACGCGCGCCGGTCAGCAGCAGCCGTTCGATATCCTGGATCAATGCTGACTGCTCGGCGTAGGTTGCGTGGTTCATGGCAAAAAAGGCCGTATTCAGCGTCGAGATGTCGATACTGTCGATCCCGGGCACGATCGCGGGGCCGCTTTCTCCGACGTCGCCAGCTCGCGCGATGTCCCCGCCGAACCGGCGCGAGACCCCAAGCGCCAAGTCGCTCGACGACGCATAGAGCGTTATGCCGTTGCTGATTCCCTTGATCTGCTCCGCCACGATTTCGAAGGCGTCGCGATCGATGTCGGGCGCTGCAAGAATGAGCTGGTGAATGCGCGGCGCGCCGGGTGCCTCGCGGCGGAGATCGCTGAGGACGCTCAGCAGCGGCTGGCTGCCCATGCCGTGGGCGATCACACTGACGCGCGTGGCGCCCGACTCCATGACGGCGAGGTCGATAAAGTCGCTCAGGTACCGCATGGTCTGGCGAGCGCTGTCGCGATCGTAGGTGTAGGCGGTGAACGAGCCGCCGGAGGGCCAACTGTACATAAACGAGGCGCCGTCGAACTTGAGATCGTAGGCGATCTGCGCGGTGCGATAGAGCGCGTGATCGAAGTCGTTGTTGTAGCCGTGGACGAAGACGAGGGCGTGGTCCTTGTAGTCTTTCGACATGCGCAGCCGCTCCGCCACGAGTTCGAGCATCTCGTCGCGCGTCAGCGTGCCGATCTGCGATACGGTGAAATGCGTTCGAGTATCCTGGGCTTTATCGCGGAGCGAGACGCCGAAATACGAGCGCTTTATCGACCACTGTTGCGCGCTCGATGGCGCCTGGTAGGCAGTCGGAATCGTCACGACGGCTCGCCCGAGTTCGAGACGTTGCGCGCGGTCGATCCCGTAAGCGATACGTTTCGCTTTATCGGCGCGCGTGCGGTCGGTGCCGTAGAAGACCTCGACGACGTCACGGCGATTGGCGGGCGTCGCTCGCTCGACGGTGCCAGTTGGCGCTTTGGGTCTGAGCGCTCCGGTGACGATAGGGTTCGTCGCGGGCAATTGCGTGGTCTCGACGAAGCGCCGCGCGGTCTCGGCCGTCCAGGCCAGGCGATGGGGAATGGCGCCAGCTTCATTGAGCGTCGGCCCCCGCGATGCGCGGACTTCCGGCGCGGGCGCACGGAAGCTCGCCACCGTCAGTATGGCGCCCATCAGCAAAACGGGGACTGCGAGCCGTGCCGCGCGTCTGAGCACGGGCGGACGACCGGCGGTCCACCGATCGAGGGCAGTGTTTGCTCCGATCACCGCGACGGCGCCTACCAAGACGACCAGCACCAAACCATCCTCAAATAACGCCCACGGGAGTCCCGATAGGCGAATCAATCAGTTAACCCGAAGAGTTCGCAATAGCGCTTATTTAAGCGGCTCTGTAGGGCGCTGCGACTGTCGGCGGCAAATTTCCACCGTTGCTGTCGATGGGCGGTTGCAGGAATATTTCGGCGCAACCGGAATTTCTAAATACGTTTATGGATCAGTGTGTTGCTGGCAGGCCCAGGAAAAGGCAGATGGCACTGATTCCCGCCGTTCGGCGGATTGGATTTAACGGCAACTTGAGTATCCTGCCACTCCCACATTCCCCTTTCAGCGACGCGCAGGATTTAATCTTCTCTTAATGATTGTGAGCAAGATTACATAACTGCATGTAAAATTATCGATAAACTCGCTTTAAAAGCGGTGTAGGCAATGCTCGAGACCACACTCCTCATTGGTACGATGCCGGCGCACCTTGGCGTGCCGCTCGCCGACCTCATGGCGTGGGCGCTGGTATGAAAGCACCACTCAAAAGATCATCGAAATCGGTGGCGCAAAGTCGCTTCGCGCGGCGGCGGGTCACCTGTCGGACAAGACGGCGCGGAAAGTAGCGACGCGTGAGATCACCAAGGTCACTCCCGCGACGACGCGCCTGACCGCCGCCGACCAGTGGCAGACGATGTCGCGCATCGTGACCAGCGGCGCCGAGCGTGTGATGGCGGTCGCCCGTGACCAGCAGTCGATCCGCCGCGAACTCGACTCGCTCGATCTCACCATCGAAAACCTGCGCCGCGAACTCGCCTCGGTGATGAGCGTCGCGATGCCCGTCCCCGTCCGCAGCGCCGAGCTGGTGGCGATCCCGGTACGGCTTCGCCAGCAGGCGCTGGCTGCTTAGCTCTCACACTTTCAGCGGCAAGCCCATCGCCTGCAGCACCACGAGTGTTGCGGTCACCGTCAGCACGGCGAGCAGCGTGGAGATTGCCACAGCGGCAGAGACCGAGCCGACCGCGCGCTCATAGCGGGCTGCGAACACGAACGCGTTGGCGCCGACCGGCATGCTTGTGAAAGCCGCGATCGCGCCGGCCCACAGCGGTGTCAGGCCAAACACCGTGATCCCTATCCACAGGGCCAGCGCCGGGAATGCGATGAGCTTCAGCACCGTGATGAGTGCCAGTGTCGGCGCCTGCCCCTTGATCTCGTAACGCGCGAGCGTGATTCCGAGCGCGGTGAGTGCAACGGGAATCGCGGCGCCGCCGAGCAGCACGATGAGCTTGTCCGCGAGGTCCGGCGTCGGGATGCCGGTCCAGCGCCACGCCGTGCCGATCAGGATAGCAGCGATGATCGGGTTGCGGATCAGGTCGAGGATGGTCTTGCCCAGTGACGCGAGAGAACCTCCGCCCGTTCGGCGCAACGCCGCTTCCATGTGCATCGTGCCGAGCATCCATAGGATGATGGAGTCGCAGGTCGTGAGGATGGCGACGGGCGTTGCGGCTTCGGGACCAAAGACCAGCAGGATGATCGGGATACCCATCATCAACCCATTGCCGAAGCAGGAAGCCATGGCGATCGTCGGCGCGTCCGCTGCAGGGCGACGAAGCAGCAGCAGCGTCGCGAGGGTGGCGATGATCCAAAGGATCGCGACCGTGGACGTGTAGGTGGCCGCGAGCAGCCACGGCGATTGGGCGGGCGGCGCCATCGTCGCCATCGCGCGGAAGAGGAGTGCGGGGATCAGGATTTTGTAGGCGAACTCGCTGAGCGCCGGGCCCGCCGACAGGGGCACATACCCGATGCGCGCGGCGATCCAGCCGATGGCGATGAGCCCGAACACGGGCGCGACGAGCGTGATGATCGCGAGCATTGCCGCTCCGATGCGGGCAGGATGTATTGGGTAGCGTTGCTATCCCGCGATCTTGGAGAAGTCGGCGACGCCGAGCGTCGCGGCGCGGATCTGCGAGAGCAGGCGCAGACGGTTGATGCGCAGCTTGGGATCGTCGGCGTTGACGGTCACCTGCTCGAAGAAGTCGTCGACGGGTTTGCGGAGTTCCGCCAGCGCGTTCATGGCGCCGCGGAAGTTCTCGACATTGATCGCGGCGGCGGTGTCTTGTTTTACGCTCTCGATGGCGGCGGCGAGCGTCAGCTCGGGCTTCGCGGTGAGCAATTTCAGGTCGTAGTCGCCGGCGTGGCTGGTCTTGTCCTTCTTCTCCTCGATGGCGAGGATGTTGGACGCGCGCTTGACGCCCGCGAGCAGGGTGGCGCCATCGTCGGTTTTCAGGAAGTCATCGAGCGCCTCGACACGCTTCACGATCAGCGCGAGGTCGTCCTGCCCACCGAGCGCGAATACGGCGTCGATCAAGTCGTGCCGCGCGCCCTT
>LNFM01014254.1_pt1 | contig 12561 bp, 12 predicted proteins | sample 596031 | NCBI WGS metagenome assembly LNFM01 (sample SAMN04254537, study PRJNA301005) | activated carbon metagenome | isolation source: dual media filters at the Ann Arbor, Michigan drinking water treatment plant | place: USA: Ann Arbor
TTGGAATGCATATCCCGCATGAGGTGGGAAAATAAATTACACCGCCTTCCGGCTGTTATGGCACTGAAGGCGGTTTTTCTTTTTTACATTAGTGCAGTTGTATCTTAGCTTAACTGATTTATTTTACGTTTATGGAACTAAAACGGGTTGTCGTTACAGGTATGGGTGCCCTTACACCACTTGGCAATAATGTTCAGGATTATTGGAACGGATTGGTTAATGGTGTGTCAGGCGCCGATATGATTACACTATTCGATGCTTCAAAGTTTCGTACAAAATTTGCCTGCGAAATAAAAAACTTTCAGGCAACTGACTTCCTTGACAGAAAGGAAGCCCGGAAGATTGATCGTTTTACGCAGTTGGCATTGTTTGTTAGCGATCAGGCTATGACTGATGCGGGCCTTACCAGAGATAATATTAACCCCGATAGAGTGGGAGTTGTATTTGCAAGTGGTATAGGTGGATTGATAACTTTCCAGCATGAGGTAACAGATTTTGCAAAAGGTGATGGAACCCCACGTTTCAACCCTTTCTTTATTCCCAAAATGATTTTGGATATAGCTGCCGGGCAAATTAGTATGCGGCACAATCTGCGAGGTCCCAACTTTGCAGTTGTAAGTGCCTGTGCCAGCAGTACCAATGCTATCATGGATGCGTTTAACCTTATCCGTTTGGGTAAATCAGATATTATTTTAACGGGTGGTAGCGAAGCAGTGATCAGCGAAGCTGGTGTGGGGGGCTTCAATGCCATGAAAGCAATGAGTGAAAGAAACGATGATCCCAAAACAGCAAGCCGCCCTTATGATAAAGACCGGGATGGTTTTGTAATGGGTGAAGCTGCAGGTATATTAGTATTGGAAGAACTCGAACATGCAAAAGCAAGAGGTGCTAAAATTTATTGCGAAATAGCTGGTGCAGGTGCTACTGCCGATGCTTACCATATTACCGCTCCGCATCCCGAAGGGTTAGGTGCTACCAATGTAATGCTGGTGGCATTGGAAGATGCAGGAATGAAACCGGATGAAATTGATTATATCAATACCCACGGTACTTCCACGCCAATTGGAGATGGTGCGGAAGTAAAAGCCATCACCAAAGTATTTGGAGAACATGCTTACAAATTAAATATCAGTGCCACTAAATCAATGACAGGGCATTGCCTGGGTGCTGCCGGAGTAATAGAAGCTATTGCCAGTATTAAAGCATTGATGCATGATATTGCCCCTCCCACAATAAATCATTTTACAGACGATCCCGAACTGGATCCGAAACTAAATTTTACATTTAACAAAGCACAGCAGCGGCCTATCAGAGCTGCACTCAGCAATACTTTTGGCTTTGGCGGACATAATGCCTGCGTAATTGTAAAAAAATATCAATAAATAACTAATATCATGGGGCTGTATATAATAATTTTATTGAATTAAATGTTTTAAACAGTAAGGTGAATATTTATTGCAGCTGCAGTTTATCAATTAAACTCTTTTTTTCGTAGCTTACCACCGTGGATTTTTTTAGTTTTTTTTCTGGCAAACTTTCTGGTTCCTCTTTCAAAAAAGAATTGAAGAATATTCTCGGTTTTAAACCGAAGAATGTTTCTTTATATAAAACAGCACTCACACACCGGTCAGTACGGGAAGGTGCTGATGAAAATAATGAAAGATTGGAATACCTGGGGGATGCTGTACTCAGTGCATTGATTGCCGACTACCTTTTTAAACGGTATCCATATAAAGAAGAAGGGTTTTTGACGGAAATGCGCAGTAAGATGGTAAACCGCCAGCAATTAAATGAGATTGCAGTACGGATGGGATTAAAAAAAATTACCCTTTACAATAAAATGGATGGCTCTTTAAAAGTGAGCCAGATATTTGGTAATACATTAGAAGCATTGGTGGGTGCCATTTACCTGGATCATGGCTATAAAAAAGCAAGCAAATGGGTATTAGAGTGTATTATTCTTCCTCATATGTTTATGGATGATTTGGAAAACCTTGAGATCAATCATAAAAACAAACTGTACGGCTGGGCGAATAAAAACGGTAAAGTGCTGGAGTTTGAAACGCTGAATGAAAAATTAGAAAATGGGCGACGTCTGTTTACTGTAGCAGCCGTAGTTGATGGCAGAAATATTGCAGAAGGCAAAGCCTTTAATAAAAAAGATGCATCGCAGATAGCCGCACAAGTAGCCGTAGATAAATTAGGAATTGTAAATGCAGATTCAATAGTAGAAGAATAGTTCCAACAGCAATTTTACTTATACAAACCATAAACCAACCAACATGAAAAAATTCATTGTACTATTTATCGCCGTCACCACTTTTATAGCTTGTAAAGAATCTGTAAAAGGGGAAAATGGCGTAGTATATAAAAACCCTGCTGAGTATAACGACTATATTGTAACCAGGCAAACATCGCTTATAAGCAAAATATTAGAGTTTAGTAAAGTAGCACAAACTGACCTTGAAAAGGCAGACAGTTTGCTTACTATATATGAGAAGCAAACTACTGTATTGATTAATGAGATAAAGGGAATGCCTGCTTACAAAGGGGATTCTTCTTTAAAAAGTGCCGCTCTTAAATCATTTACTTTTTACAAACGGGTATTTAGCGATGATTATAAAAAGCTAATCGAGATTAGAAAAGAAGGGGGTGATCAGACTGAAGAAGGCGTAGCAGAAATGAACCGTATTGTAGAAAATCTAAGCAAAGAAGAGGGGGAATTAGATAAAGTTTTCCAGGGTGCACAACGGGATTTTGCCAGCAAGCATAAGATGCGATTGCAGGAAAATGAAATACAAAAGAAATAGTAGTAAGCTATTTTCTTTCCATACATAACTCTATCAGCACTCCGTTGGTAGTTTTGGGGTGAAGAAAGCAAACCAATTTATTATCGGCTCCGGGCTTGGGTGTTTCGTTTAGCAAAACAAACCCTTCATTCCGGAGCCTTTCCATTTCTTGTTCAATATCGTCCACTTCAAAAGCAATATGGTGAATGCCTTCGCCTTTCTTGTTTACGAATTTAGCAATTACACCATCCGGGTCAGTACTTTCCAATAGTTCAATTTTAGTGCTGCCAGATCTAAAAAAAGCTGTACTTACCTGCTCGCTTTCAACTGATTCTGTCTTATAGCAAGGGCTGTTCAACAGCTTTTCGAACAGCGGTATTGAGTTTGTAAGGTCTTTAACTGCTATACCAATATGCTCAACTTTTTGCATATAGAATTGTTTGAATTAAAGGCCTTTGCGAAATCGGTAAATTCGGCCAATAGCCCGAAATTACCCCTTTCACTTAGAACCTTTTGGGTTAAATTTGCTATTAGAAACAAAAACGAACAATTACAAGATTATGTTGAATTTCCCGATTTATTTAGACCATAATGCTACTACGCCTTGCGACCCAAGAGTAGTGGATGCAATGATACCTTATTTCACCAATTCCTTTGGAAATGCAGCCAGCCGTAACCACCAATTTGGTTGGCAGGCTGAAGAGGCGGTAGATTATGCAAGAGAGCAAGTTGCAAAATTAATCGGTGCTGATCCAAAAGAAATCATTTTCACTTCGGGTGCTACAGAGGGAGATAATTTGGCAATAAAAGGTGTTTATGAAATGTATGCCAGCAAAGGAAATCACATCATCACCTGCAACATTGAACATAAAGCAGTATTAGATACTTGTAAGCATATCGAAAAAGAAGGTGGCGAAGTAACCTACCTGAAAGTAAAAGATAATGGGTTGATTGATTTGACTGAATTGGAAGCTGCCATCAAACCAACTACTATCCTTATTGCTATCATGTATGCCAATAATGAAATTGGTACTATAATGCCGATGAAAGAAATAAGTGCCATTGCCAAAAAGCATGGAGTACTTGTTTTTAGTGATGCGGTACAGGCAGTTGGTAAAATACCAGTAGATGTAAATAAAGATGGCATAGACCTGATGGCTTTTACCGCACATAAAATGTACGGTCCAAAAGGTGTGGGTGCTTTGTATGTACGCCGTAAAAATCCAAGAGTAAAAGTAACAGCACAAATAGATGGCGGCGGACATGAAAGAGGAATGAGAAGCGGCACATTAAATGTACCCGGCATTGTTGGATTCGGTAAAGCCTGTGAAATTTGTCTGAATGAAATGGAAGAAGAAACAGCAAGGATCAGTAAACTGAGAGATAAATTGCAAACAGAATTATTGAAAGTAGAAGAATCTTATTTGAATGGAGACATCAATCATAAATTACCTCATGTAACAAACATTTCTTTCAAATATGTGGAAGGAGAAGGGTTGATGATGGGATTCAATAAGAACATTGCCGTTTCATCAGGCTCTGCTTGTACCTCTGCATCATTAGAACCATCTTATGTTTTAAAAGCATTAGGCCTGGGTGATGATCTGGCACATAGTTCGCTTCGTTTTGGATTAGGACGTTTTACAACGGAAGAGCAAATTGATTATACAGTAGAACAGGTAACCAACACAGTGAACAAATTAAGAGAAATGAGTCCTCTATGGGAAATGTATAAAGAAGGAATTGATTTGAATACGATTGAATGGGCACATCACTAATTTGGAAATGTTACGATTTGAAAATTTGGAGATGATTTTCAAACCGGTTTAAATATCATCTCCAAATCAACAAATTTTCAAATCGTTAAATTATAATAATATGTCATACTCAGATAAATTGATAGACCATTACCAGAACCCTAAGAACGTAGGAACACTGGATAAAAGCAAAACAAATGTAGGAACGGGCCTTGTTGGTGCACCAGAGTGTGGCGACGTAATGCGCCTGCAAATTGAAGTAGATGAAGCTACCGGCATTATTAAAGATGCTAAATTCAAAACATTTGGATGTGGCTCTGCTATTGCTTCTTCTTCATTGGCTACAGAATGGCTGAAAGGCAAATCTGTGGATGAAGCTGTAACAATTGATAATATGGCTATCGTAGAAGAATTAAATCTTCCGCCTGTAAAAATTCACTGTTCAGTTTTGGCAGAAGATGCCATTAAAGCAGCAATCAATGATTACCGCCAAAAAAATGGTTTGGAAACATTGAAGTTTGAAGAAAGTGTAATTCATTAAGAAAGCCTTGAGCTGATAGCTATGAGCTGCGAGACTTTGGTTTGAATGTTTCGGCTCGAGGCTCGAAGCTCATAACTCAAAGTCAGAAGTATGAGTGTAGCATTAGATAACGCAATATATGTAAGCGATAAGGCAAAAGCAAAAGTAGCACAGCTATTGGCAGATGCTGGCGTGGCAGACGATCCTTCTTACTTTCTCCGGGTGGGTGTAGTGGGTGGAGGTTGCTCTGGCCTTAGTTACAAATTGGATTTTGATAATGAGCAAAAACCAATGGATCAGTCTTTTGAAGACAATGGCGTAAAGGTGGTAACTGACTTAAAAAGCTTTTTGTACCTGGTAAACACCACACTGGATTTTTCGGATGGCTTAAATGGTAAAGGGTTTTATTTTAGTAACCCCAATGCCAGCAGAACCTGTGGTTGTGGCGAAAGTTTCGCTGTTTAATAGATTAAATCCCAAAATGAAATATTGAATCCCCGTAATCGGGGATTTTTTAATTATATAGCCCGGAAGAACCATAAAAAATGAAAAGTTACTTTACAGCAACACTTCAACCTTGTGCCTTGTACCTTTTTATTACTTATTTTGCAGCACTTCTATGTGGTCCGTTTGTAAAAAAGAGCTTCGTCAATTTTTTAGCAGCCTTACCGGCTATATTGCCATTACCGTTTTTTTACTGGTAAACGGCTTAGTACTTTTTGTTTTTGATGAAAACATCTTTGATTTTGGATATGCTACATTAGATCGTTTCTTTCAATTAGCTCCGTGGATACTGTTGCTGTTGATACCTGCCATTACCATGCGCAGCTTTGCCGAAGAATTTAAAACAGGTACCTACGAAATATTACAAACCCGTCCGCTTAGCCGCTGGCAAATAATTGTTGGCAAATACTTCGGCAGCTTATTAGTAGTGCTGATAGCATTGCTTCCAACCATAATTTATATCGTTTCTATTCAACGTCTTTCTTCGAACGAAGGGCTTGATATGGGAGCTACTATTGGTTCCTATATTGGTCTTTTCTTTTTGGCGGCAGTTTTTACGGCTATTAGTATTTGCAGCAGCAGTTTTACCAATAATGCAGTGGTTGCTTTTATAGTCAGTCTTATTGGTTGTGCCTTGCTCTATTATGGTTTTAGTGCCATCAGTCGCTTGCCGGCATTGGCTAATGGTGCTGATTACTATGTAGAAATGATTGGTATTGATTTTCATTACCGGAGTATCAGCCGTGGATTAATTGATACAAGGGATGTTGTTTACTTTCTTTCGGTAATATTTCTTTTTTTAGCCATCACCAGCCGAAACTTATTAAAAAGATAGTATGGGGAACCTGGTAAATAAAATTGTTGCTTCAAAATTCTGGTGGGTAATATTGCTGGTTATTTTGCTGGCGGTTAATTACCTCGCCTCTTCTTTTCATGCCCGGTTCGATCTCACCAAGGAAAAAAGATATACCCTAACCAAAGCAACAAAAGATTTATTGAGAGGATTAGATAGTGATGTGCAGATAGATGTTTTTTTGAAAGGGGATTTTCCGGCGAAATTTCGAAAACTTACAAATAGTGTTAGTGAATTTTTAGGGTTATTAAAAGAGTCAAATAGTTCAAAAATAAACTACACGTTTACTTCTCCTTTGGACGAAATACCTGAAGCGAATGGAAGAAAGTATGCTGACACGATAGAAAGTATGGGTGGATTTTATATCAATTTAAAATCTCAGCTAAAAGAAAGTGAAAGCAGTAGCATTGTATATCCCTATGCTTTGATCAAGTATAAAGGGAAAACTGAACTCGTAACCTTATTTTCTGTACCGGCAATATCTTCTCCGACCAATGATTTACCGGAAAAAGTAATCAATAGCGCAGAAGCTTTATTGGAATACCAGTTTGCGAAAACACTGGATAAAATGACGGAAGAGAAAGCTCCGGCTATAATCTATGCAACTGGTAATGGACAACCAACGGACTATCGGGTGTATGATATTGAACAAACTCTAACTCAGGATTATCGCTTTGGCCCTGTTGATATTTCAAAGAACCAGATTCCTGGTGAAGCAGATGTTTTGTTAATTGTAAAACCAACGGTTCAATTCACTGAAGAACTTAAGTTGAAGGTTGACCAATTTGTAATGCGGGGCGGAAAAGTAGTATGGTTTATTGATAACCTGATTGCAGAGCAGGACAGCCTTCGCTTTACCACAGAAACCATTGCATTTGACAGAGATTTAAATATTACAGACCAGCTGTTTCGCTATGGAGTTCGCATCAATCCTGATCTTGTAATGAGTTTGGATTGTGATTACATGCCCTTTGCTGTTGGAGGCACGCAGGAAAATCCCCAGTTTGAGTTTTTAAAATGGAATTATTATCCATTATTTGGTTCTCCTAACAATAATCCTGTTACTAAGAATATGGGATTAGTAATGGGGCGGTTTGTCAATTCTATTGATACCATCGCAACACCCGGTATTACCAAAACTGTTTTATTGTCATCATCACCCAATTCAAGAATTATCAGTACTCCTGCCTTAATAAGTTTGAATGAAAATAAAAATGCGCCGCAGGATGCTAAGTTCACAAGGAATAATATTCCTGTAGCCATGCTGCTGGAAGGGAAGTTTACCTCTTTATTCAGAAACAAAATTTCTAAGTCCCAGCTTGATAGCCTTGCCGGCTATGGCATTCCTTTTATGGAGATGAACAAAGAACCTGGTAAGATGATTGTGGTGGGGGATGGTGATATCCTATTGAATGAGGTATCGCCCAAAGAAGGGCCATTAAGAATGGGTACTAATTTTTACACGATGGGGTCGCAGTATGAGTATCAATTTGCCAACAAAGAGTTTTTACTAAACTGCATTGAATACCTGGTAAATAAACCGGGAATTATTGAAACCCGGAACAAAGACATAGTTCTTCGCTTATTGGATTCTCAAAAAGTAAAAGCACAAAAAAGCACCTGGCAGTTTATGAATATCGCTTTACCAATTTTACTGGTATTGCTTGTTGGCTGGATTTATCAGCAGGTAAGAAAAAGAAAATATGCGGCATAGGCTCTGAATCTTGTGCCTTGTGCCTTCCTCGTTATCTTTGCACTCTTATTTAAATACTCCCGATGACAACCGATCAAGTTACGTATCTCGTTTTTGGAATTGTATTAGTGGTGGCTTTAATTTTTGACCTTGGCTTGCTTAGCAAAAAAGGCCAAAAAGTAACGATCCGCCAGGCTTTGTATCAAACCTTTTTCTGGGTTGGATTGGCTTTAGCATTCTTTGTTTTTATGTGGGTGGAAAAAGGACAAGGCCTTGCTTTGGAATACCTGAGTGCCTACTTGATGGAATGGAGCCTGAGCATCGATAACATTTTTGTTTTTATACTTATTTTCTCTGCCTTCTCTGTGAAAGAGAAAAATTATGGCCGGGTATTACTGGCCGGTATCCTGATGGCGATTATTTTCAGAATTATTTTTATTACCGTAGGGGTGGCGTTGGTAGAAAAATTCCATTGGATATTGTACATTTTCGGAGTGTTTTTGGTGTACACAGGATACAAAATGTTTACGGCAAGCGATGATGAAGAATTTAAGCCGGAAGAAAGTAAGATCTATAAATGGATGAAAAGAATTTTGCCATTAGTGCCACATGATGGAGATGGTAAATATTCAGTAATAATTGACGGTAAAAAATTCTACACCAGTTTATTTGTTGTAGTAATTATGCTGGCAGCAATTGACCTTGTATTTGCATTGGATTCTATTCCTGCCGTAATGGGCATTTCAAGAGATAAATTGGTTATATACACATCTAATATTTTTGCGGTATTAGGTTTGCGTTCATTGTTTTTCCTTTTGCGTGGCGCCGTTAGCAAGTTTGATTACCTGCAACAGGGTATTGCGATCGTACTGGTATTTATCGGTATAAAAATGCTCTGTGAAAAATGGATTAACCAGGTATTGGATAAGCAAATACAGGTGGCTATTTCATTGGGAGTAATACTGGTTTGTATCTCCGGTTCAATATTTTACTCCATTTTTATGCAGAAGAAAGGTGAACCAGAGGATATTACAGATGATAGCCAATAATTTATTTAAAATTTGAGTTATTCAATCAGTCATATTGCTCGTATTATCGATGCTGAAAGTACCATTGTAAGTGATGTAGCCGTTGAACATCTTTTACTCGACAGCCGAAAAGTTTATGCTCCCTCAACCTCTTTGTTCTTTGCTATTAAAAGCCAGCTGAGAGATGGTCACCAGTTTATTCCTGAATTGTATAATAAAGGGGTAAAGAATTTTATAATAAGCGAAGCAATTGACACTTCATCTTATCCGGAAGCAAATTTTCTATTGGTGAATGATAGTTTAGTGGCGCTACAACAAATAGCAGCCTATCATCGCCAACAATTTAATGCCATGGCTGACGGCAGGCAAGTTCCTGTTATTGGCATCTCCGGAAGCAATGGAAAAACAGTAGTGAAGGAATGGCTCTATCAATTACTGCAGGAGAATTATCATATCGTACGAAGCCCTAAAAGTTATAACTCTCAAATAGGTGTGCCACTAAGTGTATGGCAGATGAATGAGCAACACACATTGGCTATTTTCGAAGCCGGTATTTCTGAACAAGGTGAAATGATCCGTTTAGAAAGAATCATCAAACCAACTATTGGAGTACTAACAAATATTGGCGAGGCACATAGCGATGGCTTTAATGATGAGGAGCATAAATTTAGAGAAAAACTGGTATTATTTAAGAGCTGCGAAGTAATTATAGGAAGAGAAATTGATTTTAGCGGAAGAGAGGATATTGTAGAAATGCTTGGTGAAAATATAGCATTGAAAACATGGGGACAAGGGGAAGAGAATGATTTTGTTATACAAGCAATTGATAAGGGAATCAGTGAAACTAAGATCGAAATAAAATTTAATAATTCAAGCACAAGAATTCTAATTCCATTTACAGACGATGCTTCTGTTGAAAATGCAATAACCTGCTCGGCTGTTATGTTACAACTCGGGATTGCGGGTGATGATATTGAAAGACGAATGAAAAACCTCCATCCGGTAAATATGCGGCTGGAATTAAAAAAGGGAATTAACAACTGTTCAATAATTAACGATAGCTATAGTGCCGACCTAAGTTCATTAAACATAGCTTTGAACTTTCTTGTTAATCAAAGTGCCGGAACAAAGAAGACGGTGATATTATCAGATTTCCTGCATAGCGGCTTGCAGGATGAAGACTTGTACGAGGAAATTGCCGACGCATTACAGAATCATTCTGTTAATCATGTTATTGGAATCGGAGAACGAATTTCAACGTTGCTGCCGATTGCTTTTGGAAGTTCAACGCTGACCCAAGAATATTTCAACACTACTGAATCTTTTGTACAACATTATCGTTTCTCAAAATTTAAAGAAGAAACAATCCTGGTAAAGGGTGCCCGGATTTTTGAGTTTGAAAAAATTGTTCCCCTGCTGGAACAAAAAGCACATCAAACTATTCTTGAAATTAATTTGAATGCACTGACCCATAACCTGAAGCAGTACCAAAAAATATTGCAACCAGCTACCAAAGTAATGGCTATGGTAAAAGCATTTGCCTATGGAAGCGGCGGTGCAGAAATAGCAGGAGTATTGCAATTTCAGAAAGTAGATTATCTGGGTGTGGCATATGCAGACGAAGGAGTGGAGCTACGAAAAGCCGGTATCACACTTCCCATAATGGTGATGAACCCGGAAGAAAATGCTTTTGAAGCAATTGTTGAGCATAATTTGGAGCCGGAAATTTATTCTTTTCAATTGTTGCATTCTTTTGATTTGTTCTTAAAAGCGCAGGCATTACAACAATATCCTGTACATATAGAAATAGAAACAGGAATGAACCGGCTTGGTTTTTCCGTAAACGATATAGAGCAACTTGGTACTGAATTGAAGGCCACTTCATCTTTTAACATACAAAGCTGTTTTTCTCATTTGGCCGGTAGCGAAGAAAAGGGACAAGATGCTTTTACTGAAGAGCAAGCAATAAAGTTTCAACAGGCGGCAACCCAATTGCAAGAAAGATTGGGATATAGCTTTTTAAAACATATTGCTAATTCCGCAGCAGCTATTCGCCATCCGCATTTGCATATGGATATGGTGAGATTAGGAATTGGATTGTATGGGGTGGATAGCGCAGCTACCGGTAAATTAGATTTGCAAACAGTAGCTACACTTAAATCAACTGTAGCACAATTAAAGTATCTCAAGACCGGCGACTCGGTTAGTTATAACAGAAAGGGAGTAGTAAGTAGAGATTCTGTAATTGCTACTATTCGTATCGGTTATGCAGATGGCTATCCGAGAAGATTGGGAAATGGTGTAGGTAAGATTGCCGTAAAGGGAAAATTAGCACCGGTTATAGGAACTGTTTGCATGGATATGATAATGATCGATGTGACGGATATTGCTGCTGTGCAGGAAGCTGATGAGGTAATTGTATTTGGTAAAGAATTATCTGTACAGCAATTGGCTGAGTGGGCCACAACCATCCCCTACGAGATAATGACCGGTATTTCGCAACGAGTAAAACGGGTTTATTTTGAAGAATAATGATAGCTTTCAGCCTGTATTTGCAAATAAACTTAATCAGTAGTTAAATTTTTACAATAGGAAGCAAGCTCGTAGCTCATAACTAGCAGCTCGCAGCTTTCTCCATATATTTGCCCCTTATTATGAAGTCAATCAAAATACGGCATGTTGCATTTATAATCGCCGCCATCATCATTATAGACCAGGTGTTGAAAATCTGGATCAAGACAAGTCATCCAACAGGAGAGGTACTGCGGGTTGGTGGTATGGATTGGTTCCGTCTGCACTTTATTGAAAATCCCGGTATGGCCTGGGGTTGGAAATTTGGCAATGAAACTGGTAAAATGATCCTGACCTTGTTTCGACTGGCGGCAGTAATTTTTGGAACCTGGTATCTCGGAAAAATTGTTAAGCAGAAATATAGCAAGGGCTTTATCATTTGTGCGGCACTAATATATGCCGGAGCATTAGGTAACTTAATTGATAGTATGTTTTATGGAATGATATTCGACAAAGGTCTTCGGTATGACCCGGCTATCAACGATTATATTTCTTATTCAGGTATTGCAGAATTTTCATCCAGCGGTTATTCTTCTTTTTTACATGGTAGTGTAGTAGATATGCTGTACTTCCCTATGTTTAAAGGAACTTTCCCTTCCTGGTTTCCATGGGTAGGCGGCGAAGAGTTTGAATTTTTCAGTGCCATCTTTAATATTGCAGACATGTCCATTTCAACAGGTGTAATTACATTGTTGATTTTTCAAAAAAGATTTTTCAAAAAGCAAACGCCGGAAGAAAAACATTCAACTGTTGAAACAACTACTGATGTAAGCGACAAAATGCAGGTGCTTTAAAGTATAAAATTCAAAACCCCCGATTCGGGGGTTTTGCTTTAAGTTATAGGCT
>LNFM01010918.1_pt1 | contig 12560 bp, 8 predicted proteins | sample 596031 | NCBI WGS metagenome assembly LNFM01 (sample SAMN04254537, study PRJNA301005) | activated carbon metagenome | isolation source: dual media filters at the Ann Arbor, Michigan drinking water treatment plant | place: USA: Ann Arbor
ATCAAGTCGGTTGGCGAACTCACCATACATTCTGTCGTTCGTAGGAATTACGTTAAAGTATTGCGGTCCCTGACTAAAGTCAGCAGGTTTGTTTCCATCCCCTTTTGCAGTAGCCAGATCTCCTTTCGTTGCAGTTTTTGTTTTGTTTTCCACGGTAGCCTGATCTTTGCGAACCTTAAACCACTTTACATCATCCAACGACATATCGCAGTTGTCCGTGGTATAAAACCAACCTCGCCAAAACCAGTCCAGATCAACCGCTGATGCATCTTCCATGGTTCGGAAAAAATCTGCTGGCTTGGGATGTTTGAAGGCCCAACGCTCGGCATATTCTCTAAAAGCTTTATCAAAAAGTTCTGGCCCCATAACAGTTTCGCGCAAGATGTTGAGCGCGGTGGCAGTCTTTGCATATTGTTCGTTTCCAAAGTTCGAGCGCACAACAGATTCAGAATTTACCATCAATGGTCTTTGCAACTCGGCATTGCCTTTCATGTAAGGCACAATGCTGGCGGCAGGGCCACGACCAATAGGTTTATCAGGATAATTTTCTACTTCGGTGCGGTACTGAACAAAGGTATTGAGTCCTTCATCCATCCACGTCCATTGGCGTTCATCGTTATTGATGATCATAGGAAAGAAGTTATGGCCTACCTCGTGGATGATTACACCAATCATACCCCACTTGGTGCGATCGGGTACCGTGCCATCTTTATTGGGTCTGCCATAGTTGAAACATATCATGGGATACTCCATACCCAACGATGCAGCATGCACCGAAGTAGCTTGCGGATAAGGATAGTTGATAGAATATTTTGAATACGTTACCAAGGTGTTCTTTACAGCGATGGTTGATTCCTTTTCCCAAAGCGGATTTCCTTCTTTCGGGTAATACGACATCGCCAAAGGTGTTTTATCACCCACTTTCACAGCCATCGCATCCCAGATAAATTTACGAGAAGAGGCAAAGGCAAAGTCACGAACATTTTCAGCTACAAATTGCCAGGTCTTCTTAGCTGTTGATTTTGTTTTTTCACGTTGCACGGCTTCTTCCTGTGTGCAGATGATAATGGGTTTATCGAAAGTTGTCTTTGCTTTTTCAAAGCGCGCATATTGTTCTTCAGTCAAAACTTCCTTTACATTTTTCACCATACCCGTAGCGCCAACAATATGATCGGCAGGTACCGTAAGATTCACTTCATAATTTCCAAAGTTCAATGTAAACTCACCCTGACCTAAAAATTGTTTGTTCTGCCAGCCTACTACATCATCGTAAACACACATGCGTGGAAACCATTGTGCAATGATGTAGAGATAGTTGTCATCCTCCGGAAAATACTCCATGCCGCTACGACCGTCATTGGGCGTTGTATTCTTCATCCGGTCGTTGATGTTGAAAGACCACTCAATCGAAAGCGACATTTTTTGTCCGGCACTCAGTGCTTTAGGAAGGTCAATGCGCATCATGGTTTGATTGATGGTATAGGGTAATGCTTTGCCGGCAACGTCCTTTACGGATTTGATTTTAAAGCCACCATCAAAATCGTAGAGGTCTACGGTAGCCGCCATCGTCCTGGTATTTACGGAGTCCCGAACAGTACTATTTGAAGTTTTAGTAGTGTTGTTGCCCTTTGCATTAATATTTTGATCGAGTTGTAACCAGAGGTAGGTAAGTGGATCCGGAGAGTTATTGTGATAGGTAATTATTTCCGAGCCGGTAATACTTTGATTTTGATCATTGAGTTCGGCATTGATAACATAGTCTGCTTGCTGTTGCCAGTATTTTCCACCCGGTGCACCGGAGGCTGAGCGATATTCATTTGGAGTTGGAAGTTGCTGATCCAGTTGTTCGAATTTGCCCTGCCAGGTTTGGGCAGTTAACGGCATCGAGATAATCAGCACTACAAAAAGGAAAATAGTTTTATTCATAACTCAATTTTGAGGTTTTCGAATCTTAAAATTAGCAATGGATTTTGAATAGTAGTGACCCTAAATAACTTATTACAACCGAACAACAAAAAAGCCCCTTGAGAGGGGCTTTATCTGACAATCAAAGATTGTATCAATTCGATTTCTTTTTCAATTCATCAAACTTGTTAGGTTGAGCCACACGTGGAAAAGCGTTGTCTTCAATACTGATATCAGCAGTTTCCTTTTGAGGATCGAGCATAACATTAACAACTTCTTTATCCTTTGCAAAAACCTTGGTCACCTTAGTTTCATTGATACGCCAGATTTCAGCAGGCAGTCGTTCGATTTCTTTGCTTCCGTCTTTGTATGTCCACTCAATAATCACCGGCATCACTAATCCCCCCTTATTAGTGAGGGTGATTTCATAGAAATTTTTGTTTTCCATTTTTGAAATCACGGCCTTATCGTCAAGCCGGTTTGCGAACTCGCCATAAAAGCGATTATCAGTAGGAAGAACACTGAAGTATTGCGGTCCCTGACTAAAATCTGAGGGTTTACTACCGGCTGAATTCGCAGTCAAATCTCCTTTGGTGGCGCTTTTAGTTTTGTTCTCAAGCGTGACTTCGTCTTTACGAACCTTAAACCACTTTACTTCATCGAGCGACATATCACAATTGTCGGTGGTGTAAAACCAACCTTTCCAGAACCAGTCCAGATCAACAGCCGAAGCATCTTCCATGGTGCGGAAAAAATCGGCAGGCTTAGGATGCTTGAAGGCCCAGCGTTGCGCATATTCTTTAAAGGATTTATCAAACAGTTCCGGACCCATTACAGTTTCTCTTAATATGAAAAGAGCTGTGGCCGCTTTTGCATATTGTTCGGCACCAGCCTGCACCACTTGCTCACCACTAGTCATAAGCGGGCGCATCAGGCTCTTATCACCTTTCATATAGGGTACTATACCTGCGGGTCTTCCGCGACTCCAATCCAGATTGGGATAACGTTCAAGTTCCGTAAGCAATTGAACAAAACTATCAATGCCTTCATCCATCCAGGTTGTCTGGCGTTCATCACTATTGATAATCATGGGGAAAAAGTTGTGACCTACCTCATGAACAATCACACCAATCATCCGCTGTAATGTAGCTGTTGAATACGTGCCGTCTTTTGCGGGTCTGCCGAAGTTGAAACAGATCATCGGATATTCCATGCCAATGGAAGCCGCGTGTACGGAGGTAGCTTGCGGATACGGATAGTCGATTGTGTATTTGGAATAAACTTCCAATGTATTCTTAACAGCTAACGTTGATTCCTTTTCCCAGAGCGGATTTCCTTCTTTTGGATAATAGGACATAGCAAGTGGTGTATAAGCTCCCACTTTCACGGCCATAGCATCCCAGATAAATTTACGGGATGAGGCAAACGCAAAGTCGCGCACATTAGTCGCTTCAAACTGCCAGGTTTTCTTTTCCGTTGATTTGGTTTTTTCTTTTGCTGTGGCTTCTGCCTGCGTTACGATGATAACAGGTTTGTCAAAAGAAGTCTTTGCAGTTTCAAAGCGATCTAGTTCAGTTTTTGTCAAAACCTGTTGTGGATTTTTAATCATCCCGGTAGCGGCAATGATATGATCTGCAGGCGCAGTGATTGAAACTTTATAATCGCCAAAGGGCAAGGTAAATTCAGAACGACCAAGAAACTGCTTGTTTTGCCAGCCCACCACATCGTCATACACGCACATGCGTGGAAAAAACTGAGCGATGGTATACACATAGTTGCCGTCTTCCGGAAAAAATTCATAACCACTGCGGCCGCCTTGTAGATTGCGATCATTGATGTTGTGCGACCACTCTACCTGGAAAGAAACTTTTTCTCCTGTCTTAAGTGGTTGAGGAAGGTCAACCCGCATCATAGTTTTGTTAATGATGAATGACAAGGGCTTGCCCGCTGCATCTTTTACGGCTTTGATTTTATAACCACCATCAAAATCGTAAAGATTTAGTTGGCCCGCCATAGTTTTAGCGGCCACCGAATCGCGAATAGAATTGCTGCTCGACTTGCCGGTATTGCTTTCCTTCTCGAAAAGGTTTTGATCAAGTTGCAACCATAAGTATTTCAATACATCGGGTGAATTATTATGATAGGTGATTTTCTCTGCGCCCGAAATACTTTGGTTAGTATCGTTTAACTCTACCGCTATTTCATAGTCTGCTTTTTGCTGCCAATAGCGTGGGCCGGGTGAGCCCGAACCTGTACGGTATTCATTGGGCGTAGGTAAAGTCTGATCCAATTGTTCAAACTTCCCTTTCCATTGGGGGTCTTGTGCCTGTGCCGTAAATCCAATCAGCATAAGACAACCTATCAAAACTCGCTTCATACTTATCATGTTAAATCTCTATTGTTTTTTACCAAAAAATTCTGTCTTTCATTATTACTAGCGCTATTCCTGCGATAGCAGAAGATAGTACCAGCCGGAAATCTCTGCGTGAAACTTTTAACAAGTCTACTAAAACAAAACTGATCCCCAGAAAGACCGCCACCACAATTATCTGACCGATCTCCAGACCAACATTAAAGGCAAAAAGCGGGGATAAGATATTTTCATTTTTGCCAAGCAAAGCTCTTAAATAGTTTGAAAAACCAAGCCCATGGATCAATCCAAAGAAAAGCGCAAACAGATAATTGATTTGCACCGGTAACTTACTTACCTCAGAGTCATTTCGAAAAAGATTCGACCCAGCTGTAATGAAAATGGTAAGGGGAATCAAAAACTCAATCGTTTCAGAAGCAAAGTTGACCACATTCATGGTGGCCAGCGCTAAGGTGATTGAGTGCCCGATCGTAAATGCTGTAATCAGGATTAGAATTTTCTTCCAGTCGCGAATCAGGTAAACCGCACAAAGCGCCAGTACAAACAGGATGTGATCATAACCATCCATATAGTCGAGAATATGATCTTTGCCCAGTCCAAAGTATAGTGCAAACTCGCTCATGTATAATTTACAGGTTGCAAGTATAGCCCTAATTTTGAATTAGGACAATTAGAACTAATTTTGACGGCACGATTTTGGTGACCGGGTTATACATGATCTCACTATTATATTCAATCTTACTTTTCTTGCACCCGATTCATCTTTCGGTGTCAGAAATTAACTACAGCGAGAAGGATAAAGCGCTTCAGATTACATCCCGCATTTTTCTTGACGATCTGGAGCTGTCCATTCGAAACCAGCGCAAGCAGCCCGACCTTGATTTACTTGAACCAGGCGCTGGTCTTACAACGGAACAACTGATCAGTAATTATGTGTTAAAGAATTTCGCGGTGAAGTTGGATGGTAAACTTCAGAAGCTAAATTTTCTAGGGTTTGAACGCGAAGACCCGGCCGTAATCTGCTACATCGAAATTGAAAATGTAAAAAAGTTCAAAACCATTGAGGTAAAAAACGAAGTGATCATGGAAACCCATGACGATCAGTCGAACTTAATACATGTAACCTATAAAGGGCCTGTTAAAAGTTTACGCTTAATGCGAGACAAGTCTTCGGATGTACTCACCTTTGAATCAAAATAAAATTTTAAATCATACTTATATGCGCCAAAAGATTGTAGCCGGCAACTGGAAAATGAACAAAACGCTTGAAGAGGCAAGTATCCTTACTTCAGAATTGATGGGCATGGTAGCCGATGAGGTAAAAGGAAACGTGAAAGTAGTATTGTGTACACCTTTTCCCTATCTCTATCCAATCAAACAACAACTTGGCAGTAATACCCGGATTTCGGTAGGTGCACAAAATTGCAGTGAGCATGATTCGGGTGCGTACACCGGTGAGACCTCCGTTGGCATGTTAAAATCAATGGGCATTCCGTACGTAATTATCGGGCATAGCGAACGCAGACAATATTTTGGTGAAGACGGAAAACTTCTTGCTACTAAAGTTGACAAGGCACTGGCACAAGGATTAACGCCCATTTTCTGCTGTGGCGAACCTTTAGAAATAAGAGAGAAGGGAACGCACGAGCAATTGGTAAAACAACAAGTGGAGGAAAGTCTTTTTCATTTGAGTGCTGAAGCATTGCAAAAGGTTGTGATAGCATATGAACCCGTGTGGGCAATTGGCACTGGAAAAACGGCTACCTCGCAACAAGCGCAGGATATGCATTCCGTAATACGTAAACATCTTGCGTCTAAGTACGGAGCTATTGCTGAAACCATCTCCATTCTTTATGGTGGAAGTGTAAAAGCAGACAATGCCAAAGAACTTTTTTCTTGCGCGGATGTCGATGGCGGACTGGTAGGTGGAGCTTCCTTAAAGAGCAGGGAGTTTGTAGAGATAATTAAGGGGATATCGTAAAAATCAACATTGATAGTCCCCGAAAAGAATAGTAACTTCGGGCTCAAGAAAATTGAATTGTAAATGAAAGTTTTAATGGATGTTAAGGATCAAAAGGCGGACTTTATATTGGAGCTTCTAAATAGTTTTCCATTCGTGAAAGCAGAAAAAATTTCACCATCAAAGGCAAAGTTTCTTTTGGAATTAAGGGACTCTTTGGAAGAAGCTAAAATGGCCAAACGCGGAAAATTAAAATTAAAATCCGCCCATGACCTTATCGGGGAATTATAAAATTGAAGTTACTAGCCTTTTCGAAAAGCAGTTAAAGAGGCTTGTAAGGAAATATCCCTCTCTGAAGAAGGAATACATAAACCTTGTAGACTCATTGAGTAAGAATCCGGCCCAAGGAAATAACTTGGGGAATAACTGTTTTAAGATCAGGCTTTCTATAGCATCAAAGGGCAAGGGAAAATCCGGTGGTGCACGGGTGATCACTTATGTTCACTTTACCCAATTCAAGATTTATCTTTTATCAATTTATGATAAATCAGAGCAAACCGATATTTCTCAACGAGATTTGAAAAACTGGCTTACCTATTTGAGTTAATATGCATTCAACCCGACTACAGGTAGTATGTGATCCGGAGTTCTCCGAAATTCTGATGGCCGAAATTGCTGAGGCTGGATTTGATACGTTTATGGAAACCGAGAAGGGTTTTGAAGCCTATGTGGAAGGAGAAAACTTCGACAAGGAATTGTTAACCCACCTGCAGGAAAAATACAAGCATGTAAATCCGTTGCTCTTTTTTCAGGATCAAATTCCAAAACAAAACTGGAATGAAGAGTGGGAAAAGAATGTAGAGCCTATCGTTGTGGATGAAAGTTGTCTGGTGCGGGCAGCCTTTCATAAGATTGATAAAAAATATCCTTACGAAATTATCATTACGCCCAAGATGTCGTTTGGCACCGGCCATCATCAAACAACGCATTTGATGATCAGCCGCCAGATGAAAATGGATCATAATGGCAAACGGGTCATGGATGCCGGTTGTGGCACCGCCATTTTATCGATCATGGCTTCGAAACTTGGCGCGCGAGAAATTGAAGGGTTTGATATTGATGAATGGAGTGTACTCAATGGTGTTGAGAATGCCGAGAACAATCATTGCTCAAACATTCATATCCAGCAAGGCAAAATAGATGAGGTAAAATTGAGTGGAAAGTTTGATATCATTCTTGCCAACATCAATAAGAATATATTATTGGCTGAGATGCATCAGTACGCTAACTATCTCGAAGCTGGTGGCCTTCTTTTATTAAGTGGGTTTTACATCCATGATCTTGAAGATCTGAAAAAGGAAGCCTCAAAATATCACTTGCATGAAGTAGCCCATGATGAACGTGAGACATGGGTATGTTTGTTGCTGGAGTTAAAGCAATAAATTTCATTTACATGGGTTATTTCACAGGTTACTGAGGTAGCGAATCGCAAGTGTATAGCTGGTAACTCTTTTTAATTAGCACATTCGCTATTTATTTACGAATTTCAAGGTTTTTGGCCCCGTGAAGCAGGTTTTTACCTACATTATTGCTGTTCTCATATCATTGACCGTAGCTTTTGCTCAGTCAGGAGACACCTATCAATATAGTTTTCAGGATAGTGTACGGTTGGTTTTGGAAAATACCAAGGCCAGTGAAGCGATTACGATAGGCGCGGCTTTCAATACTGCCTGGGGTTCGCTCGGCCCTGATCAGCAGCTACAAGTGCGCAGGCAGGCTCAGCTGATGAAGAAAAAGAAATTCAAAGTAAGGCCACACATGGTTAATTATTACGGGGCCATTGCAGCAGCCGTTACCATTGAAAATACTGACCCAACCAGACTTTCTAATTATTTGTCAGTAGCCGATAAAGTAATTGAAAAGGACAATCTCAATCAGGCCAATTTATTTTTTCAACAAAGTCGCGATTTTTTTGAGCACCATGCTTTACACTTTGAAAAAGCTTTTAACCTTCTTGTGGTTGATGATAACTATAAATTTGAATATCTCGAGCCGGTCTACATACCGGATACCGTTCAAACCGCGTACACCGAAGAACCGGTAGATACATCTTCGTACAATGCACCCATGTGGCAACAAGAGATTATACAACCTGAGTTATTTGGTCCTGTCATTACGTTTGATAAACTCTCTCTCAACTTCATTACACCCTATGATTCTGTTTTTCTGCAAAATACTAAGGGCACCTACTCTTTGCGCGATAAACTTTTTGTTGGAGAAGGCGGTCGCTTTGATTGGTCAGCTGCGGGCTTGTCGCCCGACTCCGTCTATTACGATTTGAATAAGTTTAATTTCAAAACAACACAACCTTATCTGAAAGCAGAACAAGGTAAACTCAGTTACCTGGGCAAGGCACCGAGTCTGGTACCGGGTATTTTTGAGTTCAAAAGTATAAATCACAAAACTCCGGAAACATCTATTTATCCGCGGTTCAAATCCTATGAGTCAAATATCAATTTATTAGGACTGGGTTCTGATAAACTAAAATACACAGGTGGGCTGGGTTTGCAGGGCCGGTCTCTCAATAGTAACTCAGCCAATGGCAACCTGGCCATGATTGAAATAAGTGGTGATACCGATAGAAAATTTAAAGCAACGGCTGCTTCATTCGGGTTTAAGGATTCAGTCATTGTTTCGACCAATGCAAGGATTACAATTTATCAACAAAATGATTCGATTGTGCATCCAGCCATGGAACTGCGTTATGACTATAAAAATCAAAAGCTGGCTCTTAATAAAGAAAACAGTCAATTGCGCAAGGCGCCATTTTCTTCCTCCTATTTTGATGTGGAGTTCACTGCCGATCGTATTAATTGGGATCTTCGATCGGATAGCCTCTCTGTATTTGTTCGAGGCAGTGGTAAGGTAGCGCCAATGGTAATCGAGTCAAACGATTTTTATGATCCGGAAGGTTATCGCGAGCTACGCGGCCAGGGATTTAATTTTCATCCACTGGCATTGGTTGTTAATCATGCTAACGAAACAGGCAGCAACGATTTTTATGTATTTGATCTCGTGCTTGAAGGAAAGCGAAGTTTGGAAGTAGTAAAAATGGCGGCAGATTTCCTTTCTCAAAAAGGCATGATCGACTACGAGGCCCGCACGGGAAAAATTCATGTGAAAGATAAAGCCATCAACTTTGTGCAGGCAGTTAAAGGTTTTTCTGATTATGATAATCTAAAAGTTCATTCGCTTACCGACACAGTAGCGAATTCAATCATTAGTTTCAAGACCGGAAAGATGACTGTGTATGGCGTAGAGGAATTCAATGTTAGTGACTCACTCAATGTGATCATCAAACCGGATAGCAGCCGCATTACTTTTTTACAAAACCGCGACATAAAATTCAATGGGACTATTACGGCCGGTAACTTTGAGATTTCCGGGCGTGACTTTACGCTTAAGTACGATTCGTTTTTCATCAATATGAATCACATTGACTCCATTCGGTTTTATGTAACTGAAAAAAATGGAACCCGCAGAAGAGTTAATAACTCCATGGTAGGGGCTGACTCAACAGCAGCTGCGGCAGGGGGTATGCAGGCGTCATCTAATAAAACCAGTGGCACGTTGTTCATCAATCGTCCCGACAATAAGTCTGGTAAAATCAAATACCCAAACTACCCGCGTTTGGATGCCACGGCTGGAGGTGTGATATATTTTGATCGGAGTGAAGTATTGAATGGTGCTTATGACCGCTCGGTATTTTTTGTGGTGCCACCGTTTAAGCTCGATAGCTTGAATGATGCCGATCCTGGTTCTATCAACTTTCAAGGCACGTTTATTTCCAGTGGTATGTTTCCTGCCTTCAAGGAGAAACTGCATACCATGCCTGATAAGTCATTAGGATTTACACATACGGTTCCAGCCACTGGTTATCAGTTGTACCAGGGCGATGGTAAATTGTATGGTGGCATGACGCTGGATAATGCAGGTATCCGGTCTTCAGGAAGAATTGACTACCTGGCGGCAACAGTCGAATCAAAAGATTTTATTTTCTATCCCGATTCAGTTGTTGGAAGGGGGAGTGTGGGTGAGCTCAAAGAAAAACAATATGGGGCTGTTTATTTTCCTCAAATTAAGTTGGGCGATTATCAATTAAACTGGTTGCCCAAGCAGGACAAAATGAAAATAAAAAATCTAAAGGAACCTTTTAGTTTATATCAAAATACGGCCACACTGGATGGTCAACTAATTGTATCAAAAACGGGTGTAGGTGGAGATGGCCGTTTAAGCACCCGGGGTTCAGAAGTCTTTTCTAAGGAGTTGAATTTTTCAGCCAAAGAGGTTCGTGCCCGTCATGCGAGGTTTCAGGTAAAGACAGGCAATCCGGATAAGCCCGCTCTTGCAGCGAATGATGTTAAGTTGAATTTCAATCTTGATAAAAATTTTGCTACGATCAGCCCGGAAAGAGAGGGCGATGCGGCTATTGAATTTCCATACGCCCAGTTTAAAACATCTATCCCCGAAGCCCGCTGGGATTTGACCACACAAAAAATTGTGATGAGTAAAGCGGCCGATGTGCCTCTGGAAAACTCATACTTCTATACAACCCGCAAAGAGTTGGATTCACTGAGTTTTAATGCCGAGAAGGCGGAGTATGACATTACTACACAGCAATTAAAAGTAAGCGGAATCCCTTACATCATTGTGGCGGATGCCAAGATAACACCGGAGAACAATGAAGTTTTGATTTTGGAAAATGCGAAGATTGGCCAGCTAACAAATACCACCATTATACTGGATACGCTGAATGGCTATCACCGGCTTACAGAAGGTGTGGTTGATATTATTTCACGAAAGGAATTTGCGGGCTACGCCACTTATCAGTATGTGAACGCTGTGAATGACACCTTTGCCATCAAGATGACAGACTTCAGGCTGGAACCGATCACGGAAGAAACAAAAAACAAGCGAATGAAGAATCTGGAAGCCTCCATGCAAACGGTAGCTAATGGTGCGGTTACTGAGGCCAACAATATTCTTGTATCACCTCGCATTTTTTATAAAGGCGATATGACCATGTATGCCACTAAGCCGGCACTTCAGTTGCGGGGCTTTGTGAAACTCGATCTCAAGAATATAAAAAACTATAGCACGTGGTTGCAGTACACGCAAAGTGGTGACGAGAAAGATATTTATCTCGACTTTGATAATTCCATTACCGAAGAAGGCGGCCGCAAAGCAGATGCGGGATTGCACTTTGCCGAAGACAATGACTTATACATCACCTTTGTTTTTGATAAGAAAGATCCGAGCGATGATGATTTCTTTCTGCCAAGCGGTTCACTTTTCTTCGATAAAGAAAGTGCGGAATTCAAAATAGAAGACCGGCAGAAAGCAGCGGGTGAAAAGCTTGCAGGAAAAGTATTTGCCTACAATGAAGAAAAGCAGGAAGTACGTTTTGAAGGACCCGTCAATTTTTTTACAGGCAATAAAGATTTTAATCTGACGGCCTCGGCATTAGGTTCTGGTAATCTGGAGACGAATGACATCAAAATGAATTCATTCGTGATGGTAGACATGAATGTGCCCACTACGGTCTATCAACTAATGGCAGCCAGCATACTGGATGTTATTAAAAACGAAGGCGTGAAGGAGGAAGGTCTCGGTGACCAGACAGACTTGCTTTATAAGATAGCGGATATTGTAGGGGAGCGGGTAGTAAAAGATTATGAACAACGATCGTTACAAAGTTATGTCTCACTGGCTACCGTGCCCGGTTTACAAAAACCACTTGTCGTGTCTAATGCCGACTTGAAATGGTCGCAGGAATACAAATCGTTTTATAGTCAAGGCTTGTTGGGCATCAGTCACATGGGCCGCACCGATATTAACGGAGCATTTGAAGGTTTTATGGAAATCAAAAAGAGTGAGGATGGAGCACCCGTATTTCATTTGTTTATTAAAGCTTCGCCTGAGTCATGGTTTTATTTTGGCATCGAGGACAATCGCCTCATGGTGCATTCATCTTTACCTGCTATCAATGATTTGGTAAACAAAAAATCTAATGCAAGCAAAGCCAAGGTGGGCGAGTTAGTATTTATTCCCGGTACTGATGACGAGACATTGGCTTTCATTAATCGATTCCGCCAGGTTTATTATGGATTGGAAGCTCCCTATGATCTTTCCAGCAGCGATCCCGCTTCTAAGAAAAAGGATAAGAAGAAGGATGAAGAAGATGACGGCTTCTAATAGCATCTAAAATGTGACCTTCCATCACATTTTGATTTTTGCTCCCACTGAATTCAGTAATTTTTCCTT
>LNFM01010919.1_pt1 | contig 12560 bp, 11 predicted proteins | sample 596031 | NCBI WGS metagenome assembly LNFM01 (sample SAMN04254537, study PRJNA301005) | activated carbon metagenome | isolation source: dual media filters at the Ann Arbor, Michigan drinking water treatment plant | place: USA: Ann Arbor
ATCGTGAGGCGCAGCCGAGCGTGAATCAGCCGGGCAACGCGTCTGGTCGTGAGGCGCAGCCGAGCGTGAATCAGCCGGGCAACGCGTCTGGTCGTGAGGCGCAGCCGAGCGTGAATCAGCCGGGCAACGCGTCTGATCGTGAGGCGCAGCCGAGCGTGAATCAGCCGGGCAACATGCACCGCAGGGGCGTCTGCCTGGTGCTTGCCTCAGCGCCCGGTGGCGGCAAGACCAGCGTCTCGCGCGAATTGCTGAAGACCGAGCCGGAGCTTGCCCTCTCCATCAGCGCGACGACACGCGCGCCGCGCCCTGGCGAGCAGGAAGGCGTGCATTATTTCTTCCGCACGCCGGAGCAATTCGCGGCCATGGTCGCCGCCGACGAATTGCTGGAGCATGCGAGCTTCCTCGGCCGCTCCTACGGCACGCCGCGCGCGGCTGTGGAGGCGGCGCTGAGTGCGGGGCGCGACGTGCTTTTCGACATTGAATGGCAGGGTCACCGCCAGCTCCGCGCGAAGATGGCGCAGGATGTGGTGGGGATCTTCCTGCTGCCGCCTTCGCTCACGGAGCTGGAGCGCCGGCTGCGCGGCCGCAACCAGGACAGCGACGAGGAGATTGCCCGCCGCATGGTCGCCGCCCGCACCGAGCTCGCCCATTGGGACGAGTTCGACCATGTGCTGGTGAATGAGGATTTTGCCGCGACGGTCGCCGCCGTGCGCGCCATCCTGCATGCGGCGCGCACCCATCGCAGCCGCCAGCCCTGGCTGCCGGGCTTCGCCGCCGCGCTGCTCGGCCCCGCGTGAGGGAGGCCTTTCTCGTCCTGCTGGAGGTGGTGGCGCCGATCTTCGCCATCATCGCGGCGGGATATTTCTCCGCTCGCCGCGGCTTCGTGGATGCGGCGGGGTTTCGCGGGCTGAACATCTTCGCCTTCTCGCTGGCGGCGCCCGCGCTGCTCTTTGCCAGCGGCACGGCGGGGCACCAGGGCGGCGGGGCGGCGGCGCTGGCCTTCTTCCTGGCGGCGGGGCTGCTTTATGCGGCCGTGCTCTGGGGCGCGCGGCGCGCGGGCATGGGGCTGGCGGCAGGGGGCATGCTGGCGCTGGACGTGAGCTACGGAAACACCGTGATGATGGGGATTCCGTTGATGGCCGCCGCCTTCGGCCCACCGGGCCTGGCCATCCTGCTCACCATCCTCGCGCTGCATTCCATGGTGCTGCTGGGGGCTGCGACGGTGGTGGCGGAGATCGGCCAGAACCAGCGCGCGGCACCCTGGCGGCTGCTGCGCACGACGCTCGCCGGCGTGGCGCGCAACCCTGTGGTGATGGCGGTGATCCTCGCCATGGTCTGGAGCCTGCTGGCCCTGCCGGTGCCCGGTGCGGCCCGCCGCACGCTGGAACTTTTGGGCGCGGCCTCGCCGCCCGTGGCGCTGTTCTGCCTGGGCGGCAGCCTGCATGGGTTCGACGCGCGCGCCGCCTGGCGGCAGACCTCGGTCACGGTGGTGCTGAAGCTGCTGGCGCTGCCGCTGCTGGTCTGGGCGATCGGCAGCGCGATGGGGCTGTCCGATCTCGAGCTTGCGGTGGCGACGGTCGCGGCGGGGCTGCCGACCGGGGCCAATGCCTTCCTGCTGGCCCGGCGCTATGCCGTGGGCACGGAGGCCTCGGGCGCCTCGGTGCTGGTTTCCACGCTGCTCTCCGTGCTGACGCTGACCGTGCTGCTGGCCCTGTTCCGGGGGTAGCCCCGCGCGGCCTGGACCGTCGGAGCGAGCTGCCCCAGCAGATCATGATCTGCTGCCCCGTGATGGCACCTCCCTGCGGGCCGAGCAGGAAGCCCACCATCGCAGCCACCGTGGCGGAGGAAATGCTTCACGCCCTGCGTGCAGAACCATGTGGCCTTCATCGCCCCGCTGCCCGGCGGCACGCCGTAGGGGAGCCCGGGACATCTCCTCCGTCATGGCGCTGACACTGGCGGCCTCACCTGGCCGCAACGCGCCGCTTCATCGCGGGCGAGATCGTCCGCGCCACGGAATTGCTGCGCAGCGTGGCCCAGCAGCCGGAATAGCGCGGCCTATTCCGCCGTGATGCCCGCGCGCTCCAGCGCGGGCTTCCAGCGCGCATGGTCCGCCTCCAGCGCTTCGCCCAGCGCGGCGGTGCCCAGGAATTCCGGGTCGAAGCCGCGCTCCATCAGGAGCGAGGTGAAGGTGGGATCGGCCATGGCGGCGCGGGATGCGGCCTCGATGGCCGCAACGGCGGCTTGCGGGGTGCGGGCGGGCACCGCGAGCGTGTACCAGAGCTCCGCCGCATAGCCCGGCAGCGCCTCGGCGATGGCGGGCAGTTGCGGCCAGGCCCGGGCGCGCTGGCCCGCGGTGTTGGCGAGCGCGCGGATGCGCCCGTCGCGGATCAGCGCATCCACCGCGCTGACCGAGGCGAACATCGCCTGCACCTCGCCGCTGAGCAGCCCCGCGACCGAGGGGCCGGTGCCGCGATAGGGCACATGGATGATCCGCGTGCCCGCCATGTCGTCGAACAGTGCGCCGGCCAGGTGCTGCGAGGTGCCGGCCCCCGGCGTGCCGTGATTCAGCTGCCCCGGATGCGCCCGCGCGTAAGCCACGAATTCCGCAAGGTTGGTGACCGGCAGCGCGTTGTTCACCACCAGCAGCATCGGCGTCGAGGCGAAGCGGCAGACATGGATGAAGTCGCGCTTCCAGTCGAAGCCGGGGTTGCGGAACAGCAGGTCGCTGATGGCGATGCCGTTGCCGGTGAAGAGCATGGTGTGGCCATCGGGCGGTGAGGTCGCGACCACCGCCGCGCCGATATTGCCGCCCGCGCCGCCGCGATTTTCCACAACCAGCGGCTGGCCCAGCCGGTCGGAAAGGGCACGCGCGACGAGGCGGCCGAGATTGTCGGTCCCGCCGCCGGGCGGATAGGGCACCACCATGCGCATCGGCCGGCCCGGGAAGGCCTGGGCGCGGGCCAGGCCGGGTGCCGCGGCAAGCAGGCCGAGCGCGAGCGCCGTCCGGCGGGGGAGGCGGAGATCAGGCATCGGGTTCATGGCTGGGTCCTCTCAGGCGGGGGTGCCGCGCGGGCGGGTGGCGAGGATGCCCTCCGCTTCCAGCGCGTGGATGGTCGCATCGTCGAAGCCGGCGGCGCGCAGCACGGCGCGGTTGTCGGCGCCGAGGCTGTGGCAGGTGTCGGTCACCGCGCGCGGCTGGCGGGCGAAGCGGAAGGGAATGCCCTTGGCCGGCGTGCCATCGGGCGAGTAGGCCACCGCCGTGCCGGTCCGGAAATCGTCGGCCGCCGCCAGCGCCGCGCCATCGCGCACTGGCACGCTGCCGCCGGGGAATTCGACGCGCCAACCCGCCCCCTCCGGCACCAGGCGCTCCTCCGGCTCGGCGGGGTCGTGATTGCCGCGGCGGGGGGAGGGGGCGCCGGCTGCGGCGGCGATCAGCTCCTCGCCCAGCAGGAAGCTGGTCAATTCGCGCTGTGAGAGATCGAGATGAGCGCCCTGGCCAGTGCGTTCCCGCTCGTGCAAGGCGGCAATGATCGCGCCCGCGGCAAAGAGGCAGACCACCTGGTCCGGGTAGTTCACATCCCGCCCGGTGATGACCGGCGCCTCGCCCGCGCCGGTCAGCGCGGCGAGGCCAGCCGTGGCCTCCAGCGTGGAGCCGAAGGAGACCATGGCGCGGTCCGGCCCCGTCTCGCCCTGGCTGGAGATGCTGGCGATGACGAGGCGCGGGAAGCGGGCGCGCAGCTCGCCGGGGTCAAGCCCGAAGCTAGCCATCACGCCGCGGCGGAAATTCTCGACCAGGATATCTGCGCCTTCCAGCAGGCTGAGCAGCGCCTCGCGCCCGCGCGGGTGCTTGAGGTCCAGGCAGAGCGAGGATTTGCCGCGATTGGTGAAGTTGAAGAAGGGCGAGCGGTTCCACCAATCCGTGTCGCGGGCCGCGCCTTCCCAGTTGCGGAAGGGGTCGGGCGCGCCGGGGCCTTCCACCTTCACCACCTCCGCCCCCAGGTCGAGCAGCAGGGTGGAGGAGGCGGCGCCGGCGGTGATCCAGCCCAGATCCACCACGCGCAGGCCTGCCAGCGGCGCGGCGGAGGGCGGGCGTGGCGCGGGGGCCGCCGCCTGGGCCACGGCCAGGTTCAGCCGCCGCCCATCCCAGCCCACCGGCAAGGCCGGCGTGCCATCGCCGCCGAGGAAGCCGCGCGCGGCGTATTGCGGGTCCTCCAGCAATTCCGCCGGATGTTTCACGGGGCCGAGCGGCACGCGCTTCGCCTGTGCTGCCGTCGTGATCTCGGCGCGGGTCCGCGCGGCGAACCAGGGGCCCAGGATTTCCATCAGCGCGGCCCGGTTGGCCCCGCGCGTCGCATTGGTGGCGAAGCGCGGATCGTCGCGCAGTCGGGCATCGCCGATCAGGTCACGCAGGGGCGGCCAATCCTTCTCCTGGTAGACCAGCGCCATATGGCCATCGGCGCAGGGCAGGGTGAACCAGGTCACGCGGTCGGCGCGGCGCTCCGGCGCGCTGCCCATGACGATGACGCCCGCCGCCACCTTCCAGTTCAGCCAGGCCGTGACGTCGAGCAGCGAGACATCCACCGTCTCCGGCCCGCCGCCCCGCAGGGCCGCCAGGAGCCCCGTGCAGGCGGCGAGCCCCGTGGCATAGGACACCTGGTGCCCGGCAAGGCGCGAGGGCGGCGCGGGCATCGCTTCCCCGACAATGCCGAGCAGGCCGGAGAGGGCGGCGAGGCCCAGCTCCGTCATCGGCGGGTCCTCCGCCTCCGGGCCGAAGACGGAGATCCGGATCTGGACGGGGATATGGGCCGCATGGGCAGCCAGCGCTGCGCGGTCGCCGATCGCCGCCTCGAAGGCGCCGCTCGCCGCGCCCGAGCGCTTGCCGGCATTGAGGAAGCGGTCCAGCGCCGAGGTGCCATCGGGCAGCAGGGGCGCATCGCCCGCCAGCGGTTCGCCGGAAGCGGGCAGGGGGCGCACCACCTCGGCGCCGTAGCCGGCGCAGAGCCGGGCCGCCATGGCGGCGGCCAGCGCGTGCGGGCGCTGCGCGCAAAGCGCGCCCAGATCCAGGATGCGGCGTCCGGCCAGCGGCGCGGCGGGGGAGAATTCGGTCATCGCATTCCGGTCAGTGGCGCAGATTGCCGCGCCGCACGACCATGTCCCAGCGGGCGCGGTCCTCGCGGATCATGGCGTCGAAGGCGGCGGGGCTGGTCTGGGTTTCCACATCCACCCCCGCCTCGGTGAGGCGCGAGCGGATGGCGGGCTCGCGCAGCATGCGGGAGACGCCTTCGCCCAGCCGCGCCAGGCGATCCGGCGGCGTTCCGGCGCGCACGACGACGCCGAACCAACTGGCATTGATGATGCCGGGGAAGCCCTGCTCCACCGTGGTCGGCAATTCCGGCATCACATGGCTGCGCGTGGCCGAGGCGATGGCGAGCGCCCGCAGCCCGCCCGCGCGCACATGGGCAAGGATGCCGGGCAGCGCGATGGTATAGGCCTGCACGCGGCCGGCCAGCAGGTCGTTGATCACCATGCCGGTGCCGCGATAGCGGATCTCCTCAATGGTGATCCCGAGTTCCTGCGCGTAGAGCTCGGCTGAGAGGTTGGTGCCCGGCGAGCCGACCCGCAGCGGCTGGCCCGAGGCCCGCACGAAGGCCTGCAATTCCCGCAGGTTCGTGGCCGGCACGGCAGGGTGGACCACCAGCGAAATCGCGCTGGTGCCGACGAGCCCGACCGGCGCCCAGGCTTCCACGGCGCTGAAGGGCAAGGCGGGGCCAAGCGCCTCGGCCTGGTTCAGCCCGCCCGACTGCATCATCATCACATGCCCATCCGCCGGTGCCTGCAGCATCATGAGCGCCCCGGGCACGCCGCCCGCGCCGCCGCGGTTCTCCACCGCGATGGGCTGGCCCAGATATTGGCTGAGGTATTCCGCCGTGACGCGCGCCACGATGTCCGTGGTGCCGCCCGGCGCATAGCCGACGATCATGCGCATGGGCCGGTCGGGGAAGCCCTGCGCCAGGGCGGGCCGCGCGGCGGCCAGCAGGATGGGCGCAGCCAGCGCGGCGCGGCGGGTCACGAAGCCTGTCATTGCGAAGCCTTCCCTGTCCTGGCCCGGCTCAGACCCCCTGTCCGGGATTCTTGATGCCGGCGGCGAAGCGGGCGCTGCCCTCGGCCTGCGCCGTGGTCTTGGAGCGGATGGTGAGGTTCACCATCTGGCCGTGATCCATCGCCTCCTGCCAATCGGTGATGAAGGCCGGGATGCGCTCCAGCGCCTTCTTCGATTCCGAGAGCGCCACCGCGTCGAATTGCGCGATCTTCTGGGCGAGCGCCTGCGCCGTGGGGATCAGCGCCTCGGGCTCCACGCATTGGTTCACCATCCCCCAGCGCTCCGCCGTGGCGCCATCGATGCGGTTGGTGGTCAGCACCAGCCAGGCCGCCTGCTTGCGCGTGACGCCGGAGAGCTGGATGGCCGGCCCCCCCATGCCCGGATAGGTCGAGAAGCCCATCTCCGGGCAGCCGATGCTGGCCCTGGTGCTGGCGATGGCCAGGTCACAGCAATTGATCATGGTCGCACCGCCGCCCAGCGCCAGGCCGTTCACCGCGGCGATGAAGATCGAAGGATGCGCCTTGATCGCCATGTTCACGGCGATCCATTCCTCGCCCGCGCCCTCGATGCCGAGCTTGCGGTCGGCCTCGCGCTCCTTCAGGTCCATCCCGGCGCAGAAGGCGACGCCCGTGCCGGTGAGGATGATGGCCTTGGCCTTGCCGCGCAGCGCCTCGAAGGCCTGGAGCAGGCCCTGGCGCGTGGCGCGGTTCATCGCATTGCGCTGGGCCTCGCGGTTCACCTGGATCTGCGCCCAGCCCTCGCCCTCGGTGATGAGGAGCTCATCCGTCATGGCTCAAGCCTCCGGGCCGAATTGCGGCAGGACGAAGCCCTCGGGGCCGCCGGGGAAGCGGACGGAAAGGCGCTGGCCGATCTTCGCCTCGGCCGCCGTCATGCCCACCAGGTTGGTCAGCAGGTAGGGCCCCTCATCCAGCTTCACCATGGCGACGGGGTAGGGGAGTTCATCCTTCATCCCGGGGAAGTAGCTCTGGTGGAACACCACGAAGGACCAGATCTCGCCCTTGCCGGAGGCGGTGATCCATTCCCATTCCGGCCGCCCCGTAAAGGGCGAGACGGGGGCGGGCGGGAAGAAGCACTGGCCGGTCGCGGTGCAGCGCTGGAGGATCAGCGCGCCTTCGGCGCAGGCGTTCCAGAAGGGCCGGTTCCAATTGTCCAGCAGCGGCTTGGGGCGGGTCTCCAGGCTCATGAATCGTCCCTCCGGAAGAGGATGCTCTGCGCGATATGGGTGGCGCAGATGTATTGCATGGCCTTGGCATCCGGGATCTGCCGCGCGCCGCAATCGCCGCGCAGCTGGCGGATGCATTCGGCGATGACGCCCCAGCCCTGCATGTAGCTGTCCGAGAGATGCCCGCCCGAGGTGTTGGTCGGCCAGCGGCCGCGGCCCAGCTCCAGCGTGCCGTCGCGCACGAAATCGCTGCTCTCGCCCTGGCCGCAAAAGCCGAGGCCCTCCAGGCTGAACATCACCGTGGGGGTGAAATTGTCGTAGATGCCGAGGCCCTGCACATCATCGCGCCCGAAGCCCGCACGGTCATAGACGCTTTGGCAGGCCGAGAGCGTGGGGTGCCAGTAATCATCCGCCGGCGCGCTGCCATAGGCGAAGCGGTCCTGCCGCGCATAGCCCGAGAGCAGCACGGGCGGGCGCTTCATGTCCCGCGCGCGCTCGGCGCTCGTCATGATCCAGGCGACGCCGCCATCATTGATCAGGCAGTAGTCGAGCAGCTTCAGCGGCTCGCAGATCGGCCGCGCGCTCGCGTGGTCTTCCAGCGTGATCGGCTTGCCATGCATGACGGCATCGGGGTTCAGGCAGGCATGGTTGCGGAAAGCGAGCGAGACATGGCCCAGATCGGCATGGGTCGTGCCGAAATCATGCATGTGCCGGCGCCACATCATGCTGTGGATGGCGCCCGGGCTGGTCATCCCCCAGGGGCTCCATTGGCTGTCGCCGCCGCCATAGTTCATCCGCACGCTGCGGCCGTTATTGCCATAGACCAGCGCCACGGTCTTGGCCGCGCCCGTCGCGATGGCCTGGGCCGCCAGCGCCAGCGAGACGCCCGAGAAGCGCCCCGGCGTCTCGGTCAGCAGGCAGTATTGCGGGTTGATCCCCATCATCTCCGCGAAGCGCTCATAGGAGGGGATGCGGCTGACGATCAGCCCGTCAATGTCCGACGGCTTCAGGCCGGCATCGTCGAGCGCCGCGTTCAGCGCCTCGCAGCCCAGGCCGTAGCTGTCGGTCTCAGGGAAATTGCCGTAGCGCGTGGTGCCAATGCCGGCGAAGGCGACCTGGTCCCGCATGGGCCAGGGCGCATGGATCGTCGGCGCGGCGAGAATCTCTCGGCCGGTCATGTTTCTGGACATTCCTCTCATGCCGGCCATCGCTGCCGGCTCGAAGGGCAGCCTGGACCTGTTCGGCGCGAAGCCCAAGGTCCGGATTTGCAGGCTACCCAAACCCAGGGTTAGACTAACCCCATGGCCAGCCGCCTTCCGCCCTTGCCGGCGCTGCACGCCTTCGCCCTCGTCGCCGAGACGGGCAGCCTTTCGGCCGCCGCCAGCCTGCTCAACATCACGCAACCGGCGGTCGGCAAGCGCATTCGCGGGCTGGAGGCCGCCCTGGGCTTGGCGCTGCTGCATCGCGGCGCCAATAGCGCGAGGCTCACGCCCGATGGCGCGGATTACGCGCGGGCCCTGCGCGGCGCCTTCGCCGCCATGGAGGCCGCGACGGCCGAACTCGTGGCGCGCGAACGCCCCCTGCGTGTGCACGCCTACACCACCTGGGCGATGCGCTGGCTGATCCCCCGCCTGCCGCGTTTTCGTGCCGCGCATCCTGGTATCGAGATCGAGGTCAGTGCCTCGACATCGCCGGTGGATTTCGCGCGCGACGGCGTGGATGCGGCGATCCGCACCGCGCAGGAGCAGCCCGCGGGCGGCGTGCATCTGCAATCGCTGGACGTGGCGCCCTTCGCAGCACCCGCCCTGGCGGCGCAGGCGAAGCGGCTTGGCATGGGCGGCATCTCCCTGCTGGGCAGCCGGGTGCGCCCGCGGGACTGGGCGCTCTGGGCACAGGCGATGTATGCGGATATCCCGGGCACGCCGCTGCTGTTCGAGAGCACCTCGCTCGCCGTCCAGGCTGCGCTGGAGGGGTTGGGCGTGGTGATCGTCTCGCCCGGCCTCGTCGCCGAAGATGTACGCCGCCGCCGCCTGGTGCCGCTGGTCCGCGGCGCCGTGCCCACCGGCGAGCATTACTGGCTGCTGCTGCCGCCCGGGGCGCCCCGCCCCGCCGCGCTGGCCTTCCGGGATTGGGTGCGGGCGGAGAGCGGGGTGGCTGCCGCGGCTGCGGCGAATTCTTCGCGCGGCAAGCCGCTGCGATGACGCAGGAGGGGTTTGAGCCCCCGCAACAAGGCCCACGACCCGCGCGGGCCTCGTGAGCGATAGACCGCGCCTAGCTGCGGCCCGGATTGCTGTCCTGCCCCCCGCCTTCGGGCCTCCCCGCCTAAGCGCCTTTCGGATGCTCCAGGAAGAAGCGCAGCATCTCGCGCGAGGCGTCGGGGCCGCGCGGATCGGTGTAGGAGCCGGCCGCGCTGCCGCCGGACCAGGCATGGCCGCCGCCATGGACCAGCCAATGTTCGAGGACCGGCAGCCCCGCGGCATCGGCGTGGATGGTGCGGGTATAGGCGTGGCCGCCCGGCACCTGCCCCCGCTGCACCTCGGTGCGCAGGCCGCCCGGCGCCGCGGATTGCGCGATCACCTGCTCGCCGTTGCGGGGGTGGACGGTGCCGTCCTTGTCCGCGTGGAAGACGATGGTGGGCAGGACGCGCGCGCTGGCCCGCGTGGTGCGGCCGGATTGCGCTGGCGGCGCCGCCCCCTGGCGCATCGCGGCGAAGGCGGAGGGCATGTCGCGCGCCGCGCCGCAGGCCAGGCCGGAATGCACCCCGGCCGCCGCGTAGAGATCGGGATAGGCCTGGGCCATGATGGCCGCCGCCGCACCGCCGGCCGAGAGCCCGGCCACATAGACCCGCGCCGGATCAACCGCGTGCTGCCGCATGACCTGGCGCGTGATCCCGGCGATCAGCGCAGGCTCGCCCTGGTCGCGCTGCTGGTCGCCGGGGCTGAACCAGTTCCAGCACTTCTGGGCATTGGCGGATGGCGCCTGGCCGGGATAGACGACGAGGCAGCCATGCTCCTCGGCGAGGGTGTTCATCCGCGTGCCGGCGGCGAAGTCATCCGGCGACTGGGTGCAGCCATGCAGCATGACGAGGAGCGGCATCGCCTGGCCGCGAAAACCACTGGGAATATAGAGCTTGTAGTCGCGGCTTCCGGCATCGCTGCTGAAGGTTCCAGCCAGGGAGCGGGCGCCCTCCGGCAGTGGCTCGACGGCACGCGCTGCTGAAGCCTGGGCCAGCCCGCCCAGGCCCTGCGCCAGGCCCCCCTGTTCGAGGAAGCCGCGCAGCACGGCCGGCATCTGCGGCATCGTCGCCGGGCCGCGGCCGGCCATCGGGGCGCGCGGCTGCGGGGCGGGCTTGGCGTCGGATGCCGCGCCAGTCGCAGGATCGACGTCGAAGATGCGCGGCTTCCGTCCGGCTATCGCCGCTGCGGCCACCTGCGGTGGGGTAGGCACCGGCTCTTCCGATGCGCCGGGATGAAGCAGGCGCTGCAACAAGGCGGCGGCCTGGGTCAGCTTGCCTTCGCGGGTGAGGCGGGTCGCCTCGCGCATGTCGTTCGGAGGGAAGGCGTTCATGTTGGGTGCTTTCAATGCGCGGAGACAGGCCAGCCCTGGTCGCAGCGGCTTGGCCTGCATCCCGCGGTGGAATGCCGATGATGGGAGGGAGGGTGGCCGCACCGTCGCGAAATGGCAGGCCCGGTCAGCGCATGCGGTCGGCGAGGGCAGCCTTCACCGCCGCGCTGGCCTGGAGCGCACCCAGCACGGAGATCGATGCGATCGTGGCCCGGGCGAGTTCCGGCGTGACATCGGCCGCGATGGTGGCCAGGCCCAGCACCCGGATGTCCAGACGCTGACCCGCCGCAAGGGCCGCCTCCAGATCGGCCCGGCTGAAATGGCGCAGGCCGAGATCCAGGCTCTTCCGGGCGACGGATTGCCGGGTGGCATCGCCGTGGCGCTCGATCTGGTTGCGGATCGCGGTGCGGATGAAGTCCGTCCGGTTCGAGTAGAAGCCATCCTGCACCAGCAGGTCGATATGGCCGAGATCGACATAGCCGAGGTTGATGGTGATTTTCTCGGTCTCGCTGCCGGCCTTGGGCCTCAGCTCTTGCACGTTGCTTGTCACCTGAAACCATCCTCTTACCATCCGTGTGGATGGTATGTGGCGTATCATTCGCGGCTTTCAAGGAGCGCGGTGCGAGCTGGCAAGGCTTTTCGGCGGGCGGCATGCGCCCTGGCCAGGCGGCCTGGAACGCCCTGCTGGTCAGCTCCGTCCATGCCGGCGTGGCCAATCCTCGCTGCGCTGGATCAGCGGTTTCCTGCAGGCCTGCGGCCTAAAGTCACGCTGCGAGGCGCAGCTTCTCGGGGAGGGCGTGGCCACAAGCTGGGCGTCGGCCTTTGCGGCGTTGCAAGCGCGCCCCGGGCGGCGCCCGGCTGGCGCCAGGGCCGTAGTCATTCTAACTTCGTGCTCGGACAGAAATACGCAGCCAACGCGGACCAGCTCGGGTCCGCGAGGCGAACGGGAGGCCATCGGCGTCGCGCATGGGTGAATCGGAAGACAAGAGCCTCAGCCCCGAACGCCCGGTATCCGACAGGATCCGCAACCGGCTGCGCCAGGCGGGAAAACGATTCAACGCGAATGACAACATCGCCGCCTTCATCGAGCCCGGCGAAGTTGATCTCCTGCTGGACGAGGTCGCGACCAAGATGCGTGGCGTCCTGGAAAGCCTGGTGATCGACACCGAGACCGATCACAACACCCAGGACACGGCGCGCCGCGTGGCGAAGATGTACCTCAAGGAGGTGTTCCAGGGCCGCTACCACCCGGCCCCGCCCGTGACGGAGTTCCCCAACGTCACCGGACTGAGCGAATTGATGATCGTCGGGCCGATCACCGTGCGCAGCGCCTGCAGCCACCATTTCTGCCCGATCATGGGGCGGTTGTGGATTGGCCTGATGCCGAACCAGCATTCCAACCTGATCGGGCTGTCCAAATACGCCCGCCTCGCCGAATGGGTCCTGTCGCGGCCTCAGATCCAGGAGGAGGCGATGACACAGATCGCCGAATTGCTGACGGACAGGGTCAAGCCCGACGGCCTCGCCGTGGTGATGGAAGCCGATCATTTCTGCATGCATTGGCGCGGCGTGAAGGATACCGGTTCGAAGATGACCAACAGCGTGATGCGCGGCTCCTTCCTGAAGGATCCGGCGCTGCGGCGGGAATTCCTCTCGCTGATCTCCCTTCGGAGTTGAGGCCAAAATGCTCGTCCGCTGCCTTTACGCCAGCCG
>LNFM01010920.1_pt1 | contig 12558 bp, 12 predicted proteins | sample 596031 | NCBI WGS metagenome assembly LNFM01 (sample SAMN04254537, study PRJNA301005) | activated carbon metagenome | isolation source: dual media filters at the Ann Arbor, Michigan drinking water treatment plant | place: USA: Ann Arbor
ACCAAGGCGTAGATCGGGTCCGGGGGGGTCTGCCCGTTACTGCTACCGTTTACTACTCCCACTGGATGGGGTCCCGACGAGGGCTCCATAGATACCTACATCTTAGCTGGAACTGCGGCCGCTTGCTCGGGCACCACCCACTTGGCCTCTTCAAAGCCGACGTACTTGTAAAGCCGGATCTCGCCCAGTTCGTTCTCGAGAATGTCACCCACCTGTAACGCGGCGTCCGTCCCTTTCAACTGTTCCCAGGCTTCGTAGGGGTTCCCGGCGTCGATGCTCCCCGCCTCTTCGTAATCTTTCAACTTCACAAGCGTCACCCCGCTTGTGTGCGGAGCCCAGCGAAAGTTCTGCCGGGGAGAGTCCTTCATCCGCAAAATGCGATACGTTGGCATACCTTTCAATTATCGCGCAGCCGCCTCTCCGGCCGCGATCCAGCGTTCCATGTTGCCCCGGTCCCAAACCGCGGACTGCCGCAACGGGCCCAGTTTCGCCGGCGGCTGAATGCGCCGCACGTTCGGCCCATCCGGACGCTTCCGTCGCCCCACGCTCCACCACCAGGGCAGATGCGTCCAGGCGTCGACCGCCACAATCTCCGTTGCGCCCAGCTCCTCGGCCACCCAAACCGGGCAGGCCGCGCGCAGGCCACCATCAAAGGATAAGCCACCTTCCAAGCGCTTCGCGGGCAGCACCCCGGGCACGGCGCAGGAAGCCAGCAGATGCTCCACCGTCACCTCGGCGTCCCAATACACCCGGTTCTGAAACCGGAACCCTTCGCAGACGGTGACGCCGAGCGGCAGCACCGGGGTGTATTGGGCGGTCACCCGCCGCAGCAGGGCTTCGAGGCCAGTCGTATCGAGAACCCCGTCGCCGAGGAACCGGGGCCACCGCAGGCTGGGCGCGGCTTGGATCTGTTGATCTAACGTGAGCCAGAAGTGGCACAGCAGCTCGGGGTCGATGTGGCTCGCGATCGTCCAGGCGTTCAGCGCCCCGGCCGAGGCCCCGATGACGACGTCCGGTTGAAACCGGCCGGCCAGTACCCTCCACGCCCCGGCTTGGAACGCCGCGAACATGCCGCCCCCGCTCAATACCAACGCTCGCTTCGGCATTCCCCTTCTATTCTGGAGGAGTTTAGTGGCGATAGGAGACGGTGACGACGATCCGGCCTGCCTGCTCGGTCACCACCTCCAGATCCCCGAGCGCGTGAACGGTCCGGCAGACTCCGTCTACCATTTGCAGTCGCGTGGCCCCATGGACGATGGTCTCTTCCACGAAACGGGGTGGCACGCCTCCCCGGCGGGAACGGGCAGAGAAAACTGGGTCCGGCCGGATGGGAATGGCACAATGGAGGGGATGTCTCCCGAAGCCGAGATCGCCGCCATCCTCGACGCTGGCGCAGGCGCCCAAGCGCTTCTGGCGGCCTCCGAACTGCCCCCCGGCATTCGCACCGGCCTTTGGTTGCGCTGTGGCTTCTGGGCCGAAGCCCACAATGTCGCGCAGGATCTCCATACCCCTACCGGCAGCTACTGGCACGCCATCCTCCATCGCGCCGAACCCGACGAGTTCAACGCCGGCTACTGGTTCCGCAAAATCGGCTCCCACCCCGTACTCCTGCAGATGGCGGACCGGTGGGACCTCAGCGCCTTCACCCATGCCTCCCCCGCCCAACGCGAGCGCGAGGCCCAACTGCTCCTCGATTTTTGTATCTCGAATTTCGTTTAGTTTAAAGGACCGGCCAATGAAATCCATCACCGCCGCCGTGTTGACGGCCTATGAACAGCCCCTCGAAATCCGCCAGTATCCGGCGCTGACCGCCGCTGGGCCCGGCGAGTGCGTCGTGCGCATCGAAATGGCCGGCATCTGCGGCACCGACGTCCACCTCTGGCTCGGCCAACTACCCATCCCCCTGCCCGTCATCATGGGCCACGAAACGGTCGGCCGCATCGAGCTCTTGGGCGACGGCCTGGTGAAGGACTTCCGCGGCGAAGCCCTCGCCGTCGGCGACCGGGTCGTCTGGGCCAGTTCCATTACCTGCGGCGAGTGCTACTACTGCCGCGTCGTCCGGCAACCCACCCGCTGTGTCAACCGCAAGGCCTACGGCATTAGCTATTGCTGCGACATTGATCCGCACCTGCGCGGGGGCTACGCCGAACAAATCCACCTCCGGGCCGGAACGTCGCTCTTTAAAATCCCCGACGCCGTGCCCACCGAAGCCGTTGTCGGCTCCGGTTGCGCGCTGATGACCGCCATCCATGGCCTGGAGCGTTGCCCGGTCTCCTGGGGCGATTCGGTCGTTGTTCAGGGCACCGGCCCCGTCGGCCTCGCCGCCATCGCCGTGGCGAAACAAAGCGGCGCCGGCAAGATTATCGCCATCGGCGGACCTGCCCACCGCCTGGTCATGGCGCAGGCCTTCGGCGCGGACGTTGTCATCGATATCGACGCCATCAAGACGCCGGAAGCGCGCCGCGAACTCGTCCTGACGGAGACCGGGGGCTTCGGCGCCGATCTGGTCGTCGAATGCGTCGGCTACCCCGGCGCCGTCAACGAAGGCATTGAACTGCCCCGGGATGGCGGGAAATATCTCGTCCTGGGCCAGTACGCAAATGCCGGCAACATTTCCTTCAACCCGCACGTCATCACCCGTAAGCAGCTCACGATCCATGGCAGTTGGGCCTTCGAGGCCCGCCACGTCGACAAAGCCCTTCGCATGCTTGAAATCCCTCACTGGCAGCACCTTTTTGCCGAAGAGATAACCGCGCGCTTTCCTCTCGAGGAAGCGAACGCGGCTCTCGACACCGTTCGCAACTGGCGGGCCGGGAAGACCGTACTCGTTCCATGAAAATGATTCTGGCTTTAGTCGCATTGGTGGTCTTGGCAGCGGTGGGTTGGCTGGCGTTCTCGTTCCGGAACGCGGCCCCCGAAGTGCGCTTTACCACGGTCAAGACCGAGGACCTGGTCGATACGCTGAACACGAATGGCAAGGTGGAGCCGCTGTCGTGGATCGCTTTGCGGGCGGAGCACAGCGGCCGGCTGGCCGATGTCCGGGTTCAGAAGGGCAGCGTCGTGGCCGCCGGGGATATTGTGGCCACCATGCAAAACCTGGAGCTTCAGAAGTCGTTGCAGGCCGCTGAAGCCCGGTTTACGCAGGTGGAAGGCGAGGCGCAGAACGTACTGCAAGGGGGCAATTCGGCGCTGCGCTCTGAGTTGGATGCGGGCATGTCCCGGTTGCGCGTGGAGATTACGAACGCGGAGGCCGAACTGGCCGCGACCGAACGCCTGGTGAGCCGGCAGGCCGCCACGCCGCAGGAGGCGGCAATGATGCGGGGCCGTGTGAACCTGCTGAAGGAGCAGTTGCGAGGCCTCGAGGAGCGCCGGGATTCGCTGGTTTCGCCGGGCGACCGCAAGGCCGCCGAGGGTCGCATTAGAGAGGCCCAGACCGCCGTGGCGATGGCGAAAGGCAAGCTGGAGCAGGGCAATCTGCGGTCCCCCATCGAGGGCGTCGTCTACCAGATCGATCTGCGCCCCGGCGCCATCCTGAACCCGGGCGATCTGATTGCCAACATCGGCAAGGTCGATTCGCTGCAGGTGAACGTCTACGTCGATGAGCCCGAGTTGGGCCGCGTGGCGATCGGCCAGCCCGTCACCGTCACCTGGGACGCCCGGCCTGGCAAGGAGTGGAAGGGCGCCGTCGAGAAGATGCCCATGCAGATCGTCCCCCTCGGCAGCCGCCAGGTCGGCGAAGTGCTGGTGACGATCGCCAATCCTGGTAACGACCTGCCGCCCGGCGCCAACGTCAATATCGCCATCCGCAGCCGCACTGCGCCAAAGGCCATCACCATTCCCAAGGAGACCCTTCGCCGCGAGAACGGCGTTACCGGGGTCTTCCTCCTCGAGAAGGACAAGGTGGCTTGGCGCCCGGTTGAAACCGGCATCTCCAACGTCACCCGCACCCAGATCACCCGCGGCCTGCAGGCCGGCGACCGCGTCGCACTGGCCACCGATCTGCCGCTCCGCCATGGCTCACCGGTCAAGGCGCTCGACGAAGACGCTGGACTTTAATCCCTTCTGGGGTCTCCCATGCGGCCACCAACTGCTGGCCGCCCGCGAGACTGACGAAACCACCCACGCCCATCGATTCGCCGCCGATGATCACCTCTCCTCCCCGGGTCCAGCCGTAGACCGGCTTGCCCGTCGGCCCAATGGCTAAAGCGGGATCCTTTCCATCGCCTAGTAAGCTGGCCGAGTGAATCTGCCCATCCCGCCGCCAAACCGGCACCGGCCCCGCCGGCCCTAGAGCCAGTCCACCGCCGTCCATCGGGCAAGCGTTGAGCTTCCAGGTTTCCTCTCCCAGCTTGGCCGCTTTAAACGTCGCGCCTTGATCCGTGGAGGTTGCCAGGTACATATCCCGGGCCCCTCCCAGCCAGTTTCGGAACATCACATGGATCTGCCCCCTGGCGTCGATCGCCACCGACGGATGGCAGCACTCACAGACGTTGCCGTCCGGCGAGGCGTACACCAACCCGTTGGCGGACCACGACGCCCCGCCATCGGTGGACTTCGCGCCGTAGACCTTCATTCCTGGCGTCCGCAGATCCAACCACGCCGCGAAAAGCTCACCGTTGGGGCCCACCGCCATTCCGTGCAGGCCTTCCCGCGCGGATTTGGCAACGTCGTTCACCGCCACGCCCGCTCTCCACGACCGGCCGCGATCCATCGACCGCCACACTTGCAACGTGCCGTCCGCGATGGCGCTGACGGCAATGCGTTCTCCCCTCACCACCACGCGCGGACCCCGATGGCGCCCGACCATAAATGAGCCTTCGGCCACCGGCACCGGTGCGCCGAAGGAATCGCCGCCGTCCTTCGAGACGGCTACCAGCAACCGCTTTCCATCGCCGTAAGCGAGAGCGACGGTGGCGCCGTCGGCCGCTAACTGCGGCTGCTTTCCTCCCGGAATCAGCGGGAGGAAAGCGAGGGCGAGAAGGGCAAGCATGGCTTCAGTTTATGCCAGATCGAAGAGCAGCAAGTCGGTCTCGGCGGTAGCTGTCAGCGTCAGTGCGGTCTCTTCGGAGAGGGCCGCCCCATCGCCCGTTACCAGCATCTTGCCGTTCAGGTCCAGCGCCCCGGCGCCAATCTGCACCCACGCATGGCGGCCCGCGGCCAGCTCATACTGCACGGTATCCCCGGCGGCCAGCTTGCTCACGAACACCTTTGCGTCCGCGGCGATCGGGCTCGACCCGTTTTCGCCCGTGGGCGATGCCACCACGCGCAGTTGCCCGGCCACCTCCGCGGGCGGAATGCGCAAGTCCTCGTGCCGCGGCGCAATGCCTAACTCATTCGGCTCAATCCAGATCTGCAGCAGATGCAGCGGCTCGGTCGAAGAAGCATTGAACTCGCTGTGCAAGACGCCCTTGCCGGCGCTCATCCGCTGCACGTCGCCGGCGGAGAGCGTCGAGCGGCCGCCGGTGGAGTCCTCATGGGCCAGCGCTCCGGAAAGCACCCACGTGATAATCTCCATGTCCCGATGCCCATGCCGCCCAAAGCCGCTGCCGGGCGCCACCGTGTCGTCGTTGATCACGCGCAGGCTGCGGAAACCCATGTGCCGCGGATCATAATACTGGCCAAACGAAAAGGAATGCTTGGCGTTCAGCCAACCGATTTTGGTCGTGCCGCGCTCGGCGGCGGGTCTAACGGTAATCATATTCACCCTCCTGAGGAAAGTCGTTATAACAACTAAATAACGACCCTCATGAGATGCTCAGCCGGCCTAAAAGATTCATCAGCCGGTCCAGCTGCGCGGGGGTCAACCCGCTCATCGCCCCTTCCGCCGCTGCCGTCACCGGGGCGTCCAACTGCGCCAGCAGCTTTTTGCCGGCGGCGGTAATCCGCGCCGTCACCACCCGCCGGTCGGCCGCCGAGCGGCTCCGTTCCACCCAGCCTTGCTTCTCGAGCCGGTCGAGAAGCCGCGTCATATCCGCCTCCCGGTGGATCATGTCGCCGGCGATTTCGCCGCAGGGCCGGCCTTCCGCTCCGGCCCCGCGCAAAATCCGCAGCACGTTGTACTGCGTGTGAGTCAATCCAAACGGCTTAAGCGCCGCCTCCACCCCGGTCATCAGACGGCCCGCCGTCCGTTGCAGTTGGAGAAACGCCGCTTCCGCCGCTGAGTACATTACCCCAGCATAGTCACTACGCGCGCCGCCGGCGGCCCCATGCGGCCAACCCGAGCAGCGCCGCGCCGGTCAGCGCTAGCGTCGCCGGCTCCGGAACGTTGTTGCTGGTCACGGCAAGATTGGTGATCGTCAGGGTCGGGTCCAAAGCGATGGACGGAATGAGCTGCCTGCTGGTGAGCGAAATCGCCCCGAAGCTCAAGCTGTTCGCCGATTCCGACAAGTTGATGCTCACCGAGTTCGAACCGTTCGCCGGAAGAATGGTTGGGCAGCTTTCGATTTCCAGAAAGCAGAACTCCTGAATAGGCGGATTCACCTGCTGCAGAACGGTGAGATCGCCGTTGTGCACGTAGAACAGCGCGCCCGCTGCGCCTTCCTCAAAAAAACCCGACCAGTTGAAGCTCAGTGTCGTGCCGGGCGTCGTCGTGAACCCGGTCAGCAATACGGCAGAACCCTCGGTTGGGAAAGCCATCTCAGTTCCGAAAAATCCCGCTAGATCGTAGTTGATGTAGTTCGAAAGCGTGCTGATATCCACGACGGCATTGGGATCTTTGCTCGGGGTCGAGGCCGAGAACACCCCTCCGGCAATGCCGGCGTTGCCGCAGGAAGAAGCCGATCCACCCGAGACGCCGGAAATCGGAAAAGTGGGGTAAGTTTGGTCCGGGCACGACACAAAGGTCGCAAACGCCGAGGAGGAAACGACAAGGAGCGTTCCGAGGAGAGAGAGAATCCGCATAGGGTATTCAGTGTAGTACTTTCGTACTCACCATGGAAGTCCCCTATTCCAGTACGGCACTATTCGCCATTTGCATGTAGGCATACTTCGCCTCCGCTGGCGCCCCGGTCAACTGTGTGAGGAACACTCCCACCGTCTTCCGTGCCGGATCTACCCATCCGTGGGTCGAAAACGCGCCACCGTGGCCGAAGGTTCCCTTCGACAATAAGTGGAGTTCCCCGCGTGGGTCATCGATCACCTCCCACGTCAATCCGAAGGCCGTATGCGGCATATGGCCGGCCCTGAGGTCCCCGGTCTGCTTGCTGCTCATCAACTGAATTGACGCCTTGGAGAGAATCCGCCGGTCGCCGTTCAGCAGCGCCTGATAGAACTTGGCCAGGTCTTCCGCCGTCGAGTACAGGCCGAACTCGGGCGCCGGATAGATCGCTTTGGGCCGCGCCTCGGCGGATAGGCCGCCCAGAATGGTTGCGTCGGCGCGCTCGAGCCCAGTCGCCGTCTTTTTATAGACGATCGCCAAGCGGTCCTTCTTCGCCTCCGGCAGGAAGAAGTGGCTGTCCTTCATACCCAGCGGCTGAAAGATCCGCGCCTCAAGGAACTTCTCGTAGGGCATCCCGCTGACGACCTCAATGATTCGTCCCAGCGTGGCAATTCCGGCGTTGGAGTAGCTCCACTTTGCGCCCGGCTCAAAATCGAGCGGCTGCTGCGAATAAACGAGTACCGCGTCGGCCAGGGTCCGGTCCATCTTCGTATACAGCTCCCCTAAACCTGCGGGCGGGGCGCTATGCACGCCGCTCGTGTGCGTCATCAAATCGTGAATCGTGATCACGCGGGTGGGCTTCTTTAAGACCCCATCCACCAGCACCATTTGCCCGCGGAACTCCGGCAGATGTTTCTCCACCGGGTCGCTCACCGACAGGCGGCCCGCCTCTGCCAGCATCAGAATCGCCGTACCCGTGAACGGCTTGGTCATCGACATGATCTGGAAGATGGAATCCTTCCGCATCGGTTTCTTGTTCTCGATGTCCTGCCAGCCCACGGCTTCGAAGTGAACCAGCTCTCCCTTTTGTTGGAACAGCGTCACGGTGCCGGCGATCCGCTGCTGATCCACCAGCTCCTTCATCCGGCCCGCTATTTTCGCCAGTTGGGCCGAATCGGCTGCCCAAGTCAAACTCGCGACAAGAAATACAAGAAAACGCATGATGGACGAGTATAGAGCAATCTCATTTGCCCATCCAATGCCGCGCCGCACCCCCTTCCCGCCGCGTGACAGAAGTGTTACTGTCGCGATCACTATGAAGGTCTACTCAGGAACTGAACTGCGCAACGTAGCACTGGTCGGCCACCTGCACGCCGGCAAAACCCAACTCGCTGCCGCCCTCCTCTATACCGCCGGCGCGCTCAGCCGTCTCACCAAGGTCGACGATGGCGCCGCCCCCACCGACTTCGACGACGAAGAACGCGCCCGCAAGCTATCCATCCAGGCCGCTCTCGCCGTCCTCGAATGGAACAAGCATAAGGTCAACCTGCTCGATACCCCCGGCTTCCACATGTTCCTCCATGAAGCCCAAGGGGCTCTCGTCGCGGCGGACTCCGCCGTGGTCGTCGTCGACGGGGTCGCGGGCGTCGAGGTCCAAACCGAAAAGACCTGGAATCTCTGCGCCGCCCGCCAACTCCCCTGCGCCTTTTTTGTCAACAAACTCGACCGGGATCGCGCCTCGTTTTCTGAAGCCCTCGACAGCATCCACAAGGCGTTCGGCCGCCTCGCCGTCCCCATCCATCTCCCCATTGGCGACGAGCGCGAGTTCTCCGGCCTTGTCGACCTGATCACCATGAAGGCCTACTCCTGCCGCGCCGATGGTGATGGCAAAGGCCGGGAGATCTCCATTCCGCCCTATCTGGCCAAGGAGGCAAAGGCCGCCCATGAAGTTCTGGTCGAAATGGTGGCCGAGGGCAATGACGAACTCCTCGACGAATTTTTCCGGGAAGGCACCCTGCCTATCCCCCACATCGTCGACGGCCTCCGGCAGGCCTTTCGCGAACGCCGGTTGTTCCCTGTTCTGGCCGGTTCCGCCCTGCATAACATCGGTACCGCTAAGCTTCTCGACTTCCTGGTCGACATCGCGCCCTCTCCCGTTGAGCAGACTACCGTCGCAGGCTCTTGGGACCAGCAGCCCGTCTCCCGGAAGATCAGCGACGAAGAGCCAGTCTCCGTATTCGTGTTCAAAACCTTTGCCGATCCCTTCGCCGGCCGCATCTCCTACTTCCGGGTCGTCTCCGGAGTCCTCAAGGCGGACACTCATCTGATCAACGGTCTCACGCAGGCCGACGAACGGTTCGCCGCCATCGGGGCCCCCATCGGCAAGGCGATCACGCCCATTTCCGAGCTGCGGGCGGGCGACCTCGGCGCCGTCGCCAAGCTCAAAGAGACGCTTACCGGGCATACGCTCTTTGAAAAGACGCACCCCATCCTCTACCCGCCCGTCACCTTCCCCGAACCCTCCATCGCCTACGCGATCGAAGCCAAGTCCCGCAACGACGAAGATAAAATCGGCGTCGCCATGCACAAGATCATGGAGGAAGATCCCTGTCTCCGGTTCGATCGGGATCCCCAGACCAAAGAGTTCCTCCTCCACGGCAACGGGCAAAATCACATCGACGTGACGGTGGCCAAGCTGCAGCATCGCTACCACATCAACGTCGTCCTGCACGCTCCCAAGGTGCCCTACCGCGAAACCATCCGCACCCCGGCCGCCGTCCAAGGCCGTCACAAAAAGCAGACCGGCGGCCACGGTCAGTTCGGCGACTGCTGGGTCCGCTTCGAGGCCCTGCCCCGCGGCGCCGGCTTTGCCTTCGCCAACGAAACTTTCGGCGGGTCGGTTCCCCGGCAGTACATTCCGGCGATCGAAAAGGGTATCGTCGAAGCGGCGTCCCGCGGCCCTTTGGCTGGTTTCCCCCTCGTCGATTTCCGGGCGGTGGTCTATGACGGCTCCTATCACGATGTCGACAGTTCGGAAATGGCTTTCAAACAAGCCGCCCGCAAAGCCTTCCGGGCCGCTATGGAGGTCGCCAAGCCCGCTCTGCTGGAGCCGCTCATGCGCGTTGAGATCCAGGCGCCGATCGACTATGCCGGCGATCTGATCTCCGATTGCAATGGCCGCCGCGGCCGGGTCACGGGGATGGAGACCCGCGAAGGCACCCAGATCATCCGCGCTCTCGTCCCGATGGCGGAAATGCTGACCTATCAGAATGACCTCACGGCCAAGACGCAGGGCCGGGGGGCGTACTCGATGGAGTTCGATCATTATGATTTCCTTCCGGCTCAGCAGGCCGAAAAGATCGTTGCCGCCGCCCGCGCGGCCGGGGTGCACGCCCACGAGGAAGACTCGGACTAATGTTTAGTACCGATCCGGCCGATCAGTAGTACTAGGTTTGCCGGGTTGCCCCCCTGATTCCAAAAATAGTAGAGTAATGGGGTTGCCATGTAGCCCTAATTCCAACTCCGGAATGGAGAATGAATGCGCTTCTTCCTAAAGACGCTTTCCACGAGCACCCTGGCGTGGGCCTTAAGTGGTTGGGCCTTGAGCCTGCCCGTAGTTCACGCGCAGCCCCTCTCGTTTGCCGCCCGGGCCGCCGCCGCCGAAACTGATGACGGCAAAGTGCCCGATGTCTCGACCGGCGCCATCCCCACCGTGGTTCCCCCGTTGGTCAACCAGCCGTTTCCGGCCAAGCCGACCCGCAAAGATGAGCGCATGAGCCGGGCAGAGGTCATGTTCGAAGAAGGGCGCAAGCTGTATCAGGCTGGCAACGTGGCTGACGCGCGGAAGCTGTTCGACGAGGCTCTGGATCTGGTCTTGAATTCGAAAGCCGATCCGGTGGATCGGGCTCACTTCGATAAGCGCTTTGAAGAACTAGTCGCGAAAATTCACCGTTTGGACGTCGCCGGCTTGGGCGCCGGGGCTGCACCCGGCGAAGAAAATTTTGACAAGGCTCCCATTGACGACATTTTGAGCCTGACCTTTCCGATTGATCCGAAGATCAAGCCCATGGTGCGCGATGAAGTCGCCGCCACCGTCAGTCAACTGCCGCTCGAAGCTACCGATGCGGTACTGTCTTTTATTAACTACTTCTCAGGCGAGCGCGGCCGCGGCACCATTCGTGCGGGTCTCCGCCGGGCCGGCAAGTACAAGTCGATGATCTCCCGGATTCTCGATGAAGAAGGGATCCCGCAGGAGTTTATCTTCCTCGCCCAAGCCGAATCCGGCTTCCTGCCCCGCGCCGTCAGCTACATGAGCGCCGGCGGCATGTGGCAGTTCATTCGTGGCCGTGGCGCGGAGTACGGTCTCCGCCAGGACGCTTACGTCGATGAACGGTTCGATCCGGAGTTGGCCACCCGCGCCGCCGCCCGGCACTTGCGCGATCTCTACCATCAGTTTGGCGACTGGTACCTGGCGATCGCCGCTTACAACTGCGGCCCCGGCAACGTGGACCGCGCCGTCGAAAAGACGGGTTACGCCGATGTTTGGGAGTTGCGCAGCCGCGGCGTCCTGCCGCTTGAAACCTCCAACTACGTTCCCATCATTCTGGCCATGACCATCATGTCCAAGAATCCGAAGAACTACGGCCTCGACGACATTATTTACGAAGAGCCGCTGCAGTATGACACGGTGGAATTGAACGCCATGACCAGTCTGGCGCTGATTGCCGATCTCACGGGCCAACCGGTATCGGGCATCAAGGAACTGAATCCGGCGCTGCTCAAGGACGTGGCGCCGGCCGGTTACCGCCTGCACGTCCCCAAGGGCACCCTGCCCAGCTTGATGGCCGGGCTCGAACTTGTTCCGGAAAGCAAACGTTTGGCTTGGCGGGTGCATCGGGCCGAACCGGGCGAGGATATCGCCTCCGTTGCCCGGCAGTTCGGAACTACGCCGGCTAACCTGCTCGCGGTGAACGCTGATTTGAAGGAAGATCTGCACCCGGGTGCGCTCGTCGTAGTTCCCGGCGCTCCCCCGCCGGCGCCGCGCGCCGTCTCGGCATCTCGCGCCCGCCCCACGAAGTACGCCCGGGGCAAGGCGCCGGTGCGCCCGGCCGCCCGCTCGAACGCCCGCTCGGCTAGCTCCCGGGTCGTGCCAGCTGCCGCGGTCAAAACTACCGCCAAAACCACCGCCAAACCCGTCGGCCGGAAGGCCGTGACCACCATCGCGGGAAATCGTTCTCGTCGCGGATAATTTCGGGGTATCATTCGGCTTGAATTCTCTGCGAGGATGAAAAGACGCATGTACCAGCCGACCGTGTGGTCCCAGCCTTTTGACGACGACGACGAGTTCGAAGATCTCACTCTCGACGACCAGTACGTGGAACTCGCCTCCGATATTCGCGAGTACGCTGACGATGACGAAGACGATGAACTGAGCGAATTCGAACGCCGCGAAATCGCCATTCCATTAGCGCCCCCGCCGCCCGCGCCCCCCGTCCTGCGGCCGCGCCAAGTGCCGGACGACTTCTACCTGTCCGAGCCCGATCCCCCGCCTCCGCCCCCCATGGTCCTCGCTCCGGGGCAGCTCCCCCCGCGGCGGAAGCCCGTGCCGCCTCCGGCGCCCGTAAAGGCTGCCGCCGCTAAAAAGAGCGCCCCCGCCAAAAAGGCGACCGCCAAGAAGGCGG